>MLJW01000671.1_pt1 | contig 11840 bp, 12 predicted proteins | sample 888231 | NCBI WGS metagenome assembly MLJW01 (sample SAMN05788063, study PRJNA343431) | mine drainage metagenome | isolation source: sample collected from the inflow into an acid mine drainage treatment plant... | place: Germany: Lusatia, lignite mining district
CGCCCCGCTCGCCTACATGCGCGGCCGCACCCTGAACCAGAGCTTCATCATCCTGGACGAGGCGCAGAACACCACGCCGGAGCAGATGAAGATGTTCCTCACCCGCATCGGCTTCGGCACCAAGGCGGTGATCACCGGCGACGTGACGCAGATCGACCTGGCCCGCCACCAGAAAAGCGGCCTGGTGGAAGCGCAGAAAGTGCTCGCGGACGTGCGCGGCATCGCCATGACGCATTTCCTGTCGCAGGACGTGGTGCGGCACCCGCTGGTACAGAAGATCGTCAACGCCTACGAGCAGTATGAACAGCAGGCGGAAAACGGCAGGCCATGAAACCCGAATTGAACCTGGCCGTGCAGTATGCGACAAAACCGGCAGGCGTGCCGACGCGGCATCAGTTCAGGCGCTGGGCGCTGGCCGCCCTGGAGCAGGATGCCGAAATCGCCCTGCGCCTGGTCGACGCCGAGGAGGGGCAGGCACTGAACCGCACCTATCGCGGCAAGGATTACGCCACCAACGTGCTCACCTTCCCGCTGATGCAGGCGCCGCGGCTGCTGGGCGACATCGTGCTGTGCGCGCCGGTGGTCGAAAAGGAAGCCGCGGAACAGGGCATCCCGCTGGAATCGCACTATGCCCACCTGACGGTCCATGGCGTATTGCACCTGCAGGGCTACGATCACGAAAGCGATGCAGACGCCGGGATCATGGAAACGCTGGAATCACAAATCGTCATGAAACTCGGGTATGCTGACCCCTATCTCGTTGAAAAGGAAGCCATCCCCCATGGCGGATGACAGTAGCAATCTATCCTGGCTGGAACGCCTGTCCCACTTGTTGCTGCGCGAACCGGAAGACCGCGAGCAACTGATCGAATTGCTACACGCTTCTTACGAAAAAAACCTGCTGGACGCCGACGCGCTGGCCATGATCGAAGGCGTGATGCAGGTCTCGGAAATGCAGGTCCGCGACATCATGATCCCGCGCTCGCAGATGGACGTGATCGACATTACCGATCCGGCCGAGAAATTCATCCCCTTTGTGATCGAAACCGCCCACTCGCGTTTTCCCGTCATCGGCGAGAACAAGGACGACATCATCGGCATCCTGCTCGCCAAGGACCTGCTGCGCTATTACTCCGGCGGAGATTTCGACGTGCGCGACATGCTGCGTCCGGCGGTATTCATCCCGGAATCGAAGCGCCTCAACGTGCTGCTGAAGGATTTCCGCAGCAACCGCAACCACATCGCCGTCGTGGTGGACGAATACGGCGGCGTGGCGGGCATGGTGACCATCGAGGACGTGCTGGAACAGATCGTGGGCGACATCGAGGATGAATACGACTTCGACGAAACCGAAGACAACATCATCCTCGACAGCAACGGCCGCTACCGAACCAAGGCGCTCACCGAAATCGAGGATTTCAACGAGCGCCTGGGAACGGAATTCAGCGACGAAGAATTCTCCACCGTCGGCGGCCTGGTGATCAACAAGTTCGGCCGCCTGCCCAAACGCGGCGAACAGGTGAACTTCAACGGTCTCAAGTTCACCGTGCTGCGCGCCGACAGCAGGCGCGTGCACTCGCTGCTGGTGGAACGCCTGCCGGAGGCTGCAGAACAAATAACCGGCGCGTAGCCTTATTTGTTCAGGGCGTCGCGGATCTCGCGCAGCAGCAGGATGTCTTCGGCTGTCGGCGGCGGCGCGGCGGGAACTGCCGCAACCTGCTTCTTGTTGAGGCGGTTCATCTGCTTGACCATCAGGAAGATCACGAAGGCCAGGATGATGAAGTTCAGCACGATGGTGATGAAGTTGCCGTATGCCAGCATCGGCACCCCGGCGGCCTTGAGGCCGGCGTAAGTTTGCGGCGCGCCGGCAGGGCCGTCGGCCAACTTGATGAACATGTTGGAGAAATCGAGGCCGCCAAGCAGCCGGCTTGCCAATGGCATGATGATGTCGCCGACCAGAGAATCGACAATTTTGCCGAAAGCGGCGCCGATGATGACGCCCACCGCCAGATCCACCACATTGCCCTTGAGGGCGAACTCCTTGAACTCGGATGCGATGCTCATATGAAACCCCTTGCCTGCCAGGCCCGATGATTGAAAACTGCAGGATCAATACTAGGGCCGCTGGCGCCCGCCAGTCAACTCAACCGGATGACCGATGCCAGCTGACATGACGCCTTCTCCCGTTCTCGACGCTGCCGATCACAGCCGCGACAGCACCGGCATGACCTATGTTTATGCGGTCGTGTCGCGCCGCGCCGGCGGCGTTTCCATCGGCATCAATCTCAACCCTAACCATGCCTGCAACTGGCGCTGCATTTATTGCCAGGTGCCTGACCTGGTGCGCGGCCCGGCCCCTGCCATCGACCTGGTGCAGCTCGATGCCGAATTGCGCCAGATGCTGCGCGAAATCGTCCAGGGCGACTTTCTGCAGCAGCGCGTGGCGGAAGGCGCCCGCCACCTGGAAGACATCGCGTTTTCCGGCAACGGCGAGCCGACCAGCGCCAGGGAGTTCCCGCAAGCCGTCGACCTGGTCGCACAGGCCATGCGTGATTTCGGCCTGGCCGACCAGATCCGGCTGCGCCTGATCACCAACGGCAGCCTGATGGACCGGCCCGAAGTGCTGGCAGCCGTGTCGCAGCTGTCGCGCTGCAACGGCGAAATCTGGTTCAAGGTCGATGCGGCGACCAGCGCCGGCATTGCCCGCATCAATGATGTACGGCTCAACCCGCAACAGGTCGTCAGGCGCCTGCGCCACTGTGCCGAGCGCTGCCCCACCTGGGTGCAGACCTGCATGTTCGCCCTCGATGGCGCGCCCCCGGCCGAGGCTGAAATCTCGGCCTGGCTGGAATTGCTGGCGCAGGTTGCGCCGCAACTGGCCGGAGTCCATCTTTACGGACTGGCGCGCCCATCGATGCAGCCGGAAGCGCCGCGACTGTCGCGCCTGCCCGAGGCCTGGATGGAACAGCTGGCAGACCGCGCCGGACGGCTGGGACTGACGGTGCAGGTCAGCCCCTGAGCGGCTGCGCGCCGGTTCATCGCCCCCTGCCGACCACCGACATCCAACTTCCCCGATATAATGCGAAAAAAAACATCACCATTTCCGCCTTGAAAAAATTTCCCCATCTGTCGGCAGTGCTGCTGGGCGCACTGGCCGTCGTCGGCTACGCGCCCTTTTATTGCTACCCGGTTTCCATCCTGGCGCTGGCGGGGCTGTTCCATCTGTGGCGTCAGGCCGGCAACCGCAGGCAAGGCTTTCTGCTCGGCTACTGCTTCGGGCTGGGAATGTTCGGCACCGGCGTATCCTGGATCTATGTCAGCCTGCACGTGTTCGGCGCCATGCCGCTGGCGGCGGCGGCCTTCGCCACCGCCGCCTTCTGCGCCTTCATTGCCCTGTTTCCGGCCATCGCAGGCTGGGTGAGCGTCCACTTCGGAACGCACAGACTGCAGGCCATGCCGTTTGCCTGGGTACTGATGGAGTGGGTGCTGAACTGGATTTTCACCGGCTTCCCGTGGATGACGCTGGGCAACTCGCAAGTCCCCTACAGTCCGCTGGCAGGGTTCGCGCCGCTGCTTGGCGTTTTCGGCGTTTCGCTGCTGGCGGCGATAGTCGCCGCGCTGATCGTAGCCGTATTCAGCGGCGGATCGCGGCGGCCGATGGCCGTCGCGATCCTGGTCATCTGGGTGGCTGGCAGCCTGCTCAAGCTGGTCGAATGGAGCGCGCCCGCGGGCCAGCCCATCAGCGTCAGCCTGCTGCAAGGCAACATCGCCCAGGACATGAAATGGCAGGAAGCCGAAGTGGCGCGCACGCTCGCCACCTATCTCGACCTCGCCCGCCGCCATCCGGCAGAGCTCGTGGTGCTGCCGGAAACGGCGCTACCCATGCTGCTGGACCAGGTTCCCGCAGGCTACCGTGCCGCGCTCGCCAAGGCAGGCCGGGGAGATGTCCTGGCCGGGGTGGTGGAAAGCCGGGACGGCCGCTACTACAACAGCATGGCGAGCATGGAGGCAGGCCGCACCCAGATCTACCGCAAGGACCACCTGGTGCCGTTCGGCGAATTCATTCCACTCAAGGGCGTGCTGGGCTGGATCTACAACGACCTGCTGCACATTCCGCTGACCGATCTCGCCTCCGGCGGCAGGCAGCAGCGCCCGCTCGACCTGGCCGGGCAGAAGGTCGCCGTCGACATCTGCTACGAGGACGTGTTCGGCGAAGAGATCATTCGCCAGCTGCCGGAGGCCACGCTGCTGGTCAACGCCAGCAACGACGCGTGGTACGGCAACTCGTTCGCCGCCCACCAGCACCTGCAGATGTCCCAGGTCAGGGCGCTGGAAACCGGTCGCATGATGCTGCGCGCAACCAATACCGGCGCCACCGCGATCATCGATCGCCACGGCTACGTCCTGGCCGAAGCCCCGCACTTCGCCGCCACCGCGCTCACCGGCCGGGCGCAGGGCTACGGCGGGGCGACGCCCTATGTGCGGTTCGGCAACTGGCCGGCTATCTCCCTGATTTTCCTTGCACTCGGGGTTTTGTGGCGCGGTAAAAAGAAGTAAAATCAAGCCCTTTTGCAACCCCAGAACAGATCCGATGCTCACTTTCCAGCAAATCATTCTTACCCTCCAGCAATACTGGGACAAGCAGGGCTGCGCGCTGCTGCAACCCTATGACATGGAAGTGGGCGCCGGCACCAGTCACACCGCCACCTTTCTGCGCGCCATCGGACCGGAGCCCTGGAAGGCCGCCTACGTGCAGCCCAGCCGGCGTCCCAAGGATGGGCGTTACGGCGAGAACCCCAACCGCCTGCAGCATTACTACCAGTACCAGGTGGTGCTCAAGCCCGCCCCGGCCAACATTCTCGACCTTTACATCGGCTCCCTGGAGGCGCTCGGTTTCGATCTCGGGAAGAACGACATCCGGTTCGTCGAGGACGACTGGGAAAACCCCACCCTGGGCGCCTGGGGCCTGGGCTGGGAAGTGTGGCTGAACGGCATGGAAGTGACGCAATTCACCTATTTCCAGCAGGTCGGCGGCATCAACTGCAAGCCGATTACCGGCGAAATCACCTATGGCCTGGAGCGCCTGGCCATGTATCTGCAGGGCGTGGATAACGTATACGACCTCACCTATGCGCCGGGGCTGAAATACGGCGACGTGTTCCACCAGAACGAAGTCGAGCAGTCCACCTACAACTTCGAGCACAGCGATGTCGAGTTCCTGCTCACCGCATTCAACGCCCACGAAAAGCAGGCCCAGCAGCTGGTGGAGAATCAGTTAGCGCTGCCTGCCTACGAACAGGTGCTCAAGGCCGCCCACACTTTCAACCTGCTGGACGCCCGCGGCGCGATCTCCGTCACCGAGCGCGCCGCCTACATCGGCCGCATCCGCAACCTGGCGCGCAGCGTCGCGCAGAGCTATTTCGACAGCCGTGCCCGCCTCGGCTTCCCCATGGCGCCGAAAGCCTGGGCCGATGAAGTGCTGCAACAGATCGTAAAGAAAGCCGCATGAGCATGAACCTCCAGAATTTGCTAGTTGAACTGCTGGTCGAAGAGCTGCCGCCCAGAGCGCTGAAAAAGCTGGGCGAGGCCTTCTCGGCCGCCCTGTTCGAATCGCTCGAGGCTCAGGGCCTGACCGTGCCCGCTTCCGTCGTGACGCCCTATGCCTCGCCGCGCCGCCTGGCTGCCCACATCACGCAGGTCGCCGCACAGGCCGCCGACAGGCCGGTGTCGCAAAAGCTGATGCCGGCAGGCGTAGGGCTGGATGCCAATGGCCAGCCTACCCCGGCCCTGCTCAAGAAGCTGGCGGCGCTGGGTGCGGACGCATCGAGCGTGCCCAATCTCAGACGCGAAAACGACGGCAAGGCCGATGTGCTGTTTCTCGACATCGTCATGCCCGGCGCCCACCTCGCCGAAGGCCTGCAGAAGGCGCTGGAGGAAGCCCTGACCCGCCTGCCGATCCCGAAAGTGATGACTTACCAGCTGGACGACGGCTGGACCAGCGTCAACTTCGTGCGTCCGGCCCACGGCCTGGTCGCGCTGCATGGCCGCGACGTGGTGCCGATACACGCCCTGGGACTGGCCGCCAGCAACGTGACGCAGGGTCACCGTTTCGAGGCCGCCAGACATCCGGTGGTACTGAAAGATGCCGACAGCTATGCCGCGCAACTGAAAACCGAAGGCGCCGTCATCGCCAGCTTCGAGGCCCGCCGTGCCGATATCGTGCGCCAGCTGAACGATGCCGCTGCCAGGCTGGGCCTGAAACCGATCGAGGACGAGGCGCTGCTGGACGAAGTCACAGGCCTCGTCGAGCGCCCCAACGTACTGCTGGGCCAGTTCGAGGAGGCTTTCCTGGAGGTGCCGGCCCAGTGCCTGATCCTGACCATGAAGGCCAACCAGAAATACTTCCCGCTGCTGGATGCAGCCGGAAAACTGACCAACAAGTTCCTGCTGGTCTCCAACATCCACCCGCATGACCCCAGCGCCGTCATCGGCGGCAACGAACGAGTGGTCCGTCCGCGCCTGGCCGATGCCAAATTCTTCTTCGACCAGGACCGCAAGAAGACGCTGGAATCCCGTATCCCGGGCCTCGACAAGGTGGTCTACCACAACAAGCTGGGGACTCAGGGCGAACGCATGCAGCGGGTGCGCGCCATTGCCCGCGCCATCGGCCAGCAGCTGGGCGGAGACGCCCTGGCGGCCTCTGCCGACCGCGCCGCACAACTGGCCAAGACCGACCTCCTGACCGACATGGTCGGCGAGTTCCCGGAACTGCAGGGCATCATGGGCGGCTATTACGCCAGGAGCGACGGCCTGTCGGCCGAGATTGCGGATGCCATCGAGGACCATTACAAGCCCCGTTTCGCCGGCGACACGCTGCCGCGCAACCCGACCGGCACCGTGGTGGCGCTGGCCGACAAGCTGGAAACGCTGGCCGGCCTGTTCGGCATCGGCCAGCTACCTACCGGCGACAAGGACCCGTTCGGGCTGCGCCGCCATGCGCTCGGCGTCATCCGCATGCTGACCGAACACGACCTGCCGCTGCAGCTCGACACGCTGCTGCAGCTGGCCATCCGGGCCTTCGGCGCCGGCATCAGCGACCCCGCTGCGGCACTGTCCGACTTCATCTACGAGCGTCTGGCCGGCAGCCTGCGCGAGCAGGGTTACACGCCGCAACAGGTGGATGCCGTGCTGTCGCAGCGCCCGCAACTGCTGGCCGACATCGGCCGTCGCCTCGAAGCCGTGCGCGCCTTCTCCGCGCTGCCGGAAGCCGAAAGCCTGGCCGCTGCCAACAAGCGCGTCGGCAACATCCTGAAAAAGGCCGACGGCGCGATCGAGCCCCGGGTGAACCCTGCCTTGCTGCAGGAACCCGCCGAGGACGCGCTGCACCGGGCGCTCGCCATGGTCGCCCCGCAAGCCGATGCCGCCTTCGAACAGGGCGATTTCACCGCTTCGCTGAAGGCGCTGGCCGCCCTCAGGGAACCAGTGGACGCCTTCTTCGACACCGTGATGGTGAATGCCGAAGACCCGGCTCTGCGCGCCAACCGGCTGGGCCTGCTGGCCATGCTGCATCAGGCCATGAACCGCGTGGCTGACCTTTCCAGGCTGGCAGCGTAAGATATCCGGATGAAACTCGTCATCCTAGACCGCGACGGCGTCATCAACTTCGACTCCGCCCAGTTCATCAAGAGCCCGGAAGAATGGACTCCCATTCCCGGCAGCCTGGAGGCGATCGCCATGCTGAACCAGTCCGGGTTTCGCGTCGCGCTCGCCACCAACCAGTCCGGGATCGCGCGCGGCCTGTTCGACATGTCCACGCTGAACGCCATTCACGACAAGATGCATCGCGCCCTGGGCCAGTTTGGCGGCCGCATCGACGCCCTGTTCTACTGCCCGCACACCGCCGATTCCAACTGCAATTGCCGCAAACCCAAACCGGGCATGATGGAAGAAATCTCGAAACGCTTCGGCACCGACCTGGCCGGGGTGCCCAGCGTCGGCGACTCCCTGCGCGACCTGCAGGCCGGCCTGTCGCTGGGGGCGCAGCCGGTGCTGGTACGCACCGGCAAGGGCGAAAAAACGCTGGCTGCGGGCGGACTGCCGGAAGCCACCTGGATCTGCGCCGACCTGATGGAGGCCGCACAGCGCATCATCGACGGCCAGGCATGAGGCGCCGATGATACGGTTGCGTTCCGTCCTGTTCAATCTCGGCATGTGGGTCATGATCATCCCCTACGCCCTGCTGACTCTGCTCCTGATCCCCATGTCCGCCCCCAGGCGCTCCCGCATCATCGCCGGCTGGGCCCGATTCGTCTGCCGCTGGCTGGCGCTGACCTGCAATCTGCGCTACCGCGTCATCGGCCGGGAAAACATCCCCGACCACCCCTGCGTCATCCTCGCCAAACACCAGTCGGCCTGGGAAACCATCGCCTTCCAGGACATCTTCCCGCCGCAGATCTGGGTGATGAAACGCACCCTGCTGCTGATCCCGTTTTTCGGCTGGGCGCTGTGGGCGCTCAAATCCATCGCCATCGACCGCGGCGCCGGGCGCGAGGCCCTGAAGCAGCTGGTCAGCCAGGGACAGGACAGGCTGGCGCTCGGCCTGTCGGTGGTGGTCTTCCCCGAAGGCACGCGCGTCCGGCCGGGGCAAAAGGGGAAATTCCACATCGGCGGCGCCTGGCTCGCCACCCACACCGGCGCCACCGTCGTCCCGGTCGCCCACAATGCCGGCGAGTACTGGCGCCGCAACAGCCTGCTCAAACGCCCCGGCACCATCACCGTCAGCATCGGCCAGCCGATCAACGCCAGCGGCATGAAGGCGGACGAACTGAACAGAGAAATCGAGGCCTGGATCGAGGCGGAAATGGCAAGGCTGGACAGCCTGTGACCCAGCGGCAGCTCAGGCTCCCCGGCGGCCACAGCATTCCCTACACCCTCAAGGTCAGCGCCAATCGCCGCACCATCGGCCTGCGCGTGGACGGCAACGGCCTCACTGTCCACATCCCCAAGCGCGTCGCACAACACACCGTGGAGAGCCTGCTGCAGGACAAGTCTGACTGGATCACCCGCAAGCTTTCCGAACTGCAGGACCGCAGCCCACCCTTCGAGTGGCGGGATGGCGCCACCCTGCAGCACCTGGGCCAGGACGTCCGGCTCGACCTGCGCCAGGACGCCAGGAACCGCGCCGTGGAATTCGACGGCGCCCGACTCTACATCGCCCTCCCCGCGCCGGATGACACCAGGCTCGTGCAACGCAAGGTCGCCCAGTGGTACGCCAAGCAGGCAAGGGCCGACTTCACCCGCCGCATCGAACTCCTCGCCGCCAAACTCGGCGTGCCCACCCCTCCCCTGTTCCTCTCCAGCGCCAGAACGCGCTGGGGCAGCTGCAACTCGAGAGGCGAAATCCGCCTCAACTGGCGCCTGATCCAGGCCCCGCCGCACATCATCCATTACGTCGTCGCCCACGAGCTGGCGCATCTGAAGGAGATGAACCACAGCGCCAAATTCTGGGCCTGGGTGGGGAAGCTGTGTCCGGATTACCTGGCGGCAAGGCGGGAGTTGAAGGCGATGTCGGGGCAGTTGCACCTGGTGTGAAATCGGGGGCCGGGGGTTGCCCGGCGGCAATCAAACTCGCCCTGACAGGACATGTAGGGTGGGTTAGGCGCTCGCGCCGTAACCCACCGAACGAACACATGCGGCGCAGTGCCTTTCAGTTATTGCGCCAGATGTACCCGTAAAGGGCGCGTCCGACAAAGGCCCGCCGCATGCGGCGACCTTGGCGCCATCGGCGCGGCAGCGAGGGGAAATGGACTGTATGGCAGCATCGCCGTCATCCCGGGGCTGCGTCCGAAAAGCTCATAATCCAGAATAATTCCAAGCGGCCCCTTTTGGCTTCCTGTAGCACGATTCAGGCATACATGAGCCGCCCTACCGGTTCTGGAATGTCGCGGCCAAGAGCCTGCGCGGTCTCTTTCCACTCGGCAATAATGATTTCCGCATTGCTCACGGCATCCTGATAGGTCAATCCATCCGCCATACAGCCGGGCAGCTCGGGCACTTCGACGATGAAACGAGCGTCATCATCGCTCCAGTAAATCACAAGTTCGTATCTGCTTTGCATGATGCTACCTCGCCAGTTTGTATTTCAGAATCAGGTTGCGAATCTGTTTGACCTGATAGGGTTTTGCCTTGCTACCCATGGGCTGGATGTTAATGATCTCGGCAACACCTGCCTTGTTGTAAATAAAGTGATCGCCCTTGATGCGAACCTCAAAACCAAGAGATTCCAGCAGGTTTCGCAGGTCGGAAAATCCGATACTGCTGTCTGACGCGCCCCGCAGGATCGCAGCCATTGTGTTTTCCAGCTTGCCCAATGTCGGTCCTTCGTCGATTGGTTGGTGAATTCTACCATCAAGCTTCAGTTAGGGTCGCCCGCCGCCTTAAATCCTGAAAACGTCTGATTATTGGTACGGATTTCGATGCATCCGGCATGAAACAAGAGGATATGCAGGGTGGCTTAGGCACTTGCACTGTAGCCCACTGAAAGGATACATTCGGCGCAATGCCTTTCAATTATTTCGCCCTACGTGGGCTACGTCCGCCTCCATCATTCTTGCACCTCATACAAATTCACGCAAAAACAATGAACTAAAGTGCATAATAGGGCGTAAATTACGCTATACATTTCATTGAATCATGCCGATACCAGACTATCAGTCCTTAATGCTCCCCTTTCTACGACTTGCAGGGGATGCACATGAACATCGCTTTCGCGATGCTATAGAACAGCTGGCTGCCGAGTTCAAACTTACGGACGAAGAGCGCAGCACAATGCTTCCGAGCGGAACAGCACCGCTATTCGATAACCGTGTTGGTTGGGCTAGAACCTACCTCAAACAGGCTGCACTGCTTGAGTCACGAAAACGCGGTATTTTTTCATAACGCCACGGGGGGTGGAACTGCTGTCGAAAAATCCAAGCCGGATAGACAATTCTACACTTGAACAATTTCCAGAATATTTGGCGTTCAAACTCCGAAGGAGTGGTGAGAACCCCGTCACCATCCCTGATTCTGTCGATTTTCTCACCAAACGACAACCTCAATTTACAGAACCCTCAGATTCCACACCTGAAGAATTGTTTTCACAAGCTTACCAGCGCCTTCGCAGCAACTTGGAGGCTGAACTATTAGAGCAAGTCAAATCTGCCTCCCCCCGCATTTTTCGAGCGCCTCGTAATTGATCTTCTGGTAGCAATGGGCTACGGGGGCTCCCGTCAAGATGCTGGCCGAGCAATGGGCAGGAGTGGTGACGGAGGAATTGATGGCATTATCAAAGAAGACAAATTGGGCTTAGATGTAATCTATGTGCAGGCAAAACGCTGGGAAGGTACTGTCGGCCGGCCAGAAATTCAAAAATTCGCAGGCGCACTTCAAGGACAGCGCGCGAATAAAGGCGTATTTATCACTACATCTGGGTTTACGAAGGATGCTGAAGAATACGCAGGAATTATCTCCTCCAAAATAATCCTCATCGCGGGCGAACAGCTTGCAAAGCACATGGTAGATCACAATGTCGGTATTTCACCCATAAGCAAGTTCGAGCTTAAGCGCATCGACTCTGATTACTTTGAGGGCGAGAATGTATAACACGGCGGTCTAGAGGGATACTTCACCAACTCGCGCCATAACTGAAAGGCATTGCGCCGAATGTGTTCGTTCGGTGGGTTACGGCGCAAGCACCTAACCCACCCTACATTTTCTCTGGATTCCGGCGTTCGCCGGAATGACGGCGATGGCGATGGTGGCACGCCACCCTCTTCCCCTGCTGCCGCGCCGAGCAGCAC
>MLJW01000672.1_pt1 | contig 11833 bp, 13 predicted proteins | sample 888231 | NCBI WGS metagenome assembly MLJW01 (sample SAMN05788063, study PRJNA343431) | mine drainage metagenome | isolation source: sample collected from the inflow into an acid mine drainage treatment plant... | place: Germany: Lusatia, lignite mining district
TGCAGCAGCACCACCGCTTCACCCTGACCGGCGACTCGCTGCGCCAGGCCCAGAAACTGCCCAAGAAGGAGGCAAGACCCGAAGAATCGTGACCGACCAACCTACACTGTGAACGCGCAACACCTCACGCTGCACGACCGGTCACGTTCGACCGGAATCGGCGGTCACGTTCGCCGAAATACGCAAAAACGCTGCAAGATCAACTTCTTACGGGATTTTTGGCGCGCTGGGCGTGAAATCACCGGCCCCGGGGTCGCGCTAGAACAGATCGCTGTGGGAGCCTGTCCGGATGAGCGTCAGCGTGCCGCTGGCGAGGGACCCAGACTTCTCATAAATCAGCAGCCAATCCGGCTCGACATGGCACTCCCGGACTCCGGCGTACTCGCCAGCGAGTTCATGGTCGCGATGCTTCGCAGGTAGCAGGCGGTCATTCATCAACGCCTGAACGACGTCGAGCATCTTTGCCCAATCATGACGCCCAGAGCGCTTGACGCGCTTCTTGTCGCGCTTGAACTGGCTCGTCTCATCGAGAGAGCGCGGCATGCTCAAAGATCCTCGAGTGTCGTCCGGGTCGTATGGCCAGCTTTTGCCTCTCGGATCGCCGCCAGGGTGGTCGCGTTGGGGCGTGGCATGTCGATCGGCAAGCCGCCGGTCTCGACGACGCTGCGCAGGAACAGTCGGATCGCGGTGCTCAGGTCGAGCCCCGAAGCCTTCAAAATGGCGGATGCCTCTTCCTTCAGGGCGGGGTCAATCCTGGAACGAACGTCAACGGTCAACATGGGCGATCTCTACGGCGGGGCGCACGACGCGTGCGCCCACGTGGCCCATTGTAGCTACAACGTTCCCGAATCACAAGCAACCAGGATCTCGCCGGCCTGACGACTCGACCCGGCTTGGGTCATCTGCTTGATAACACCCTTTTTTGCGGGTGTTCATAAGCAGATGACCAAAACGCTGCAACTTCAATAGGTGGCGGTCGTTTCTGGCGGAGCCCGCAGCGTCAATGCAGCGGAGGCCGGCGTCGCGCAGTGTGGACCAGTGCCAGCACCCACACGACCTCGTCCAGCTCGTCGACTTCGCAGATCAGGCGATAGCTCTCGTGGACGATCAGCTCGCGCGTTCCCGCGATCATGCCGGGCTTGCCCAAGCGCGGGAAGTCGGCCAAACGAGCTGCCGCGGCACCGAACAATTCACGACCACGCCCTGCCTGTCCTCGCGCGCGGCCTCGGCCTTGCCGTGCACGAAGGCACGGTAGTCGTGCTCCTCTTGCTGGCGCCTCAGGAATTCGCGCATCAAGTCGCGCATGACCTGCGATGCCGGGCGGTCCAGAGTGCGCGCCTCCGCCATGAACTGGTCGCGCAAAGCGGTCTCCAACTTCATGGTGAAGACAGCTTCCTTGGACATCACGGGCTCCATACTGACATCGTATGACCGTCGTCTATACGCCAGAGGCCCCATCGGCAAATGCCCACGGAGCGCTGCGTGTCCGAGATTGCAGCGCTCGGGATCGCTGAAGGACACGCCGGGCCGCGCGCAGTTTTGCCCGCCGACGCCGAGGCCTCGGACACCGCGATTTGCAGTGGAAACAACACCGCGATGGCGCTCGCGTTATGGCGGATATCGCACTGCAGACGCGAGTCGAAACCGAGAATCTGTTCACCGATTGCTGGGGTTCTCAGCACCGTTGCAAACCCTGCAGCGTTGGGGCACCCACCTCAGCCTCCCGAGGACGCTCATGACCAACTTTCGCCCCCCTCAAACCTGGCTTGCCCTGCTGGCTCTGACGCTGCCGGGCGCGCCGGCGTGGAGCGCGCCGCTCGCGCCGCCCGCGTCGGCCGCGTCGGCGGCAGCGCCCGATGCCGCGTCGGTCTGGCGAGTCGAGCGCGAGCAGCCGATTTCGCAGGCGCTGGCGGCATGGGCGGCGCGCGCCGGCTGGGCACTGCAGTGGCAGCCCGGCGACGACTGGCTGGCACCCCAGCTCACCGTGTTCCACGGCAATTTCGTCGCCGCGGCGAAAGCGCTGGTCGAAGTCCTGGTCGCCGAAGGCGCCAATGTCCGCGCCACCTTTTACCAAGGCAACAAGACCCTGGTCATCCGCACGGGAGGAAGCCATGAATGATCTGGGCCGAAGCGCCGCGCTGGCTGCCGCATGCACCCTCGCGCTGGGCGGGTGCGCGACGACGCCGAGTCCGCAGATCCAGCAGCAGATCGACACGGCATCGGCCGAGGCAAAAGTTCAAACGCTGCCGAAATCGCCCCCGGTGGTACAGGAGCTCAATGCGCCGTGGCTGTTGGGCCAGCGCGTCGAACCGCCGCATCCGCAGCCGGCCATACTCGAGCGCCGGATCGTGCTGGCCGCGGCGAAGCCCCTGCGCCTGGAGCAAATCGCCGGCCGGATCACCGACGCGCTGGGCATCGAAGTCGAGGTCGATCCCTCGGTGAACGGCGCCGCGGCTCCCGAGCCGGGCCCCAGCGGGCAAGCTGGGGCGAAGGGGGCCGGTCAAGGCGCTGGCGGCCGGGCGGCCGAGGCGCGCACGATGCACGTCGATTACGTCGGGTCGCTGCGCGGACTGCTCGCCGAGGTCGGCAGCCATCTCGGTGTGTACTGGCGCATCAACCGCGCAGGCGCGGTCGAGTTCTTCGCCACGCAAACGCGCGCGTTCGCGATCGATGCGCTGAACTGGAGCACCGAAAACGAGAGCAGCATCGCCTCGTCCGCCTCCGGCAGCCGCGCCGGCGCCGGCTCCAGCACATCGACCGGATCCATCAAGGCCAAGGCGGTGTCGATGAGCGACACCTGGAAGTCGATTCAGACCACCGCGACCCAGGTCGCCGGAGCTGGCGCGCAGGTTGTCGCCGATCCGTCGAACGGCATGCTCGTGGTCACCGCCGCGCCGCCGCAGCTCGCGCGCGTCGCGACCTGGGTCGCGCAGCTCAATCGCAATCTGAACGAACAGGTGGCGCTCGACGTGCAGGTCTACTCGGTCGACCTCAAGCGCGAGGACACGCTGGGCTTCAACCCGACGGTGATGTTCAACAACGCAGCGTCCAATTACGGGCTGACGCTCAGCGGCGCGCCGGCCCCGAGCGTGGCAAGCGGGATGAACCCATTCTCGTTCGGCGCCAACATCCTGACCCCCGCGAACTCGAACGGCCATGGCTTCGGCAACAGCACCGCGGTGCTGCAGGCGCTGTCGCAGTTGGGCCGCACCTCGCTGCTCGTCTCGCGCCCGGCGGTGACGGTCAACGGCCAGCCGACGACGATCCAGCAGGCGCTGCAGACGGGCTATCTGCAGAGCTCGAGCACGAGGCCGTCGACCACGGTCGGCGTCGCGCCGTCGACCACCTTGACCCCGGGGACCGTCACCACCGGCTTCACGCTGCTGACCGTGCCGCGGATCGACGGCAACCGCATCATCCTCGGCCTGAGCATGTCGCTGGCGCCGCCGCCGAAGTTGACCACTTTCAGCTCCAACGACTCGCAAATCCAGCTGCCGACGATTTCGCCCACCACCGCGCAAGAGGTCGCCGTGCTGCGCTCGGGGCAGTCGCTGATGCTCACCGGCCTGCAGCAGACCTCGAACCAGTCGACCGATACCGGGGTCGGCGACCCCAGCTTCAAGCTGTTCGGCGGCGGCAACGACAACCGACACGACCACAGCATGCTGGTCGTCGTCGTCACCGCGCGTCGCATCTGACCGAGGGCGGCGACGATGCAGATCATCGATGCCGGCGAGGTGCTGCTGGCTGCCGGGCTCGAATGGGAAGTGTCGGGCAGCGGAAGCTTCAACACGGCGCAGCTGAAGTCCAAGGCGAGGGCGCACAAGGCCCGCCACTACGTCGAGCACATTCCACGCAACGCGGCGCGCGAGCGCCTGTACGGCTTCGGCAAGCTTCCCGCCGAGGCGACCAAGGAGCGCCGCACCGTGCTGAGCCTGGCCAGCCTGGTCGCGCGCGCCGGACCCGAGAGGCTGGTTTTCGTCGCTGCACTCGGTGGCGGCCTGGCCGCGCTTGTCGGCGTGCTCGGCGGGCAGCCGGTGCCGCGCCTGGATCTGGTCGACACCGAACAGGAACTCGTCGACGAGCTGGCCAACTTCGTCGCCGCCCACGGCATTCGCCGCATTCATTACGCCGAGGCCCTTGGCCGCCCCGAATTCGACGTGCCAGGATGCGACTGGGTTGCACTGGCCATCGACGCCGACGACCGTCATCTGGCGCGCATCCGCCGGATTCGAGCGCCGATCGGCACGCCAGCGTTGATCGCCGGGCTGGTCGTGACGGCCGGCGCCGCCGCCGTCGCGCTCGCCTGGCAGCAACGCGAGCAGACCCTGGAAGGCGTCGAACAGAGTGCCTTGCCGACCAACTTCGGGCCGACCTACGCCAGCGCCAGGCGGGCGGCTTTCGCGCGCTTGCCGAACCATCCGGCCGACGTGCTCGGCGTGCGCATGGCCGACTGGATGCTGGACCAGCCGATCGAGCATGGCGGCTGGAAGCTCCGTCGCATCGCATGCAACGCCGCGCCGGGCCCCGGCGGACGGAGTACATGCTCGGCGAGCTGGGAGCCCGGTTCGGTCGACGCCACCTTTGCCGCGTTCGGCACCGCTTCGCCATCGACGCAACTGGCGGTTTCGCTGGGCCGCATCGTCACCGAACAGCCGATCGACGTCTCCGCACTGCCATCGCTTTCGGACGCAGCGCGCTACCCGCTGCTGCAGGAGTTCCTGTTGCGCGACGGCAGTTTCTTCCAGTCCATCGCCCGGCTGGGCGTTGCGCTGAAGTTCGGCGCGCCGACCTCGGTCGGCGTTTACTCCGGGCCGAAGGTGGCGGGAATGGTCGAGCAGGCGCAATGGTCGATGAGTGGCCCTGTGCGCTTGATGCGCACGCTGCTGACCGCGTTGCCGCCGGACATGGCGATCGGCACCCTCGACGTGGCCTTGCCGGGCACGGTTCCAAGCTTCGATGCCAAGGGAGTCCTGTATGTCACAGCGCCGTAGTGCATGGATCGCGTTCGCCTTCGGCCTGGTTGCCGCAGCAGCGTCAGCACAGGAGGTTCCGCCGCTGCCGCCGCTGCCGCCGGTGACCAGCTCGGCGCGCACGACGCTGGAGCAGCTGGCACGATCGGCCGCGCCGGCCCGCACTGCGCTGCCGACCCCACCCGCCGCGGCGGCGCCCGCGCCGGCCACCGCGCCCGCGCCACCGGCGCGCGCACTGCTCGAGCTGCTGGGCACTCCGGACAACCCGCGCGCGCGCATCGCCATCGACGGCATCGTCTACACGGTGTCGGCGGCGAGGCCGGAACTCGGTGCCGGCCCGTGCATCCTGGCAGGCATCGACGTCGAGTCCCGCAGCGTCGTGCTGCGCTGCGACAGCCAGTCCAGGCCCCTCCGCCTCGGCCTGGGCCAGCGGCCAGGCGGGCAAGACCGGCCGAGCGGCCGCTGAGGCGAGGCTGGCCATGTCGCTGTTCAGGTCGACAAAACCAGGCGCCGGCATACTGCTGCCGCGGGGCGCCTCACCGGCAACCGGCGGTGTGCAGTTGCATACGCTCGACCAGTTCCGCCAACGCTACGGCGATGCCTCGCCCTACACCGATCGACTGCCGCTCGATCCGGGATTCGACACCTGGATGGCGTCGAGCGCGATCGTGCTGCGCCTCGCCGAGCGCCAGCCGGGAGTGCTGCTGGCTTCGATCGCCGCGGTGCGCAGCGGCGTGATGCTGGCGCAACTGCGTGCGACGCTGCGCGAGGCCGTCGGCGACATCGACGAGTGCACGGTCAGCGCTCAGCTGCTGCAGCACTTGCATGAGGCCACCACGCAATCCGGTGGTGGAGCGTCGGGTGCGGCAAGCGAGCATCGCGTCCAGGGAACGATCTACGACGCGCAATTCCGCGAACTGGTCGAGCGCGCGATCGCCAGCGGCGCCTCCGATATCCACTTCAGGCTGCGCAACGACGGCGGCGAGACGCGCGGCGACGTATTGCTGCGCATCGACGGCGAACTCGAGCTGGCCCTGCAGATGAGCCCGGGGCAGATGCACGAGCTGGTCGCCGCCGCCTACGCCAAGTCCGACGCGAATTCGCTGGCTGAAGGCGAGGGCCAGTTCAACCCGCGGCGGCCGATGGCCAGCTTCATCCGCATTCCCGACGCACGCCACATCGAGCTGCGTTTCCAGTCGGCGCCCGAGCGCTACGGGGTCGACGTCGCGATCCGGGTGCTGAACTACGACGGCAAGGTCGGTGACAGACCTGACATCGGCGCGCTGGGCTACCTGCCCGACCAGATCGCGCTGCTGCACGAGTACGGCCACGGACCCGGCGGCGGCGTCATCTTCGCCGGGCAGACCGGCTCGGGCAAGACCACGGCACTCAACGCCCTCGTCGCCAGCCACCCCGACGTGCGTGCCGGCACCGCCTACGCGGCGACGCTGGAGGATCCACCCGAGGGGCGGCCACCGAACGTGTCGCAGTTCGCCGTGGCGCGATCGGCCGAGCGCGGCGGCACCGGTGACGACAACCCCTTCGTCGCCGGGCTGCGCGTGCGCATGCGCAGCGATGGCGACATCCTGGTCATGGGCGAGATCCGGGACAGCGCCACGGCCGAGATCTTCGCCCAGCTCGGCATGTCGGGCCACAAGGTGTTCGCGTCGTTTCACGCCGGCAGTTGCCGCGGCAGCTATGAGCGTCTGGTCAGCCGGCTCATGGGGCTGAGCCACGAGGTCGTGGCCAGCGCCGACGTGATCGGGCTGACGGTGTTCCAGCAACTGGTGCCGAAACTGTGCCCGCATTGCCGGATCCCGGCGCGCGAAGCGTGGGCCACGCCGGACGAACGCCATCGCCTGGTGCGGCTCGCCGCGCTTGGCGTCGGCGCCGATTTGCTGTTCGTGCGCAATATGCAGGGTTGTTCAGCCTGCAGCCGCGGCCGGGTCGGGATCCAGGTGGTGGCCGAGATGTTCGCCCCCGACGATTCGCAGCGCCTGCTGCTCGCCGCCGGACGCGTCGGCGAGGCGTTCCGCAGCTGGCGCCGCCGGCGCGACGCCGATCTGCTGTCGGCCGCGACGGCCGGCAAGACCGTGTTCGAGGTCGCGCTGCACTTTGCCGCGCGCGGCGTGATCGGCATCGACACCGTCGACGGCCTGGTCGGGCGCATTTCCACTTACGAGGAGCAGCACGCCGATGGCTGAGATATCGCTCACCGCGCTGCGCGAACCCGGCGCCCTGACCCGAGCCTGGCGCATCAGCGGCTTCAGCTCGCGCCGCCTGGCTTTCTACGAGGACTTTCTCGACAGCGGGGTCGAGCTGCGCCTGTATTGCCGCTTTCGCGCCGAGAAGCTCGAGGGACGCGGCGCCCCCGACTACGCCATCGTGCGCGAGATCGGCGATAGGCTGGCACAGGGCCGCTCGGTGGCTGCCGCACTGCACGGCCTGGTCCCGCCGTCAGACCTGGTGCTGATCGCCGCGCACGAAAGCCGCGGCACGCTGCATCAGGGCATCGCGCAGGTCATCGATACCGTGCGCGAGGAAATCCAGTTGCGCAGCGAAGCCCGCAGCCAGCTGACGACGCCGCTGCTCTACATGCTGCTGGCCATAGGCCTGGTCACCTACGGCTTGCCGTGGATGGTCGAGCTGATGTCGAAGAACCTGCTCAAGCCTGGAATGATGAGCCTCGACCAGCGCGCGCTGGTCGCCTTCACCGGCTTCATGGCGCACCACGCATTGCTGTTCAATCTGCTCTACACCGTGGTGCCGGCGCTGTACCTGGTATCGCTGCCGCGCTGGACCGTGGCCAGCCGCGTCCCCGGGCGTGGCTGGCTGGACCGTCATTTCGCCCCCTACGCGATCTACCGCGCCTACCACGCCGCGCTGTTCATGCGCTCGCTCGGCGCGCAACTGGCCGTGACGCCCAAGCTCGAGCACGCGCTCGAGGCGATCCGCGCCAACAGCAACCGCTGGCTCGCCGACTACATCTGGGCCATGGAGCAGCGTCTGCCGAGCTGCCGCGTGCGCCCCATCCTGGCGCTCGACGTCGGCCTGCTCGACGCGGCGATGGTCGATTCACTGATGCTGGTTTCGCTGCGCGGAGAGTCCGAGCAAGCGATCGCATCACGCGCGCAGACCGCGTGCAAGCGAGCCTCGGCAACCATCCGCAGCTACGTCGCAGCGATCCGCGTGGCAGCCTACCTGCTGCTCGGCACGGTGCTGGCCTGGGCCGTGCTGAGCCTGATGACCCAGACCATCAAGCAGCAGACCGAAGCACTTTCCAACCCCGCTGCGATGCAGCACGTCCGTTAGGGAGCCCTCGATGAAAGCCACACTGTTGCGCCGTTCGCCCGCTTCGACCGAGCGCGGCCTGACCTTGATCGAACTGATGATCTCGCTCTCGATCGCCGCGGTGCTGATGGTCGGGTCGTATTTCGGTTACAACATGGTGCACACGGCCAAGGGGCAGAACACGACCCGGCTCCTGACCCAGGCCGGAACCTGTGCGCGTACGTCCTTCACCGGCAGCCCGAACTTCGCCGGCATCTCCGAGACCGAGCTGGCCGACGCCGGATGCTTCGCCGACGGGAACGTCGTGCGCCGCGACGGTGGTGCTGTCAACGTGACCGACAGCAGCGGCCACACCATTGGGGTTGAAGCCGCCGATGGCCCTGCCGGCCGTGACACGATGCTGTCGTTCACGCTGGCCGGCGGCATGAATCGGGCGGTCTGCACGCAGATCGTGAACGGACTCTTGCCGTCGGCGGCGGCATTGACGGTGCACATGACTAACGTGAAGACTGTCGCCGGCGTAGTGAACCGCCGCGGAATCTCCGCCGGATGCGCGGAGAACGATAACGGGATCATCTACAGCATCCTGAAGTGAGCGCGAAGCGGACGGGGGCAGGCATGACATCCATCGGCAGCCGCGCCCCGTTCGGTGCATCGGGTCGGCGGGGCTTCACCTTGCTGGAAATGGCCATCGTGCTGTTCATCGCGGCGCTGCTGCTGGTCGCAGTGGCGATGGGGCTGCGCTACCTCAGCGACCGCAACACGACGGACAACCTGGCCTACGGGCTCGAACGCGTCTACGAAGGCGCGCATGCCTACGTCACCCGGAACTTCGTCCAACTGTCGACGGCCCGCGACCCCGAAGTCGAAGGATTCGAGCAGCCGATGCAGCCCACGGTGGCCGAACTCAAGGACGCGCGTTTTCTCGGCCACTCCGCCTCGGACGAAGGCTATACCGGCGGCCACTGGCGGGTGCGGATCGAGTGGGCCAACCCCGACCACTGCCCGGGTACCGCGTGCAACCTGAATCTGCTGGTCTACCTCGACCGCCCGGTGATGCGCGAAGGGCGCCCCGCCCTCGACCTGGCGGCAGGCGCCGCGCACAAGGCCCACGCGCCGGCGGGATTCAGCAGCCTGGCTCCGCACCAGGGCAGCCTGACCGGCATTCAGCGTTCGTGGAGCGTGCCCAACCCCGTGCCAGAGCAACCGCCTGCGGTGCTCGGCGCCCTGCACGAGTTCGCCGCCGCCGGCTTCTCGATCCACCTGCCGCGCAGCGGCGCGTTGCCGATGCAGGGTGACCTGAACATGACCGACGAGCGCGGGCAGGCCCACAGCATCACCGGGGCGAAGGATCTGGAACTGAGCGGCGACATTAAGGCCAAAGGCGACATTAAGGCCAAAGGCATGATCGTGAGCAGGAGCGGCATCCTCAGCAATACTGCAATAGGCGCGGAAGGCGATATCACCAGCGCAAAATCAATCTCTGCTGACAACAACGTCTACGCTGGCAAGGACCTCTACGCCGGCCGCTTGATCATTCCCGCGATCATCGTGACAGGGTCCGGAACGCCTTGCGAGGTTCCTGGCGCGATTGCCCAGGATAAGGATGGAACGGTCTACGTCTGCTCGCCGGTCCGTCATAAGCCCGACACGAATAGCTGGGAGCCTCTGAAACCAGCTACCGGCACGATGTGCGGGTTCGGAACAGTCTTGGGAAACGAACTCCTCGCAACCACCGTGGATAAGTCCACGCTTTGCAAGGGGCACAACCCCGCGATATCGTGTCCGGTGGGCTACCGGCAGCACCTTTTCTACAACGGAACAGCGTGGACCGACATTTATGTCTGTATCGCAGAGTAGCGTCGCGGCGACAATGCGCAGGATATCCTCGACCCATGCCGCGTCGGCCGCGACCACGTCGATGCTCGCAGTGAGGTCGAACTCGGCGTAGCCGGCGTCCAGATCGACCCGCGCGACCGCGCAGGGCGCGTTCACGACCCATCGCGCGTTCCCGTGTTCCTGCGACCCGACGCCATCGCTGATCGCGGGCCGCCGCGCGGCCGACCTGACCCGGTGGCACGATGCCTCCATAATGTACCCCCATTACAAGTAGGGGTAGGGGCGATGCCGCGATCAGGCGCGCCGCCCCGCGGTGGCGCGAACGGCCGGAGGAAGAGGGGATGGGCATGCTGGACTGGTTCCGTCGGCGCGCGCGCGCCGACGCCGCGGCGCCGGGCGACGACGCGCCCGACACCGCGCTGGCCGAGCGCGGCGCCGCCGAATACGGCGGTCTGGACTTCTACAAGGCGATCGAAGCGCACCAGCGCTGGAAAGTCCGCCTGGCCGAACACATCCGCGGCCAGTCGAGCGAGCGCCTCGACTGGCAGGTGGTGTGCCGCGACGACCAGTGCGCGCTCGGCCAATGGCTGCACCAGGGCGCGCGCGTGCCCGACGCGCAGCACGCGCTGTTCACCCGCCTGCTCGGCGAGCACGCCGAATTCCACCGCCGCGCCGGCGAAGTCGTGCAACTGGTCGACGACGGCCAGCGCGAGCGCGCCTTGCGTCAGATCACCAATGGCGACTACGCACGCGCGTCGCATCGCGTCGTCGCCAGCCTCAGCCAGCTGTTCCTCGAGCTCAACGAGACGCGGCGCGACGCCGGCTGAAGCGGCCCGCACACGCGAGACGCGCTACGATGCCCAGTTCGGGGCATTGAATTCTGCGAAGGAGCAACAGCGGCATCATGCAGCGCGTACTGGACATCGGAATCGTCGGCGGAACCGGATACACCGGGGTCGAACTGCTGCGTCTGCTCGCGCACCATCCGCACGCGCGGTTGCGCGCGATCACCTCGCGCAAGGAAGCAGGCACCGCGGTGGCCGAGATGTTCCCCAGCCTGCGCGGCCACACCGACCTGCGCTTCACGACCCCCGACGACGCGCCGCTGCACGACTGCGACGTGGTCTTCTTCGCGACGCCGCACGGCGTCGCGATGCAGCAGGCGCGCGCGCTGCTCGACGCCGGCGTGCGCATCATCGACCTCGCCGCTGACTTCCGGCTGCGCGACACCGCGACTTTCGAGCGCTGGTACGGCATGCCGCACGCCTGCCCCGACCTGCTGCGCGAAGCCGCCTACGGCCTGCCCGAACTGAACCGCGACGCGATCCGCGACGCGCGCATCGTCGCCAACCCCGGCTGCTACCCGACGACGGTGCAGATCGGTTTCGCGCCGCTGCTGCGCGCCGCCGGCGCGGTCGACACCGCACACCTGATCGCCAGCTGCGCGTCGGGCGTGTCGGGGGCCGGACGCAAGGGCGAAATCGGCCTGCTGTTCGCCGAAGCGGCCGACAACTTCAAGGCCTACGGCGTCGCCGGCCACCGCCATGGCCCCGAAATCGAGCAGGAACTGCGCCGCATCGGCGGCGGCGACGCGGACCTGCGCTGCGTGTTCACGCCGCATCTGGTGCCGATGATCCGCGGCATGCACAGCACGCTGTACGCGCGTCTGACCGAGGCCGGTGCGGCGCTCGACTTGCAGGCGCTGTACGAGCAGGCCTACCGCGACGAGC
>MLJW01000673.1_pt1 | contig 11789 bp, 8 predicted proteins | sample 888231 | NCBI WGS metagenome assembly MLJW01 (sample SAMN05788063, study PRJNA343431) | mine drainage metagenome | isolation source: sample collected from the inflow into an acid mine drainage treatment plant... | place: Germany: Lusatia, lignite mining district
TCTTGGCGGCCGGAGCGGCCTTCTTGGCGACGACCTTCTTGGCCGCCGGAGCGGCCTTCTTGGCGACGACCTTCTTGGCGGCCGGAGCGGCCTTCTTGGCGACGACCTTCTTGGCGGCCGGAGCGGCCTTCTTGGCGACGACCTTCTTGGCCGCCGGAGCGGCCTTCTTGGCGACGACCTTCTTGGCCGCCGGAGCAGCCTTCTTCGCCGCCGGCGCTTTCTTCGCCGGCGCAGCCTTCTTCGTTGCAGTTGCCATGTCGATTCTCTCCTTCATCACGTGTTTTAGAGATCAGCCGCCGCGGTCAGTCCAAAGCTCCTCATGGCCCCGCCTCCCGGCGGTTTCCGGTACGGGTCATTTGAAGGCTTGCCACAGGGCAAAACCCCGGCGCGGGCGCGACACGGGGTATTCAGGCCGGACCCTTTCGGGCCGCGCGTGAATGGGGTGGTGCTGCGCGTCCGGGAACAGAACCTGGGCGCGAGCGGAAAAAACGCGGAGGCGTCTCCCCGGGCGTGCCGGCAAAACGGTCGGCGACGGCGCGAGGGGAGGGTCGGAGGCCTGCTCAAGAGTCGATGTCCGCGGTGAATGGCAATTTGCTGGAGGGGCAACGGTGGAGGCTGTCTCAGACTAATCCCAGGACAATGCTCCGCCCGACTGATACTCGATCACGCGGGTCTCGAAGAAGTTGCGTTCCTTCTTCAGGTCGATCATCTCGCTCATCCACGGGAACGGGTTTTCCTCCGACTCGAACAGCGCATCGAGGCCGATTTGCTGGGCACGCCGGTTGGCGATGTAGCGCAAATAGCCCTTGAACATCGAGGCGTTCAGCCCTAGCACGCCTCGTGGCATCGTGTCCTCGGCGTAAGCATATTCGAGTTGCACCGCCTTGTGAAACAGTTCGGTGATTTCCTGCTTGAACTCACGCGTCCACAGGTGCGGATTTTCGAGCTTGATCTGGTTGACGAGGTCGATGCCGAAGTTGCAGTGCATCGATTCGTCGCGCAGGATGTACTGGTACTGCTCGGCGGCACCCGTCATCTTGTTCTGCCGGCCCATCGCCAGGATCTGGGTGAAGCCGACGTAGAAGAACAGCCCTTCCATCAGGCAGGCGAAGACGATGATCGAGCGCAGCAGTTCCTGGTCGTTGCGCACGCTGCCGCCAAACGCCGAAGTGCGGAATTCCGGATCGGTCAGCGTGTCGATGAAGGGGATCAGGAACTCGTCCTTGGCCCGGATCGAATCGACTTCGTGGTAGGCGTTGAAAATCTCGCCCTCATCGAGCCCGAGCGACTCGACGATGTACTGATAGGCATGGGTGTGAATCGCCTCCTCGAACGCCTGGCGCAGCAGGAACTGGCGGCATTCAGGATTCGTGATGTGACGGTAGGTGCCCAGCACGATATTGTTGGCGGCCAGCGAGTCGGCGGTCACGAAAAAGCCGAGGTTGCGCTTGATGATGCGCCGCTCGTCGTCGCTGAGGCCGTTCGGGTCCTTCCACAGCGCGATGTCGCGCGACATATTGACTTCCTGCGGCATCCAGTGGTTCGCGCAGGCCGCCAGGTATTTGTCCCAGGCCCACCGGTATTTGAACGGAACGAGCTGGTTGACGTCGGCCCGGGAATTGATGATGCGCTTGTCCTCGGCGGCCACGCGCTGGTCAGAGGCGGCGCGCTGGCTGAGGAAGTTGGACGAGGCCGGCGCGGCCGCGTCGACGGTCGGTGGACGCGTCGCAGGCTGCGCTGCGGGCGGTGCTGGAGAGGTCGGCGTATTTTCTTCCCAATGCAACATGTCGATTCCTTCGGGCGATTATCAGCGGCGTTTCCGGACACCACAACGGGCGTGGCGGGCGGAAAGCCGCGAAACGACGGGGGTGACGCGTGGTGACGCGAAAAACCAACGTCGCGCTAGGGTTTCACTGACAGGCCTCGCAACCGGGGTCGTCGATGGCGCAGAACTTGATGTCGCTGCCGGCAGCGCTGGGCGGTTGCGGCACGTCGACCGGCTGCGCCACCGCGTTGAGTTTGCCGGCGCGAACGGTCGATTTCTCGGCGTGGGTCGCGCTGGTCGTGCGCAGGTAATAGGTCGTCTTCAGGCCGCGCAGCCACGCCAGCTTGTAGGTCTCGTCGAGCTTCTTGCCCGAAGCGCCGGCCATGTAGATGTTCAGCGACTGCGCCTGGTCGATCCACTTGCTGCGCCGCGCCGCGGCCTCGATCAGCCACGCCGGGTCGATCTCGAACGCTGTCGCGTACAGCGCCTTGAGCTCGGCCGGGACGCGGTCGATCGGCTGCACGCTGCCGTCGAAATACTTCAGGTCGGCGACCATCACCTCGTCCCACAATCCGCGCGCTTTCAGCTCCCGCACCAGATGGCGGTTGACCACGGTGAACTCGCCGGACAGGTTCGACTTCACGTACAGGTTCTGGAACGTCGGCTCGATGCACGCGTCGACGCCGATGATGTTGGAGATCGTCGCGGTCGGCGCGATCGCCACGCAGTTCGAATTGCGCATGCCGTGCGCGGCGATGCGCGCGCGCAGCGCCTCCCAGTCCAGCGAAGTCGACGCGTCGACCTCGACGTAGCCGCCGCGCTGCTCGGCGAGCAGCGCCAGCGTGTCGTGCGGCAGGATGCCGCGATCCCACAGCGAGCCGGCGTAGCTCGGGTAGCGGCCGCGCTCCTGCGCCAGTTCGCTCGACGCCCAGTAGGCGTGGTAGCACACCGCTTCCATCGAGCGGTCGGCGAACTCGACCGCGGCGTTCGACGCGTACGCGATGCGCGCCAGGTGCAGGCAGTCCTGGAAGCCCATGATGCCCAGCCCGACCGGGCGATGGCGCAGGTTCGCGTTGCGCGCCTTGGCCACCGCGTAATAGTTGATGTCGATGACGTTGTCGAGCATGCGCATCGCGGTCGACACGGTGCGCCGGAGCCTGGCCTGGTCCAGGCTCCAGCCGCCGTCGGCGTCCTCGCGCATGTGCGCGACCAGGTTGACCGAGCCGAGGTTGCACACCGCGATTTCGCTGTCGGACGTGTTCAGCGTGATCTCGGTGCACAGATTGCTCGAGTGCACGACGCCGACGTGCTGCTGCGGGCTGCGCACATTGCAGGCGTCCTTGAACGTGATCCACGGATGCCCGGTCTCGAACAGCATCGACAGCATCTTGCGCCACAGCTGACTGGCCGCCACCGTCTTGTGCAGCTTGAGCTCGCCGCGCGCGGCGAGCTCCTCGTAGCGCAGATAGGCCTGCTCGAAGTCACGGCCGAAGCGATCGTGCAGGTCGGGAACGTCGGCCGGCGAGAACAGCGTCCAGTTGCCGCCTTCGATCACCCGCTTCATGAACAGGTCCGGAATCCAGTTCGCGGTGTTCATGTCGTGCGTGCGCCGGCGGTCGTCGCCGGTGTTCTTGCGCAGCTCGAGGAACTCCTCGATGTCGAGGTGCCAGGTTTCCAGGTAGGCGCACACCGCGCCCTTGCGCTTGCCGCCCTGGTTGACCGCCACCGCGGTGTCGTTGACCACCTTGAGGAAAGGCACGACGCCTTGCGAACGGCCGTTGGTGCCCTTGATGTGGCTGCCCAGCGCGCGCACCCGCGTCCAGTCGTTGCCGAGGCCGCCGGCGAATTTCGACAGCAGGGCGTTTTCCTTGATCGCTTCGTAAATGCCGTCGAGCTCGTCGGCCACCGTCGTCAGGTAGCAGCTCGACAGCTGCGGTCGGCGCGTGCCTGAATTGAACAGCGTCGGCGTGCTCGACATGAAGTCGAAGCTCGACAGCACTTCGTAGAACTCGATGGCGCGCGCCTCGCGATCGATCTCGCCCAGCGCCAGCCCCATCGCGACGCGCATGAAGAAGGCCTGCGGCAGCTCGATGCGACGCCCGTCCTTGTTGCGCGAGGTGTCGGCGCGGTCGGCGAGGAAATAACGGTCGTACAGCGTCTGCAGACCGAGGTAGTCGAAGTCGAGGTCGCGCTCGGCCTTCAGCGCCGCGCCCAGCCGCGCCAGGTCGAACTGGCCCAGGCGTTCGTCGAGCAGCTCCAGCGCGATGCCTTCCTTGATGAAGTGCGGGAAATATTCGGCGTAGCGCTGCGCCATCGCGTCGGGCGCGACTTCCTCGCGCAGCACTTCGCGGCGCACCGTGTGCAGCAGCAGCCGCGCGGCCGCCTGCGAGTAGCCGGGGTCGGTCTCGATGAGCGTGCGCGCGGCCAGGATCGCCGCCTTGTAGACCTCGCCCAACGGCACGCCGTCGTAGAGGTTGCGCTGCGCTTCCGCGAGCACCGGCTCGGCGCGCACGTCGTCGCCGAGGCCGGCGCACGCCGAGCGCAGCAGCGCGGTCAGCGCGTCGAGGTCCAGCGGACGGCGCACGCCGTCGTCGACCACGTGCAGCGTGTCGGCGGCCGGAGCCTGCGCGCGGCGTTGCGCGCGCTCCTGCGCGCGGCGCTCGCGGTACAGCACGTAGGCGCGCGCGACTTCGTGCTGGCCGGCGCGCATCAGCGCGAGTTCGGCGTGATCCTGCACGTCCTCGATGTGGAAGGTGCCGCCGCCGGGTCGGCTGCGCAGCAGCGCGCGAACGACCGCCGCGGTGAGCTGCTCGACCTGTTCACGCATGCTCGCCGACGCCGCGCTCGAGCCGCCGTTGACGGCGAGGAAGGCCTTGGTCAGCGCGACCTGGATCTTCGCCGGCTCGAAGCCGACGACGGCGCCGTTGCGCCGGATGACCTTGTAGTCGACGTAGGCCTGCTCGGTCGCGAGCGGCGCTGCCGGCGGCAGCGTCGACGCGGGGGGTTCGGTGACGGCGGAAGGATTCACGCGGCTTCTCCTGGTTCGGGCGGGGTGCAGCGGGCCATGGCGCGCGGCGCGCGCCGCGGTTCGCGGGACGGGTGATGGGCGCCTTGCGCGGCGCGCGACTGCTCGGGATGTTTCATCGCATAAGGCTCCCGAATCGAGGCGCCGGGGCAGGATCGAGCAGCTCGGCGCAAAGGCATGGGGCGCACTATATCTAGTGTCGGTTGGTGTTGCAACACCCCATTCCTAGTGCCCAGGCGTGGTGCGCTGCAATGCCCCTGGGAGTTGCATGCCGGGCACCCGGACGGGGCGCGCGGCGCCGGCGCCGGGCGGCTCCGACGCCCTTGCGTCAGCGCGGATGCGCGTCGAACAAGGCGGGCGGCAAGCCGTCGATGCGGCGCAGCGCGGCCCAGTCGAAGTGCGGGCCGGGGTCGGTCTTGCGCTGCGGCGCGATGTCGCAATGACCGACGATGTCGCGGATCGGATACGAGCGGCACAGCGCCGGCAGCAGTCGTGCCAGCGTCTCGTACTGTGCCGGCTCGAAAGCCTCGTGGTCGCTGCCCTCGAGTTCGATGCCGACGCTGAAGTCGTTGCAGCGCGTGCGCCCGCGGTGGCTCGACACACCGGCGTGCCAGGCGCGTTGCGCGCACGACACGTACTGCAGCAGTTCGCCGTCGCGACGGACCAGGAAATGCGCCGATACGCGCAGCCCGGCGAGGTCGGCCAGCGCCGGGTCGGCCGTGGTGTCCAGGCAGCCGCGGAACAGCGCGTCGATCTGCGGGCCGCCGAAGCGACCCGGGGGCAGCGAAATCGCGTGCACGACGATCAGGTCGATCGAGCTGCCCGGCGGGCGCGCGTCGAAGTGCGGCGAGTCGCGCCGCTGCGCCGCGGCGTACCAGCCGTCGTCGAAGCGGGGCGCGCCGTGCGGGGCTTCAGAGCGCATCGTCGTCGTGTATGCCGAGCCGTTCGATGCGGTAGCGCATCTGGCGCAGGTTCAGCCCGAGCAGCTGCGCCGCCGCGGTGCGGTTGAAGCGAGTCCGGCGCAGCGCTTCGAGCAGGATGGCGCGCTCGACGCGATCGAGATGCGCGCCGAGGTCCAGCGGCAGCGCCGGCAGCTCCGGCGTGGCCGCGGGCGGCTGCGCCATCGCCGGCGGCGGCGGCGGCGCGACAGCGCCCGGAGCGCCGAGGTCGGCCGCGCCTATCGTGTCGCTGGCGGCCAGGGTCGCGGCGCGGTGCAGCACGTTCTCGAGCTCGCGCACGTTGCCGCTGAAAGCGCGCAGCGCGAGCAGCTCGAGCGCGTCCTCGCCCAGACGCAAGGCCGGGCGCTGCTGCTCGCGGCGGATTCGATCGAGCAGGGCGTCGGCCAGCTGCGGCAAGTCGGCCAGGCGCTCGCGCAGCGCCGGCAGCGTGACGTCGATGACGTTGATGCGGTAGTAAAGGTCCTGGCGGAACACGCCGTCGGCCACGCAGCGCGCCAGGTCGCGGTGGGTGGCGCTGACCAGGCGCACGTCGACCGGGGTCTCGGCGGTCTCGCCGATCGCGCGCACGCGACGCTCCTGCACCGCGCGCAGCAGCTTGGCCTGCATCGCCAGCGGCAGCTCGCCGATCTCGTCGAGGAACAGCGTGCCGCCGGCGGCTGCGGCGAAGAAGCCGTCGTGTGCGTCGAGCGCGCCGGTGAAGGCGCCCTTGCGGTAGCCGAAGAACTCGGCCTCGAGCAGATGCTCGGGGATCGCGCTGCAGTTGACCGGGACGAAGGGTCCCGACGCGCGGTTGCTCAACTCGTGCAAGGCACGCGCGGCGAGCTCCTTGCCGGTTCCCGACTCGCCCTGGATCAGCACCGGGGCCATGCTGCGCGCGGCGCGGCGCAGCGCTTCCTTGACCGCGCGCATCGGCGCCGAGTCGCCGACCATGGCCTGCAGCGCCGGCGCCGGCGCCGGATCGACTGCCGCCGCATGCTGGGCCAGCGCCGAGCGTACGACCTGGCGCAACTGGCGCAGGTCGACCGGCTTGGTCAGGTAGTCGAACGCGCCGGTCTTCAAGGCCTGCACCGCGGTGGCCGCGTTGCCGTAGGCGGTGGCGACGATCACGCGCTCGCTGCGACGCCGCGCGGCCAGCCAGTCGAGCAGATCGAGTCCGGCGCCGTCGGGCAGCCGCATGTCGACGATGGCGACGTCGAAGGCCTGTTGCTCGAGCTGCGCGCGCGCTTCGCCGACGCTGGCGGCCTCGGCCACTTCCCAGCCTTCGCGGATCAGCGTCAGCGCGTAGATCTCGCGCAGGTCGGGCTCGTCGTCGACGACGAGGATGCGGATGGGTTTCGTCGTATCGTGCATGGTCAGGCGCGCGTCGGCTGGCGGATCACGAACTCGCCGTAGGCGCCCGCGGGGCCGCCGTGGCGGACGCGGTATTCGATGCTGGCGCCGTAGCGCGCGCACAGTTCCTGGCAAATATACAGGCCCAGTCCGGTGCCGCGGCTGTCGGTGGTGAAGAAGGGCTCGAACAGCTGCGCACGCAGCTCGGGTGCGACCAGCGGGCCGTCGTTGGCCACGCCGAGCTCGAGCACCTGCGGCGAGCCGCGCAGGCGCACGCGGATCGCGCCGTCCTTCGCGCTGGCGTAGCGCCGCGCGTTGCCCAGCAGGTTGACGAGCACTCGGCGCAGGTGCTGAGCGTCGAAGTTCAGCGTCGCCGCCGGGTCGTCGGCTTGCAAGTCGATGCGCGCGCCGTCGTCGACCTCGGCCTGCAGCTCGAGCAGCACGCGCAGCGGTTGCAGTTCGATGCCGGTGCGCGCGCTGCCGCGGCCGAGGTCGAGTACGTCCTCGACGATGCGGTTCAGGCGCTCGACGTTCTGCTCGATGAGCTCGCGCATGCGCGCGCGTTGCGCTTCGCTTAAGTCGGGCTCGGCGCCGAGCTGGTTGGCCTGGCCGATCGCCCCCAGCGGGTTGCGTATTTCGTGCGCGACCGCGGCGACCAGTCGGCCCAGCGCGGCCAGTTTTTCCTGCTGCAGCTGCTCGCCGATCGCGCGCAGGTCCTGCACGAACACGAGGAAGGCCGGTCCGCCGGGCAACTGGCGCAGCGGCTGTACTCGCGCCTGCAGGCGCAGGCCGTCGGGGCCGGCGAACCTCAGCGCGTGCGGTGGCGTCGAGCCAGGCTCGCGCAACGCCGCGGCGAGCTCCGCCGCGCCCGGGTAGGTCGCCAGCGCATGGCCCTCGCCGAGCTCCCAGTCGCGCAGTCCGAGCAGCCTGCCGGCAGCCGGGTTCGCGCTTTCGACGCGCAGCGCCGCGTCGAGCACGAGCACGCCGTCGGGGTGCTCGAGCAGCACGTGGCGGTTGATCGCCAGCTGGCGCGCCGCGCGGTCCTCGCTGACGCGCGCGCTTTCCTCCTGGCGCGCCAGGCGCTGGGCCAGCGCCTGCGCCAGCAGTCCGACCGCGACGTAGGCGGCGCCAACCACCGCAGCGCCCAGCAGCGCGTCGTCGCCGCGGCCGCGCGGAGCCGACGCTGCTTGCGTCAGCAGCAGCAGCGCGACGCCGCCCGAGCTGGCCAGCGCGAAGCGCAGCGTGCCGTAAAGCCCGGCCGCCAGCACCGGCAAGGTGTAGCACAGCACGAATTCGCGCGCTGCGTCGCCGGCGACGAACTGCATCGCGCCGAAGCCGATGAGGTCGACGCCGACGGTGCCGAGGATCTGCCAGGCGAAACCGCGGCTGCTGCGCAGCGCCAAGGCCAGCTGCAGCGCGGCGAACACGACGTAGCCGGTGCCGAGCAGCACGCCGGCGTGCGCCGCCGGCGTGCGCAGCGCGAACCAGCCGGCCAGCAGCGTGCCCATCGCCAGCCGCGACCAGCACAGCAGTCGGTAGGCCCGCAATCGTTCACGACTCGGCGTGGCGTCGCCAACCACGCGCTGTCGCAGCCGTCGGCCGACGCCGGCGTCGGCGGCCGCGTCGAGCAGCGTGTCAGCCCAGGTCGGCATGCTCCGCGCTGCAGTACGGCTCGCCGTCGCGCCAGACGCAGCGGCTGGCCGGAACGTGCACGCCGCAGTGGCGGCAGGGCAGCATCGGTTCGGGGCCGCCGTCGCGCGGCGGCCCGGCGTCGCGGCCGCGTTGGCGCTGGCCGCGCTTGAGCAACAGCAGCGCGGCGATGGCGACGGCGAAGACGATCAGGTACTTCAACGGTGCAGGATGACCTGGAGTACGAAACGCGAACCGACGTAGCTCAGCAGCAGCAAGGCCGAGCCGGTGAACAGCCAGCGCAGCGCGCGGCGCCCGCGCCAGCCGAGCAGGCCGCGGCCGAGCAGCAGCGCGGCGAACAGCAGCCACGACGCGACCGCGAACACGGTCTGGTGGTTGAGCTCGAACGGGCGGCCGAACAGGCGCGTGCTGAACAGCATCGCGAACACCAGCGACGCGCTGAGGAAGACGAAACCGAGCGCGACGAGCCGGTAGGTCAGTTTTTCCAGCGTCATCAGCGGCAGCTCGGGGCCCAGCCCGGCGATGCGCGCCTTGCGCCGGTGCAGCGCGCGCTCGGCCGAGCGCAGCATCAGCCCGTGCAGCACCGCGGCGCCGAACAGCCCGTAGGCGGCGATGCCCAGCGCCCAGTGCAGCGAGAACTCGACGCCGGCGCCGTGCGGCGCCAGCCGGTCGGGGGGGAAGAACCAGGTCAGCAGCAGCGAGATCGCCGCGAGCAGGCAGATCCACGCGCGCAGGCCCTGCAGCGGGTAGTACAGGCTCTCGACCCAGTAAACCGCGGCGACCAGCCAGAAGGTCAGCGACAGCGCCGGGGCAAAGCCGAAATCCGGATCGTGCAGGCCTTCGAACACGAGCAGGAAGCTGCCGGCGTGCGCGACCCACGCCAGCAGCATCGCCAGCGTCGCTGCGTCGCGCGTTCCCGGCATCGCGTTGCCTCGCGGCGCCGGCTCAAGCCGTGGCCGCGCGAGGAAGGACGCGAGCAGGTAGAAGGTGAAGGCCGTGCCGTTGACTAAAATCCACATGATTTCAGTGTAACCGAGGCCTGTGCCGCTGCCCCGAGCAGCGCCCCCATCATGCTCAACAATCTGACCCAGCGGCTTTCCCGCGTCGTGAAGACGATGCGCGGCGAGGCGCGCATCACCGAGTCGAACGTCGCCGACATGCTGCGCGAGGTGCGCCTGGCGCTGCTCGAGGCCGACGTCGCGCTGCCGGTCGTGCGCGAGTTCACGCAACGCGTGAAGGAGCGGGCGCTGGGGCAGGAAGTCGCCGGCTCGCTGTCGCCGGGGCAGGCGCTGGTCGGCGTCGTGCACCGCGAACTCGCCGCGCTGATGGGCGAGGGCGTGTCGGCGCTGAACCTCGCGGTGCAGCCACCGGCGATCGTGCTGATGGCCGGTCTGCAGGGCGCGGGCAAGACGACGACGACGGCCAAGCTGGCCAAGTGGCTGGTCGAACGCCAGCGCAAGAAGGTGCTGACGGTGTCGTGCGACGTCTACCGGCCGGCCGCGATCGCGCAGCTGCAGACCGTCACCGCGCAGGCTGGCGCCGAATTCCTGCCGTCGACCCCCGACGAGAAACCGCTGGACATCGCTCGCCGCGCGGTCGACTACGCGCGCAGCCACCACATCGACGTGCTGCTCGTCGACACCGCCGGGCGCGTCACCGTCGACGCCGAGATGATGCGCGAGATCGCCGAGCTGCACGCGGCGCTGCAGCCGGTGGAGACGCTGTTCGTGGTCGACGCGATGCAGGGGCAGGACGCGCTGGCCACCGCGCGCGCGTTCCACGACGCGCTGCCGCTGACCGGCATCGTGCTGACCAAGCTCGACGGCGACGCGCGCGGCGGTGCCGCGCTGTCGGTGCACCACGTCACCGGCGCTCCGGTCAAGTTCGCCGGCGTGTCGGAGAAGATCGACGGCCTCGAGGCCTTCGATCCGTCGCGCATGGCCGACCGCATACTCGGCATGGGCGACGTGCTGGCGCTGGTCGAGCAGGCCCAGCGCAACGTCGACGTGCAGGCCGCGCAGCAGCTGGCGCAGAAGGTCAAGGCCGGCGTTCAGTTCGACCTCAACGACTTCCTGACCCAGTTGCAGCAGATGAACCGCATGGGCGGACTGCAGGGCCTGATGGACAAGCTACCCGCCGAGCTGCAGGCGCGCGCCGGCCAGGCCGACATGGACCGTGCCGAGCGCGAGACGCGGCGCATGCAGGGCATCATCTGCTCGATGACTCCGCAGGAGCGCAGCAAGCCGGACCTGATCAAGGCTGCCCGCAAACGCCGCATCGCGACTGGCGCCGGGGTTCAGGTGCAGGACGTCAACCGCATGCTCGGCCAGTATGAGCAAATGCGCGACATGATGAAGAAAATGAAAGGCGGCAAGATGTTCAAGATGATGCAGCGCCTCGGCGGCTCGGGGCTGATGCGGCGCTGATCCGTTGCGGAACGGGCCGGGTTTCAGCGCCCGGCCAGTTGCAGTTCGCGCGCCGGCACTTCCCAGCTGCGGCGCGCCGCCAGCACCGCGTCGGGGTAGGCGGCCTGGCCGCGTGAGCCGTTGTAGCGGCCCAGCGCGAAGAACAGGTTGCCGTGCTCCTGGTCAAGGTAATGGCGCAGGATCACGCAGCCGTAGCGCAGATTCACCCGCATGCGCAGCAGCTGCGCGGGGTCGCCGTCGCCGAGCAGACGGGTCCAGAACGGCATCACCTGCATCAACCCGATCGCGCCGGCGCCGGAGATCGCGTATTTGTTGAAGCCGCTCTCGACCTGGATCAGTCCGAGCACCAGCGCCGGCTCGAGCCCGGCTCGTGTCGCCTCGTACCAGATCGTCTGCAGCAGGTTCTCGCGCACCAGGCGGTCGGGAATGCGCGAACGCAGCCGTGCCGATTCGGCGGCGACCCACAGCAGGTAGCCGACCAGCCGCGCCGGGTCGGTGAACTGCGGCGTGTGCGCCAGGCCGTCGGCGATCTGCCCCGACAGCGCCGCGCGCATCGCCGGCGACAGATCGGGCTCGCGCTGCGCGCCGGCGTGGGCACCGCTGCAGGCGAGCAGCAGGCTGGCGCCGAGCAGCAG
>MLJW01000674.1_pt1 | contig 11783 bp, 11 predicted proteins | sample 888231 | NCBI WGS metagenome assembly MLJW01 (sample SAMN05788063, study PRJNA343431) | mine drainage metagenome | isolation source: sample collected from the inflow into an acid mine drainage treatment plant... | place: Germany: Lusatia, lignite mining district
GCTGAGTGCGGCGCAGGCGGCGGCGATGACGAGGGCCATCGCTTGGATTTTCATCGTGGGGCTCCTGAGGTGGGGGGGCCGCCTGCGCGGGCCGAGTTCGAACGCCGGGCGTTGTCGTGCCCGACTGCGTTCGACGTCCGAACGCAGTCGGGTCGCCGAGGTCCAGATGGCGCTTGCTTGGGTCGTTCGCAATCGGCGCCCCGGCGGCGCTCGCTCCGCCGCCGGGGCGCGTTGCCGCTTACTTGCCGAAAGCTGACGATATGACCGTCGCGCCGGTAGTGAACTTGAAGCCAGACAGCTTGGCTGACGACAGCTGGCCGGTGCCCGGGTTCTGCGTCAGCACCTCGACCCCGCTGTCGTTGACGACATAGAGCGTTGCGCCGGTCGTGTCACCGACCATCGAGATCCCGGTGCCGCCGCCGGGGACCGCCACTGTCGACGGGGAAAGCTCGCTCAGGGTGCCGCTGTTCGCGTCGATCTTGAACTGGTAGATGACGCTATTGTTGGCGTCGTTGATGTACAGTTACTGACCGCTCGGATCGATCGTCATGGACACCAGTACTGCGGTATTGGGCAGTGAGCCGTCCAGTGTCGGTGTGAACGTTGGGTTGGGGCTGAGCGGGGTGAGCGAACCGTCCGTGCTGATCGTGTAGATCGACACCGTGTCGGAGCCGCGGTTGAGGACGTACGCGAACTCGCCTTTCGGGGTAAACGCCATGTCGACCGGGAGAGTGCCAGTCGGCACGGCGACGCTCACCGCCGTGGGCTGCAGGGTGGTGGTGTTGGTGCTGTTGGCGCCGATGGCGAGGGCAGTGACGGTCCCGGGTTGCGTTTTGTCGACGGGGTCGAGCGCGTACAGATAGTCGGCGCCAGGACTGCGGTATATCCTCGTCGTCGTGGGCGTCAATACCACTGGCGTGCCGACCTTCGCGTTGATCGCGCCGGTGCTCGGATCGATCGGGTAGGTCATGATCGTCGTCGCCCCGCCGGGCGAGACTGGGGCCTGCAGCACGTACGCGTTCTGCCCTGCGACGTCGAGCACGGCGTCCAGGCCATTCGCCGCCAGCGTCTGCACGCCGCTTGTGGCGGTGAGCACGCCGCCAAGACCGACCTTGAACGCCGCCAGCCGCGGCGGGGCGCCGGTGCCGCTGCCCGGGGTCAGCGTATAGACGTGGGTCGCCGAAGCGTCGACGAGGATGCGGTTGGAGCCCGCGCCGGCGCTGACGTCGGGGCCGGCGAGCCCGGTGAGCTGGCCGCTGGCGGCATCGTAGGCGTAGGTCAGGATCGTGCCGCCGGCGCTGTCGAGGAACAGCGCGATGTTTTTCATCAACACCGGCGAGCAGGTGACGGCGACGTTGCTGACCGCGCTGGCGACGGTGCCGCTGCCGGCGCTGACCGAGCAGCTGGCGCCGCCCGGCTGCGTGCCGACGGTGACGTTGTAGGGGCTGCCGGCGGCCAGTTGGGTGGCGAAGGTGAAGCTGCCGTCGGCGTTGACCGTGAGGGGGTCGCTGCCGTTGTTCAGCAGCTGCACCGTCTCGCCGCTGAGCAGGCCGCTGACGCTGCCGCCGACGGCGTAGCTTGCGGGCGTGTTGGCGCCGGTGTTGGCGCCGGTATTCGTGTTGCTGCTCGGCGTGCTGCTGCCGCCGCCGCCGCAGCCGCTGAGTGCGGCGCAGGCGGCGGCGATGACGAGGGCCATCGGTTGGATTTTCATCGTGGGGCTCCTGAGGTGGGGTGAGGCCCGCCTGCGCGGGCCGGTTTCGAAAGCCGGGCGTTGCCTTGGCCGAGGGCGTTCAATGGCCGAATGCAGTACCAGCAATCTCCTGGCCGGCGTTCACGGTGACCGATGAGAGCTTGGACCCCGACAGCTGACCGGTGGCCGAGTTGACGGTCCATGCGGAGACCGCGCCGCTCGCCGTGTCGGTGGCGTAGAGCACGGTACCGGTCGTCGAGTCGCCGACAATCGACAATCGATCGGGAACCGCATCGCTCGCGATAGTCGGAGTCGGCAGCAGTTTCAACGCGCCGGTGGTCGGGTCGATCTGGAACTGGTAGATCAGTTGGTCGCCGATGTCGCCGACGTAGAGATAGTGGTTGCTCGGGTCAATCGCGATCGAGACGGGCTGGGCACCTGGAGCCGTGGTGATGCCGGGAACGTTCACGGTGGCCGTCGGCGTGGTGGCGTCGCTCAGCGTGCCGTCGGCCGCGACGGCGTAGATCGACACCGTCGCGCCTGTCGCGTTCACGACATACGCGTAGTTGCCGTCGGACGTCATCGCCATTGCCCTCGGGTCATTGCCGGTGGCGATGGGATTCCCGGCTGGGTTGACGTTGCCGGTGGTGGCGATGCTGAAGGTTGAAATCGTTGCGGCGACAGGGTCGAGCGCGTAGAGGACCTCGGCAGTCGGGCTGGCGTAGAGCTGCACCGGTTGGCCCGACGGCATGGCGTACGTGCCGGACAGGCCCAGCTGACCCGTCGACGCATTGACCTTGTAGGTGACGATCGACGTGCCTGTGAGACTAGGCGATCCCAGGGCGTACAGATACTGGCCGGACTTGTCGAGCGCCAGCGAAACCCCCGACGGGACGCTCAAGGTCAGCGGCGCACCGTTGGCCGTGATGACGCCGCCGGCGCCGATCGTGTACGACCAGATTTGAGTCGCCTTGGCGCTGTTCTCGCCCAGCGTGTAGGCGTGGGTTGCCGACGCGTCGATCAGCACCGCGTTGGCCGTTTGTCCCGGGCCTTTCGGCGCTGCCGGCAGCGCGCTGAGCTGGCCGCTGGCGACGTCGTAGCTGTACGGCTGCAGCGTGCCGGTCGTCGCGTCGAGGAACAGCGCGATGTTTTTCATCAGCACCGGCGAGCAGGTGACGGCGACGTTGCTGACCGCGCCGGAGATCGTGCCGCTGCCGGAGCTGACCGAGCAGCTGGCGCCGGCCGGTTGCGTGCCGACGGTGACGTTGTAGGCGCTGCCGGCGGCCAGCGCTGTCGGGAAGGTGAAGCTGCCGTTGGCGCTGACCGGGAGCGCGTCGCCGTTGTTGTTCAACAGCTGCACCGTCTCGCCGTTGAGCAGGCCGCTGACGCTGCCGCCGACGGTGTAGCTTGCGGTGGTGCCGCCGGTGGTCGGGCTGCTGCTCGGTGGGCTGCTTGGCGCGCTGCTGCTGCCGCCGCCGCAGCCGCCGAGTGCGGCGCAGGCGGCGGCGATGACGAGGGCCATCGGTTGGATTTTCATCGTAGGTCTCCTGGGGGCGGGGGGTGAGGCGCGTGTGCGTTGGTGATTCAAGGGCTGAATGCGTCGTCGACGATCCCGGTTCCGCGCAGCAGCCCGACTGCGGCCGGCTTCATCGCCGCGAGCTGACCGGTGGCGGGGTCGATGCTCAGCGTGGCGACGTCGGCCGAAGCGCGCGCAGCGACGTAGAGCCAGGAGCGTGTCGTCGAGTTGCCGACCACCGACAGCAGTGCCGGCGACACCGGCGGTGCGATGGTCGGTGTCGGCAACGCGGTCAGCGCCCCGGTGCCCGGGTCGATGCTGAACTGGTAGATCACGTCTTGGCTCGCGTCGCCGACGTAGAGATGGCGATTGCTCGCGTCGATCGCGATGGACTCCAGGCCGGGCGTCGTGCCGGGGGCGACCGCGGGCAGCGTCAGCGTCGACGGATTGGCCGGGCGCAAGGTGCCGTCGGCGGCCACGGTGTAGATCCATACAGAAGCGCTTCCGCCACAAGCGACGTAGGCGTATTTGCTGTCGGAAGTCATCGCCATCGCCACCGGCAGGAGGCCGGTGGGGATGGGCAGGCCTATGCGGTTGACGTTGCCGGTGGTGTCGGTGCTGAACGTGGCGATCGTGCCCGCCGCCGATCCTGAGGGTCCTGGATCGAGCGCGTAGAGGACCGGGTAGAGCGGATTGCGCCACAGCGAGGCCAGCGACGCGCTGGACGGGTCGCTGTAGCTGCTTTGCAGGCCGAGCCGACCGCTGGTCGGGTCGATGGCGAAGGTCGTGATCGCCGATGTGCCCGAAGCGGGTTGCTGCAGCGCATACAGGTATCGACCCGACGAGTCGAGTTCGATCGAAAGCCCCGCGCCATCCAGGGTCAGCGGCAGTCCGTTGGCGCTGACGACACCGCCGGCGCCGATCGTGTACATCGAGATCTGCGTCGCGCCTGCACTGTTGCTTCCCAGCGTGTAGGCGTGGGTTGCCGACGCGTCGATCAGCACCGCGTCGGCGCCTTCTGCCGTGCCTTGCGGCGCTGCGGGCAGTGCGCTGAGCTGGCCGCTGGCGAGGTCGTAGCTGTACGGCAGCAGCGTGCCGGTGCCCCCATCAAGGAACAGCGCGATGTGCTTGACCAGCGCCGGCGAGCAGGTGACGACGACGTTGCTGACCGCGCCCGCGACCGTGCCGTTGCCCGAGTTGACCGAGCAGTTGGCGCCGGCCGGCTGGGTGCCGACGGTGACGTCGTAGGCGTTGCCGGCCGCCAGCTGGGTGGCGAACGTGAAGCCGCCGTCGGCGCTGACGGTGAGCGCGTCGCCGCCGTTGTTCAGCAACTGCACTGTCTCGCCGCTGGGCAGGCCGCTGACCTGGCCGCCGACGGCGAAAGTCGCGGTGTTGCCACCGCTGCCCAGACCGACGCTCGCTCCGCCGCCTCCGCCTCCGCAGGCGCCGAGCGCCAGACCGAGCGCGGCGGCGAGCGCGGCGTGGCTGGCGCGGCGGGCGGCATGGCGAAGTGGTGTCATCGATGGGCTCCGGGCGAGATTGCGGCAAACAGGGAACGGCCAGTCCATGGCCATCGCACCGGCATCTGGGCCCGGGCTTGCTGAAATTATTCAAGCAGTCCCCGTATAATCGGGTCAGTGGCGCATTGGGCGGCCATTGATAATGTGCAATTGCGGCCCGCGGCGTCTCGTGGCGCCGCGGGAATGAGCGATGGCACGGGGTTCGGGGCGAGCGGAGCTTGCCGCCGCTGCTGCTGCGAAGAGCGCGGCGGTATATATGTGGGGTTGGACAATATTCGGCGGAGCCGATTTTATGGCTTGTGCGAATCGGCGATACGCGCGCTAAATAGTAATAATGAAAATCGCGCCCGAGTTATAACGGAAAACCCGCGGACAGGCCGTCGTCCGGCGTCGGCCGATCTCGCTCGACCGTTCGCGGGCGAATCCGTGCGTCGCACACCTTGCGGTTGCGGGCTCGCGCGGCGCCCACAAAGCAAAAGGCCCGATCGCAGGGATCGGGCCAAGGGCTTGAAATTCCTGGTGGCAATCGCGAACATGAATCGCAGCTACCCAGATACCACAAGCGTCCCCATGGCCAGCGTCCAGGCTGCCTGGAGCCAAGACCATGCCATCGGCCGGCCCTTGCCGCCAGCATCACCCGCTGGGATCATCTTGTGTAGGGCACGATGACTGATGGGCAGCGTAGCGGCTCTGCAGGAAACGTCAGCGAAGGGAGCGTCAAGATGCGGCTTTTGGGAAATCTGATCTGGTTCGTCTTCGGTGGGTTCGTCATGGGCCTGGGGTGGTGGTTTGCGGCGCTGCTGTGCGCGATCACCATCGTCGGGATCCCGCTTGCCATCGCGTCCTTTCGCATCGGTACGTTCTCCTTCTGGCCGTTCGGCCGCCGCATCGTGGACAAGCCTGCCGGCGCTGGGCGCGCGGCCTTGGGATTGCTGGGCAATGTGATCTGGGCCGTCTTCTTTGGATGGTGGCTGGCGCTCGGGCATCTCGTCAGTGCTCTGCTTTGTGCCATAACCATCATCGGGATCCCGTTCGCGTTGCAGCATCTGAAGTTGGCCGGTCTTTCGCTGACTCCATTCGGGAAGGTGATCGTCGCTGTGTGACACTGGAGTGAACAGCCCCGAAATGAAAAAAGCCGGAAGGCCCTGATTTCTCAGGATCTTCCGGCTTCGTGCGAACAACGTCGCACAACTGTCTGGTGGCCAGGGACGGAATCGAACCGCCGACACGCGGATTTTCAATCCGCGAAATCATGGAAACGGAAACGGACGGAAAAAGGCGCCTGCGGACACCTTCGAACGACAGGATGTGCGTAAAGCGTTGATCTTGTTAAGTTGCGCTCACGCCTACCCAGACGCCTAGAAGTGCGGTATAGTCCGCGAAAGTTCGTTGCCATCTGCGCATGCCGGTGGAAACGAGGCGGAAACGGAGGGCGGGATGGCAACATGGCTAGATCAAGCGAAGGCGAAGGCAGGTCGCTTCGTGACGGTCGAGAAGGTCGAGCAGGGCGGCGCGCTGCAGGCTCGCGTCGACACCTTGGGCGCCGTGGCGCTGTACTACCGCTGCAAGGTCGACGGCCAGGAGGCGCGGGTACGCATCGGCGCGTTCGACCCGAACAGCCCGCCGCGGGCGCTGGGGCTGAGCAAGGCCGGCGGCTTGTCGCTGGCCGGTGCGCGCGCCAAGGCGGTCGAGCTGGCGATGCAGCACCACGGCAACAAGGACAACGGCGGGTTGGCGGCGCAGTTGCGAGAGCGTGCAGCACAGCGCAAGCAGCGCAAGGCCTCGGCCGAACTCCTGAAGTCGCAGACCGTCGACGCGCTGTTCACGGCCTACACGGATCTGCTCAGGCAGCGCGAGAAGGTCGACGCCCGCGACGCCGAACTCACTCTGAAGCGCTTTCTTGCCGACAACGTGACATTGGCCGAGAAGCGCGCCCATGAGGCGACCGCCGCGGATTTCGTCATCGGTCTGCGCAAGCTCCATGAAGCCGGCAAGGTGCGCGAGCCGGGGAAGGTCCGCAGCTACGCGCACGCGGCGTTCCGCACGGCCATGATGGCGGCCACCGATCCGAACATCCCCGTGAAGTTCGAGGCGTTCAACGTCACGGCCAACCCGCTGGTCACGATCCGCGCCACGCCTGCGCGCGCCGACAAGCGGCCTATGACCGTGGCCGAGCTGCGCGCGTTCTGGGCGATTGCCAAGGCGACCGAGGGCACGACAGGTGCGCTGATGAAGCTGCACATCCTGGCCGGCGGCCAGCGCATCGCGCAACTGTTGCGGCTGCGCCGTGAAGACGTTCACGCGGATTACATCGTGCTGCGCGACCCAAAAGGGCGCCGCGCCGAGGCTCGCCGGCACGCGGTGCCGCTGCTCGAGGACGCCAGGACCGCACTCAATGCCTTCACGGGCTCGCCGGAAGTATTCACCATCGGCAAGCGGGTGATTTCTCCCGCGACGTTCTACCAGTTCGAGGTCGAGGCGGTCGGCGACCAGATCGACGACTTCGAGCCCAAGCGCCTGCGCTCAGGCGTCGAGACGGCCCTAGCGTCGCTTGGCATCGGCCGCGAGGTGCGCGCGCAGCTCCAGAGCCACGGCCTGGGCGGCGTGCAGGATCGGCACTACGACGACCACGATTACATGCCCGAGAAGCGCGCCGCGCTGCAGGCGCTGCTCGACTTGCTCAACACCGTGCCGGCCGACAACGTGACGCCGATTCACGGGGCGGCAGCATGAGTTACCACCGAAGCCGGGCGGCTCCCGGCAATCAGGGCGGCCGACGCAGTGCGGACACACGGCGCCGGCCTGACCACAACCCACCTAATAGAGAGGTGAATCATGGCTAGAAACGAAGGTAGCACGAGCGCCGAACGCTACATCAAGACCATCAGCATGCGTGGTTACACGGTCAACGTCGGGGGCGACGGGGGCGCCTGGGCTTATCGCGTCATTCGCGACGAGGATCAGCAGACCATCACCCATGACACCGCGACGAGTGAAACGGAAGCATGGGAAGTCGCACTCGCGCATATCAACGTTGCAACCGAGCCCAAGTTTTTTTGGGATGTAGCGAACCCGGCCATGCTGGACGATGAGTACCCGGGTTGCCATGGCGAGGTTCTGCGGCATCTGGAGCGCATCGCCAACGCCGCCCGCGGCATTAACGCCATCGGCGCCATCCTGCTGCAGCATGGAGTGGAAGCGGACGCCATGGGCGTGTCTCCAGATGTGGCAAGGCCGCTGACGCCATCGGTTGCTGATGGCCTGGTTCGCGCATTGGCTAGTCTGGCCGACTTTCAGATTGATGCTGCACACAAGGTCGCGAAGACTGACGCCGCGCATGCCGCCTCGAGGGGAGCTAGCCATGAGTGACGCAGACCAAAAGCCCGAAGATACGCAGCCGGTGACGATGCCGCGGCATGCGTTCCACATGGCGACCCAAACGGCTACGGAACTCAGCTATTGGAGCAGCCGGCTTCAGCGTTTCGCCTCGGCGGAGATGTACGACGACGATGCGTTCATCATGCGCGGCATCGCTGTGAGGCTGGAGGTGCTCAGCGACGCCCTGTACAACGCGTTGTCCACCGGCTGGGGCGAGCCGATGGCCCCCGAGCACATCAGGGCCGTGTTCGGCAAGGCCGGCATGGATGAGTACGACAAGCGCGAATTTGGCATCGTGGACCAAGTAGCCTGACCGTTTCGCCCGGCCTAGGCTCCGGCTGATACCCGGAGCCGAACACCCGACCCTTCGCGGGCTGGCCGGGCACCCACACGAAGGCGAGCGCACGAAGGAGTGCGAATGCAGGTCATCGAAATTCCGTCGGGGAGCCGCTTCATTTCGGCATGGGAACTTGGGCGCCGCATCGGCGCGCTGCTGCACCCCACGCCCGACACGCCTCCCTTGTTGGTGACGTTGCAGAAGAAGATTGCCGAGGCGGAGCCGGGCCACTACCGCATCGAGGAGCTGAGCGACGCGGACGTGCAATACCTGCGCGCTACCTGGAAAGGCATCGACATCCCCGACGCACTGAACATGACCCGCGAGCAATGGGCACTGTGCAAGGCAGCATTTCAATCAGCGCCAGATCGTCCCGTGTGGGATCTCGTCGCAGGTTTTCGCGATTACGCAAGCGAGGCACGCAGCGAGCAATTTCGGATCGCCAACAAGCACGTTCACGCCATGAACGCGCTGATCGGCTCGGGCAGCATGCGTGCCTACGACGCTGACCTGGCGCCAGTCCAAAAGGTAGATGGTTGGGGTTCGCAGATTCCCGTGGATGACGCGCGCGAATACCTCGCGAACCTAGGAATTGAACTACGCGAGCAGGAGCCAGCTGTCCGACGCACCGTCGCCAGCATCCTAGAGTGGGCAGATCAATCGACCGAACATCAAGCCGCGGAAGCACTGGCGGCCGGGTATCGACCGCCAGAAGGGCCTTACCGACGCACATTGCCAATCGGGAAGCGATTCTTCACGATTTCTGAGTGCGCCCTGGAAACTGCCCGAGCGCTGCACCCAGAGCAACCCGACGACCCGAGTAGTGCCAAGGTGAAGAGCTTCTACCTGCACGAAGTCAGTCGCCCGCAGCAGGGGTTCTATCCAAACGACGAGCAAGCGCAAGAGTTGAATCACATCTGGAACTCGGCCGGGCTTCCGCGCCCCACGTTTCCGATGGAGCGATACACCTTCGACGCCTACGCGCTGGCGCTATCACGGTCGGCGCGCGGCAGCGAATGGGGACTTGGCGCGGATCTCACAAGCAGGGAAACACATGCGAGCACGCTACGTGCGACCACACGCAAGGCTCATGAAGAAATGCTGCGTCAGGCGGTCGCCTCCGGAACCGTCGTGCTGCTGCACCCCGGAACTCTGACGACCCTCGGCGCCGCCGCCGCTGGCGAGAACGCGCTGATTCGCGCAGCCGACGTGGTGAAGTTCGCTGCTTCCATGCCGGTGCCGATCGAACTGGTGGTGCCGCTCGTAGAGGCCGAGCTGCAACCAGCGGCGCGAGTGGCGGCGCCAGCCGAGCAACACGCCGCCGCCCTGTTGGGAAGCGTGCTGTTGTCCGAGCCGATGGCCTCGGTAGACGACGGTGTTGCGCCGGGGCCAGCGCCAGCGGAGCAAGTACCGAGCGAAGGGATCGAGGCCGTCGCAGAGCCGCTAACGCGCGAGCAAATCGCCCGTGCGTTCGGTGGGGCCTGGAAGAGCCCCGCGGAGTGGACGCGATATCTGAGCAAGGGCTTGCCCGAGTGGCTCGCGCCTGCCATCGCGGTGCGCGCTCAGCCGCGCGCCAAGGCTGGCCATCGTTGGAACCCGGTGAAGTTTGCCGAACTGCTGCGAGACAAGAAGAGCGTTTTGGATGTGACGTTGAACCGCGCGTTCCGGACAAAGGACGAACTGGCCTCCTGGCGAATCGCATGGGAGCAAGCCCAAAGCGCGTTCCACGAGTTCGGCGGTTGACGCTATTTTCATCCGCCGGTCTCATCCGCCGTTTCATCCGCCAATCGGGCTGCAGCCCGCATAAAACCTAGGTTTCTCATCCGCCGGTCATCCGCTGTTTGATGGCGGAAGTCAAGCTTGTGTCACGGGTCAGCCGCGAACTATGGCGGCCCGGGCACAACCGGAGAAACCCATGTCGGAACTGAAAACCCGGGCGGTCGAAGCGGGCGCCGTCTATCGCGCCGCCGAGGTCTACTCGACGCCGCAGCGTCGCGGCCTCATGCCCTTCGCTAAGACGCGTTTCTATGAGCTGGTCGCGTCGGGACATCTGCCCACCCTGAAGATCGGCGGGGGCCGTGCGACGTTGGTTCGCGGCTCGGATCTCATCAAGCTGTTCGAGGTGGCGCAGTGAGCCCCGAACGTGACGACGCCGCGAACTCTGGGGGGAGCTGCGGCGTCAAGGCAAAGCAAAGCGACCAATACGCGAATGGTAATAGCCGTCGCGCGCAACAGCAACGCCTGCTGGACTACCTGCGCAAGCACGGTTCGATCGACACGGTGACGGCTCGCCGAGAGCTGGACACGATGATGCCGGCGGCGCGGATCTTCGAACTGCGCCACGAGCAGGGCTACGACATCGTCAGCCATCGTGTCCGGCGCGAGACCGACTACGGCCGCACGCACAGTGTCGCGCTCTATACGCTGCTCGGTGAGCCGCGCCAGGGGGTGTTGCTGTGAGCCGCCACACCACGCCCCAGTCCGCGCAGATCCTGCGCTTTTCGCCGGCGCGTCGTCGCGACATCGACCGCGACCAATCGCGCTGCCACAATCCATCGCCCCTGAAGTCGGCATGCACCTGTGGTGGCACCGGCGTATGTCGAACCTGCCGCGCGTGGGACGCTCGCGTGCGTGTCGCCGACATGATCGCGGCCACGCTGTGGGAGGACTGATCGTGGCGCGCGCACGCAACATCAAGCCGTCGTTCTTCCTCAACGAGGAGCTGACCGAGATCGACCCGCTCGGCCGGCTGCTGTTCATCGGCCTGTGGTGCCTGGCTGATCGTGCCGGGCGCCTCGAGGATCGCCCCAAGCGCATCAAGATCGAGCTGCTGCCCTGCGACAACTGCGACGTCAACGCGCTGCTGCAGGACCTGCACGACCACGCGCTCATCCAGCGCTACACGGCCGGCGAGCAGCGGCTGATCCAGGTGACCAACTTCTCGAAGCACCAGAGCCCGCACCACCAGGAGCGTGCAAGCCTCCTGCCAGCCCCGGTGTCGTTCGAGGCGAATGGCGAACGCGCCCGAGGCAGGCCCAAGGCAAACCCTGGATTTATCCCAGGTAAGCCCGAGGCAAGCCCGGGGGCAATCGCTCTGATTCCTGATTCTCTGATTCCTGATTCCTTGAAAAAGGACATGTCGGGCAAGCCCGACCCTGTGCCTCAATCCGGCGAGCCCGAACATGACGGCACCAAGGCCGAATGCGCCGAACTGCTGGACTACTTGAACGCGAAGGCCGGCAAGAAGTTCCGTCCGGTCGACGCCAATTTGCGCTTGCTGGCAGCGCGGTTGAAGGAGGCGACAGCCGACGAGATCCGCTCGGTGATCGACGCCAAGGTGAC
>MLJW01000675.1_pt1 | contig 11743 bp, 7 predicted proteins | sample 888231 | NCBI WGS metagenome assembly MLJW01 (sample SAMN05788063, study PRJNA343431) | mine drainage metagenome | isolation source: sample collected from the inflow into an acid mine drainage treatment plant... | place: Germany: Lusatia, lignite mining district
CGCCAGACCAGTAAACAACAGCCCAGCAGCCACACCTCCAATCCAGTTGCGCAACCGATGCACCAGAAAATCCCGGATCTGCGCCGCAGGCGCCAAACTTGCCACCGGCCCGCTCACGGCAACCATCTGCATGTAGAGCAGTTCCGGAAATTGCCGCATGGCCGTCACCTCAATCCCGATGTCACTCGCCAGCTGATCCGGGGCCAACGCCAGGCATTTCATGGCCGACTCGCTGCCCGCACCGCGGCAAAGTTCCTTGCCGGCTTCGCCGTTCAACAGGACCAGCACACAAGGCTCGGCGTCCGGCATCATCAGGCGCTGACTCAGCAGATAGCGTCGCGTCTTTTCCGTCTCCGTCAGGCAGAACTGGACGCACCCGGCGTCAGACGGTGCACTATCGGGCACGAGGCGACTGAAACGCAATTGGCCATGATGGAAATAACTCTGTCGCATTCCGAATACCTGCACATCCGTCAGCAGTAAATGAGATCCGTTGAGCTTCAGGCGCTTAACCAGCAACTGGCTGGCCATGGACAGCAAGCAAACCCCTGCCAATGGCGCATGCCGCTCCGACATGGCTCGCATCCACGGATCAAAGCTCTGGGCATTGCTCAAGGCGACACACAGAAAAATGTCATCCCGCCGCCCCTCGCGCTCGCGGCCAACGTACTGCGCAGCACGGTACTGGCTGTTGCGATAAATCTGTCCAAGCTTACGTTCAAGCAGGCGGCGTCGAGTCTTGCCGGAAGTATGTGGCGCCGTCTCGATCTGATAGTCCTCTTCCATCGCATCGACGATCATTAAAATTGGCGTGCACTGGTGACGATGCAGAAACTCCCGAAATTCACGCAGGCCCTGTGCATCGTTGAGGAACGTCTCGCACGACACCAGTCGTCCAAACCGCCAGAAACCGGCAGTGAGTCGGTTCGCGAACGCGCACAGGACGATTTTTGAGATCATGCGAATTACAGCTTCAGTTGGCCTAGTGTGTCGTACACCGGGCCAAGCACGGAGACCATGAGCATGGCCAGCAGCATGCCGAGAACGACAGTGAGCACAGGCTCCAGCATTTTCAGCCTTTTTTCCATGGATTCCCTGACATCACGGTCATAGAAGTAACTGATGTTGAGCAACGCCTTGTCCAGCGCACCGGTGGTCTCGCCCACTCGGATCATGCGTACCATCAGCGAAGGAAACAGGCCGGCATTATGGAAACTTTCGTGCATGCTTCCTCCAGCGGTGATCTGCTGCCAAACGCGCTCGAGCGCTTCGACCACCACACGGTTGGAAGCGATGTGCTGACAACTTTTGATGGCATCGAGGACGGGAATGCCGGTTTGGTACATCAGGGCGAAATAGCGCGCAAAACGAGCCATTATGATTTTCTGCAGAATTTCGCCAATCACGGGCAGATGCAGCTTGACATAATCGTAGCGATACAGGACCAGCGGACTCTGCCTGATCGCAGCGGCGCCCGTTGTGACCGCGATGACGGGCAAGGACAGGATCAGCCACCAGTAATGCGCGAACATGTCCGACAACATGATCAGGATACGCAGTTTCAGGGGCAACTCCTGCCCCATGTTATGCAGGAAAGACACCAGCTGCGGCACCATATAGGTCATCAGCGCGGTGATCGCCACCAGCACCGCCGCCAGCACGAACAAGGGGTAAGCCAGAAGGCGCCTGGTCTGTGCAATCAATTCATCCTGCCATTTCAGGGTACTGGCCAGATGACCTAAAACCTCTGGTAACTTGCCGGTCTCTTCGCCGGCACGAACCAGACTGACCACCACATCGCTGAACACTCTAGGGTGACAAGTCATGGCCAATGACAACTGCTTGCCACCTTCCACATCGGAAACCAGCTCGCCGATCACCTTCTGCAAGTTGGGATGCAACGTGCTGTCGCGCAGATCTCTCAAGCCATCCAGTAGCGGAATGCCGGCGAAGGTCAGCTGTTCCAGCTCAAAGCAGAACATCACCAGCTCCTGCATGCTGACCGTGTGCCCGCCAAACAGACCGTGATGCCGCATATCGACATTAAATGTAATCAGGTCTAGGCCCATGTGCTTGAGGCGCAATTCCAGGCCGATGTCGTTGGCAGCCTCCATCCTGCCTCGTGCAGGCCTGCCAGTCCGGTCAACTGCCTTGTAACTGAAGATTGGCATGGCTGGGGAATCCACTTATTGATCCGGGTAGAAGCTCAGATCGACGACCCGTGATACTTCTTCCAGGCTGGTTGCTCCTTCCAGCACTCGCCGGATGCCATCTTGCGCCAGGGTCACAAATCCTTTTCCGAGTGCCGCCGCGCGCAACTCGTCCAGATGGGCGCGGCGCGAGATCATGGCATCGAGTTCGCTATCGATGTTCAGCAGCTCCATGATGGCCATGCGCCCTCGGTAACCTGTGTAGCTGCAGTGCTTGCATCCTTGGTGCCTGAAAACCTCTCTCCTGCAATTCACGTCCACCCCGCACCGCCGAAGTTCTTCCTCACCGGGCATATATGCCTGCCTACAGTGCATGCATAGAATCCGTACCAGGCGCTGGGCGATCACGCCGATCATGTTGCCGGCCATGATCTCCGGGGAGATCCCGATATCCATGAGGCGGGTGAATGTGCTCAGTGCAGAATTGGTATGCAGTGTGGTGTACACCTGGTGCCCAGTCATCGCGGCACGAAACGCCATTTCTGCCGTTTCCTTGTCGCGCACCTCGCCGACCAGAATGATGTCAGGATCTTGCCGCATGATAGAGCGGATTCCATTGACGAAATCCACCTTATTGGCTTCGTTCACCGAAGTCTGACGCATCATGGATACGGGATACTCCACCGGATCTTCCAGGGTCATGATGTTGACGGCTTCGGTGTTCACCAGTGACAGCAGTGAATAAAGCGTCGTTGTCTTGCCGCTGCCGGTGGGTCCTGTTACCACCATTATCCCTTCCGGACGGCTCATCATGCGCCGCAGCTGTTTCAGCGTCTCCTCACGCAAGCCCATGCGTTCAAGTGGAATAATGGATTTTTCACGATCCAGTACGCGCAGCACGATGTTCTCTCCATGAATGGTGGGATGAGTAGCCACCCGAAAATCAATCGAGCGGCCCACCAGCACCATCTGAAAACGTCCATCCTGCGGGGCCCGGGTTTCAGCGATATCCATGCCACTGATCACCTTGAGGCGCACAGCAACGCTGGACCAGTAGCTTTTATGCAAACTCCGGATCTGCTGCAACACACCATTGACACGATAGCGTATGCGCAGAAATGCATTTTCCGGCTCGAAATGGATGTCAGATGCACCACATTTCACGGCATCTATCAACAGCGCCCCTACCAGCCTTACCACCGGCTGTGAGTATTCCTCCACACGTCCCTGCAGACTTTTATAGTCAATTTCTCCGGTTTCGATTTCGCGCAGAATGCCATCCACCGAAAGCTCGTAACCGTAGAACTGGTCAATATGCTCTTCCAGTTGCGACTCGCCTGCCAGCACCGGCTTGACCCGAACCTGGCCACCCAGTATGGCGCGTAGCTGATCTAGCGCCAGCACATTGAACATGTCGGTCATTGCTACCACCAGCTCCCGGCTAGCCGCCTCGAATGCGATCGGCAGTAGCCGATAACGGCGGGCGAATTTCTCCGGCACCATCCTGAGCGCTTCTGCGTCGGCCACCACGCTGCAGAGATCGATGCTTTCCTGGCCGATGGCAACGGCCACCTGATCACGCACCATGACTTCAGTAACAAAGCCCAGGCGTACCAGCTGTCGCCCCAGCGGCATGTTGTTCTTGTCTTGCTCCGTGAGCGCAATATGCAGCTGATCCTTGCTGATCAGCCCCTGTTTCAGCATCAACTCACCCAGACGGAGTTCCCTACACTGTTCGGATGAAACACTGTTCGGATTTTGATTGTCAGCCATTCCTGTGGTAACCCGCCTTATCATCCAGTCGCCCTACTTGTTCCGCTCCTGTTCCAGCCCTATGATGCGCGTCTCAATCTCCGTCCGATCGACCGATCCACCCCGCTGCGCCAGCAACTCCAGCGCGCGCCGATAATATTCTCCCGCCTGCGCCGGCTTGTTTGCATGGTCAAGACTCACAGCCAGATTGAACGCATACTGGGCATTATTGACCTCAAGTCGACTGGCCTGAAAATATTCCTGTTGCGCCGATGTCCACTGATTCTGCCCGGCGTACAGTTTCCCCAGTGCCGCATGCAAAAATGCAGCTTCCGGTTGCCGCACAAGCAAACTCCTCAATTGGTCCTCACCGGCGACCGGATCGGACTCCATCGTCAGGTCGATCAATCCTGCCAGCGCCAGCAGATTATCGGGTTCAAGATCCAGGGCCTGCTCGAAGCATACTGAGGCCTCATTGTTCTGGCCCTGGCGCTGCGCGACCGCGCCAAGACCTAGCCATGCATCCACATTTCCCGGCTCCATTTTTACCGCCCGCCGATAATAGTGCTCCGCCAACTGGTCGTTTTCTTCCAGATAGGCCTGGTACCCCGCCACGACATCGTCATTGATCGATGCCTTTGTTACTCGATTTCCTGTCACTGTTGGATACGTTCCCGTTCCAAACCGGCTCCCGGTGCTGTTCTCATCCTCGATGGCTCTCTGCTCCGCCCTGGTTGCTATCGCCTGCGGTAGAACGACTGGCAATGTGGGTGTTTCAGGCCCAATCGTCTTTGCCGTCATGTTTTCTGCCGGCTCTGATTTCATGGCTGACGACGGCACATCATGCGGGATGCCTGGACGCATCGTGGCCATTGCGGGTTGATCCATCAGCTGCACGTAATGGGCAACCTCTCCTGCCAGGAGCGAAATCATGACCAATCCTCCTGCTGCCGGCCAGATGACGCGATAAACACTTCTTCCGCTCACCCATCTGGCAGGAATTGCAGCTGACTCGGGACGTTGCGAATCTGAACTGCCATTCGCAAGGATATTTTCATCGCCACCCTCTTTTCCGTTCAGGCCGGACTCCCCTCCACCGAAATCTGGTTCATGTTCCTGCAATGCCTTTGCCAGATATGCGTCTGCCCCAACGTCGAAGGCATTGCTCTGTCCTAGCTGCGTCCATTGATTAATATGCGGACTCATCGGTTGTGATCAGGGGTAGTTGATCGGGGAGGTATTGCTTGAATGTCGCCATCTCGTCATTGTCCAATCCGGTTCTTGCTGGTATCACTGTTGGGCGCAGAAAAATTACCAGCTCGGTCTTTCTGGTGGAGTCGTCCCTGGACCGGAACAGCTTGCCGATGATCGGGAGTCTGGATATTGCCGGCACTTGCTCCGTATTCTTGCTGGCCTCATCCTGCATCAGCCCTCCTAAAACCACCGTCTGTCCACTAGACACCTGCAGAACAGACTCCATCTCCCGGATGCGAACTTGGGGAATCAGGCTCCTGATGTTCAGCGCATTACCCCGACCGTCCGTTTTGAGTGATGGATTGGGATCTTCCACCCCTTCTCCGATCACACGCGAAATGGTTGGCCTGACATTCATGGTAACGCTGCCGTTTTCATTGATCTGCGGCATCACGCTCATGACCACGCCCACTGGCACCGTGTGCGGTGTAGTCGTGTATGTGGTCTGGGTATTGGTTTGATTGCTGGTTGTGTCGGCCTGAATGGTAAAATAAACCAGATTGTCCACGACTTTTAGAATGGCAGTCTGATTGTTGAGCGCCATCAGTTTGGGGCTGGATAAAACACGCGTATTGCCGAATGTTTCCAGCAGACGCAGCGACGCTGCCAAATTGCCCAGCGGGCTACTGGCATTAAAATATCCGACCAGAAACTCATTATCTCCTTGTGGCGCTCCGTTCAGGCTCTGCTTGAATGTAACACCGCGCCCATTCGGATTTTCCGGACTTGGACGGCCGCCCAAACGACTCCAATCGATCCCCGTTTGAAACTGATCGTTCAGACTCACTTCTACAATTGTGGCTTCAATCAGTACCTGCCGCTGCACTGCAGCCATGACCGTATCGATATATTTTTGAATGAAGCCATGCTGCCGCTCCGTTGCCATCACGGTGATCGAACCCGCCACCGGATTGATGATCACTTCATCCCTGCTTTCGAAATATTGCGGCTGCGCCTTGAATGCTTCCTGGTACAGTTTTTCCGCCCCCGATCCAGCGCGGCTCACCGCCTCGACCTGTTTCAGCCTGTCTTCCTGTGAAGCATGAATCGCTTCTATGCGCGCGACCCTTTCCTCGACATTTGTCGCCTGCGTTCTGGTTGTTTTCAGAATATTACGAACGTTCTCGCTCAACAGTTGCCAGAAGTTATGCTTCGACTGGCTGGTGACTTTGCTGCTAGAGTTATTCCCACCCCCAGTTGCTCCAGCTCCACCCGCAGCGGTCGAACTCGGGGCGCCTGTCGATGAAATTTGTGCCGCAACGTCAATGTATGAAGCCGTATCCCGGTCCATGTTCACGTAGTCAGCCTTGTATATACGCAGCGTCGGGATGTCCATCGTGATGGTCAGGACATTGCCTTCGAACCTGTAGCGCAGATCGACCTGCCTGGAAATGCGTTCCAGTATCGCCGGCAACGTCTGGTCCACAGCATTAAGAGTGACGGTCCCTGTGACTCCTGGCTGAATATCGATATTCAGCCGACTCTCCCGTGCCAGTGCAAACAGAATTTCGCGCACCGGCACATCATTCACAACAACACTGTAAGTCTGTTCTTTGGTCTTTGGCTTAGGCGGCGGCAAAAAGGGAGGGCTTTTGACTGGCTTGGGAATGTTCCCGGCCATCACGGCAGACCGGGCTGGGGGGCTGGTATCGATGTGCCCCTGAGACGGCGAGAAGACAGGCTCATGCGTACAACCAGCCAAGGAGATCGATACAAGCCAGAATTTTATGGTTTTACCCATGCTTCATGCTCGAGCATCCGCAACATCGATATTAATGAATATGCGTTTACTTTATCCCAAGATGCAGCATGAATGCAACTAGACGCTAAGGTTTTTCTTCATTTCCTGACACAGAGATAAATCGAACTCAGCGCGCACAAAAATTAAGGGTGTCGTAATGCACCGAGTTCAATAGCTGCCAGAAAATTAATCAGGGGCTGGGGATTTAAGGCCCCCCTGTGGCCTGATACTACGCTCCCGGCTTTCTGCCCGGAGCCTTGGGTGGAATTGTTCCAGCAGCCCGACACAGCATTCCCTCAATCGGCTTCCCGTTGGTAAACCGAATTACGTTGCATCGAGAGATTTCTCCCCGTTCCGACAAGTCAGCCAGGGAGATGCGAACTTTTGGAAGGGGAATCCCCATTGCGTCCGCAATTTCCCAGTCAGCCAGCTGTCCGTGCTTCTTCAGATACTCGAGGATTGGAGTTGCGTGCATCTTGAGTCCCTTCTTGAAAATAGAGGCCTGCAGCCCGCTACTGCGCAGGGTTGGCTAAACTTAATTTGTGCCAACAAGAAAATACAGTGACAACTCGGTTACATTTCTAGTGCCAATGATGTAAAAGAAAAAGAGTCGCAGCCGGACAGCATGCAACTCTTTGAAATTACCTGGCTTTATGGGGTGGCTGATGGGGCTCGAACCCACGACAACAGGAATCACAATCCTGGACTCTACCAACTGAGCTACAGCCACCATAGAACTGGAGAAACAATTAGACTACTGGCCTGCCCGACAGGAATCGAACCTGTAACCCCCAGCTTAGAAGGCTGGTGCTCTATCCGGTTGAGCTACGGGCAGATTGTCGGACAATCCTGGTCGGGGTGGAGAGATTCGAACTCCCGACATCCTGGTCCCAAACCAGGCGCGCTACCAGACTACGCTACACCCCGAGGGTTTCGAACTATACGCATCCTTGCGCTTGCGGTCAATTTTATTCTGCTAAAATGACCCCCCCTTCACTACTATAGAACACCACATGGCCGCGCAACTCATCAATGGCAAGGCAATTGCTGAACATCTCCTGGAGCGCATCAGGCATCGCATTGAAACCCGCGTGTCGGCAGGCAAGCGCGTGCCCTGCCTGGCAGTCATTCTGGTCGGTGACGGCGCAGCCTCAACCATTTATGTTGCCAACAAGCGGCGCTCCTGCGAGCAGGCCGGCATGCGCTCGCTGGCCTACAACCTGGCAGCCGAGACTCGTGAAGAAGTCCTGCTGGAACTGATCGCAGAACTCAATGCCGACAACACGGTTGACGGCATTCTGGTGCAGCTGCCCCTGCCGCCACAGATCAACACCGAACGCGTCATCGAAGCCATCAGTCCGGCCAAGGATGTGGATGGCTTCCACCCATACAACGTTGGGCGCCTGGCATTGCGCATGCCATCCCTGCGCCCCTGCACCCCGCATGGCATCATGACCATGCTGGAGAGCCTGAACATCAACCTGAAGGGGCTCAATGCAGTCGTCGTGGGCGCCTCCAATATCGTGGGCCGTCCCATGTCGCTCGAACTGCTGCTGGCGGGATGTACGGTCACCACCTGCCATCGATTTACCCGTGACCTGCCTGGCATCGTCGCCGGTGCTGATTTGCTGGTGGTTGCCGTGGGCAAGCCCGGCTTCATAAAAGGTGAATGGATCCGCCCCGGGGCCATTGTGATCGATGTCGGCATCAATCGCTTGGAAAACGGCAAAATTTGTGGCGATGTGGAATTCTCAACGGCACAGGAGCGCGCGGCCTGGATCACCCCGGTCCCTGGCGGCGTCGGCCCCATGACTGTTGCAACCCTGATGGAAAACACCCTGGAGGCACTGGAGCTGCGCGAAGCCTCCCCTTCAGCCTGACCAGGCCTTCAGGAGTTCGACATCCACACAGGATTTTCCCTTGACGTTACCTTGAATCACACGGCAAGGTGCGTGCGGCTCACCCAGATCACTCAGCACCGCCAGCGCACCCTCAAAAGTATCGGCAGCAGTATAGCCATTGACCGTGACCAGAGTCGGAATCTTTGCTCCGAGGCTCGACTTGACGCCATTCGCGGAATCTTCGAAAGCGATGCATTCGGATGAATCACACTGCAAGGCCTCCAGTGCCCAGAGATAAATATCCGGTGCCGGTTTCTTCGCCGGGACAATATCTCCAGCCGCAATGGTGTCGAACCAGGCGTCAGACCCCTCGCCCAGGCTATAGCGTAGCAATGAAGTTACGTTTTCCGGGGTGGTGGTGGTCGCGATGGCAAGCCGTAAACCTGCGTTTCGGGCTTCTTCAAGCAGCCGCCGCACACCCGAACGCAACGGCAGCACGCCATGGGCGACCAGCTCCGTATAGCATCTGGTCTTCACGCGATGCAGTTCCGCCGCCAGTTGCTCCACATTTTCAGGTCTGTGATCGGGTGTCAAATAGAATTCCACGTAATGCTTGATGCGCTCCTTGCCTCCTGTCACCGCCAGCAATTTGCCATACATCACCTCATCCCAATGCCAATCCAGCCCCAACTCGGAAAACGCCTGGTTGAACGCAGGGCGATGTCCGTCTCGCTCGGTATCGGCGAGGGTTCCATCTACATCAAATATCAATGCTTTTAATGACATGCTAGACATATTCCCTAATCGTAGTAAACTTGCGCCTGCTTAAATTTTTCGCTACTCATCCGGTATTTTCTGATCCCGGCTTTTTATTTAGTTAAGAGCCCACATGACTGAAGTCGCTAAGCATTTCACTCCTTACCAGCCAAAGGCTGACGAAGAATACATGAATGATCAGCAGCGTGATCATTTTCGCAATATATTGAATTTATGGAAAGGTGAATTGAGCCAGGACATCGACCGCACCGTGCATACGATGCAGGATGAAGTCACCATGTTCGCCGACCCCAATGATCGTGCCAGTCAGGAATCTGACATGGCTCTGGAATTACGCAACCGCGATCGCGAGCGCAAGCTGATCAAGAAGATAGATGAAACGCTGTCCAAGATCAACGCCAACGAATACGGCTACTGCGAAAGCTGCGGTGTCGAGATTGGCTTGAAACGCCTGGAAGCTCGCCCAACCGCCACACTGTGTATTGATTGCAAGACCTTAGATGAGATCCGCGAACGCCAAGTCGCCAAGTAATCTAGAGGCAGAAAATTCTGACAGTCTAAATAAAATCCGCAAAGAATAAAGGCCGGGTGACTAACGTCACCCGGCCTTTATTCTCACTCCAAACCCTAATTATTCCTGCTCAACAGGCGCTGCTGGAACAGCCGACCGAACTTCAGCCACCGGCGCATCAATTAATGCTTTCATGGACAGACGAACGCGGCCGCGCTCATCCACTTCAAGCACTTTGACACGCACATGATCACCTTCCTTCAGATGGTCAGCCACGTTATTGACACGCTGATGGGCAATCTGTGAAATATGTACCAGACCATCCTTGCCAGGCAGCAGGGAAACAATGGCACCGATCTCGAGCAGCTTGAGCACAGTGCCTTCATAGATCTGACCGACTTCCACTTCAGCAGTAATCTGCTCGATACGGCGCTTGGCCTCTTCCCCGGCTTCGGCAATGGTGCATCCGATCTTGATAGTGCCATCGTCCTCGATATCAATGGTCGTCCCGGTTTCTTCGGTCAACGCACGAATTACCGCACCACCCTTGCCAATCACGTCACGAATCTTTTCCGGATTGATCTTCATGGTAATGATGCGCGGTGCGTAGGCCGACATTTCCGTACGAGAATGATCCAGCGATCCCTTCATCAGGCCGAGAATATGCATACGGCCTTCCTTGGCCTGTGCCAAGGCAACCTTCATGATCTCGGCAGTAATGCCGGTGATCTTGATGTCCATCTGCAAGGCAGTGATGCCATCGTCCGTGCCGGCCACTTTGAAGTCCATGTCACCCAGATGATCTTCGTCACCCAGGATATCGGTCAGCACGGCAAAACGGTTGCCTTCCTTGATAAGCCCCATGGCAATGCCTGCCACGTGCGCCTTGACTGGAACGCCGGCATCCATCAATGCCAGACAGCCGCCACAGACAGAAGCCATGGAACTGGAACCATTGGATTCGGTAATTTCGGACACCACGCGGATGGTATAACCGAATTCCTCCTGGCTCGGCAAGGCCGCCAGCAACGCACGCTTGGCTAGACGGCCATGACCGATTTCACGTCGCTTGGGCGTACCCACGCGACCGGTTTCCCCAGTCGCGTACGGTGGCATGTTGTAATGCAGCATGAAGCGGTCGGCGTATTCGCCCTGCAAAGCATCAATTTTCTGTTCATCACGGCCAGTGCCGAGCGTGGCGATGACCAGCGCCTGGGTTTCGCCACGGGTGAACAAGGCAGAACCATGGGTGCGCGGCAGCACGCCGGTACGAATGGTAATGGGACGCACCGTCCTGGTGTCACGGCCATCAATACGCGGCTCGCCATTGAGAATCTGGCTGCGCACCACCTTGGCTTCCAGCGCGAACAGCGCATCCTTGATCTGGTTGGCGGCACTGGTGTCCTTGTCTTCGGTAATCAGTTCGCCCAGCACGCGGCTCTTGATTTCGTCCAACCGGCTGGAACGTGCCTGCTTCGACTTGATCTGATAGGCTGCGTTGACATCATCCCACGCCAATGCATGCAGCTTTTCCTGCATTGCCGTATCGGCTTCAGGAGCCGCCCAGTCCCATGGCTGCTTGGCAACTTCGGCCGCCATCTCGTTGATCACATTGATCACGGCCTGCATTTGCTGATGGCCATAAACCACGGCACCCAACATGACTTCTTCCGACAGCTGCTTGGCTTCCGATTCCACCATCAGCACGGCGCTGTCG
>MLJW01000676.1_pt1 | contig 11730 bp, 10 predicted proteins | sample 888231 | NCBI WGS metagenome assembly MLJW01 (sample SAMN05788063, study PRJNA343431) | mine drainage metagenome | isolation source: sample collected from the inflow into an acid mine drainage treatment plant... | place: Germany: Lusatia, lignite mining district
GTCGTGATGCTGGCCAACGAAGCGGCCGACGCGGTGCACCAGCAAGTCGCCGACGCCGCCGCGGTCGACCGCGCGATGCAGCTGGGCGTGAACTACCCGTTGGGCCCGCTGCAATGGGCCGACGCGATCGGCGTTGCGCGGGTGCGCGACGTGCTGGCGCACCTCGGCGCGTTCTACGGTGAGGATCGCTACCGCATCTCGCCGCTGATCCAGCAGCGCGCGTGCGCCGCGCGCGCCTTGAACCAGGCCTGAAGCTCGGGCCGACGACAACAGGGAGACAAGACCGATGACCGCCACCGACCCGGCCGCGCTCGAGCCGATCGAGACCGCCAGCCGCGACGAGATCGCCGCGCTGCAGCTGCAGCGCCTGCGCTGGTCGCTGCGCCACGCCTACGACCACGTGGCGCCGTACCGAGCCAAGTGCGTCGAGCGCGGCGTGCACCCCGACGACTGCAAGAGGCTCGAAGACCTGGCCTTGTTCCCGTTCATGACGAAATCGGACTTGCGCGAGCACTATCCGTTCGGCCTGTTCGCGGTGCCGCGCCGCGACGTCGTGCGGCTGCACGCGTCGTCGGGAACCACCGGGCGGCCTATCGTCGTCGGCTACACCCAAGGCGACATCGATCGCTGGAGCGCGCTGGTCGCGCGCTCGCTGCGCGCCGCGGGAGTGCGCCCCGGCGACATCGTCCACGTCGCCTACGGCTACGGGCTGTTCACCGGCGGGCTGGGCGCGCATTACGGCGCCGAGCGCCTGGGCTGCACCGTGGTGCCAATGTCGGGCGGCCAGACCGAGAAGCAGGCGCAGCTGATCCGCGACTTCAAGCCTGACGCGATCATGGTCACGCCGTCTTACGCACTGGTCATCGCCGAGGAGTTCGAGCGCCTCGGCGTCGATCCGGCCGAGATTTCGCTGCGCCTGGGGATTTTCGGCGCCGAGCCGTGGGGCAAGGGCATGCGCGCCGAGCTCGAGCGCAAGCTCGGCATCGACGCGCTCGACATCTACGGCCTGACCGAAGTGATGGGGCCGGGCGTGGCCAGCGAATGCGTCGAGACCAAGGACGGACCGGTGATCTGGGAAGACCATTTCCTGCCCGAGATCGTCGACCCCGACAGCGGCCAGGTGCTGCCCGACGGCAGCAGCGGCGAGCTGGTGTTCACGTCGCTGACCAAGGAGGCGTTCCCGGTGATCCGCTATCGCACGCGCGATCTGACGCGGCTGCTGCCGCCGAGCGCGCGCGCGTTCCGCCGGCTCGACCGCATCACCGGGCGCAGCGACGACATGCTGATCGTGCGCGGCGTCAACGTGTTCCCGTCGCAGATCGAGGAGCAGCTGCTGCGCGACCCGCGCCTGAGCGGCAACTACCAGCTGGTGCTGACGCGCGACGGTCCGCTCGACCAGCTCGAAGTGCGCTGCGAGCTGCAACGTACGTGCAGCGGCACGCTGCCGCGCGCCGAGATCGACACCATCGCTCGCGAAGCGGCGCACCACATCAAGACCATCATCGGGCTGTCGAGCCGCGTCACGGTGATGGATTTCGACACGCTGCAGCGCACGCAGACCGGCAAGGCGCGTCGCGTCATCGACCAGCGTCCGCGGCCCGAATGAACCGGAGAATCCATGGCTGAAGCTTATATCTGCGACGCGGTGCGTACGCCCTTCGGGCGCTACGCCGGCGCCTTGAGCGCGGTGCGCGCCGACGACCTCGGCGCGGTGCCGCTGCGCGAGCTGCGCCAGCGCCACGCCGCGGTCGACTGGGAATCGCTCGACGAAGTGCTGTACGGCTGCGCCAACCAGGCCGGCGAGGACAACCGCAACGTCGCGCGCATGAGCGCGCTGCTCGCCGGGCTGCCGGTGGCGGCGGCCGCGGCGACGATCAACCGTCTGTGCGGATCGGGTCTCGACGCGGTCGGCTCGGCCGCGCGCGCGATCCGCTGCGGCGAGGCGTCGCTGGTGCTGGCCGGCGGCGTCGAGAGCATGAGCCGCGCGCCGCTGGTGATGCCCAAGGCCGACGCGGCGTTCAGCCGCGCCGCGGTGATCCACGACACGACGATAGGCTGGCGTTTCGTCAACCCGCTGCTGCAGTCGCGCTACGGCATCGACTCGATGCCGGAGACGGCCGAGAACGTCGCCCGCCAGTTCGGCATAGCCCGCGACGCGCAGGACCGCTTCGCGCTGCGCTCGCAGGACAAGGCCGCCGCGGCGCAGGCCGCCGGATCCTTCGACGCCGAGATCTGCGCCGTCGAAGTCGCGCAGAAGAAGGGCGAGGCGCTGCGCGTGGGCCGCGATGAGCACCCTCGAGCGACCACGCTGGACGCGCTGGCCCGGCTCAAGCCGGTGGTGTGCGCCGACGGCACGGTGACCGCGGGCAACGCCAGCGGCATCAACGACGGCGCTTGCGCGCTGCTGCTGGCCGACGAGGCCGCCGCCGCGCTCCACGGCCTGACGCCGCGCGCGCGCGTCGTCGGCATGGCCACCGCCGGCGTCGAGCCGCGCATCATGGGCATCGGTCCTGTGCCGGCCACGCGCCGCGTGCTGCAGCGCTGCGGGCTGACGCTGGACCAGCTCGACGTGATCGAGCTCAACGAGGCGTTCGCCGCGCAGGCGCTGGCGGTGCTGGGCGAACTCGGCCTGGCCGCCGACGACCCGCGCGTGAACCCGCTCGGCGGCGCCATCGCGCTGGGCCACCCGCTGGGCGCCAGCGGCGCGAGGCTGGTCACCACCGCGCTGCACCAGCTCGAGCGCGGTGGCGGCCGCTACGCGTTGTGCACGATGTGCATCGGCGTCGGCCAGGGCATCGCGCTGGTCATCGAGCGCGTCTGAGCGGCGTCGCGCGAGCTCAGACCGCGACCGTGCCGGTCAGCTCGCGCGACTCGATGCGGTAGCTGAAAGCCTGCGCGTCGAGGCTGTCGAGCGCGCCGTCGCCGTCGCGGCCCTGCGGATACATCAGGAAGGGCAGCGTCGCGCCGTCGGGCAGCGCGATGTCCTGCGCGCAGTTGTACGGCACCCAGTTCATTTCCCAGGCGCCGAACAGCGTGCGGCGCGCGTCGGCGACCACCGGCGAGGCCAGCGTCAGCCCCGGGCGCTCCTCGAGCACGACCTTGCGCACGTCGGCCGGGTCGACCGGAACCCAGCCGTAGTCGTCGAGCCAGACGTCGGCGCGGCAGTGCTGCGCGTGGGTCACGTCGCCGCTGGCGCCCAGCGACTTGTAGCCGAACTTCGACGCCGCCACGCGGATGCCGTAGTAGTCGCGCGCCGGCAGCCCGATCGACCGCGCCAGGCCGACGAACAGCGCGTTGAGATCGGCGCACTTGCCTTTGAGGTCGCGCGTCATCAGCATGAAGCGGATGTCGCCGGTGCCGCAGCCGCGCACCTTGGGGTCGCGCTCGGTGTTGACGACGATCCACTGGTAGATTGCGCGCGCCTTCGCCAGGTCGCCGTCGGCGCCTTGCGTGATCTGCAACGCGGTGCGGCGCACGATGCCGTCGGTCGGCAGCAGCCGGGTCGGCGCGGTGTAGCGCCGGCGCGTGGCGTCGTCCAGCGGTGCCGGGCGGCTCGGGTGGGTGAGATCGACCGCGCGGTCGCGCGTGGCCACGCGGCTGCGCACCTCGAGCGTCGGCGCCGCGGTTCCGGGCGCCCAGTGCGCCTCGACCATGCGCGCGCCGCTGCGCGGGTCCTGCCACAGCCGCGCGGCGTGCGCGTTGCCCTGCCAGGTGCTGCCCATCGGCATCACCCAGGCGTCGTCCTCGAACGACGGCAGCGGCACCCAGACGCGCGCGGCGCCGGCGTTGCCGGCCAGCGCGATGCGCGTATGCAGTTCGAACACGCGCCAGCCGTCGCGCGGCGATGGTGTGAATGGATCGGTGGCCGCTGTGGCGGGGAGCGTGGCGGGAGCGCTTGCGGCGCGCGCGACCGGCGCGGCCAGCAGCGCGGCGGCCTGCAGCAGTCGCCGGCGCTTGATTTTCAGAGCATGCATGGAGTCTTTTTGGAAGGTTGTGAACGGTGCCCGAAGCACGGGCGAGAGTTTAGGCCCGCGCTCCGGTGTCATAATTGGTTGCATTGCCGAGGACTTCGGCCGCAACCTCGGAATCGCGACGATGCCCAGCTGCACGCAAACCCTAGACGTCGAGCTCGAGCGCGCCGCGGCCGACGCGCCGCAGCGTCCATTCGTGCGCTTCATGCACCGTGAATGGACTTATGCCGAGGTCTGGCGCGATGCGCAGCGCGCTGCCGCGGCGCTGCACGCGGCCGGCGTCGGTGCCGGCGATCGGGTCAGCCTGCTGCTGCCCAACGGCATCGAGTTCGTCGTCGCCTGGTTCGCGCTGGCGCGGCTGGGCGCGATCGCGGCGCCGCTGAACACCGAGTGGCGCGGCGCGACGCTGGCCGATGCGCTGGCGCTGGTCGGCAGCCGCGTGCTGATCGTCGACGCGGCGCTGTGGCCGGCGCTGGCCGGCGCCTCGGTCGACTGGCCGGGCTGCGTCGTCGTGGTCGGCGAGATGCCGGCCGACGCGCCGGCTGACGCGCTGCCGTGGTCGGCTCTGACCACGCCGAGCACCGCGCCGCCGCCACCGCGCCGCGGACACTTCGCCGACCCCGCGCTGCTGCTGTACACGTCGGGTTCGAGCGGGCGCGCGAAGGCCGCGCAACTGTCGCACCGGTTCGTGCTGCGTCAGGCCGAGTGCGCGATCGCCGGGCTCGAGCTGCGCACCGACGACGTGTTGTACTGCCCCTATCCGATGTTCCACCTCGACGGCGCGGTGTTGACTTTGGCGCCTGCGCTGTTGCTGCGAGCGGTGGCAGCGTTCGGTGAACGCTTCTCGGCCGCGCGCTACTGGGACGAAGTGCGAGCGCTGCGAGCGACCGTGTTCGACTTCATGGGCGCGACGCTGACGCTGCTGTGGAAGCAGCCGCCGTCGCCGCGCGACCGCGATCATCGCGCGCGGCTGGGCTGGGGCGTGCCGCTGCCGCCGTGGTCGGGCGAATTCGAAGCGCGTTTCGGCTGCCGCCTGGTCGAGCTGTACGGTGCCACCGAAATCGGCGCTGTGCTGTACACGCCGCAGAGCGAGCCGGCGCGCCCCGGGCGCTGCGGCAAGCCTTTGGGACCGTTCGAACTTGCGCTGGTCGACGAGGACGGTTTCGCGGTGCCTCCCGGGGTCGCCGGCGAGCTGCTGGTGCGCGGCACCGAGCCGTCGGTGCTGATGGACGGCTACTGGGCCGACCCGGCGCGCACGCTGCACGCGATGCGAGACCAGTGGTTCCACACCGGCGACCTGCTGCGCGTCGACGCCGATGGCTGGTACAGCTTCGTCGGGCGGCGCAAGGACATCGTGCGTCGGCGCGGCGAGAACATCGCGGCGGCCGAAGTCGAAATGCTGCTCGAGCAGCACCCCAGCGTACTCGAGTGCGCGGTGCTCGGCGTGCCCAGCGCGTTGAGCGAGGAGGATCTGCTGGCCTGCGTCGTGTTGCGTCGCGGGGCGACGCTGACGCCGCGCGTGCTGGCCGACTGGTGCGAGGGGCGCATGGCGCGCTTCATGATTCCGCGCTACCTGCGCTTCATGTCCGCATTGCCGAAGACGCCGACCGACAAGGTCGAGAAATTCCGCTTGAGCGAGCTCGGGCTGAGCGGCGCCTGGGATAGGGACGCGACGGATCAAGCGGCGTGAACCAGCCCGCGCCGCGATTGTGGCGTCGTCGAATCCGCGTGCGACCGGGGCAGGCCGCGCGCACCGCGGTCGCCTCCCGCCGCACGCGCGGCAGGGGCGGTCCGCTTGAGGCTTACTTCATGTAGACGATGTCGGCGCGGCGGTTTTCCGCGTAGTCGGCCGCCGTGGTGCCCATCGCCTTCGGCTTTTCCTTGCCGAAGCTGATGGCTTCCATTTGCGCCGGCTTGGCGCCGAGCAGTTCCATCGCCTTCACCACCGCATCGGCGCGGCGCTGGCCCAGCGCCAGGTTGTACTCGCGGCTGCCGCGGGCATCGGTATTGCCTTGCACCTGGGTGTGCGCTTGCGGGTGGGTCGACAGGTATTGGGCGTTGGCTTCGACGACCGGGCGGTACTTGCTCTGCACGTTGTACTTGTCGAACGCGAAGAAGACGCTGCGCGGCACGTTCGGCGCCGGGCCCAGATCCTGCTCGACCGGCGCCTGCACCGCAGCGACGGTGCTTTGCGCGGGTTGGGTCGCAGCCGGTTGGGCGGCGGCGGCAGGCGCTTGCGGCTTCTTCACGGCCGACGCACAACCACCCAGCGCCAGCGCGACGGCCAGCGCCGGAATGCTCATGTGCCAAGTTTGCTTCATCGAAACTTCCCCCATTTGTGGATTGTTGACGGTACGCCGAAGGTTCCCGCCGCTGCCTGTTGCAGCGGACACGACCTCGCACACGATCGCGCGGTCTTCCAGCACAACGCCTCGGGCAGTGTCGCGGTTGACCGCGCGAGGCAACGGCTATCAGTCATGCGCAACGAAGTGTTAACGGTCGATGATGGTTCGGGGACATGCTCGCGATTGTGCCAGTGATCCGTGTCGAAAGCGTGTCGCGCTTGATCCGCCGCATGGCGGCGAGCTCATCAAGAGGTGCGATGCGCTTTGCGTCACGCGCATACTCGGCGCTGCGCGCGGCGCTTGCCGCGCGGGAGCAGACCCCGTCAACCGACTGCTGCGCGACGCGCGGCGTGCACCGATGGATTCTCGACCGCACCGCTACCCCCTGCGCGTCACGCGGCGCGATGCGCAACGCACCTCGCTGCGCGCACTGGCGCTGCCCATGCCGCAGGCGTCGCCGGGGCGCGCCGCTGCCGTGGTGTTCGCCCCCACCGCGCTCGAGCTGGCGCTGCTCGGCGAACTGTTGTGGACAGCCTACGGCGCCGAGTGCGCGTCGACACCCCGCGTGGCGAGCGCGCGCGGCGGAATCGACGCGCGCGACATCGACATCTACGTCGCGTTGTCCGGAGCTGTCTATCGGTACGACCCGTTACGTCAGCGCCTGCTGCCGGTCTACGCCGGAGATCTGCGCGACGTCGCGCAGGGCAGCGCCGGAGTTCCCGACGCGGCACCGGTGCAATTGGTCTACATCGCCGATCTGCGACGCCTCGACGAAGCTGGCGAGTCGAGCGGCGCGCTCGACGCGCTGTCGCGCCACGGCGAATGCCACGTCGACGCCGGCCTGGTCGCGGCGCGCGTGGCGCTGTTCGCCGACGGCCACGGGCTGGCGACACGATTGCACCGCTGCGACGGCGCGCGCTTCGCTCAGGCGCTCGGCTTGCGGGCGCAGCAGCGAGTGTTGCTTGCGCAATCGGTTGGTTTCGCAACGTAACAAGTAGGCGATAGTTACAATGTGGAATAATCTTCTGGACGCGCAATAAGGATTCCGGATGAACGCATTGTTAGCGCTGTCGCGATGGATCGACGGCCTGAGCACGAAGGTTGGTCGCATCGTCTACTGGCTGGTATTGGTCGTCTCGCTGATCAGCGCGTTCAACGCGGCGATGCGTTTCACGATCGATTACAGCTCGAATGCCTGGCTCGAGATCCAGTGGTACCTGTTCTCGGCTATTTTCCTGCTCGGCGGCGGCTACACGCTGCTGCGCAACGAGCACGTGCGCATCGACGTCGTCAGCGCGCATCTGTCGCCGCGAACTCGCGCCTGGATCGACATTTTCGGCCTGCTGCTGTTCGTGATGCCGCTGTGCGTGATGCTGGTCGCGCTCGGCGTGCCCTACGCCAAGTTCTCCTATGTTGTCGGCGAGGTCTCGTCGAACGCCGGCGGCCTGATCCGCTGGCCGGCGAAGGCGCTGATTCCGCTGGGCTTCGCGCTGCTCGGGCTGCAGGCGCTGTCCGAACTGATCAAGCGCATCGCGTTCATCGCCGGGCGCATCGACGACCCCAACGAGCGCAAGGGGCGCAGCGCTGAAGAGGAACTGGCGATGGAAATGGCCGCGCAGCACGGTGAGGTGAAGCCATGACGCCATGGCTGATTGCGAACCTCGCCCCGGTGATGTTCGGCGCGCTCGTCCTGCTGCTGCTGCTCGGTTTCCCGGTGGCGTTCTCGCTGGCCGCCAACGGCATGCTGTTCGGCCTCATCGGCATCAAGCTCGGGCTGCTGTCGCCGGCGCTGTTCTCGGCGATGCCCGAGCGGCTGTTCGGCATCATGTCCAACGACACGCTGCTGGCAGTGCCCTTTTTCACCTTCATGGGCCTGATCCTCGAGCGCAGCGGCATGGCCGAGGACCTGCTCGACACCATAGGCCAGCTGTTCGGCCCGGTGCGCGGCGGGCTGGCCTTCGCGGTCATTTTCGTCGGCGCGCTGCTGGCGGCGACGACCGGCGTGGTCGCCGCGTCGGTGATCTCGATGGGCTTGATTTCGCTGCCGATCATGCTGCGCTACGGCTACGACCGCAAGCTGGCCACCGGGGTGATCGCGGCGTCGGGAACGTTGGCGCAGATCATTCCGCCGTCCCTCGTGCTGATCGTCATGGCCGACCAGCTCGGCAAATCGGTCGGCGACATGTATTCGGCCGCGCTGGTGCCGGGTCTGGTCCTCACCGGGCTTTACGTGGCCTACGTCACCGTCGTCTCGGTGCTGCGCCCCGGCGCCGCCCCGGCGCTGCCGCCGCAGGCGCGCGCGCTGCGCGGGCGCCAGCTGCTGCTGCGTGTGCTGACGTCGATGGTGCCGCCGCTGGTGCTGATCTTCCTCGTGCTGGGGACGATTTTCCTCGGCATCGCGACGCCGACCGAAGGCGGCGCGATGGGCGTGGTCGGCGCGCTGGTGCTGGCGATGTCGCGTCGTCGGCTGTCGCTGGGCCTGCTGCGCCAGGCAATGGACTCGACGGCCAAGCTGACGACTTTCGTCATCTTCATCCTGATCGGCTCGCGCGTGTTCAGCCTGACCTTCTACGGCGTCAACGGCCATCTGTGGGTCGAGCACCTGCTGCTGTCGCTTCCCGGAGGCCGTGTCGGCTTCCTGATCGTGACCAACGCGCTGGTTTTCGTGCTGGCCTTCTTCCTCGATTTCTTCGAGCTGGCGTTCATCATCATCCCGCTGCTCGGGCCGGTGGCCGAGAAACTGGGCATCGACCTGGTCTGGTTCGGCGTGCTGCTCGCGGTCAACATGCAGACTTCGTTCATGCACCCGCCATTCGGTTTCTCGCTGTTCTACCTGCGCTCGGTGGCGCCGAAGGAAGTGCGCACGACCGACATCTACTGGGGGGCGATTCCGTTCGTCGTGATCCAGGTGGTGATGGTCGCGCTGCTGATCACTTTCCCGGGCCTGGCCAGCTACGGCAACCCCGCCGACCGCGCGGCGGAGAAGAACGTGCCGGCGCTGAACCTGCAGGAACTGCACGGCGGCAGCGGCCATGGCGCGACCACGCCGGCCAGCGCGCCCGATGACAACGCCTTGCTGCAGCAGCTGCAGGGCGGTTCGACGGCGCCTTGAGCGCACTGTTTTTTCGTGACCTGAAGGGAGACAAGGATGGAACGCAGAAAATTCCTGGGCAAGACCGGCGCCGGACTGGTGGCGGGTATGGCGGCTGCCGCGCCGGCCGTGGCCGCCGCGCCGACCGTGAAGTGGCGCATGACCTCGGGCTTCCCGCGCAATCTGGACACGATCTTCGGTGCCGCCGATCGGCTGTCCAAGCGCGTCGCGGCGATGACCGACGGCCGCTTCCAGATCCAGGTGTTCGCCGCCGGTGAACTGGTTCCCGGCGCCGGTGCGGCGCTGGACTCGGTGGTCTCGGGCACCGTCGAGTGCTGCCACACGGCGTCGTACTACTCGGTCGGCAAGAACGCCGCGTTCGGCTTCGGTACCGTGATTCCGTTCGGCCTGACCAGCCGCCAGCAGAACGCCTGGGTCTACGAAGGCGGCGGCCAGCAAATGCTCGACGAGTTCTATTCGGGCTACGGCGTGCGCTCCTTCCTCGGCGGCAACACCGGCACGCAGATGGGTGGCTGGTTCCGCAAGGTGGTCAACACCGAAGCCGACGTCAAGGGCCTGAAGTTCCGCATCGCCGGTCTCGGCGGCCGCGTCTGGGCCAAGCTCGGCGCGGTGCCGCAGCAGATCGCCGGCGGCGACATCTACCCGGCGCTGGAAAAGGGCACGATCGACGCGGTCGAGTGGGTCGGCCCCTACGACGACGAGAAGCTGGGCTTCTACAAGGTCGCGAAGAACTACTACTACCCGGGCTGGTGGGAGCCGGGTGCGGCGCTGCACTTCTTCGTCTCGAACAAGGAGTGGGCCAAGCTGCCGGCCGACTTCAAGGCCGCGTTCGAAGTCGCCGCGGCCGAGGCCAACGTCGGCATGCAGGCTGCCTACGACGACAAGAACCCGAAGGCGCTGGCGCGCCTGCTCGGCCACGGCGTCAAGCTGCAACGCTTCAACGACGCGCTGATGGACAAGTTCTACAAGGCTGCGATGGAGGTCTACGCCGAGGAATCGGCGAAGAACCCGGCGTTCAAGAAGATCTACGGCCCGTACATGGCGTACGGCCGAGTCGAGAACGCGTGGTTCAGCTTGGCCGAAGCGTCGATGAACCAGTTCCTCGAACGGCGCCACACCTGAGGCATCGCGCGGCGATGTGCCGCCGCGCGGCTCAGTCGCGCGGCGGACACACCGCTCGCCCCTTGATGCGGTGCGAGCGGCCGCGGAACAGCGCGATGACGTGGCCGTGCTGGTTGCGCACGGTTACGTCGTAAACGCCGGTGCGACCGCGCTGCATGCGTTCCTCGGCGTGCGCTTCGAGGCGGTCACCGGCGTGCGCCGGCGCGACGAAGTCGACGCCAAGCCCCGACGCGACGGTGACTTCATCGTGGCTGTTGCAGGCGTAGGCGAACGCGGTGTCGGCCAGCGTCGTCAGCAGCCCGCCGTGGCAGATCGCAAAGCCATTGAGCATGTCGCGCCGCACGGTCATGCGCGCGTGCGCCGTTCCGGGACCGACCTCGACGATCGCGATGTCGAGCATCTTCGTCGCGAAATCGCTGGCATACATGCGCTCGCGGACCCGTTCGGCGAGCTGCTGCGCGGACAGAACGGCGGCTTCGACTGCGGTGACTCGGGATTCAGGCATCGAGGGCGGCTCCATTCCAGCAGGCTTCGGACAAACGGGGCGCGATGCGATAGCGGGCATCGCCGTAGTGCTCGAACAGGTGGCGCAGCAGCGCGTGGACGCGCTGCGCGCCGAGGGACTGTCCCCAGGCCAGCGGCCCGCGCGGGTAGGCGGTTCCCAGTTGCATCGCGAGGTCGATGTCGGCGGCGCCGACGGCGTGGTGTTCGTGGCGGATTCCAGCGAAGCCAAGATGCAGGAGAACGTGGACTCGCTGTCGAACCTCTACCACAACCTGAATGCCAACCGGCTGAACATCAAGCAGATCCCCTTCGTTCTCCAGTACAACAAGCGGGATCTGCCCGACGCCATGGCAGTGGGCGTCATGAACCGCCGCCTGAACTTCCGCAACGTGCCCTATTTCGAATCCGTGGCGAACCGGGGCACGGGGGTGCTGGACACGTTCCTGACCATCACCCGGGAGACGGTGGGCTACACCTTCAAGAAGTACCACCTCGACAAGAAGATCAAGGACTTCGATGAGATGCTCAACCTCATCGAGACCAATGTGCGCGGCAGCCTGCGGGAGATGCCGCCGGTCATGGAGGCCATGGGAACCTCCGCGGAATCCACGGTGCTGCGCGACAGCAACGTCAGCGTGTCCGACCTGGCCCCGGGCAAGGCCGCGGATGCGCAGGA
>MLJW01000677.1_pt1 | contig 11715 bp, 13 predicted proteins | sample 888231 | NCBI WGS metagenome assembly MLJW01 (sample SAMN05788063, study PRJNA343431) | mine drainage metagenome | isolation source: sample collected from the inflow into an acid mine drainage treatment plant... | place: Germany: Lusatia, lignite mining district
TCGGCCGCCGAATACGCCATGCGCGGCAAGCTGGGCGTGCGCGTGTTCATGCTGTCGCCCCATCGTAAGATGAGTCGCTTCCAGACCGCACAGATGTTCAGCCTGCAGGACCCCAACATCTTCAACATCGCCGTCAAGGGGGTGTTCGACGATGCGCAGGACATCGTCAAGGCGGTCTCCAACGACCACGCCTTCAAGGCCCGTCACAAGATCGGTGCGGTCAATTCCATCAACTGGGCACGCGTCGCGGCGCAGGTGGTGTACTACTTCAAGGGCTATTTCGCCGTCACCCGCAGCAACGACGAGCTGGCCAGCTTCGCCGTGCCTTCCGGCAACTTCGGCAATGTCTGTGCCGGACATATCGCTCGCATGATGGGCCTGCCGATCAGGAAGCTGGTCGTCGCCACCAATGAAAACGATGTGCTGGACGAGTTTTTCCGTACCGGCGTGTACCGCCCGCGCAGTTCGGCCCAGACCTACCACACCAGCAGCCCGTCCATGGATATCAGCAAGGCCTCCAACTTCGAGCGTTTCGTGTTCGACCTGGTGGGCCGCGACTCTGCACGCATGCGCGAGCTGTGGGGCCAGGTCGACCAGGGCGGCGCCTTCGATCTCAAGGCCGACGGCACGTTCGGCAAGGTCGCCGGCTACGGTTTCGTTTCCGGCGCCAGCAACCATGCGTATCGCATGCAGACCATTCGTCAGGTGTACCAGCAATACCAGGTGACCATCGACACCCATACCGCCGATGGCTTCAAGGTGGCCCTGGAATACCGTGAGCCCGGCGTGCCCATGGTGGTGCTGGAAACCGCGCTGGCGGTGAAATTCGAGGACGCGATTCAGGAAGCCCTGGGCCATGCGCCGGAGCGCCCGCTGGATCTGGTCGGCCTGGAAGACCTGCCGCAGCGCTTCGAGGTGATGGAGGCCGATGCCGAGGCGGTCAAGCGCTTCGTCGCCGCGCATACCTGACATGAAACAGTACCTCGACCTGATGCGCCATGTCATCGAACATGGCAACAGGAAGGAAGACCGCACCGGCACCGGCACCTGTTCGGTATTCGGCTACCAGATGCGTTTCGATCTGGAGCAGGGGTTCCCGCTCCTGACCACCAAGAAGGTCCATCTAAAGTCCATCATCCACGAGTTGCTGTGGTTCCTGCAGGGCAGCACCAACATCAAGTATCTCAAGGACAACGGCGTCAGAATATGGGACGAGTGGGCCGACGAGAACGGCGACCTCGGCCCGGTGTACGGTTATCAGTGGCGCAACTGGCCAAGACCCGACGGCACGCATATCGATCAGATCGCCCAGGTGGTCGAAATGATCAAGCGCAATCCGGACTCCCGGCGGCTGATCGTTTCCGCCTGGAATGTGGCCGACGTGGACCAGATGAAGCTGCCGCCCTGCCACGCGTTGTTCCAGTTCTACGTCGCCCCTCCGTTGCCGGGGGAAGAAGGCATGCCAGGCAGGCTGTCCTGCCAGCTCTATCAGCGTAGCGCCGACATTTTTCTCGGCGTGCCGTTCAATATCGCCTCCTACGCGCTCCTGACCATGATGGTGGCGCAGGTGTGCGGCCTTCGGCTGGGCGATTTCGTCCACACGCTGGGCGACGCCCACATCTACCTCAACCATCTGGAACAGACGCGCGAGCAGCTTGCCCGTGCGCCCCGTCAGCTGCCCCGGATGCGCATCAATCCCGAGGTGAAAGACATCTTCGGCTTCAGGTTCGAGGATTTCACCCTGGAGGATTACGATCCGCATCCGGCGATCAAGGCCTCCGTCGCGGTATGAAAAACGGCGCCGATGGCGCCGTTTCTACTCGTTCCCCTGCAAGTGTCAGGGCCGGTCGAGGCTGCCCATGGATTTCGGATAGGTCACGATCCCCCACGGCATGTCGCGGTCCGCAATGCGCTTGGTCACTTCCAGGCGGTTGGCATCGATCACGACAATCTCGTTGGATTTTCCGCAGGCCAGCAGAATCTGCTGATCGTCCGGCGTGAAGCTGAAATGCCAGCAACGGTCTCCGGTGGGGATGTCCTTGATCTTTTCCATCGTGGCGGTGTCAAATACTTGCATCGCCTTCTGCTTGGAGGTGGCGACGAACAGCCGGTGGCCATCGCGGTCGAAGGAAACGCCGTAAGGCGCCTTACCGGTGTCGATTGCCTTGATCGGTTTCAGATTGCCATCGAGTACCAGCAGCTTGTCGGAAGATTCCAGCGTGACCACATAACTCTTGCCGTCGGGAGAAATCTTGATGCCGCGCGGACGCTCGCCGAAGGCGCCGACCGCAATGTTCTTTTCCAGCTTGCCGGATTTCATGTCGTGCACGGTGATCGTGTTGTCCGATTCGTTGGTCACGATCAGCTGCTTGCCATCCCTGGAGAATTCCAGGCCTTCGGTTTCGGGCTTGCCGATGATCTCCTTGATGACTTTGCCCTTATTCAGGTCGACAATGGCGATGCGGCCGGGAATCTTTTCTTCCTCGTCGTCTTCCTTGGCGGCCTCGGAGCCCGGCTTGGGCGGAGGACCGGAGATGGAGCTGGGCTCGTAAGTGACATAGGCCCGGTTGCCGAACACACGCACGAATTCGGGGTTCTTGCCGATCTTGACCTGTTTCGCGACGGTGCCGGTCGCCGTGTCGATAATGGAAATATTGCCGTCATCCTTGTTTGCCGTCACCAGGTACTTGCCATCCGCCGTGATGCCGATGCCGCGCGGCCCCTTGGCGCCGATATCCAGGTTGCCTGTGGCTTCCATAGTGGCGAGGTCGATGACGGTCACGCCGCCTTCCTGATTTGAAACATAGGCCTGTCCCTTTGCGTCGGCGATGGCCATCGATGCGCTTGCCAGCCCCAGTGGCAGCAGCAGGCACGCCAGCGCGCGATTCAACCGTGTTTTTTTCATGCCGTGATTCTCCTGATGGTTATTCGTGGTTTATGTGTCTTTCTGCAGGCGTTTCGCTGAAGCGGCAATGCCCGCAGCAGGCAACGCGCAACCGACCTTACGCAGGCGCATCAAGGTGTTGCAGTCATGCATAGGGCGTGTGATTGCCGGGATGCGACTAAGTTCCGCGCCAGCACCATAACATCGGCCGGGCGGGCTGTCCATCGAACGCCCGGGGTGACCGAAAATGAGCCGGGAGCAGGCGATAAGCACGCTTTAGTGCCGCTCTCCAAGTATAATGTGCGTCATGACGTGTCTTTCCATCATTGCCGCTGTTGCCCGAAATCGCGTGATCGGCATCAACAATGTGCTGCCGTGGCACCTGCCGGAAGACCTCAAGCGTTTTCGCGCGCTGACGATGGGGCACCATATCATTATGGGCCGCAAGACCTACGAGTCCCTGGGTCGACTGCTGCCGGGCAGGGTGACGGTGATCGTCAGCCGCAGCAAGACCTATGCGGTTCCGGGGGCGCAGGTGGCGGATTCCCTCGAGGCGGCACTGGCATTGTGCAAGGATGATGCCGAGGTGTTCGTGATCGGCGGCGCGGCGCTCTATCATGCTGCGCTGCCTGAGGCCGACCGGCTCTATCTGACCGAAATCGGGCAGGAGTTCCCCGGAGATGTCTTCTTTCCAGAGTTCGATCACGCCGCCTGGCGGGAAAAATCCCGCGAGTCGCACGTGAGCGACACTGGCTTGCCCTATAGTTACCTGATATACGAGAAAAATGCTGAAAGTTGATGCGCTTGTCTGCCAGCGTGGCGGACGCAGGTTGTTCGAAAACCTGAGCTTCGTGGTTGGTCCCGGTGAACTGGTTCACGTTCAGGGGGTCAATGGCAGCGGCAAGACCAGTCTGCTGCGCATCCTGACCGGACTTTCGATGCCCGATGCCGGGGAAGTGCGCTGGATGGAACTCGATATCCGCCAGTCGCGCGACAGTTATGTCGCGCATCTGCTCTATCTCGGCCATCATCCCGCGGTCAAGGACGATTTGAGCGTCGAAGAGAATCTGCAGGTTTCATCCCGTCTGGCAGGCGTTGATCCGGCGGCGGTGGATATCGGCAATGCGCTGGAAGCGACCGGATTGAAAAATCGTGCGAAACTGCCCGCCCGTGTATTGTCGCAAGGTCAGCGCCGCCGTCTGGCGCTTGCGCGCCTGTGGCTGGACCGTCGCATGTTATGGGTGCTGGACGAGCCATTTACGGCGCTCGACGTGCATGCCACGCGGCTGCTCGAGCACCGGATGGAGCAGCACCTGAGCGAAGGTGGCATGGTGGTGCTGACGTCCCACCAGCAGCCGCTCATCGCAGAGCGTTATCTGCGTACCCTGAGTATTGGCGCATGAGCACGATCGACATCCTGCGCTGCCTGCTGGGACGCGAGATCCGGCTGGTGCTGCGGCGCCGCTCCGACCTGGTGTCGGTGCTGTTCTTTTTCGTCATTACCGTCAGCCTGTTTCCACTCGGTGTCGGTGCTGAACCAGCGCTGCTGCGGGCCATCGGCCCCGGCGTACTGTGGGTGGCGGCCCTGCTGTCGGCGCTGTTGTCCCTTGGCCGCCTGTTTGCGGCAGACCACGCCGACGGTACACTGGAACAGCTTTTGCTGTCTCCGGCGCCATTGAGCATGGTGGTGGGGGTCAAGGTGCTGGCGCACTGGCTGGTGTCGGGTTTGCCGCTGGCGTTGCTGGCGCCGCTGCTGGGCCTGCAGTTCGATCTGGCTGCACGCGACCTTTGGGTGCTGACGGCATCCCTGCTGCTGGGCACGCCGATGCTGAGCCTGATCGGCGCCATCGGCGCGGCGCTGACGCTCGGCGTGCGTGGCGCAGGTGTTTTGCTGGCGGTGTTGATCCTGCCGCTGTATATTCCGGTACTGATATTCGGAGCAGGAGCCGTCGCCGCAAGTGCGACCGGCATGGATCCTCAGGCCGGGTTATCATTGCTGGGCGCGCTGCTGGCGATGGGGTTGGTATTCGCCCCCTATGCCACGGCAGCGGCGTTACGTGTTAGTCTGGAGTGACATGATGTCGTTCGGAATCAACTGGTACCGTTATTCCTCGCCACAGGCGTTTTACCCGCTGGCGGGGAAAATGGCCCCTTATTTTCTTGCGATCGCGGCGTTGCTGGGCGTCGCCGGGCTCTATATTTCCTTCTTTGTCGCTCCTACCGACTTTCAGCAGGGTGAGGCCTACCGCATCATTTTTGTCCACGTACCCGCGGCCTGGATGTCAATGTTCCTCTATCTGGTGATGGCCGGGTGGGCCGCGTTCGGGCTGGCCCTGAACGCCCGCCTGTCCTTCATGATGGCGCAGGCGCTGGCGCCCACCGGCGCCATGTTTACCTTCCTCGCCCTGGTGACCGGTTCGATGTGGGGCAAGCCGATGTGGGGCGCCTGGTGGGTGTGGGACGCGCGCCTGACTTCCGAACTGATCCTGTTGTTTCTTTATGTCGGCTACATGGCTCTGCACTCCGCGATCGAAGACACCCGGCGCGCCGACCGCGCCAGCGCCGTGTTTGCACTGGTGGGCGCGATCAATGTGCCGATCATTTATTTTTCGGTCAAATGGTGGAATACCCTGCATCAGGGGGCCTCGGTCAGCCTGACCAAGGCGCCTGCCATGGCCGCCATCATGCTGTGGGGCATGCTGCTGATGGCCCTGTCGTTCTGGGCCTACAGTATCGCAGTGGCCTTTTTGCGGGTGCGCTGCGTGATCGAGGAACGCGAACGCGAAGCCAGAATAGCGAATGAAGTAAGAGAGGCGCAATGATGCACTGGGCGAGTTTGAATGATTTTGTCGCCATGGGCGGCTACGGTTTTTATGTCTGGATCTCTTTCGGCCTGACGGCCGGATGCATGGGGGCGGAATTGTGGCAATTGCGTCACCGCCGGCGATCGCTTGATCAGCGGAGGCTGGCATGAAGCCCCGCCACAAACGGCTGGCATTCATTGTTGCAGGGCTGGTCGCAGTGGCTATCGCGGCAACCCTGGTGCTCAACGCCTTTCGCAGCAATCTGGTGTTCTTCTATACGCCGACCCAGATTTTCAGGGGCGAGGCACCGAAGGGCACGAGTTTCCGCATTGGCGGGCTGGTGGAAGCCGGCAGCCTGAAAAGAGCGGAAAACAGCCTGGATGCACATTTTGTCGTGACCGATACGATCAATCACATCGATGTGGTCTATTCGGGCATCCTGCCCGATCTGTTCAAGGAAGGCAAAGGCGTGGTCGCTCAGGGCAAGCTCGGTGCCGACGGCGTATTCCATGCCGACCAGGTACTGGCCAAGCACGATGAAAACTACATGCCGCCGGAAGCTGCCGAAGCCCTGAAGCAGGCCCGCACGCTGAATGAAAAGACCGGCAAGACTCTGGTAATCCCAACGGAACAAAAACAATGATCCCTGAACTCGGACACTTTGCACTGATTCTGGCGCTGCTGCTGGCCGTTGCACAGGCTGGCTTTTCCTTCACTGGCGCAGGCCGCGACAATGCCATCTGGATGAACACCGGCGTTGCTGCCGCACGCGGCCAGTTCCTGTTTACCGGCCTCGCTTTCCTCGCTCTGGGCTATGCCTTCTACGCCAACGATTTCTCGGTGCTGTACGTGGCTTCCAACTCCAATTCGGCGCTGCCCGTGCAATACCGGCTGGCGGCGATCTGGGGCGGCCACGAGGGCTCCATGCTGTTATGGACCACGACGCTGGCACTGTGGACCATGGCGGTGACGCTGTTCAGCCGGCGCTTGCCGCCGGTGTTCAGGGCCCGCCTGCTGGGCACCATGGGCTTGATCAGCATCGGGTTCCTGATCTTCATCCTGTTTTCATCCAATCCTTTCGAGCGGCTGATCCCTGCCGCCATGGATGGACGTGACCTGAATCCCCTGCTGCAGGATCCCGGCATGGTGTTCCATCCGCCGGTGCTGTACATGGGTTATGTCGGCTTTTCGGTGGCCTTCGGTTTTGCCATCGCGGCACTGCTGGGTGGAGAGCTGACCTCCGAGTGGGCGCGCTGGACGCGGACCTGGACCACGGTCGCATGGGTATTCCTCACCGTCGGCATCACCTTCGGCAGCAAGTGGGCCTATTACGTGCTGGGCTGGGGCGGCTGGTGGTTCTGGGATGCCGTGGAAAACGCCTCATTCATGCCCTGGCTGGTCGGCACAGCGCTGATCCATTCGCTGGCAGTGACGGAGAAACGTGGCGCCTTCAAGCTGTGGACAGTACTGCTGGCCATCTTTGCCTTTTCGCTGTCCCTGCTGGGGACTTTCCTGGTGCGCTCGGGCGTGCTGACCTCGGTGCACGCCTTTGCCACGGATCCGACGCGCGGCCTGTTCATCCTGGTATTCCTGGCTCTGGTGATTGGCGGTGCGCTGATCCTGTTCGCCCTGCGGGCACCCAGCGTTGGACTGGGAGGCAGGTTTGGCCTGGTGTCGCGTGAATCCTTCCTGCTGACCAACAATGTCATCCTGGTCGCCGCAGCCGGCGCCGTCATGCTGGGCACGCTGTATCCGCTGTTTCTGGATGCGCTGGGCATGGGCAAGATTTCGGTCGGACCGCCGTATTTTGATGCCGTATTCGTGCCGCTGATGGCGCCCGCGATGTTCCTCATGGGGCTGGCCATATTCGCGCGCTGGAAGCAGGCCGATCTGCCGGAGCTGCTCACCCGCCTGAAGTGGGCCTTCGGCGTCAGCGTGATCACTGCGCTGATACTGCCGCTGACCATGGGTAAATGGACGCCTTTGATTGCGCTGGGATTGCTGATGGCGTTGTGGATCATGGCCACCGCTGTTGTCAGTCTGCGCGAGCATGTCAAGAATAGCAGGCAAGCCTGGTTGCCGGCACTCGTCCACTTGCCACGGGCCTATCAGGGCATGATCGTGGCCCATCTCGGCGTTGCCGTGTTCATCATGGGTGTCACCATGGTAAAGGGTTACGAGATCGAACAGGATTTGCGGATGAGTCCGGGCGACACTGCCGAGGTCGGTGGCTACAGCTTCCGCTTCGATGGCATGCGCGATGCCCCGGGACCGAACTATTCGGCGTCGCGCGGTCATTTCACGGTGACGAGAAATGGTCAGCCGGTGGCGATCCTGGAGCCGGAAAAACGGATCTATACGGTACAGGCGATGCCGATGACGGAAGCGGCCATCGATTCCGGCATTTTCCGTGACCTCTATGTGTCGCTGGGCGAGCCGGTCAGCACACAGGCCTGGGCGGTGCGCATCTATTTCAAGCCTTTTGCCCACTGGATATGGGCAGGATGCCTGTTGATGGCTGCGGGAGGGTTCCTGGCACTGCTTGATCCGCGCTATCGCCGCAGAACGAAGGTGCAGGAAGAGGTCTCCGCATGAGGCCGGCGCTGAAATATCTGCTGCCGCTGGCGGCATTTGTAGTACTGGTGGCTTTCTTCGTCGCTGGACTCAGGCTTGACCCGCGCGAAGTGCCCTCGCCGATGATCGACAAACCGGCTCCGATGTTCCGTTTGTCGTTGCTGGGCGAGGCCGGCAAGACCTTTTCCCCGCAGGATATGCGCGGACAGGTCTGGTTGCTCAACGTATGGGCGTCCTGGTGTACGGCCTGCCGCGAAGAGCATCCGGTGCTGATCGAAATGTCACGCCGGGGCGAAGTTCCGGTCATCGGCATGGACTACAAGGACACGGATGCCGAAGGTGCTGCGGTTCTGGCGCAGGCCGGCAATCCCTACCGTGTGGTGGCCACGGATGCGGATGGGCGCGTGGGGATCGACTACGGGGTTTATGGCGTGCCGGAAACCTATGTCATCGACAAGGCTGGCATCATCCGCTACAAGCAGATCGGGCCGATCACGGAAGCCGTGCTGCGCGACAAGATCATGCCGTTGGTGAAGGGGTTGCAATGATCAGGACAATGCTCGTCGCTTTATTGCTGGTGATTCCACTGTCCGCCGGAGCGACAGCACAGCCCATGGGAGATGACCCTGCCGTCGAGGCCAGGCTGAAATCCCTGTCGCAGGATCTGCGTTGTCTGGTGTGCCAGAACCAGACCCTGGCCGACTCCTCCGCCCCCCTGGCCGAGGACCTGCGCCGCGAGATCAGGGAATTGATCATCCAGGGCAAGAGCGATCAGGAAATCACCGATTACCTGGTGGCCCGGTATGGCGACTTTGTGCGTTACCGGCCGCCACTCAAGCCGCAGACCGTATTGCTGTGGGCAGGACCGGCGCTGCTGCTGCTCGGGGGGCTGGGCGGGCTGTGGCTGGCCCTGCGCCACCGCAACACGCTATTGCCGGATGACAACGAAGAGGGAGAAGAGGCATGACGTTCTGGGTACTGGTGGGGCTGATGACGGTGGTGGCGTTGGCGTTCGTGATGCTGCCCATCGTCAGGCCAGTGGCAGGGCGCAAACCGTGGCTGGTCATGGCGCTGCTGATAGGCCTGCCGCTGGCTGCCATCCTGGTCTATCAGAGGATAGGCACCCCGGAAGCCGCGATCCAGGCGCTGTCGGGGCCGTCCGGAGACCTGCCTGATGGCCATCCTTCCCAGGCGATGAGTGCGGATCTGCTGAAGATGGCCGACAAGCTGGCGGAAAAGCTCAAGGCCAATCCGGACAATGCCGAAGGATGGGTGCTGCTGGCGCATACCTACGCCGCCACCCAGCACTACCAGGAATCACTGATGGCATTCGACAAGGCGTCCGCCCTGTTGCCCAACGACCCCCAGCTGCTGGCAGACTATGCCGATGCCATGGCCATGAGTAACCGTGGTTTTGATCCAAAATCGGAAGCGCTGGTGGACCGGGCGCTGGCGATCGATCCCGGCCATGTCAAGGCGCTGATGCTGAAGGGGGCCATTGCGTTCAACCGCAAGGATTACGCGCAGGCCATAGCAGTCTGGGAGAAGCTGCTCAAGACCCCCGGTCTGGACGCCGAAGCGGCCAAAGAGACGTCCGGCGGCATTGCGGAAGCCCGCCGCAGGATGGGCGCAGGCAAGTAGCGCCTGCCCCGGACGAAAAAAAGCCGGCCCGGATGTTCCCGGGCCGGCTTTTTTTGTGCCGACAGGCTGCTAGGAAACGCAGTCCACGTAATACCTGCCGTCCTCGCTCTTCACCAGGCCATGGATGTCGGTCTCGAATCCCGGGAAACGGGCATTGAATTCGCGCGCGAACTTCAGATAGTTGACGATGGTGGCGTTGAAGCATTCGCCCGGTATCAGCAGCGGAATGCCTGGCGGGTAGGGGGTCAGCAGCACGGCCGTGACGCGACCTTCCAGCGCGTCGATTTCGACCCGCTCGATTTCCTTGTGCGCCATTCTGGCGAAAGCGTCCGAGGGCTTCATCGCCGGCGCCATTTCCGACAGGTACATTTCGGTGGTCAGGCGCGCGATGTCGTTGGCCTTGTACACTTCATGGATCTGGGTGCAGAGTTCCTTCAGCCCGACGCGTTCGTAGCGCGGGTGCTTGGCGACGAAATCCGGCAGCACTTTCCAGCACAGATGGTTCTTGTCGTAATCATCTTTGAACTGCTGCAGGGCCGCGACCATGGTGTTCCAGCGGCCCTTGGTAATGCCGATGGTGAACATGATGAAGAATGAGTAGAGGCCGGTCTTTTCCACGATCACGCCGTGCTCGGCCAGGTATTTGGTGACGATGGCGGCGGGGATGCCGAAGGCATCCGAAAAATCGCCATCCACGTCGAGGCCGGGGGTGATGATGGTGGCCTTGATCGGGTCCAGCATGTTGAATCCCTTGGCCACCTTGCCGAAGCCGTGCCAGCGTGCCTTGGTCTTGAGCATCCAGGCTTCGCGTTCCTCGATGCCTTCCTCGGACAGGTCGTCCGGCCCCCATACCTTGAACCACCAGTCGACGCCCCATTCCTCGTCCACCTTGCGCATGGCGCGGCGGAAATCCAGCGCTTCGGCAATGGATTCTTCCACCAGCGCAGTGCCGCCCGGCGGCTCCATCATGGCCGCGGCCACATCGCAGGAAGCGATGATGGAATATTGCGGACTGGTGGAGGTGTGCATCAGGTAGGCTTCGTTGAACACATCGCGATCGAGCTTGTTGTTCTCGGCATCCTGCACCAGGATCTGGGATGCCTGGGAGAGTCCCGCCAGCATCTTGTGGGTGGACTGGGTGGAAAACACCATCGATTCCTTGCAGCGCGGGCGACCCTCGCCGATGGCATGGTAATCGCCATAAAAATCATGGAATGCGGCGTGCGGCAGCCAGGCCTCGTCGAAATGCAGGGTGTCGATCTTGCCGTCCAGCATTTCCTTGATTTCTTCCACGTTGTAGATCACGCCGTCGTAGGTGGACTGGGTGATGGTCAGTACGCGCGGCTTGGCGTTCTTGTTCTTGATGAAGGGATGCCGTTCGATCTTTTTCTGGATGTTGTCGAATTCGAACTCTTCCTTCGGAATCGGGCCGATGATGCCGAAATGGTTGCGGGTCGGCATCAGGAACACGGGAATGGCGCCGGTCATGATGATCGAGTGCAGCACGGATTTATGGCAGTTGCGATCGACCACCACGATGTCGTCCGGGGCCACCGTCGAGTGCCAGACGATCTTGTTGGAAGTCGAGGTGCCGTTGGTGACGAAATACAGATGGTCGGCATGGAAGATGCGGGCCGCGTTGCGCTCCGAGGCGGCCACCGGGCCGGTATGGTCCAGCAGCTGGCCAAGTTCGTCCACCGCATTGCAGACGTCCGCCCGCAGCATGTTCTCGCCGAAAAACTGGTGGAACATCTGGCCGACCGGGGATTTCAGGAAGGCGACGCCTCCGGAATGTCCCGGTCAGTGCCAGGA
>MLJW01000678.1_pt1 | contig 11714 bp, 10 predicted proteins | sample 888231 | NCBI WGS metagenome assembly MLJW01 (sample SAMN05788063, study PRJNA343431) | mine drainage metagenome | isolation source: sample collected from the inflow into an acid mine drainage treatment plant... | place: Germany: Lusatia, lignite mining district
GCGCAGGACCCCGGTGAGCAGTGAGCCGCACCAGCGTGCTGCGAGCACGACCGCGGACGCGTCGGACGCCAGCGCGTGCTCGCCGGGCAGGGGTCGGGCGGCCGAGCCGGTCGCCGATGCCGTGGCCCAGAGGAACAGTGCCGTCTCGAGCCCTTCGCGCCCGACCGCGAGCGAGACGAGGACGGCGGTGCCGACGCCGACCCAGAGGTACGGGAGGCTGCTCCGTCGGTCGCTCGTGACGAGACAGGCGACGAGGATCCCGACGACGAGGGCGGCTTCCAGGCCTTCGCGCAGGCCGATGAGGTAGTTGGCGAGCATCGGCGAGCGGGAGCTGATGCCGCGTCGTGCGACGCCGATCACCCGCGCAGTGCTCAGCGGGCTGGGTCGCTGCGCTTCTGAACGCGCCCGGTGTCGTGCCCCGTCGAGTCGAGCCTCTCGAGAAGTCCGGGCCACGCGGTCGCGAACGCCGGGAGCAGGGGCAGGCGGGCCACGTCGTCCCGACCGATCCAGGCGATCTCGAGGCTCTCGGCATCCGTCGGTCGCGGCGTCACCAGGCCGGCCACCTCGGCGAGCACCGTCGTGTAGCGCCAGCGGCCGTGGTCGAGGACGTGCTCGCCGACCACGCGCACGGCAGTCGGGTCGATGCCTGCCTCCTCGGCGGCCTCGCGCAGCGCGGCCTGGAGCACGGTCTCGTCGGGGCCGCGCGCACCCCCCGGGATGCCCCACGTCCCGCCCTGGTCGCTCCACAGGGCCCGGTGCTGCAGCACCACGGCCTCGACCGCCCCTGCGGTGTCGCGCCGCGCGAGAAGCAGGCCGGCGGCACCGTGGAGACCCCAGTGTCGTCGACCGCACGAGCACGCCACCCACCCGTCTCCCGGGTGCGGAGGGCGCATCGGCGGACGCGGGGCGGAGGGGAGGTCACCGTCCTGGGAACGTGGCATGGCACGAGCCTGCCATGACCGACCCGCACACCCCAGGGGTCCACCGAAGCGACCGCCAGCGCTCGGCGACGTCCGACGGCGCCGAGCGCTGACGGGAGGTCCGAAGTGCGCTCCCGGGTCAGTCGAGGATCTCGCAGATGGTCGTGCCTGCGCTGATGCTCGCGCCCACCGCCGCGGCGAGCCCCCGCACCGTGCCGGAGCGGTGGGCGAGGAGCGGCTGCTCCATCTTCATCGCTTCCAGCACCACCACGAGGTCGCCCTCGATCACCGCGGCACCGTCCTCGACGGCGACCTTCACGATGGTTCCCTGCATCGGAGACGTCAGACCGGTGCCATGAGACGCGCTCAGGCGCGTCGTCGCTCGTCGCACGGGTCGACGCGCGACCGCGCCCGATCGACCGCGACCGCCGCCGAGCGCCAGGCCTGCCGGTATCACGACCTCCAGTCGCTTGCCCCCGACCTCGACGACCACCCGTTCCATCGCGCCAGGCTCCTCGGAGGCCGGGCTGCTCGACGGCGTGTCGGCGGCGAGGGCCGCGAGCTGGTCGGCGAACTCCGTCTCGATCCACAGCGTGTGGACCCGGAAGGGCTCGTCCGGGTCGGCCGGGACGAACGCCTCGTGGTTCATCACGGCCCGGTGGAACGGGACGACGGTCGGGATCCCGGACACCTCGAGCTCGGCCAGTGCGCGCCGAGCCCGCTCTGCGGCCTGGGTGCGCGTCGCGCCCGTGACGACGAGCTTCGCGATCATGGAGTCGAAGGCACCGGACACCGTGTCGCCCTCGACGACTCCCGAGTCCACCCGGACGCCGGGTCCGGAGGGCAGGTTCAGAGTGGTGATCCGCCCCGGCGCGGGCAAGAACCCGGCGGAGGGGTCCTCGCCGTTGATCCGGAACTCGAAGGAGTGGCCGCGCGTCTCGACGTGGTCGTAGCCGAGCCGCTCGCCCGACGCGATGCGAAGCTGTTCACGGACGAGGTCGATGCCACTGACCTCCTCGGTGACCGGGTGCTCGACCTGGAGCCGGGTGTTGACCTCGAGGAACGAGATCGTGCCGTCGGAGCCCACGAGGAACTCGCACGTCCCGGCGCCGACGTAGCCGGCCTCGCGCAGGATAGCGACCGACGACGCGACGAGCTCGGCGTTCTGCGCCTCGGAGAGGAACGGTGCCGGCGCCTCTTCCACGAGCTTCTGGTGACGCCGCTGGAGAGAGCAGTCGCGCGTCGACACCACGACCACCGTGCCGTGCGCGTCCGCGAGACACTGGGTCTCGACGTGCCGCGGCCGGTCGAGATACCGCTCGACGAAGCACTCACCCCGGCCGAACGCCGCGACCGCCTCGCGGACGGCCGAGTCGAACTGCCCGTCGATCTCCTCGACCGTGCGCGCCACCCTCAGACCGCGACCGCCGCCGCCGAACGCGGCCTTGATCGCGACCGGGAGTCCGTGCACTGCGGCGAACGCGTGGATCTCGCTCGCGTCGGCGACCGGGTCTGCGGTCCCCGCGACGAGCGGCGCGCCTGCACGCTGGGCGATGTGCCGGGCGCTCACCTTGTCGCCGAGCGCGTCGATCGCCGACGGCGGCGGCCCGATCCACACGAGCCCGGCGTCGATCACCGCCTGCGCGAACGCCGCATTCTCCGCGAGGAACCCGTATCCCGGGTGCACCGCATCCGCGCCGGACCGTCGTGCGACGTCGAGCAGCTTGCTGATGTCGAGGTACGTCTCCGCGGCACGGGCACCGTCGAGGGCGTACCCCTCGTCGGCGAGGGTGACGTGCAGCGACTCGCGATCGGAGTCGGCGTACACGGCGACCGAGGCGATGCGGGCGTCGCGGCACGCACGGGCGATGCGGACGGCGATCTCACCGCGGTTCGCGATGAGGACCTTCGAGATGACGGGCACGGCTCACCGTAACGCGACGAGGTAGGTCGATCACCCTCGACGCCGAGCACGCGGACAAGATTGGGGGAGTGCCCAACCGGGTGTGGCGAGACTTGGAGGAAACCCACAGTCTCGGCAGGTGTGGCACGGGTCGTGCGGCGCGATGTTGTTCCTGATTCACAAAGGTTGACGAGGCTCGCGGGCGCTGACATGGCCGGTTCGGCGCCGCCGCGGTTGCCACCGTGCGGCAGGACCCGCTGCGTGCCGGGGCGTCTCGTGCGGGCGTGCGCCGTGCGCCTCGTCAGGCCGTCCAGAGGTCGGTGATCGTGACGCCGATCTCACCGAGCAGCTCCCGGAGCAGGGGCAGGCTCAACCCGACGACGCCGTGGTGGTCCCCCTCGATGCCGGTGATGAACGCGCCGCCGAGCCCGTCGATCGTGAACGCTCCCGCGACCGCCAGCGGCTCGCCGGTACCGACGTACGCGTGTATCTCGGCATCGGAGACGTCGGCGAAGTGCACGGTCGTCGACGAGGTCGCCCCGAGCGTGCCGCGGGTACCACCGGCCGCGACGGAGCGGTCGTCGATCAGCCAGTGACCGGTGTGCAGGACCCCGGTGCGTCCGCGCATCGCCTGCCAGCGGGCGACGGCGTCGGAGGCGTCGAGCGGCTTCCCGAGGATGGCGCCGTCCATCTCGAGCATCGAGTCGCATCCGAGGAGGATCGCCCCCGTGCACTCGTCGTCGGCCTCCGGGAGCTCGTCACCGGCGGCGGCGGTCGACCCGGTCGCCTCGAGCGACCCATCGGACAGCCCGCGGGCAGCCGCCTCGACCTTGGCCTGCGCGAGGACCAGGACGGCGTCGGCCGGGTCGAGCGCCCCGAAGCGCGTCGTCGCGGCGGCGAGCACGGCGTCCTCGTCCACCCCGGAGACAGCGACGAGCGGATCGATCCCGGCAGAGACGAGGGTGGCGCGGCGCGCGGGGGAGGCCGAGGCCAGCAGCAGTCGGGTCACGAGCAGCGAGGGTACGCGGCGCACACGGGACGGTGCTCGCGTGTCCGCCGTCGGAGAGGTCAGAATGAGGCATGCCGAACGCGAGCCGTGCCGCACAGCGCCCTGCCGAGCCCACCGATCCGGATCGGGGGACCTCGGAGGACGAGGACGACCTGCCCTCGGGCTGGCGTCACTCGAACGGCTGGATCTTCGGCGTGATGCTGGTCGCCGCGGCCCTGAGCCTGCTCGGGTCGTTCGTCCTGTCCAACGATGCCGTGATCCTGGCCGGCAACAAGAACGCCGCCCTCACCTGCAACGTCAACGCGGTGATCTCGTGCGGCACGGTCGGGAACTCGTGGCAGGCGGCATTGCTCGGCTTCCCGAACGCGTTCCTCGGTGTGGCCTTCGCGCCGGTCGTGATGACCATCGCCGTGGCCGGCATGGTCGGCGTGCGTTTCCCGCGGTGGTTCATGCTCGGGGCGCAGCTCATGTACACGATCGCGCTCGGGTTCGCGTACTGGCTGTTCTCGCAGTCGATGTTCGTGATCGGGGCCCTGTGCCCGTGGTGCCTGCTCGTGATGCTCGCGACGACCGTCTCGTTCGCGACGCTCCTGCACGCGAACGTCCTGCAGGACAACCTCTACCTGCCGCGACGGCTCCAGCGTCGTCTGCTGGAGATGGTGCGGAGCGATGTCGACGCCTACCTGCTGGTGACGTGGATCGTGCTGCTGGCGGCCTCGATCGTGCTGAAGTACGGGAGCCGCCTGCTGGCCTGATCAGGTCAGCGCGTCCGCCAGCACGTCCAGACCAACCGAACCGAGGTCGAGGGCTCGGGCGTGGAACGCCCGCAGGTCGAGCTCGGCGCCGCGTTCCCGCGCGACGAGTGCGGCGCGGTCTCGCGCTTGCTCCCACAGGCGCTGGCCGACCTTGTACGACGGTGCCTGACCGGGCCAGCCCAGGTACCGGTCGAGCTCGTACCGCAGGACCTCGTCGGACATGGCGACGTTGCTGCGGAGGAACTCCCAGGCTTTCGCGGCGTCCCACGGACCGCCTCCACCCAGGTGTTCCGGGAACGGCAGCCCGAGATGGACACCGATGTCCAGGACGACACGGGCGGCACGGAGCCGCTGGCCGTCAAGCATCCCGAGGCGGTCTCCCGGGTCGTCGAGGAACCCGAGATCAGCCATGAGCCGCTCCGCATAGAGGGCCCAGCCCTCGCCGTGTCCCGACACCCAGCAGCCGAGCCGACGCCACCAGTTCAGCGTGTCCCGACGGAATACCGCCTGTCCGAACTGCAGGTGGTGGCCCGGGACGCCCTCGTGGTAGACGGTTGTCGTCTCTCGCCACGTGGTGAACTCCTCCACGCCCGCCGGCACGGACCACCACATGCGGCCCGGGCGCGAGAAGTCGTCGCTCGGCGGCGTGTAGTAGATCCCGCCGGAGTGCGTGGGCGCGATGCACGCTTCCAGGGTGCGCACCGGTGCGGGGATGTCGAGGTGCACGCCGTCCAGGGCTGCGATCGCGGCGTCCGCGGTGTCCTGCATCCAGGCCTGCAGAGCCCGGGTCCCGTGCAGCATGCGGGTCGGGTCTGCATCGAGGACCGCCACGGCCTCAGCCACGGTGGCGTGCGGTCCCGCGACCTGCCGCGACACCTCCCGCTGCTCCGTGACGATGCGGGCGAGCTCGTCGAGGCCCCAGGCGTACGTCTCCTCGAGGTCGACGGTGGAGCCAAGGAAGTAGCGCGACCAGAGTGCATACCGGTCCCGACCGACGCCGTCCTGCTCGGGCGCGTGCGGGGCGAGCTCGTCCCGCAGGAACTCGGCCAGGGTCGCGTACGCGTCGCGGGCCGCCTTCGCCCCGAGCTCGAGCGCTCGGCGGACGAGCGAGCACGCAGCCGACTCGTCGAGAGCGAGGGCGGCGGCGCGGCTCGAGGCGAGCGACGTGAAGAACGACCGACCCGGGTCCGCGAGCTCGGCGGCCTCGGCAGCGACCTTGCGCACCTGGCGGATCGCGGCGACGTGCCCCTGCCGGGCGGACGCGCGCAGTGACTCGCAGTATCCGGCGACCGCACCGGGGAGCAGGTGCAGTCGCTCGGCGATCGTCGCCCAGTCGTCGGTGGAACCTGTCGGCATCAGGTCGAAGACGTCGCGGAGCGCCTGCGCCGGCGAGGCGATCACGTTCAGCGACGCGAGCTGCTCACCCGCGTCCGCGAGCTCGAGCTCGAGGCCGAGCCGCTCCCGCATGGCCGCGAGGGTCACCCGGTCGGTCTCGTCCCGAGGCTCCTCGGTCGACAGCGCGCCGAGCACCTCGCGTGCCGCGTCGACTCGCTCGGCGAACCCGCCAGGAGACAGGTCCGTCATCTCGTGATCGTGCCCAGGGACCCCCATCGTGGTGGCCTGGAGCGGGTCGAGGCGGGCGATCGTCGCCACGTAGGCGTCGGCGATCGCGTCGATGGGAGTGGAGCGGCGCACGACGGGACCGGCCGTGCCGGTGGAGCGGGGTTCTTCGCCGCCCGGCCGTTCGCGCGCGCCCACGGCCGGGTCGTGGAGCGGTTGACGTGGTGCCGACGAGCTCATCGCACGACCCTATCGCCGCGTCCGGACGAGAGGGCGGGCGCGTATCGGCCGTCAGCCGTGCAGGCTCCAGCGCCACGTGTCGGCGCCACGCAGCGCGACGGTCCCCGCCGCTCCCGGTCGGCGCAGCCGTCGCGCGTGGTCCGTCCACGGGCTCGGCGCAGCCCCGGCAGGCGCGTCGTCGCTGCTCGAGGCGGCCACCAGACCGGCGACCAGGGCCGCGAGCTCGGCATCGTCGGGTGCTCCCCGCACGACGGAGACGTGCACGAGCTCCTGGCTCCGCTCGTCGCTCACTCGTCGTCCTCGTCCTCGTCGTCGTCCTCGAGATCGTCGAAGGGGGCCGGACCCCCGCGCGTCGTCGCCCACTCGAGGACCTCGAACCCCGCGCCGGTGAGCTGCGCCACGAGCGCCTCACCGCCGGCGTCGAGGAGCTCGAGCACCGCGTCCAGCGTCGAGGCCGTCGGACCGGTCGTCGGGCTCACCACGAACCCGAGGCTGAAGGTGTCCAGATCGGTCTGCGGGCGCGCCGCGTCAGGGTCGTTCTGGGCCCATCGGTTCGTCCAGGCGAGCGTCGTGAGGTCCGGGTGCAGACCGAGCAGTCGGTGGATCTCGTCGTACAGGGCGCCGTTGAGCGCGCTGATCCGGTTCTCCAGCGCGAGCACCCGTGGGTCCTCGTCCGCGTCGTGCGCATTGAACTCCGTCCGGACCCCGATCACCGTGTCGACGTAGCCGTGAAGCGCGGTCGCGAGCGCCTCGACCGCGGTGTGCATGGTCGTCCCGTCGACAGGAGGGGTTCGACCGATCGTGCTGTCGGACCGGTCGAGGTCGCCGTCGGGCATCCGGTCGTTGCTGTCGGGGCTGTCCGGCTCGCCGGTGCCGTGGTGCTGGTCGCGGGTCACAGCGGGATGTTCCCGTGCTTCTTCGGTGGCAGGCTCGCGCGTTTGGTGCGGAGGGCCCGCAGCGCGCGGACGATCTGCGTGCGCGTCTCGGAGGGTTCGATCACCGCGTCCACGTATCCACGGTCGGCGGCGTCCCAGGGGTTCACGATCGCCTCCTCGTACTCGGACGTCAATCGGGCGCGCTCACGGTCGACGTCCCCGCCGGCCTTCTCGACCGCCGCGAGAGCGGAACGCTGCAGGATGTTGACCGCGCCGCCGGCGCCCATCACGGCGATCTGGGCCGTGGGCCACGCGAGGTTGACGTCGGCCCCGAGCTGCTTCGACCCCATGACGATGTAGGCGCCGCCGTACGCCTTGCGTGTGATGACCGTGACGAGAGGGACGGTGGCCTCGGCATAAGCGAAGATCAGCTTGGCTCCGCGACGGATGATCCCGTTCCACTCCTGGTCGGTCCCCGGCAGGAACCCGGGCACGTCGACGAACGTCAGCACCGGGATGTTGAACGCGTCGCAGGTCCGGACGAACCGCGCGGCCTTCTCGGCAGCGTTGATGTCGAGAGTGCCGGCCATCCGGAGCGGCTGGTTCGCGACGACGCCGACCGGGTGCCCCTCGACATGGCCGAACCCGATCAGCACGTTCTCTGCGTACAACGGCTGCACCTCGAGGAGTACACCGTCGTCGAGGACATGCTCGACGACGGTCCTCATGTCGTACGGCTGGTTGTCCGAGTCGGGAACCAGGGCATCGAGCTCACGGTCCTCGTCGGTGACCACGACGTCGGTCGCGTCGACCGGGTAGACGGGCGGGTCCGTGAGGTTGTTCTGCGGGAGGTACGAGAGCAGCATCCGGGCGTAGTCGAGAGCATCGTCCTCGTCCGTCGCCAGGTAGTGGGCGACGCCCGACCTCGTGTTGTGGGTCGTGGCGCCGCCCAGCTCCTCGAACCCGACGTCCTCGCCCGTCACGGAGCGGATCACGTCGGGACCGGTGATGAACATGTTCGACGTGCCGTCGACCATGATGATGAAGTCGGTCAGTGCGGGGGAGTAGACCGCGCCACCCGCGGACGGGCCGAGGATCAGCGAGATCTGCGGGATCACCCCGGACGCCGCGACGTTGCGTCTAAAGATCTCGGCGAACTGGGTGAGTCCGGCGACCCCCTCCTGGATGCGCGCGCCCCCGCCGTCGCTGATCCCGACGAGCGGGACACCGGTGCGCAGAGCGAGATCCATGACCTTCGTGATCTTCTGGCCGTGGACCTCGCCGAGACTCCCACCGAACACCGAGAAGTCCTGCGAGTACACGCAGACCTGCCGACCGTCGACCGTGCCGTGGCCCACGACGACGCCGTCGCCGTGCGGCCGCTTCTTGTCGAGACCGAAGTTCGTCGAGCGGTGGCGGGCGAAGGCGTCGAGCTCGACGAACGAGTCCGCATCCAGCAGCGCATCGATGCGCTCGCGCGCGGTCTTCTTCCCGCGCGGGTGCTGCTTGTCGACGGCGATCCGCTCGGAGTCGACGACGGCGGCCTCGTGCCGTGCCCGGAGGTCGTCCAGCTTGGCGGCGGTCCCGTAGAGCGCGGACGCAGGGGCGGAGTCGCCGGTGGTGGTCTCAGTCACACGACGAGACTAGTTGTTCGGTCCGGACGGGGCGGCTGTGCCGCGGCACTGCAGGGTGGCGACCAGTCCGTCGGGTTCCCACAACGCCGGGGGCGGGGACCACGACGCCCATTCGGACGGCGCCGCCGCTCCGCCGTGCGGGGGAAGATGGCGGCATGACGAGTCATCCCAGCCGGCCGCAGACCCGTCCTGCCCTCCGGGCAGCGGTCCTGCGCGAGGTTCTCGTGGCTCCCGGCGGACCGCTCGCACGGCTCGACGTCGTGGACCGCACGGGGTCGACCAACGTGGACCTTGCCGCGGCCCTGGCCCGTGACCCGGGATCCATGCCCGACCGCACGCTGCTCGTCGCCGAGCTCCAGGACGCGGGGCGGGGGCGGGCGGGACGCCAGTGGGAGGCACCTGCGCGCTCGTCTCTCGCGGTCTCGTTCCTGCTGCGGCCGGGCCCGACGGTCCCGGTCCCGACCTTCGGCTGGCTCCCGCTCCTCGCGGGCCTCGCGGCGGTGACGGCTCTGCGCGCCGCAACGGGCGCGGATGCCCGGCTCAAGTGGCCCAACGACCTCCTGGTCGGTGCGCCGGACGCCGTCGAGCTGCCGGGCTGGGACACCGATCGCAAGGTCGGCGGGATCCTGAGCGAGCTCGTCACGACGTCGGCCGGACCGGTTGCGCTGCTCGGGATCGGGATCAACGTCTCCCAGAGCCGCGGCGAGCTGCCGGTCGAGTCGGCCGCGTCGCTGCTCACCACGGGCCTGGGAGAGATCGATCGCGAGTCGCTTCTCGTGGCACTGGTCAGCGCGGTCATCGGGGTGGACCTGAGGTGGCGGGAGGCGCACGGGGATGCCGTCGCGGCCGGGCTCGCCGACGAGTGCGCGGCCGTGTGCGGCACCCTCGGACGCAAGGTGCACGTCGACCTGCCCGGCGACGTGGTGATCGAGGGGCAGGCGCTCGCTCTCGGGCCGGATGGTTCGCTGGTGGTCGAAGACACCTCCGGGCGTGTGCGTTCGGTGCTCGCTGGTGACGTGCGTCACCTCCGCGCGGCTGCGTGACCTACGCTCGGGAGGTGCCCGCCGACACCGGATCTCCTGACCGTGCCCGGGTCCCAGCGCCCCCGGAACCGGCGACGTCGACCGTTTCCTCTCTCGACGACCAGCTCCTCGGCGGTACGCGCGCGTTGACGATGCGCCAGGTCGCCGCGGATCTCGCGGTGGATCTCGACCTCGTGCGTCGGTACTGGCAGACCCTTGGCCTCCCGCGGGCCGACGCCGACGACCACGTGCTGACCGCCGATGACGCCGCTGCGCTCGGCCATGTCCTCGAGCTGGTGCGCGACCACGGGCTCGAGATGAGCACCGTCATCACGTTGACGCGGGCGCTCGGTCACACCGCGGACCGCCTCGCCCTGTGGGAGGTCGAGGCGCTCGTCGAGGACATGGCCAGCCGGTACGCGCTGGACGACGTGAGTGCGCGGTTGCTCGTCCTCGACCGGCTGTCCGAGCTCGCCCCGATCCTCGAGGCGCAGCTCGTCTACTCATGGCGTCGGCACCTCGCTGCTGTTGCCGGCCGGTTCGCCGCCGAGTTCGCCGAGCTCCACGCGCCGCAGACCGCGGACCGGCACGCGTTGCCGCTCCCTCGTGCGGTCGGGTTCGCCGACATGGTCTCGTTCACGCGCGTCAGCGCCGGACTGGACTACACGGACCTCTCGGCGTTCGTGCAGCGCTTCGAGACCGCGGCGCGCGACGTGGTGTCGGCTGCGGGGGGTCGCGTGGTCAAGACGATCGGCGACGCGGTCCTCTTCGTCGCGGACGACGTCGCGACCGGGGCGGACGTCGCGCTCGGCCTCGCGCGCGCGATCGGCTCCGAAGGCATCACTCCCCCGGTGCGGGTCTCGATGGTCTGGGGGCGGGTCCTCTCGCGTTTCGGGGACGTGTTCGGACCGCCGGTGAACCTCGCGGCACGACTTGCCGATGAGGCGCGACCGAGCACCGTCCTGGTCGACGAGACGACTGCCGACCATCTCGCAGGCGATCCGCGCTATGTTCTCGTGCGCGAGCAGCCACGTGAGGTGCAAGGGCTCGGCGAGATCGCGCCGGTGCTCCTCCGCTGGTCCGGCGACCAGGATGGGTCGTCCGGTCAGTCCACCAGCGGTGCGAGGAGCTGAGGCCCGTCGGTCCCGACGCGGTTCACGGCCGTCGAGACGCGGGTCGCGACGAGAGTCGGAGCCGACGAGCGGAGCAGGGCCTCCGCCGCGGCCGTGCTGAGAGACGGGCCGAGCCACGGCGACCAGGCCTCCGGTCCGAGGACGACGGGCTGGCGGTCGTGGATCGCCCGTAGGTCGCCCTGCGCCGCGATGGTGAGGATGGTCGTGGTGACGAGCCACGGGGCGACCGCGCCGTCCGCCGCTCCCGGAGCCTTCCAGAACTCGTACAGCCCGGCGAGCGCCAGCGGTGCTTCGTCGGCCGAGCGGATCGCGTACGGCTCCTTGGACGGGGTCGCGCCGCCCACGGTCGACGAGGCCCACTCGTAGTACGCGTCCGCCGGGATGATCGCACGGCGCCGGGAGAACGCCCGACTGAACGAGCGCCTCTCCTGCACCGTCTCGACGCGCGCGTTGATCATCCGGGCGCCGACGCTCGGGTCCTTCGCCCACGACGGCACGAGACCCCATCGGGCGAGCCGGAGCGTGCGGATGACTGTGTGCGTGTCGCGATCCTCGCGCTCGACCACGATCCGGACCTGGTGGGTCGGAGCGACGTTCCATGACGGCGGAAGGAGCCGCGCGTCCTCGGCGACCTCGGCGAGGGTGAACGTGTCGGCAAGGTCC
>MLJW01000679.1_pt1 | contig 11698 bp, 9 predicted proteins | sample 888231 | NCBI WGS metagenome assembly MLJW01 (sample SAMN05788063, study PRJNA343431) | mine drainage metagenome | isolation source: sample collected from the inflow into an acid mine drainage treatment plant... | place: Germany: Lusatia, lignite mining district
GCTCCAGCCCCGCCGATGCCCCGAAACCTTCAAAAACTGGTGGAAGATGCGCAGCGCAGGGGCTGGCTGTCCAGCCAGGCCGCGCAGGAGCTGCTGGAGGCCGCGCAAGGGCAGGCGTGCCCGCCGGATAAGGCTCAACTGCCATCCCCTCAGGTCGTGCTGCCATTCCCCGCCCCGCCGGCAGTGTCGGGCGAGGTGTTACTTCTTAGCCCGGGCATGCTGGCCCCTGGGGCGCAGCTCGATGCGCGCACGGCGGCGCGGCTGCTGGCCCGCGATGCCATTCAAGCCGCACAGGCCACTGGGGCAGCGCCGGGCAGCGGCGGCCGCCGCGCGCCTGTGCCCGCACCGCGGCCAGCCATTGCTGCACGCGGGTCTCGAAGCCGGGCTGCAGCGCGAACGGCCACCACAGCGACGGCGCGTCGGCAAGCAGTCCGGGCAGCGCGGCGTCGGCCTGCTCGATCGGCAGCGCGGCGTCGAACCCGAAACGCTCGCGCGCGGCGTCGGGGCCAAAGCGCACGCCGTCCCAGATCTCGCGCTCGGCGTCACGCGGACGGCACAGCAGCGTCGCGTGGCTGGCGCCGTCGGCACGCACCGACAGCACCAGCATGCTCTGCGGCTCGGTGAATCCGGTCAGGTAGTAGAAATAGCTGTCGTGCCGGTACGGATAGTCGGCGTCGCGGTTGCGCATCACCTCGGGCGCGGTGGCCAGCACCGCGACGCCGCCGCCGGCCTGCGCCATGCGCGCGGCGAGTTCGGCGCGGCGCTGCGCGCAGCGTTGCAGCAGGCGTGGATCGGGGTCGGACATCGCGCTCTCCTCGGAATCGGTCAATGTAGCGCGACGCCTCAGGCCCCTGCGGCCGAGGGGAGACGTGCGCGCAGGGCCGCGTCGAGCGCGGCCAGTTCGTGCGGCGTGCCCACGTTGTGCCAGGCACCGGTGAAATGCTCGCCGGTGACGCGCCCGGCGTCGACTTCGGCGTACAGCCACGGAAACAGCGGCCAGGCGGCGTGCGCCGGCTGCGACTCGAACAGCGCCGGGCGGAACACCGCGATGTTGCCGTAGTTCAGCAGCGCGCCGCGGCGGCGAACGCGGCCGCCGGCGTCCAGCGCCATGTCGCCGCGCGGGTGGTGCGGCGGGTTGTCGGTCAGCACGAAATGCGCGCTGGTGCCCGCGTCGCCGGCGATGCGGGCCGCCGCGTCGTGCAGCCGCGCGTAGTCGTAATCGGTGTAGACGTCGCCGCTGAGCACCGCGAACGGCGTGTCGTGCGCGTCGCGCAGCAGCGGCAGCGCACTGGCCACCGCGCCGCCGGTTTCCCAGGCGGTCGGCGGCTCGGGCGAATAGACGATGCGCACGCCCAGCGCGGCGCCGTCGCCCAGGCGCTGCACGATGCGCTCGCCGCGCCAGCCCAGGTTGATCACCAGCTCCTTGATGCCGGCGTCGCGCAAGCGCTCGATCTGCCACAGCAGCAACGGCTTGCCGCCGACTTCGAGCAAGGGCTTGGGGCAGTCGTCGGACAGCGGGCTCATGCGCTGGCCGCGACCGGCGGCGAGGACCAGGGCGCGCACCTCGCCTCTCCTCAGAACGTGTACGCGGCCTGCGCTCGCACGCCTTGCAGGCGGTCGAGCAGGCGCGCCAGCGGCGTCAGCGCGACGTAGCGCGCCGCGGTCGCGCGCGCGTAGGCCCAAACCCGCGGCATGTCGGCCAGGTACTGGTCCTTGCCGTCGCGGTGGTGCAGTCGCGCGAAAATGCCGAGCACCTTGAGCTGGCGCTGCAGTCCCATCCACTCGAAGTCGCGGTAGAAATCGGCGAAATCGGCCGGCACCGGCAGCGCCGCGGCGCGCGCCGCTTCCCAGTAGCGCACCGCCCAGTCGATCTGCTGCTCCTCGGGCCAGTCGATGTAGGCGTCGCGCAGCATCGAGACGAGGTCGTAGCTCAACGGCCCGTGCACCGCGTCCTGGAAATCGAGCACGCCGACCTCGCCGTTGCCGCGCACCATCAGGTTGCGGCTGTGCCAGTCGCGGTGCACCAGCACCGTCGGCTGCGCCAGGTTGTTCGCCACCAGCGCGTCGAAGCCGCGCTGCAGCACCTGGCGCGAATCGGCGTCGAGCTCGACGCCGAGGTGGCGAGCGACGTACCACTGCGGGAACAGGTCGAGTTCGCGGCGCAGCAGCGTCTCGTCGTAACGCGGCAGCGACGCCGCGTCTATGCCCTGCAGCCGCACCAGCGCGGCGCCGGCCCGGCGCATCAACGCGTCGGCACCGCGCCCGTCGCCGCTCGCGCGCGCCTCGTTCAGCGCCTGCAAGTAGGTGGTGTCGCCGAAATCGGCCAGCAGCACGAAGCCCTGCGCCGCGTCGGCCGCGTAGATCTCGGGAGCGCCGATGCCGCCGGCGCGCAGCAGCGCGCACACGCGCAGGAAGGGCGCGATGTCCTCCTTGTCGGGCGGAGCGTCCATCACGATGGCGCTCGTCGGATGCTTGGCGTCGACGCGGAAATAGCGCCTGAAGCTGGCGTCGCCCGACACCGCGCGCACGCTTTCGGGGTCGGCGACGACGCCGCCGGGCGCGGCCGCCAGCCACGCGCGCAGCGCGTGCAGGCGTGCGTCGGCGCCCGGCTCGGGCAGTTGACGGGCTTGGGCTGACATCGGACCTCCCTGGTGCGCTGGCCGCGCTTCCTATAATCGCCCGGAATTCTAGGCTGTGCGCCCCCAAGCGGGCAGCGGCCGGCGCGGGCCCGGGCCCCGACCACCCTTTTCGTTCACCGCTGGGCCGCTTGCCTCTCCTCTCGCCGATGTCGACGCCTATCCCCCGCCAGCTCGCGCGCGCGCTCGTCGCGTTGCTCGGCTGCGCGGCGCTGGGCACCGCGCGCGCCGGCGATGCGCTGCAGCTGGTGCCCAGCGACGGCCTGCTGCAACACCTGCCGCCGAGCGCTCAGGCGCTCGAGCCGCTATTCATCCGCGCCGAGCGCATCAGCGGTCAGCCCGACGTCGAAGTGCAGGCCGACGGCCGCGTCGAGCTGCGCAAGCACAGTGTGGTGCTGAAGGCCGAGCACGTGCACGACGACCTCGTCAGCGCCGACGTGCTCGCCAACGGCGACGTGCGCATGCTGAGCAACGGCAACCTGTACACCGGTCCCAGCCTGGCGCTGAACCTCGACAGCGAGACCGGGCAGATGCCGTCGGTCGATTATTTCTTCGCCAGCACCGGCGGCCACGGCCACGCCGGCCACGTCACCTTCCTCAGCCAGCAGCACGTGCAGGCCGACAGCGCCGACTACACGACGTGCACCGCCAGCCCGGTCGACTGGGTGCTGCAGGCCACGCATCTGGACCTGGATTTCGCCGACAACACCGGCACCGCGCGCGACGGCCGCGTACGCTTCAAGGGCGTCACGATCCTGCCGCTGCCCTACGCCAGCTTCCCGCTGACCGACGCGCGCAAATCGGGACTGCTGCCGCCGACGATAGGCCTGGACAGCCGCAACGGCTTCGAATACGCACAGCCCTACTACTGGAACATCGCGCCGAACTACGACGCCACGCTGACGCCGCGCTGGCTGCTGCGGCGAGGATTCATGGGCAGCGCCGAGCTGCGCTGGCTGCAGCCCGGCTACGCCGGCAGCAGCCTGATCGACTACATGCCCGACGACCGCAGCGCCGGCAATGCACAGCGCTGGGCGGCGGTGCTGCAGCAGTCGGGCAGCCTGGCGCCGAGCGTGAGCTACGGCCTGAACCTGCAGCGCGTTTCCGACAACAACTGGTGGCAGGACTTCGGCCAGGTCAATCCGGTGATCGCCGGCAACCGCACGCTGCCGCAGCAGGGCCAGCTGACCTGGACTCGGGCCAACGGCTATCTGCAACTGGGCTTCAACCGCTGGCAGACGCTGCAGACCACGGTGTCGCCGATCGCGGTGCCGTACAACATCCAACCTCAGCTTTATACCCGCTGGAAGGGCACGACGTCGGGCCTGCAGTGGCAGATCGCCGCAGCGGCGGCGCGCTTCACCAACTCCACCCCGGGACTGCTTTCGGGCGATCGCGTCTACGTCGACCCGAGCATCGGCCGCCCGTTCATCGCCCCGCAGGGTTTCATCACGCCGCGGCTGACGCTGCACGCGACACGCTACCGCACCGACACGCCGATGGCCGGAGGCAGCGAGGACGCGGCAATTGTCGTGCCCAGCCTCAGCATCGATTCGGGGCTGGTGTTCGAACGCCGCACATCGCTGCTCGGCCACGCCGTGACGCAGACGCTGGAGCCGCGACTGTTCTACCTGTACACGCCGTACCGGGCGCAGCAGAACCTGCCCAATTTCGACAGCGCTCCGCTCGACCTGAACCTGGCGTCGATCTACACCGACAATCTGTTCTCGGGCAACGATCGCATCGCCGACGCCAGCGACATCACAGCGGGAGCGACGACACGGCTGCTCGACGCGCACACCGGCACCGAATACGCGCGGCTGACGCTGGCGCAACGCCTGCTGCTGCGCCAGCAGCGCGTGACGCTGACCGGCGCGCCGGTGCCGGCGGGCCTCAACGACACCTTCGCGCTGGCCAGCGTCGCGCTGGCCCCGCAATGGAACGCCACTGCCGGCGTCGATTACAACCTGCGCGGCACCCAGCTGGTGCAAGGCCAGGCCGGCGCGCAATGGCATCCCGGAGACTTCCGTACCCTGAGCGTGAGCTACCAGATCCAGAGCGCCACCGCGACGCAGATCGCGCTCAAGTACGTCAACACCGCGTGGCAGTGGCGCCTGTCGCCACGCTGGTACGCGGTCGGCCAGGCCAATTACAGCCTGCAGGACAAGCAGCTCAACAACGGCCTGTTCGGATTCGAATACGACGGCGGCTGCTGGGTCGCGCGTTTCGTCGTCCAGCGCAACGCGCTGACGGTCGCCACCGCGGCCACACGCGTGCTGTTCCAGCTCGAACTCACCGGGCTGTCCAGGCTGGGCATCAACCCCTTGTCGGCTCTGGAGCAAAATATTCCGGGCTACCAATTGCTGAACCAACCGACGTCCCCACCGAGCCGTTATGCGAACTATGAATAAGAGCCTCGTCGCCAGCGCGATTGCGCTGACCCTGTCCGGCGTCGCCGCGGCGCAGGGCCTGCAGCTGCGCTCGACGTCGGCGCCGTCGATCGGCGCGCCGTCGATCAGCGCGACGGCGCCGGGCAGCGATGATGTTGCCGCGCAACATGACAGCGACGGCATCGCCGCGGTGGTCGGCAACGAAGTGATCACCGACTACGACCTCGATCTGCGTGCACGAGCCACCGCCTCGCAATTGGCCGCGCAGGGAGTCACGCCGGCGCCGCAGGTGCTGCGCCACCAAGTGCTCGACACCATGATCGACCAGATGGCGCTGGCGCAATACGCGCAGGCCAACGGCATCGAGGTCAGCGATACGACGCTGCAGCAGGCGCTGAAACAGACCGCGGCCAATTTCAAGCTCGACGTCGGCCAACTGCGCCATCAGGTCGAGGCGCAGGGCCTGAGCTGGAGCGAATACCAGGCGCAGCTGCGCCGCGAAATCCTGATCGCGCGGCTGCGCCAGCGCGACGTCGCGTCACGCGTCACCGTCAGCGACCAGGAAATCGACCACTTCCTGGCCCAACAGCGCAGCCAGCAGCAAGCGCCACAAGGAGACATCACGCTGGCGCAGATCTTCGTGCCGCTGGCGGCGAACGCCGACGCGGCCCAGGTCGCCGCGGCGCGCTCGCGCATCGACGCGGCGCTGGCGCTGCTGCGCCAGGGGCGTGATTTCGCGCAGGTGGCCAAGCTCGATTCGACCGGCGCCGAGGCTCGCGACGGCGGCCTGCTCGGCACGCGCACCGCGCAGGACTGGCCCGACACGTTCATCGACGCCATCCGCGGGCTGCACGCCGGCCAGGTCACCGGCGTGATCCGCAGCCCGGCCGGCTTCCATATCCTGAAGCTGGTCGCCGAGCCGTCGTCGACCGCCACGACGACGGCGGAAAACAGCGCGATGCAGGCGCAGGTGCGCGAGATCGTGCTCGACATCGGCTCGCGCCGCAACCGCGACGCCGCCGTCAAGGAGCTCGACGCGGTGCGCGATGCCGTGCTTCAGGGCAAGATCGACTTCGCGACCAAGGCGCGCGAGATCTCGCAGGACATCGAAAGCGCGCGCCGCGGCGGCGACATCGGCTGGGTGCTCCCGGGCGAATTGCCCCCGGCGCTGGACTCGGCGCTCGACCGCCTGAACCCGGGTCAGTTGTCGGCACCGGTGGCGCTGCCCGACAAGGTCGTGCTGCTGCAGCTGGTCGATCGTCGCGAGCACCCGCTGGACGCGCGCCAGGAGCGCGCGGTGGCGCGCAACATCCTGCTGCAGCAGAAGGAACGCAAGGAATTCGCCGACTTCGTGCAGGACGTGCGCGCGCGCACTTACGTGCGCCTGTCCGGTTCGGATTCCTGACGCGGCGCGAGCTGACCATGGCCGGACCGCACCGTGCGCCTACGCGCATCGCCGGACACACGCTGCGCAAGAGGTTCGGCCAGCATTTCCTGCGCGACGCGGCAGTGATCGACGCGCTGGTCGCGGCGATCGACCCGCGCCCGGGCCAGCGTCTGCTCGAGATCGGCCCCGGGCTGGGCGCGCTGAGCCTGCCGGTGCTGGCGCGCGCGCAGCAGCTGACGGTGGTCGAACTCGACCGCGACCTGGCTGCGCGCTGGCGCGACCGCGCTGGCGTCACGGTGATCGAGGCCGACGCGCTGCGGCTGGATTTCTGCGAGCTCGGCGCTGGGCTGCGCGTCATCGGCAACCTGCCGTACAACATCTCGACGCCGCTGTTGATCCATTTGGTCGACGCTGCCGAGCAAATCGTCGACCAGCATTTCATGCTGCAAAAGGAAGTGGTCGACCGAATGACCGCGCCACCGGCCTGCGCCGCCTACGGGCGTTTGTCGGTGCTGCTGCAGTGGCGCTACGCGATGGACGCGCTGTTCGACGTGCCGCCGCAGGCTTTTTCGCCGCCTCCGCGCGTGGATTCGGCTGTGGTGCGCATGCGCCCGCGCGCCCCGGACGCGCTGCGCGGCGTCGACGCGGAGCTGCTGCAGCAGCTCACCGCGGCAGCGTTTGCGCAGCGGCGCAAGCTGCTGCGCCATGCGCTGGGCCCGTGGCTGCAGGCGCGCGGCTACGACGGACGCTTCGACCTACAGCGTCGCGCCGAGGAAGTCAGCGTCGACGAATACGCGACGCTCGCGCTCGAACTGGCCGGCTGAACGCACCGGCCGGCGCTGGCATGTCCCTCAGGCCGCCTCGCCCAGCCAGGCGCCGTACCACGGCGCACAGCGCACACGCTGCGTGCCGCCAAAGCGCATCAGACCCGGTACTGCTTCACCCCGCAACGCCTCCCGGGCAGGCGTGCGGGTCACAGAAAAGAATAGAAGACCCTGAACTCGACCCCCTGCTCGTACCAGAAGTCGGCCGCATCGCGGAATACGTCGAGCAGTGTCTCGCGCGCTTCCTTGTCGAAACGCTGGGTCACCGGCAGTTGCTCGAGCACGATGACGAACCCGGGCTGCGGGCCGGCCGACGCAATCATGTCGGTCAGGCAGTCGCGCAGCGCGTCGAAGTTCTTGCCGAAATGCTTCGGGAACAGGAAGCTGCGCGCGATGGTTTCGAGCACTTCCTGTTTGGTCGTCGCCTCGGACAGGTTGGCGTAGAGGAAGTGTTGCTGCGCGTCCTGCGCGGCGGCGAGCAGTGCGGGAACGCGAAAAGCTCGAATCGACTGGACAATATTCGGTCGCAGTGTTTTCAAGTTAACGCCTTCCTCTGCCTCAGCGGCTGATGGCTGTGAAAGTTGCGTAGTGATCATCGGTGTAATAGCAAATATCGGGGTGCCGCACCGGCCCCCCGCAAACAATTCTTCGCGCACCGCGATGGCGCAGCCCCGGCGTCGGCACCGTGTATTCGCGGTAATACCCGCGCGGCCGCCTGGGTAACTGACGCTCGTAGTTGCCGAACACGATGCCGTCCTTCGGCGAGATCCAGGGACCGCCTTGGGCAATCTGCACCAGCACTCGGCGCGCCTGCGGCGGCAACGCCGCCGTGGCGATAGACCGCACTGCCGCCGTGGCGTTGGCAGCGCAAAGCAGCAAGCTCAGAAAAAGCGCGGCGATCCATCCGGTCGTAAGCCCTGGCTTGAAATATTGTTGTTCGATGCGGGCGAAGAGCCGGAACACGGCAACGGTTCTCTTCAAAGGAACTGCGGGTCGCACAGCCGGACTCGGTGAAACGCCGGGGCGCACGGTGCCGCGCCACCAGACGATAGCGTATTGGAAAGAGTGCTCGAAAGCAAGTTTTTCGCCTATTTTTTGGGCAGCAGAACCCCACGGAAGTGAGCGGACACTTCCGTGGGCGAGCTCCGAAAACAGGCGCTTCGTCGCCGCCGCTGCCTGGCGTTGCGGCAGCGCGGCGGCTTGCGTCAGCGAGCCACGTTGGCGTCCATCACGGTCAGCGCGGTCATGTTGACGATGCGCCGCACCGTGCTCGACGCGGTCAGGATGTTGACCGGGCGCGCCGCGCCGAGCAGGATCGGGCCGATCGCGACGTTGTTGCTGGCGGCGGTTTTCAGCAGGTTGTACGCGATGTTGGCCGAATCCAGGTTCGGGAACACCAGCAGGTTGGCCTCGCCGGACAGCGTGGTCTGCGGCATCAGGCTGGCGCGCAGGCTGGAATCGAACGCGCAGTCACCGTGCATCTCGCCATCGACCTCGAGGTCGGGCGCGCGCTCACGCAGGATTTCGAGCGCCTCGCGCATTTTCACCGCGCTCGGCGCTTGGCTGGAGCCGAAATTCGAATGCGACAGCAGCGCGACCTTCGGGATCAGGCCGAGACGGCGCATCTCCTCGGCCGCCATCAGCGTGATCTCGGCCACGTCGTCGGCGCTGGGGTCGACGTTGACGTGGGTGTCGACCAGCATCACCTGGCGCCCGGGCAGCAGCAAGCCGTTCATCGCCGCGTAGACCTTGGCGCCGGGGCGGCGGCCGATGACCATGTCGATGTAGTGCAGGTGCAGCTGGGTATTGCCCCAGGTGCCGCAAATCAGACCGTCGGCATGCCCCTTGTGCACCATCATGCTCGAGATCAGCGTCAGCCGGCGACGCATCTCGATTTTCGCGAACGAAGGCGTCACCCCCTTGCGGCCGGCCAGCTGCTGGTAGGTCTGCCAGTAGTCGCGGTAGCGCTCGTCGTATTCGGTGTTGACGACCTCGTAGTCCTGCCCCTCGCGCAGGCGCAGGCCGAAGCGCTCGATGCGCTGGGCGATCACCGCCGGGCGGCCGACCAGGATCGGACGCGCCAGCTGCTCATCGACGACGACGCGCACCGCGCGCAGCACGCGCTCGTCCTCGCCCTCGGCATAGGCGATGCGCTTGGCCTTCGCGCGCCGTGCGAACGAGAACACCGGGCGCATCATCGCCCCCGACTGGTAGACGAACTGCTGCAGCTGTTCGCGGTAGGCGTCGAGGTCGGCGATCGGGCGCGTGGCCACGCCGCTGGCCACCGCGGCCTGCGCGACGGCCGGAGCGATGTGCAGGATCAGTCGCGGGTCGAAGGGCTTGGGGATCAGGTTCTCGGGGCCGAACGCCAGCTCCTGGCCGCCGTAGGCCGCTGCGACGACGTCGCTCTGCTCGATCTGCGCCAGCTCGGCGATCGCGCGCACCGTCGCGATCTCCATTTCGGTGGTGATCGTCGTCGCGCCGCAATCGAGCGCGCCGCGGAAGATGTAGGGAAAGCACAGGACGTTGTTGACCTGGTTCGGGTAGTCCGAGCGCCCGGTGGCGATCACCGCGTCGTCGCGAACCGCCTTGACTTCCTCGGGCAGGATCTCCGGCGTCGGGTTGGCCAGCGCCAGGATCAGCGGCCGCGGCGCCATGCGCGCGACCATCTCGGCCTTCAGCACGCCGCCGGCCGACAAGCCGAGGAACACGTCGGCGTCGCCGATGATCTCGCCCAGCGTGCGCGCGTCGGTGACCTGGGCGTAGCGCGCCTTGTCCGGATCCATCAGTTCGGTGCGGCCGTCGTAGACGACGCCGCCGAGGTCGGCAACCCAGATGTGCTCGCGCGGCAAGCCGAGCTCCTCGAGCAGGCGCAGGCAGGCCAGCGCCGCCGCGCCGGCGCCCGAGCAGACCAGCTTGACGCGCCCGATGTCCTTGCCGACCACCTTCAGTCCGTTGAGCACCGCGGCGCCGACGATGATCGCGGTGCCGTGCTGATCGTCGTGGAACACCGGGATGTTCATCCGCGCGCGCAGCTCGCGCTCGACGCGGAAGCACTCGGGAGCCTTGATGTCCTCGAGGTTGATGCCGCCGAAGGTCGGCTCCAGCGCGGCGACGATCTCGATCAGCTTGGCCGGGTCCTTCTCGTTGACCTCGATGTCGAACACGTCGATGTTGGCGAACTTCTTGAAAAGCACCGCCTTGCCTTCCATCACCGGCTTGGCCGCCAGCGGGCCGATGTCGCCGAGGCCGAGCACCGCGGTGCCGTTGGTGACGACGCCGACCAGGTTGCTGCGCGCGGTGAAGCGCGCGGCGTGGCGCGGATCGGCGACGATTTCCTCGCACGCCGCGGCCACCCCCGGCGAGTACGCCAGCGCCAGGTCGCGCTGGTTGCTCAGCTGCTTGGTCGGCGCCACGCTGATCTTGCCCGGCAGCGGAAACTCGTGGTATTCGAGCGCGGCGCGGCGCAGTTCGGCTTTGGCGTCGGAAGTCGACATGGTGCTCTCCAGGCAAGGAAGCTGGGTTCGTATCGGCCGTGCGCCAGCTCAGCGCATCGTCGGCGGGAGGATCGATTCTAGGCCGCGGGCCGTTCGGCGTGCGCCGGCCCGCGCGCGCCGCGCGCGGCGCGTTGGCCGCAGGGGCAAGCCCCCAGTCCGGCGCCGGCGCGCGACAATAGCGCCGATGGACCAGCCCGGCGGTGAATTCGATCTGATCGCGCGTTATTTCACGCGGCCCGCGCGCGGCGCGGTGCTCGGCGTCGGCGACGACTGCGCACTGCTCGCTCCGGCTGCCGGCATGCAGCTGGCGGTGGCCGCCGACATGCTCGTCGAGGGCCGCCACTTCTTCGCCGGCACCGACCCCGAGGCGCTGGGCCACAAGGCGCTGGCGGTCAACCTGTCCGACCTCGCGGCAATGGGCGCCCAGCCGTGGGCCTTCCTGCTCGCGCTGGCGCTGCCCGACGCCGACGCGTCGTGGCTGGGCGCGTTCAGCGCCGGCCTGTTCGCGCTGGCCGACGCTCACGGCATCGAACTGGTCGGCGGCGACACCACGCGCGGCCCGCGCAACCTGTGCATCACGGTACTCGGCCAGCTCCCCGCGGGCCAGGCGCTGCGCCGCGACGCGGCGCGCGCCGGCGACCAGCTTTGGGTATCGGGAACACCGGGCGACGCCAGGCTGGCGCTGGGCCAGCTGCGCGGCGAATGGCGCGTCGCCAGCTTCGATGCGGCGCTGCGCGCCAGGCTCGAGCGGCCTACGCCGCGCGTCGCGCTGGGGCTGGCGCTGCGCGGCATCGCTCATGCCGCGATCGACGTCTCCGATGGGCTGCTCGGCGATCTCGGCCACCTGCTGCACGCCAGCGGCGTCGGCGCCGAAGTCGACGTCGATGCGATTCCGACGTCGGCGCCGCTGGCGGCGCAGCCCGTCGCGCGCCGGCGCGAATGCCAGCTCGCCGGCGGCGGCGAC
>MLJW01000680.1_pt1 | contig 11684 bp, 7 predicted proteins | sample 888231 | NCBI WGS metagenome assembly MLJW01 (sample SAMN05788063, study PRJNA343431) | mine drainage metagenome | isolation source: sample collected from the inflow into an acid mine drainage treatment plant... | place: Germany: Lusatia, lignite mining district
GGTATCAGGAATTCGTGGGACTGGCCGTCGAGGTCGGTGATGACCAGACGGACCTTGCCCTTGGTTTCCTTGCCGAAGGAGACCGTGCCCGTGACTTCGGCGAGCATGCCGGCGTCCTTGGGTGAACGTGCCTCGAACAATTCGGCGACGCGGGGCAGACCGCCGGTGATGTCGCGAGTCTTCTGGCCTTCCATCGGGATGCGCGCCAGCACTTCGCCAGGGCCGACATCCTGGCCGTCGCGCACCTGAATCAGCGCGCCGACCTGGAAGCCCACCGCCACGGCATGCTCGGTGCCCGGGATCTTGACCTCATGGCCCTGCTCGTTGAGCAGCTTGACCTGCGGCCTGATGATCTTGGCCGAGCCGCGCCGCTTGGGGTCGATCACAACCAGCGTGGACAGGCCGGTGACCTCGTCCAGCTGCTTGACCACGGTCACGCCTTCCTCGATGTTTTCGAACTTCACCCGCCCGGCGTACTCGGTGATGATGGGGCGGGTGAGCGGATCCCAGCTGGCCAGTGTGGTGCCGGCCTTGATCGCCATGCCGTCCTTCACGAACAGCAGGGCGCCGTAGGGAACCTTGTGGCGCTCGCGTTCGCGGCCGTAATCGTCGGTGATGAGCACCTCGCCGGAGCGGGAGATGGCCACTTGCTCGCCCTTGGAGTTGGTGACGTAGCGCATGGTGGCGGTGAAGCGTGCCGTGCCCGCGCTCTTGGCCTCGACGCTGGAAACAATCGCCGCGCGCGAAGCTGCGCCGCCGATGTGGAAGGTGCGCATGGTCAGCTGCGTGCCGGGTTCGCCGATGGACTGGGCGGCAATCACGCCGACAGCCTCGCCGGTGTTGACCAGCACGCCGCGGCCCAGGTCGCGGCCATAGCACTTGGCGCACATGCCGTAGCGGGTTTCGCAGGTGAGGGGGGTGCGCACCTTGATTTCGTCGATGCCGGCGGACTCGACCAGATCCAGAAGATCTTCATCGAGCATGTCGCCAGCCGGAATGATCACTTCCTGTGTCTCGGGGTTGGTCACATCGGTCGCCGCGACGCGGCCGAGCACGCGGTCGCGCAGGGATTCGATGACTTCACCGCCCTCGACCAGCGCGCGCATCGCCACGCCGTGCGTGGTGCCGCAATCGTTCTCGGTGATGACCAGATCCTGCGTCACGTCGACCAGGCGGCGGGTGAGGTAACCGGAGTTGGCGGTCTTCAGCGCCGTGTCGGCCAGGCCCTTACGCGCGCCGTGGGTGGAGATGAAGTACTGCAGCACGTTGAGGCCTTCACGGAAATTCGCCGTGATCGGCGTTTCGATGATGGAGCCGTCCGGTTTGGCCATCAGGCCGCGCATGCCGGCGAGCTGGCGAATCTGTGCCGCGGAGCCGCGCGCGCCGGAGTCGGCCATCATGTAGATGGAGTTGAACGATTCCTGGCGCACCTGCTTGCCATGACGGTCGGTGACGGGCTCGGTGGCGAGGCGGTTCATCAGCGCCTTGCCCACTTCGTCGCCGGTACGGCCCCAGATGTCCACGACCTTGTTGTAGCGCTCGCCCTGGGTGACCAGGCCGGAGGCGTACTGTTGGGCGATTTCCTTGACTTCCTGCTCGGCATGGGCAATGAGGGCGTGCTTTTCATCCGGAATCAGCATGTCGTCCACGCTGATGGAAATGCCGGCACGGGTCGCCAGGGCGAAACCAGACTGCAGAAGCTTGTCGGCGAAGATCACGGTGTCGCGCAGCCCGCAGCGGCGGAACGACGAGTTGATCAGGCGCGAGATTTCCTTTTTCTTCAGCGCCTTGTTCATCACGCTGAACGGCAGCCCCTTGGGCAGGATTTCCGACAGCAGGGCGCGGCCCGCCGTGGTTTCCACGACCATGGTCTTGGGCGTGAGGGCGCGTGTGGCCTTGTCGCGCTCGTATTCGGTCAGGCGCACGCTGATGCGCGCGGTGATCTCCAGGTCGCCGGACTGCAGCGCGCGGTGAACTTCACCGACGTCGGAAAACACCATGCCTTCGCCTTTGCCGTTGATGCGCTCACGGGTGGCGTAGTACAGGCCCAGCACCACGTCCTGGGAGGGGACGATGGAGGGCTCGCCGTTGGCGGGGAACAGCACGTTGTTGGAAGCCAGCATCAGCGTGCGGGCCTCCATTTGCGCTTCCAGCGACAGCGGCACGTGCACGGCCATCTGGTCGCCGTCGAAGTCGGCGTTGAAGGCGGCGCAAACGAGGGGATGCAGCTGGATGGCCTTGCCCTCGATCAGCACCGGCTCGAAGGCCTGGATGCCCAGGCGGTGGAGCGTGGGGGCTCGGTTGAGCATCACCGGATGCTCGCGGATGACCTCTTCCAGGATGTCCCACACGATCGGGGTCTGGGAGTCCACTTCCTTCTTCGCCGCCTTGATGGTGGTGGCCACGCCCAGCGCTTCCAGGCGGTTGAAGATGAAGGGCTTGAACAGCTCCAGCGCCATCAGCTTGGGCAGTCCGCACTGGTGCAGCTTGAGCGTGGGGCCGACCACGATGACCGAGCGGCCCGAGTAGTCGACGCGCTTGCCCAGCAGGTTCTGGCGGAAACGGCCGCCCTTGCCCTTGATCATGTCGGCCAGGGACTTGAGCGGGCGCTTGTTCTGGCCCACCATGGCCTTGCCGCGGCGGCCGTTGTCCAGCAGCGAATCCACCGCTTCCTGCAGCATGCGCTTTTCGTTGCGCACGATGATTTCCGGCGCCTTGAGTTCGAGCAGGCGGCGCAGGCGGTTGTTGCGGTTGATGACGCGGCGATACAGGTCGTTGAGGTCGCTGGTGGCGAAGCGGCCGCCGTCCAGTGGGACCAGCGGACGCAGGTCGGGCGGGAGCACCGGCAGGACGGTGAGCACCATCCACTCGGGTTTGGAGTTGGTTTTGCGGAAGGCGTCCAGCACCTTGAGGCGCTTGGAGTTCTTCTTCACCTTGGTGTCCGAACCCTGCAGGTCGCCGCGCAGCGCGCCGACTTCCTGTTCCAGGTCCATGTGCGCCAGCAGGTCGCGAATGCCCTCGGCGCCCATGAAGGCGACGAACTCATCGCCGAATTCCTGGCGTTTGGCGGCGTACTCGTCCTCCGACAGCACCTGGCGCTTGGTCAGCGGGGTCATGCCCGGATCGGTGACCACATAGGCTTCGAAATACAGCACGCGCTCGATGTCCCGCAGCGGCATGTCGAGAATCATGCCCAGGCGCGAGGGCAGGCTCTTGAGGAACCAGATGTGGGCCACGGGCGAGGCCAGCTCGATGTGGCCCATGCGGTCGCGGCGCACCTTGCTCTGCGTCACTTCGACGCCGCACTTCTCGCAGATCACGCCGCGGTGCTTCAGGCGCTTGTACTTGCCGCACAGGCACTCGTAGTCCTTGATCGGGCCGAAGATCTTGGCGCAGAACAGGCCGTCGCGCTCGGGCTTGAACGTGCGGTAGTTGATGGTCTCCGGCTTCTTGACTTCACCGAATGACCAGGAGCGGATCTTTTCCGGCGAGGCCAAGCCGATGCTGATGGCATCGAAATGCTCGTCCTTCTGGAACTGCTTGAACAAATCGAGTAGGGCTTTCATGCGAACCTCCAAATCCTGTGTGTCAAAAGGGCGCGATCCGTGTGATCAGTTGCGCTCAAGTTCGATGTCCAAACCCAGCGAGCGGATTTCCTTGATCAGCACGTTGAACGACTCGGGCATGCCCGCCTCGATCGAGTGCTCGCCCTTGACGATGTTTTCGTACACCTTGGTGCGGCCGTTCACATCGTCGGACTTGACCGTGAGCATTTCCTGCAAGACATAGGCGGCGCCATAGGCTTCGAGCGCCCACACCTCCATCTCGCCGAAGCGCTGGCCGCCGAACTGGGCCTTGCCGCCCAGCGGCTGCTGGGTGACCAGGGAGTACGGGCCGGTGGAGCGGGCGTGCATCTTGTCGTCGACGAGGTGGTGCAGCTTGAGCACGTGCTTGTAGCCGATGGTGACGGGGCGCTCGAAGGCGTCGCCGGTGCGGCCGTCGAACAGGACGGCCTGCTTCTTCGACGCGGTGAGCTTGAGGCGATCGGCCACGTCGTCGGGATAGGCCATCTGCAGCAGCTGGTTGATCTCCTCCTCGGAGGCGCCGTCGAACACGGGGCTGGCGAAAGGCACGCCCCGCTTGAGGTTGTCGGCAAGTTCCAGGATCTCGGCGTCGCTCAGGGTGTCGAGCTGTTCCTGCTTGCCGCTGAAGTTGTAGAGCGTGCCCAGAAACTTGCGCAGTTCGCTGGCCTTCACATGCGCACGCAGCATGTCGTCGATGCGCTTGCCGAGGCCGTGGGCGGCCCAGCCCAGATGCGTTTCCAGGATCTGGCCGATATTCATCCGCGACGGCACGCCCAGCGGGTTGAGCACGATGTCCATGGGCGTGCCGTCGGCCATATAGGGCATGTCTTCTTCGGGCAGGATCTTGGAGACGACACCCTTGTTGCCGTGGCGCCCGGCCATTTTGTCGCCGGGCTGCAGGCGGCGCTTGACGGCCAGGTGGACCTTGACCATCTTGAGCACGCCGGAGGGCAGTTCGTCGCCCTGGGTGAGCTTGCGGCGCTTCTCCTCGAACATCTGATCGAACGCGTGGCGGCGCTTCTCGAGCGATTCCTTGAGCTGCTCGATCTGCTGCGCCACGGCCTCATCGCTGGGGCGGATGTCGAACCAGTGGTAGTGATCGACCTCCTTGAGGTACTCGGCCGTGACCACGGAACCCTTGGTCAGCTTCTTGGGCCCGCCGGTGGCAGGTTTGCCGATCAGCAGCTTGGCGATCCGGTCGAAGGTGTCGGCCTCGACGATGCGCATCTGGTCGTTCAGGTCCAGGCGGTAGCGCTTGAGCTCGTCGTCGATGATCTGCTGGGCGCGCTTGTCGCGCTGGATGCCTTCGCGCGTGAACACCTGCACGTCGATGACGGTGCCGTACATGCCCGAGGGCACGCGCAGCGAGGTGTCCTTCACATCGGAGGCCTTCTCGCCGAAGATGGCGCGCAGCAGCTTTTCTTCCGGCGTGAGCTGGGTCTCGCCCTTCGGCGTGACCTTGCCGACCAGGGTGTCGCCAGCCTCGACCTCCGCGCCGATGTAGACGATGCCCGACTCGTCCAGCCGCGCGAGCTGGCTTTCCGACAGGTTGGGGATGTCGCGGGTGATTTCTTCCGACCCCAGCTTGGTGTCGCGCGCAACCGCGTTGAGTTCCTCGATATGGATCGAGGTGTAGCGGTCTTCGGCCACCACGCGCTCGGACAGCAGGATCGAATCCTCGAAGTTGTAGCCGCTCCATGGCATGAAGGCCACGAGCATGTTCTGGCCCAGGGCCAGTTCGCCGAGGTCGGTCGACGCCCCGTCGGCCACCACGTCGCCGCGGGCGATGATGTCGCCGCGCTTGACCAGCGGACGCTGGTGGATGTTGGTGTTCTGGTTCGAGCGCTGGTACTTGATGAGGTTGTAGATGTCCACGCCGACTTCGCCGGCCAGGGTTTCCTCGTCGTTCACGCGCACGACGATGCGGGCGCTGTCGACATAGTCGACCACGCCGCCGCGCAGGGCGGTGACCGCGGTGCCGGAGTCGACCGCGGTGACGCGCTCGACCCCGGTGCCGACAAAGGGCTTCTCGGGACGCAGCACCGGAACGGCCTGGCGCTGCATGTTGGCGCCCATCAGCGCGCGGTTCGCGTCATCGTGCTCCAGGAAGGGCACGAGCGAGGCGGCGACCGAAACGATCTGGGCGGGCGACACGTCCATGTACTGCACGCGGTCGGGCGTAACCAGAATGGTTTCACCGTTTTCGCGCGCCGAGACCAGCTCGTCGATCAGGCGGCCCTGTTCATCGATCTTGGCGTTGGCCTGGGCGATGATGTATTTGCCTTCCTCGATGGCCGAGAGGTAGTCGATCTGATCGGTGACCATGCCGTCGGCCACCCTGCGGTAGGGCGTTTCGATGAAGCCGTACTCGTTGAGTTGCGCGAACAGCGCCAGCGAATTGATCAGGCCGATGTTCGGCCCTTCCGGGGTTTCGATCGGGCAGACGCGGCCGTAGTGCGTGGGGTGCACGTCACGGACCTCGAAGCCCGCGCGCTCGCGGGTCAAGCCGCCCGGGCCGAGGGCGGAGACGCGCCGCTTGTGCGTGATCTCGGACAGCGGGTTGGTCTGGTCCATGAACTGCGACAGCTGCGAGGACCCGAAAAATTCCTTGATGGCGGCCGAGATGGGCTTGGAATTGATGAAGTCGTGCGGCATCAGGTTTTCCGTCTCGGCCTGGCCGAGACGTTCCTTGACCGCGCGCTCGATGCGCGAGAGGCCGGCGCGGAACTGGTTCTCGGCCAGCTCGCCGACGCAGCGCACGCGGCGATTGCCGAGGTGGTCGATGTCGTCGACTTCGCCGCGGCCGTTGCGCAGTTCGACCAGCAGTTTGATGACCGCCATGATGTCGTCGTGCGACAGCACCATTTCGCCCTCGATCTCGTCGCGGCCGAGGCGGCGGTTGAACTTCATCCGGCCCACGCGCGAGAGGTCGTAGGCGTCGGCGTCGAAGAACAGGCGCTTGAACAGCGATTCCACGGCATCTTCGGTCGGCGGTTCGCCGGGACGCATCATGCGGTAGATGGCCACCTTGGCGGCCAGCTGCTCGGGCGTTTCGTCCATGCGCAGGGTCTGCGAGATGAACGGACCCTGGTCGAGGTCGTTGGTGTACAGGGTCTCGATATGGCGGATGCCGGCGTCGCGCATCTTCTTCAGCAGCGGCTCGGTCAGCTCCTCGTTGGCGAGCGCGACGATCTCGCCGGTCTCCTCCGACACCACATTGCGCGCCAGCACCTTGCCGATCAGGAAATCTTCGGGCACCGAAATGCGCTGCGTGCCGCCATCTTCCAGGGTGCGCAGGTGGCGTGCCGTGACGCGTTTGTCCTTGGCCACGACGACATTGCCGGATTTGTCGACGATGTCGAAACGCGCGACTTCGCCCTTGAAATGCGCGGGCACGAATTCCATCATCGCGCCCTGATCCATCAGGTCGAAGCGGTCGAAGCTGAAGAAGTGGGCCAGGATCTGCTCATTGTTCAGGCCCAGGGCCTTGAGCAGGATGGTGACCGGCATCTTGCGGCGGCGGTCGACGCGGAAGTAGAGGATGTCCTTGGGGTCGAACTCGAAGTCGAGCCAGGAGCCGCGGTAGGGGATGATGCGCGCCGAGAACAGCAGCTTGCCGGACGAGTGGGTCTTGCCCTTGTCGTGCTCGAAGAACACACCGGGCGAGCGGTGCAGCTGCGAGACGATGACGCGCTCGGTGCCGTTGATGATGAACGAGCCCTTGTCGGTCATGAGCGGAATCTCGCCCATATAGACCTCCTGCTCCTTGACTTCCTTGATCGTGGGCTTGGCCGCTTCGCGGTCCATCACGATCAGGCGCACCTTGGCCCGCAGGGCGCTGGCATAGGTGAGACCGCGCTGCTGGCACTCGCGCATGTCGAACACCGGGCGCGCGAGGTTGTAGCCCTGGAACTCCATGCGCACGTTCTGGTTGTGCGAAACAATGGGGAAGATGGCTGTGAACGCGGCCTGGAGGCCCTCATTCTTGCGCTTGTCGGACGGCACGTCCTTCTGCAGGAAGGATTCGTACGATTCGAGCTGGGTGGCCAGCAAGTATGGCACTTGGATGACGCCTTGGCGAGTGCCAAAGCTCTTGCGAATCCGCTTCTTTTCGGTGAACGAGTAGGACATGGACGCTCCGCTGCGCAGGACTGAAACCGTTTTGGAATGCACACCACTGCAGGTGTACATTCAAAAACCGATCCGACTTCGACAATAACCGCGCCTGCATCAAGGCGCGAAAGCCCGGAAGACCAAAAGCCTTCCGGGCCAGGCAGGTGCCGGTGGGGTTACTTGATTTCCACCTTGGCGCCGGCTTCCTCCAGTTTTTTCTTGGCGGCTTCGGCGTCGGCCTTGGCCACGGCTTCCTTGACGGCCTTGGGCGCGCCGTCCACCAGGTCCTTGGCTTCCTTCAGGCCCAGGCCGGTGAGTTCGCGCACGGCCTTGATCACGGAAACCTTGTTGGCGCCGGCTTCCAGCAGCATGACGTTGAATTCGGTCTGCTCTTCGGCCGCGGGCGCAGCGGCGCCGCCGGCGCCGGGTGCGGCCACGGCCATGGAGGCGGCGGACACGCCGAATTTCTCTTCGAAAGCCTTCACCAGATCGTTGAGTTCCAGAACCGTCATGCCGCCCACGGCGTCCAGAATCTCGTCTTTGCTCAATGCCATTTTGTGTACTCCTGAATGCGATTAAGAATGTAGGGGTTTGGAGCGGAGGATCAGGCGGCTGCCTCTTCCTCGCGCTTCTTGGCCAGTGCGGCCACCGAGGCGACAAAGCCCGTAAGCGGGGCTTGCATCACGCCCAGCAGCTTGGCGAGAAGCTCCTCGCGACTGGGGATGCTCGCAAGCTGTTTCACGCCTTCGGAATCGAGCAGTTTGCCGTTGTAGGCGCCAGCTCGAATGACCATCTTGTCGTTGGTCTTGGCAAAGTCGTTGATGACCTTGGCCGCGGCGATGGCATCCTCGGAAAATCCGTAGATCAAGGGGCCGGTCATTTCGCCAGCCAGGACCTCGAAACCGGTACCTGTGACGGCGCGCCGGGCCAGCGTATTTTTCAGAACCTGCAGATGCACGCCCTTGCTGCGCGCCTGGGCGCGCAGCCGGGTCATGGGCTCCACATCGATTCCGCGGTATTCCGCCAGCACCAGAGTTTGCGCCTTGCTCGCAACGGCCGCGACTTGCGTCACGACGGCTTGCTTTTCAGTGCGATTCAGACTCAAAGTTGACTCCTGAAGAAAATGGCCTAGGCGCGGGCGCGCCTCAAACCGGGTTGCAGCGTCCTCTGGAGTTCAACAAGCCCGTTGCGCCATGCGTGCAACGAGACTGCAGGTTCCAGCGGGTCCGCCATCTGCGTCGGCTTTGAATGTCGAATAAGCCCGACCTTCGCAATTAAGATGTGCATTCGCAAATCGCCAACGGTCTTGGATCGCTCGGGTATGCGAGGTTTCTCAACTTCGCACGCCCGACCCACCAAATTGCTGACAGCCGCAGCCTGGGCTGCGACTGGTGTTCATATCCCCTCAGGCGGCCGCTGCCATGATGCTGGCAGCGTCCACGCGTACGCCGATGCCCATGGTGGACGAAACAGCCACCTTGCGCAGGTAAACGCCCTTGGCGGTTTGCGGGCGCGATTTATTCAGTGCGTCGACCAAGGCCTGCAGATTGCTTTTCAACGCCTCGGGCTGGAAGGATGCGCGCCCGATCGTCGAGTGCACGATGCCGGCCTTGTCCGCGCGAAACTGCACCTGTCCGGCTTTGGCATTGCGCACGGCGCCGGCCACGTCGGGCGTGACGGTACCCACCTTGGGGTTGGGCATCAAGCCGCGAGGGCCGAGAATCTGGCCCAGCGCGCCCACCACGCGCATCGCGTCGGGGGATGCAATGACCACGTCGAAATTCAAATTGCCCGCCTTGACCTGTTCGGCCAGATCTTCAAAGCCGACCACATCGGCACCGGCAGCCTTGGCCTCTTCAGCCTTGGCGCCCTGGGCGAACACGGCGACGCGCTTGATCTTGCCGGTTCCGGCGGGGAGCACCACGGAGCCGCGGACGACTTGGTCGGACTTGCGCGCGTCGATGCCCAGCGCCACGGCCACGTCGATCGATTCGTCAAACTTGGCGATGGCGCATTGCTTGATCAGGTTCAGGGCTTCGTCAACCGAGTAGAGCTTGTTCGGCTCGACTTTGGCGCGAATCGCGGCATAGCGCTTGGGTAGTTTCTTGGCCATTTACACGCCCTCCACAGTCACGCCCATCGAGCGGGCAGTTCCCGCGATGGTGCGTACGGCCGCGTCCAGATCGGCGGCGGTCAGATCCTTCATCTTGGTCTTGGCGATTTCTTCGAGCTGGGCGCGGGAAATCTTGCCGACCTTGTCGGTCAGCGGTTTGCTGGAACCTTTGTCGAGCTTGATGGCCTTCTTGATCAGGACGCCGGCGGGCGGAGTCTTGATGATGAAGGTAAAGGATTTGTCGGCGTAGGCCGTGATCACGACGGGCAGGGCCAGTCCCGGCTCGACACCCTGGGTCTGGGCATTGAATGCCTTGCAGAACTCCATGATGTTCAGGCCGCGCTGGCCGAGCGCCGGGCCGATGGGCGGGGACGGGTTGGCCTTGCCGGCCGGCACTTGCAGTTTGATGAAGCCGACGATTTTCTTCGCCATGCAGTTCTCCTAGCGAGTTCAAACGCCCGCCGAAGCGAGCTCCTCGTTCATGCGGCCTCTGGAGCCCCCGATCTTGGGGACTGGGAATCGCGCAGCATGCCGGGCCGCCCCGCAAGCTTGCGCGCTGCTTCTGGGATCGGCCGCAAACAAGCGGCGCAAGCACAGAAGCAGGGTTGAAAACTCAAAGCTTCTCGACTTGTTGGAATTCGAGTTCCACGGGGGTTGCGCGGCCAAAAATGGTGACCGACACACGTAGCCTGGACTTCTCGTAATTCACCTCTTCCACATTGCCGTTGAAATCGGTGAAAGGGCCTTCCTTCACGCGCACCATTTCGCCGGCCTCGAACAGGACCTTGGGGCGCGGCTTCTCCACGCCTTCCTGGATCTGGTTCATGATCTTGTTGACATCAGCCTCGCTGATCGGGGCCGGGCGGTTCTTGGCGCCGCCGACAAAGCCCGTGACCTTGCTCGTGTGCTTGACCAAGTGCCACGTCGCGTCATCCATTTCCATCTCGACCAGGACGTAGCCGGGGAAGAAGCGGCGCTCGGTGATGGTCTTGCGGCCATTCTTCATTTCGACGACTTCCTCGGTCGGCACCAGGATGCGGCCGAACTTCGACTGCATGCCGGCGCGCTCGATGCGCTCGAGGAGATTGCGTTCGACAGCTTTCTCCATGCCCGAATAGGCATGGACCACGTACCACTGCTTTTGGCCGGCAGGCAAGGTTTCAACCATCGACCACTCCGATTATTTTTTCCATCCCAGGATCACGTCGTAGAGCAGCCACTCCAACGATTTGTCGGTGATCCAAAGGAAAAGCGCCATGAGGATGACGAAACCAAACACGATGGCCGTCATCTGGATGGCTTCCTTGCGTTCGGGCCAAACCACCTTGCGTACCTCGCGCACGGATTCGCGAGTATAGGCAATCAGGGCTTTGCCGGGTTCCGTCAGCAGGAATAACCCGGCTGACACCCCCAGTAAGAGCACCAAGGCGACGACCCTGAGCCAAAGCCCCTGGCTGTGCAAAAGATAATAGGCCGCGAAAGCGGCCAGAAAGGCGATTCCAGCCGCCCCCAGTTTGGCCTTGTCGGCGGATGTGGAGACGGTTTCTACGTTGGGTTGGGCCATGGTTGACTGATCGCGCTACATCCGGTGGTGGCAGGGGCAGAGGGAATCGAACCCCCAACCTTCGGTTTTGGAGACCGACGCTCTGCCAATTGAGCTATGCCCCTGTGGAACCCTTCAGATTGGCCACTTCACTGCTAGAAACGAAAGAATGATCGCCGGGCGCTGGCCCGGCAGTCACTGGACTTTACTCGATGATTTTTGCGACGACGCCGGCGCCGACGGTGCGGCCGCCTTCGCGGATGGCGAAGCGCAGGCCTTCTTCCATGGCGATGGGGGCGATGAGCTTGACGGTGATGCTCACATTATCGCC
>MLJW01000681.1_pt1 | contig 11673 bp, 10 predicted proteins | sample 888231 | NCBI WGS metagenome assembly MLJW01 (sample SAMN05788063, study PRJNA343431) | mine drainage metagenome | isolation source: sample collected from the inflow into an acid mine drainage treatment plant... | place: Germany: Lusatia, lignite mining district
GATGCGCTCCGGCAGTCGGCCCACGAACTGGCCAGACAGATACCTCTCGGCATCGAACAGCGGGAAGGCGCCCTTTTCCTTGGACAAGTCGACGGATGCCATGTAGGCGGCGTCGCGCATACTCTCGGACACTCGCGCTGCGAAATCCCGGGCCGCAGCGGTGTCGTAGCGCAGGCCCATCATGATGCAGGCGTCGCCCAGGCCGAGGAATCCCAGACCGATGCGGCGCTTGTCCTGCGCTTCCTTGCGCTGTTCGGCAAGCGGCCAGTAGGTCACGTCGAGCACGTTGTCGAGCATGCGCACCGCAGTCCCGATCACCTTCTCGAAAGCTGGTGTATCGAAGCGCGCGTGTGGCGTGAATGGATCGCGCACGAAGCGGGTGAGGTCGATGGAGCCCAGGCAGCAGCAGCCGTAGTCGGGCAGGAACTCCTCGGCGCAGGGGTTGGTGGCCTCGAAGGTCTCGCAGTAGTACAGGTTGTTCTCGCGGTTGGCGGTGTCGAGGAACAGGATGCCGGGTTCGGCGTGGTCGTAGGTGGAGCGCATGATGGCGTCCCACAACTCGCGCGCCGGCACGCTGCGGTAGACCCACAGGCCGTCGCCGCGCTGGTAGGCGCCTGCGGCGCGCTGCTCGTCGCCGGGGCGGGCCTTGTGCACCAGGTCGACCTGCGCGCCGCTTTGCAGCGCGTGCATGAAGGCGTCGCTCACGCCCACCGACAGGTTGAAGTTCTTGAACGCCCCGGCGTCCTTGGCGTGGATGAAGGCTTCGATGTCGGGATGGTCGATGCGCAGCACGCCCATCTGCGCGCCGCGCCGGCTGCCGGCGGATTCCACCGTCTCGCACGAGGCGTCGAACACGCGCATGAACGACAGCGGCCCGCTGGCGTGCGAACGCGTGCTGCTCACGTAGGCGCCGGACGGGCGGATGCGGCTGAAGTCGTAGCCGACGCCGCCGCCGCGGCGCATGGTTTCGGCCGCCTGCGCCAGCGCCTTGTAGATGCCGGGCTTGCCGTCCACGTCGTCGGACACCGAGTCGCCCACCGGCTGCACGAAGCAGTTGATCAGCGTGGCCTGGATGTCGGTTCCCGCCGCCGACATGATGCGCCCGGCCGGCACGAAACCCGCCTCCATGGCGGACAGAAACTCTGCCTCGTGGCGCGCCGGATCAGCCTCCTGCGCCGCGAGCGCGCGCGTCACGCGGGCCTGGATCTGGGCTGCGCTGCGCTCGTCGCCCTTGGCGTATTTCTCCGCCAGAACGTCGAGGCTGATGGATTGCGGCTGCATGCATGTCTCCTCGTGATGGGCTTCAGCCCGAGTACGGGAGTTATAGCGCCTCGTCGGAGTCCTCGGGGTCGACCTCGGTCAAACCCAGCAGAGATTGCGACTGCTCGACCGGCAAGGCCTCGACCTGCCGAAGCTGGCGATGCATGGCGCGGGTGCGGGTTTCGGCCGCGCCGATGGTGTTGCTGGCTTCGTCGAGCTTCTTGCGCGTCTTGGCCAGCACGTCGCCGAATTTCGCGAATTCGGTCTTCACCGCACCCAGCACCTTCCACACCTCGGTAGAGCGCTGCTCCAGCGCCAGGGTGCGGAAACCCATGTGCAGGCTGTTGAGCAGGGCCAGCAAAGTGGTGGGGCCGGCCAGCATGACGCGGTTCTCGCGCTGCAGCGCCTCCACCAGGCCGGGGCGGCGCAAGGCCTCGGCGTACAAGCCCTCGGTGGCGAGGAACAGAATGCCGAAGTCGCTGGTGTGAGGCGCGGCGATGTATTTGGTCTGGATGGTGCGCGCCTCGTCGCGGATGCGCTGCTCCAACGCCTTGGCCGCGGCGTCGGCGGCGGGCTTGTCGACGCGCTCCTGCGCGTCGAGCAGGCGCTCGTAGTCCTCGCGCGGGAATTTGGCGTCGATCGGCAGCCATAGCGGCCCGTCGCCCTTGCCCGGCAGGCGGATGGCGTATTCCACCCGTGCGCCGCTGCCCGGCACCGTCTCGACGTTGACGCCGTACTGCTCGGGCGTGAACACCTGCTCGATCAGCCCGGCGAGCTGGATTTCACCGAACACGCCGCGCGACTTGACGTTGGAGAACACGCGCTGGAGGTCGCCCACGCCCTGCGCCAGGGTCTGCATCTCGCCCAGGCCGCGGTGCACAAGCTCCAGGCGCTCGGCCACCTGCTTGAAGCTCTCGCCCAGGCGCTGCTCCAGGGTGGCGTGGAGCTTTTCGTCCACCGTGGCGCGCATCTGCTCCAGCTTTTTCTCGTTGTCGGCCTGCAGTTCGCGCAAGCGCTGCTCCACCGTGGCGCGCATTTCGGCCAGGCGCTGGTCGCTGGCATTGCGCAGCTCGACCAGGCGCGCGTCGAGCCGGGTCTGCAGGGTCTGCAGGCTCTGGGTGTTGGACTGCGTCAGGCCGCCCACCTGCTGCACCAGGGTGTCGCCGACGAATTTCTGCAGCGTGAGCAACTGCTGGCTCACGGCGTCGAGCTGGGTGTTCTGGGTGCGCGCGCTTTCGGCCTGCTGGTTGAGCAGGATCTGCTGGAACTGCGCGAGCTGCCCGGCCTGTTCGGTGCGCAAGCCCTGGCCGCTGGCCTGCACGGCGCTGCGCAATTCGCGCTCCAGGCGCTCGAGCTGGGGAGCGAGCTCCGCGCCCAGCGCCTGGCGCAGGCCTTCCAGCGCCCGCAACCGGCCCAGCAGGACCCAGCCGAGCCCGATGCTGACGACGAGCAGCAGGAGCATGACCAGCAGCAGGAGCACGAGATCGAACGGCATGGTTTGGCTTCAGGCGGAAATGGGCGTGATGGCGGGCCGACCCTGCAGCACGGCGATCAGGTTGTCCACCGCGAGCTGCACCATCGCGCGCCGTGTCGGAATGGAGGCGCTGGCGATGTGCGGGGTCAGCACCACGCGCGGGGCGTCGAGCAGAACGGGGTTGATGGCCGGCTCGCCCTCGAACACGTCCAGGCCCGCCGCGCCCAGGTGGCCGTGGCGCAAGGCATCGGCCAGCGCGGCCTCGTCGACCACGCCGCCGCGGGCGATGTTCACCAGCGTGCTGCCGGGCGGCATCAGCGCCAGTTCGCGCGCGCCGATCAGGTGGTGCGCCGAGGCGCTGTACGGCAAGGCGAGCAGCACATGTTGGCTCTGCGCCAGCAGCGCATCCAGGGTATGGTATGCGGCGCGGCAGTCCTGTTCGATGCCGGCTGCGAGGCGGCTGCGGTTGTGATACAGCACGCGCATGTTGAAACCCAGCGCCGCGCGTCGCGCGATGGCCTGGCCGATGCGCCCCATGCCGACCACGCCCAGCGTGGTGCCGTGCACGTCGCTGCCGGCGAACAGGTCGTAGCGCCATTTGCGCCACTGGCCCGCGCGCAGGTAGCGCTCGGCGTCGCCCATCTGGCGCGCGGCGGCCAGCAGCAGGGCCATGCCGAAGTCGGCCGTGGTTTCGGTGAGCACGTCGGGCGTGTGGGTGACGACCACGCCGCGCGCCGCGCAGGCCGCGAGGTCGATGTGGTCGACCCCCACGGTCATGGTGCTGACCACGCGCAGGTCCGGGCAGGCATCGAGCAATTGCGCGTCGATGCGCTCGCTGTTGGTGATGAAGGCCCCGTGCTTGCCGCGCAGCCGCAGGCGCAGCTGCTCGGGCGTGTGGATGGCGTCGTCCGGCGTGGCCTCGACCTCGGCGACCCGCGCCAACTGCGTGACGATGTCCGGAAATACCGCGCGCGCCACCAGCACGCGGGGACGCTGGGTTTCGGTTGTGAGAGCGCTCATCGGAAGAACACCAGGTCGAGGATGGCGAAGGCGGGCAGCAACACGGCGAAGGACCAGCCCATATAGCCGAAAAACGAGGGCATGCGCACGCCGCGATGCTCGGCGATGGCCTTGACCATGAAGTTGGGCGCATTGCCGATATAGGTCACCGCGCCCATGAACACGGCGCCGGCGGAAATGGCCACCAGGGTGGTGGCCTGCGCCATGAGGTGGGCCGCGTCGCCGCCGGCCAGATTGAAGAACACCAGATAGGTCGGCGCGTTGTCCAGGAACGCGGACAGCAGGCCGGTGAGCCAGAAATACGCGGCGCTGACGGGCTGGCCTTGCGCATCGCTGGTCAGGCGCACCAGCCCGGCCAGCGCCCCGTCGCTGCCCGCGCGCAGGATGGCGATGACCGGGATGATGGTGAGGAAGATGCCCAGGAACAGCTTGCCCACCTCGATCATCGGCCCCCAGTTGAAGTGGTTCTCCTCGCGCGCCACCACCGGCGTGGTGAGCAGGGACAGCAGGGCCACGACCACCAGCGCGACGTCGCGCACGAGGTTCTGCAACTCCAGCGTCTGGCCGAACACCGGCACGCCGACGCCGGGTCTCCAGACGCCGCTGAACAGCACCGCGGCGACGATGGCCGCCAGCCACAGCGCGTTCCAGGCGCCGATGATGCGGATGGGGCTGTCGGGCGACGGGTCGACCCGTTTGCGTTCGTCCTCGCGCCGCCAGAACCAGCGGTCGAGCAGATAGAACCCCGCCAGCAGCAGCGCGCAAAGCAAGGCCGTCGGCGCGAACAAGTGGCGCAGGGTCCAGAAAAAGTCCACGCCCTTGAGAAAGCCGAGAAACAAGGGCGGATCGCCCAGCGGCGTGAGCGCGCCGCCAGCGTTGGCCACCAGGAAGATGAAGAACACCAGCACGTGGGCGTTGTGCTTGCGCGCGTCGTTGGCGCGGATGACCGGGCGCACCATCAGCATGGCCGCACCGGTGGTGCCCATGACACTGGCCAGCACGGTACCGATCGCCAGCAGCGCGGTGTTCTGCGCCGGGCTGCCGTGCAGATTGCCGCGCACAGCGATGCCGCCGCTGACGGTGTAGAGCGCGGTGAGCAGCAGCACGAAAGGCAGGTATTCCTGCAACAGCGTGTGCAGGGCCGCGTCGGCGGTGACGCCGGCGCCGTAGATGGCGGAAAACGGCAGCAGGAACAGCAACGCCCAGCCGCCGGCGATCTTGCCTTGATGGTGGTGCCACAGTCTGGGCGCGAACAGCGGCAGCAAGGCGATGGACAGCAGCATGGCGGCGAAAGGCAGGCCCCACCACAGGCTCAGCGCGGCGGCATCGACGCCATGCGCGGCGGTCGCGGCGGCTTGCGACAGGCCCGGCGCGAGCAGCAGCGCGCCCAAAAGGCCCAGCCGCGAACCCCGGTCAAGCCGCATCGACGATTACCACATGCACGCGGTACGGACCGTGGGCGCCCAGCACGATGGTCTGCTCGATGTCGCCGGTGCGCGACGGCCCGGACACGATGTTGAGCGCGCGCGGCACGGCGCCGTGCTCGGCCCGCAACAGCGCGAAGGCGTCTTCCAGCGTGGGCAGGATGCGGCTGCGCGGCACCAGCGCGACATGGGTTTCCGGCAGCAGGTGGACCGAAGCCGGAGTCTGCGGGCCCGAAGCCAGCACCAGGGAGCCGGTTTCGGCCACGGCGCAGAAGCAGGCGGTCACGCCCACGGCGTCCGCGTCGTGCGCGCGGCGCAGCTGCGCCGCCAGCCCCGCCTCGGCCCAGGGCAGATGGCCCAGCTCGGGCCAGACCGCCGCGGCCAGCGGCAGCGCGCCGGTGCGCAGGTAGGCCGCCACCGCGGCTGGCGCCGCCGCCCAATCGGCCACATGCTCGAGCGTGGTCTGCAGCGCCTGGGCCTGCTGCGCGAAACGCAGCGCCATGTCGTCGCCGAGCGCGGGCTGGGGACCGCGCAGGTGGTTGGCGATGTCGGCCTCGGCGGCGCGGTGCTCGGTGGGCTTGAGCCGCGCATCGCGCCGCTGGCGGGCACGTATGCGGTCGAGAATGGCTTGTCGTGCTGTGGTGGTCTCCATGGGGCTGATGATAGGAGTTCGCACGGCCCGCGCGCCTCGGCCCGGCACGAAACCGGCTTCAACCACCCTCGGGCTCGGCCTCGGGCAGCACCGCCTGGGGCGGGATGTCGAACACCTCGCGCAAGTAGGCGATGTAGGCCGGGTCCAGCACCTGGTTCTTGCCGGGCGAATCGCTGATCTTGGCCACCGGCTGGCCATTGCAGCGCACCATCTTGATCACCATCTGCGCCGGCGCGTGACCCAGGTCGTGCGTGAGGTGTGTGCCGATGCCGAAGGCGACTTGGGCGCGGCCGTGGAAGAGCCGGTACAGCTCGATCACGCGGTCGACGGTGAGCGCGTCGCTGAAGACGAGCGTCTTGGTGCGCGGATCGATGCGGTGCCGCTGGTAGTGCGCGATGAGCGCCTCGCCCCAGGCGACGGGGTCGCCGGAGTCGTGCCGGGCGCCGTCGAACAGCTTGCAGAAGTACAGGTCGAAGTCGCGCAGGAAGGCCTGCAGGCCGTAGACATCCGACAGCGCGATGCCCAGGTCGCCGCGGTATTCCTGCGCCCAGGTCTCGAGGGCGAAGGTCTGGCTGTCGCGCAGGCGCGGACCCAGCGCCTGGCAGGCCTGGAGGTACTCGTGGGCCATGGTGCCCAGCGGCGTAAGCCCGTGGCGCATGGCGTACATCACATTGCTGGTGCCCGCCAACTGCGCGCCGAGGCTGCTTTTGAGCGTGCGCAGAACCTCGTCGTGCCAGTGTTTCGAATAGCGCCGGCGCGTGCCGTAGTCGGCGATGCGCACGCCCTCCAGGCCCGGCTGCCGCAAGGCGGCCGCCTTGTCCTGCAGGCGCTTGCGGCCAAGATCCAGATCCGGCACGGGCACGGCGTGGCGAAAGTAGACCTCGTTGACGATGGCCAGCAGCGGCACCTCGAACAGGATGGTGTGCAGCCAGGGCCCCTGGATGCGCAGGTCGATGCCGCCGGTCTCGCGCCCCGCCGCGTCGCGCGCCGGCGCCAGCAGCACCGCCTTGCGGTTGAGCTGGAACAAGCCGAGGAAGTCGATGAAATCGCTCTTGATGAATCGCAGGCCGCGCAGGTAATCCAGTTCGCTCGCACGAAATCGCAGGCTGCACAGATGGGCGATTTCGCGCTCGATGGCGTCGATGTGCCGCGCCAGGTCCAGCCCCGGCGTGCGGCAGGTGAAGCGGTATTCCACCTGGGCCGCCGGAAAGTGATGCAGCGCCACCTGCATCATGGTGAACTTGTACAGATCGGTGTCGAGCAGCGAGTCGATGATCATGGCTGCGCGTCGAGCAGGGCGTCGCGCGGCTGCACGTCCAGCGGCCGCCCCGCGCCGGGCAGGTGGTCGAACGCGCCGTCCTGGATGGCCTGGGCGATGCGGGCCTCGCCGATCCACGCCAGCGCGTTCATGCCAGGAATCTCGCGAATTCGGCCACCGGAACGCGATCGGTGACCAGGGTGTTTTCGATCGCCGCCGGGTCCGCCCAGCCCAGCGACATGCCGCACACCACCTGCTGCTGCGGGCCCAGGCCCAGTTCGTCCTCGATGATGCGGTGGAACTGGCAGAACGCCGCCTGCGGGCAGGTATCCAGCCCGCGCGCCCGCGCCGCCACCATGATGTTCTGCAGGAACATGCCGTAGTCCAGCCAGCTGCCCAGTTCCATGACGCGGTCGATGGTGAAGATCAGGCCCACAGGGGCGTCGAAGAACAGGTAGTTGCGCCGGTGCTGGGCGTGCATGGCGGCCTTGTCGCCCTTCTTGATGCCGAGCAGGCCGTACAGATCCCAGCCAACCTTGCGGCGCCGGTCGAGATACGGCGACACCCACTGGCGCGGGTAGTAGGCGTACTCCTCGGTGTGCTGCGCCTCTTGCGCGGGGTCGTCGTAAGCCGCCGTGATGCGCGCACTCAGGCGCTGGCGCGCCGCGCCGGTGAGCACGTGCACCTGCCAGGGCTGGGTGTTGGTGCCCGACGGTGCATGCGAGGCCACGCGCAAGATTTCTTCGAGAACCGTGCGTGGCACCTCGGCCGGAAGGAAACAGCGCATCGAGTGGCGGCCGGCGATGGCCGCATCGACCAGCGCGACGCTTGCGGAATCAACCGCCTTGGGCATGGACGACTCCTGTGAGCCGGGCGGCAGCGAGCGAGCCCTCGGCGAGCAAGGGCCGGTGTCGGCGCCAGCGGCATGGTTCAAGCAAGGTGGACATACGAATCGAGTGTATTGCCTGCCATGGCCCGGTGCCGTGGAAAGCTCCCGTGGCCCCCGGTTCGCCTGGGCCCGGCCCCATGCGTGGTGCGCCACAACAACCGCAGTGGGGCCGGTGGCGGTCGAGACCGTGGCGCGACGGGCATTTCCGACACCCGAGCCCGGACATCAGCGCACCGCCAAGCCCTTGTTTTTCTTGGATTTACAGTGGAGGCACAGAAATTGTTGCAGTGCACAAAAAAAGTTCTTGACTTTCGTCCATCCACCCCTAGAATTGATTTTGTGCAATGCACAACTCGCATGCCAAGCGCAGAGATCGGTGTCACGCGTTTGACTTGATCACAGGCCAGAATCGCGCATGCAGTCCTGTTCAACTTTGGAAGCCTAGGAGCCCATGATGATGACCCCGGAACAAATGATCGCTGCGCAGAAGTCCCAACTTGAAGCCATGTTCGCCCTGACCGGCAAGGCTGTCGACGGTCTGGAAAAAATGCTTGAACTGAATATGCAGACCATGAAAACGGCACTGAGCGAATCGTCCGACGCCGCGATGGCCGCGCTGTCGGTCAAGGACATGCAGGAATTCGCCGCGATGCAGCCCAACCTGGCCCAGCCCATGGCCGAGAAGATGCTGTCCTACTCCCACCACCTGTACGAAATCGCTTCCGGCACGCAAGCCGAATTCGCCAAGGCGATCGAAGCCAACGCCACCGACGTGCAGAAGAAAATGCAAGCCATGGTCGAAACCGTGGTGAAGAACGCCCCGGCTGGCACCGAAACCGCCGTGGCCATGATGAAAAGCGCCATGAGCGCCGCCAACAATGCCTACGACTCGGTGCAAAAAGCCAGCAAGCAGGCCGCCGAAGTGGTCGAGGCCAACTTCAACACCGTGACCAACACCGCGATGAAGGCCGCCCAGACCACGTCCAGCCGCGGCAAACGCGCCGCCTGAGCCCAGCATCAAACCGATTTCAGGCTGCGCCAGCAGCCTTTCCGATTGTCTCCTCGGTACTTCCCAGTACCTTCCAGCCGGTCCATCCCGACCGGCTTTTTTTTGGCTGGCGCCGACGCGGGGACCCCTGTCGGCCGCCCCCGCCGCGCCGAATCAGCCCCTGGCCAGCCGCTCGCCCGCGACTTCCGCAGCCCTCAGCGTGAGCAGGATGTCGCATACCAAACGCAATTCAACCCGAGTGACTCGTTGTCCTGAGGGAACGCTGCAGGTGCGCGGAAGCGAAGCACTGCAACGCGGCCGATGCCGGCAAGGCGGCGCGGTCGCGTTCGATCACCACGTGGCGGCTCGTCGCCAGGAACAGCCGCTGGTCGCGCTCGAAAAAGAAACCGCTGACCCCCGTCAGCGGGCGACTGTTGTCGAAGGCTGAAACGCGCGCAGTGGTCAGCAGCAGGGGCGCGATCATGGTTCCCTTTCTTCAGGTTCTGTCACGCCATTGGCCGCGCCGGGGCCAGGCGAAGGACACGCCATGAAGCGCCTGTTCCGGATCGCCGAGATCGGCGGCGAAGTCTCCTGTGCGCCCTTTGCTCCTTGCATGCATGTCATACGAAACGAACGCGGCGTAGCCACCCCATCGAGGCGATGCGGCCCTCAGGGAATTGCTGCAGGCCCGCATCAACCAAGCCCTCGACGCTCAGACCGCAGGCCCTGCGCATCCGGCACGACGCGCCGGTTGAGTTCGGCAAGCAAGGCCAGCATCGCCTCGGTCAGCGGCATGGCGAGGCCCGCTCGGCGCGCCAACTCCACCGGAGCGCCGAGCAGGGGATCGACTTCCAGCGCATGACCGCGCTCCAGGTCCTGCAGCGTGGAGGGTTTGACCGGGCCGATGCCGCGACCGATGGCGATGCGGGTGTCGGCATCCACCTGCGGGTCGCAGCCGTAGGCATGCGTGAGGGCGATGAGTTCGAGCATGATGCCGCGCACGAGACCCAGCAGGCCGGGGCTGGCGCAAATCTGGTCCATGCGGGCGCGGGTGAGCGCGGCCACCGGGTTGAACGCGGCATTGCCGATGAGCTTCATCCATATGGCGTCGCGGATGCGCGCGGTGGGCTGGGGATCGCAGCCGGCGGCGCGCAGCGCGTCGGCCAGCGCACCTACCCGTGCGCTGGGCTCATGCCGGGGTTCGCCGATGACATAGCGGTACTGGCCGTTGGCGGTGATCGTTCCGGGCGCCGTGACCTCGGCCGCGCCGTGCACCACGCAACCGACGATGTGCGCGGCGTCCAGCGCCGCATCCATGTGGCCGTCCGGGTCCAGGCAGGCGATGCGGGCAGGGCTGCCGGCGGGTTGGCGGGCGCCGACGTCGCCATGGAAATACCACCAGGGCAAGCCATTGATGGCGGGAAGGACCACCGTATCGTGCCGCAACATGCTGCGCAGGCGCGGCAGCAAGGGGCCGATCTGGTGCGCCTTCACGCCCAGCACGATCAGATCCTGCGGACCGAAATCCTCCGGACGGTCGCTGGCCTGCAGGGGCACGGTGACAGCGCCCGCCGGATCGTACAGCGTCAAGCCCTGCGCGCGTATGGCCTGCAGGTGCGCGCCGCGCGCCACCACGCCCACCGTATGGCCCGCATCGGCCAGCTTCACCGCCATGCTGCCGCCCACGGCCCCCGCGCCCACCACAACCACCTGCATGCCATTCCTCCCGTCGCGTGTCCCGGGTCCCGCGGCACCCTGGCGCATGGTAGGAGGGCTGCGGGCAGGCTGCCCGCAGCCCGGTTTTGCCGCCAGATGAAAATTCACCGCAGACCCCCTAAGCTGTCGTCCAGTTCCTCCTCATTGCCCGCCTGCCCGCCCATGCCATCCATGAACCCCATGGCCTCGCTCAGCCGCGTCGTGCTCGGTCACTACTTCACCAGCGGCCTGGTTTCGGCGGTCGGGGTTCTCGTCCTTGGCGTTCTCGGCAATGCGCTGGGCGGCATGGCGCTGGCGGTTCCGCTGGCAAGCGGTGCGCTCACCATCTGTTTCGCGGACAACCCGGCGCCCATCAAGGTCAAGGCGGTGGAACTGCTGTTTGCCACCTTGGCCAGCGGACTGTGCTTCGCGCTGGTCTGGGCCAGCGTCGGCCATCCCTGGGTGGAATTCCTGCTGGTGCCGGCGCTGGGCTTCGGCGCCGGGCTTGTGAGCCTGTGGGGCAAGCGCGCGCTCGCGATCAGCTTCAGTCTGCTGTTCATCACCATCATCACCCTCGGTTCGCCCGCGGCGCCGAACCTGGGCGCCTACGCCTCGACCGTGGGAGTATTCGTGCTGGGCGGATTGATCTTCACCGGCTATGCGCTTGTGCTCAGCCATCTGCTGCGCTCGCGCACCAAGCAGCAGGCGCTGGCCGAACTGCTGGTCGCGCTGGCGGCCTATATGCGCTGGCAAAGCCAGTTCTATGGGCAAAGACAGGCCGACGACGCCTACGGGCGCGCGGCGATCCTGCAGGGTGCGGTGAACGACGCGCTGCAGTCGGCGCGCGACCTGGTGCTGCGCGAAAGCCGGCTGGCGCGCGATGCCGTCTGGACCCGCATGCTGCTGGAGGCGTTGGATCTGTTCGAGGCGCAACTGGCCGCGCAAACCGACTCGACCCTGTTGCACAGCCAGTTCGAAGGCACCGAAGTGCTCGATGCCCTGCAAGACGGCAG
>MLJW01000682.1_pt1 | contig 11599 bp, 11 predicted proteins | sample 888231 | NCBI WGS metagenome assembly MLJW01 (sample SAMN05788063, study PRJNA343431) | mine drainage metagenome | isolation source: sample collected from the inflow into an acid mine drainage treatment plant... | place: Germany: Lusatia, lignite mining district
TCCACGACGCATGCGTGTGCCTGAGGTCGTGCACACGCGGCCGCTTGGTGAGCCGGGGCGCATCCAGGTCCGGCTTGCCATCGGCCCGCCGAGGGTTGCACGCCGCGTCGAGCGCCGGCGTCCACGTCGTCGTCCAGAAGCGCGAAGACGAGATCTGCGACCCGACCGTGTTGGTGAACAGCAGCTGATCTGGCGCCCTCCCCGCCACGAGCGGCAGCAGCACGTCCACGAGGTCATCGGGCAGCGACACCGTCCGCCGCGCCCGCTTCGTCTTCGGCGGCCCGACGTACCAGTGCCGATCGGCGTCGCGCTTCCACGCCTTCGTCACCCGCAGGGTCGCCGGCCGCGCGGCAAGGTCGACGTCCCCCGCCGTCAGCGCCGTCGCCTCACCCCACCGCAGCCCGGTGGCGACGAGCGTGAGCACCAGCGGCTGGTAGTGCGCGGACACCTTCGACAGCAGCAACCCGAACTCGTCACGCGAGAGCACCGTCATCTCGTCTCGCGTCGCCACCGACTTCGGCAGCTCGATCCCGACGCACGGGTTGTCGGTCCGGTACCCGAGCCGTGTCGCCGTCGTCATCGCCGCCGACAGCAGCCCGTGCACGTTGGCGATCGTCTTGGGCGCCAGCCCCTTGTCCGCCATCGCGCGCACCCATCCGGCAACATGCCGGTACGTGAGGGCGCTGACGGGATAGGACCCGAGGACCGGCGCGATGTGCGCCGTCAGCTGCTGGCGATAGTGCGACCGCGTGTCCGCGCCGACACCCGTCAGCAGGTCGATGTGCTCGGACATGGCCTCGAGCACCGTCGGGCCCGGTTTCCGGACCGCTTCGGCAATGCGCGCCGCCTCGGTCGCGTACCCGCCGGCGGCCTCGATGAGCTCCTTGGCGACGCGCGCCTCGCGCTCGTCGTCGTACGTCAGCGACGTCTGGCGTCCCGTCTCGGGATCGCGCCACAGCACCGCGAACGAGCGTGTCCCGTCGGCCCGCCGACGCTCCCGCACACTGGCCATGAACACAAAAATAGCCACCCGTGTCAACGGATGGCTATCCCTGTGTCAACATGACTTGCGTTTCCGCAGGTCAGAGGGGTGGAGGTGGCGGGAATCGAACCCGCGTCCGATGACGCAGAACCAGGACTTCTCCGGGCGCAGACTGCTGCGCTTTTCTCAGCCCCCACGATCTAGCAGACATGCCGTGGACAGGCTCAGTCGCCTAAGAGTCCCCGCAGCACCGACGACGAATGCTGCGAGCAGTGGCTCTCTAGATGACGCCAGTTACCGAATCGAGAGCGTATTCGGACTGACGGACTTCGAAGACTCGCTCAGGCGGCGAGTGCGAAGTCGGTGCGCGATGTATTGGCACCTATTGGTTTGCGCGGATCGTTAACGAGATAACCGTGCATCCTCGGCCCGCTTCTCCTGGATCGACGACCACCGTCGAAACCGATCACCCCCTGTGCAGTTATCAACTGCCCGCCCAACCCCGTGGGATCGCGCGTGCACCTTCAGTCTACGTGGTCAACGCGGCGAGGTGCCCGGAGATTCCTCACGTCCCGGGGCGAGGGCCATCCGGGAGCGGCGGTCGCCGCGCCCGCCGCTCCCCCGGTGGCGACCCCGGCGCGCCGAGAGCACGCTGAAGACATGGACGAGCTCCTGGAACTGCACCGTGTCAACGCCGACCGATTGACCGGCCTGGTCTCGCACATCGGCGACAAGTGGGACCTGCCCACTCCGTGCGACGAGTGGTCGGTCCGCGACCTCGTGAACCATCTGACCTCGGAGCAGCTGTGGGCGCCGCGACTGCTCGCGGGTCACACCGTTGCGGAGGTCGGCGACGCGTTCGACGGCGACGTGCTGGGCGACGACCCGGTAGCGAGCTGGCGCTCCGCGATGAGCGCGGCGCTCGAGGCCTTCGCCGCCGACGGCGCCGTCACACGGACCGTGAGTCTGTCACGCGGGCCGACGCCGGCCCACGAGTACCTCGAGGAGATGGTGATGGATCTCGCGATCCACGGCTGGGACCTCGCGCACGCGCTCGGCGTCGACGAGGCCATCGACCCGGCGACGGTCGACCGTCTTCTCGTCGCGCTCAGCAACAGCGGGAGCCCCGTCGGCCCGAGCGCGTACTTCAAGGCGCCGCTCCCGACGAGCGAGGACGACGACGAGCAGACGCGCCTCCTCGCGCTGTTCGGCCGCCGCGCCTGACCCAGCTCGCGCGACGGCCTGCGGCGATCGCCGACGACCCGTTACCAGCCGCCGACCCCGCCGCCGCCTCCCCCGCCGCCCGAGAACCCGCCACCACCGAAGCCCGACCCACCGGACGAGCCCGGGGTGGGTGCGGCGATAGACTCCGTCGCCAGGTTCGTGAACGTGTCGAGATTGCTGCCGAAGGCCGCGTACGACACCCAGAACATCCCGGTGTGGAAACCTGCGCCGCCGTACCAGGCCGGCTCGGCCACGGCGTTTCCCTGCGCGGCGAGCTCACCGAACACCCGAGCCCAGCGCTCGGCGACGCCGAACACGATCGCGTAGGGCAGGTACCTGCTGAAGAGGTCCTCGCCCTCCTCGAACCGGATCTGGTTGGCCTCCGCCGTCGTGAGGTACCGCTGGAACCCGACGGCCTGCGCGAGGACGGCCGTCCCCGCAGGGGTCCGCGCCGGCGCCGCCTTGGCGACGACGAACATGACGACTCCCACGACGACGAGTGCCCCCGGCACGAGCGAGATGCCCTTGACGTCGAACACGTTCGCGAACGCGAACGCCCCGAACAGCCCGAAGAACGCCAGGATCGCCCCGCCGACCTGCCATCGACTCCGCACGCTCGCCGGGTTGGCGGAGAACCACCGGTTGTCGGTGACGTCCTCATAGAGCAGCGTCTGCACCTTGCTCATCGACGACGCGAACGTCGTCTTCAAGTCGCTGAGGGCGACCTGCTGGCGTCCGGTGAAGATGAATCCGAGCAGCGCCGACTCGAACGACTTCAGCTCTGGCCCGGCCTCGCGCAGCTGGCTCAACGTCCAGTCGGTTGGTTTGCGACCCGCCTTCGCCGGCGGGATCTCGTCGATGCGCAGGTAGCCGTGCACCGCGAGGTCGATGATCGTCGCCGTGACGTCCTTGGGATCGGCAACCTCGTCGAGCAGTGTCCCGACCTCACCCGGGCTGACCGTAGGCGGCGGCGTGAACTGCACGGCGACGGGCGTGCGCTTGTCGCGGTAGCCGAGCTGCAGCTCCTGCCCCGGTGCCGGCGCAAGGCCCGGTGTGAGGCCCAGGTACTGGCGGTCGCGCCCGTTCCGCCGCACCCGCCGCACCACGAGCACCGAGCCGACGCCGGCGATCAGCAGCGCGAGCGCGCCCGTGACAGCCGTCGGGGTGACCGGGTCGAGAGGGCTGGGGGTGGCAATGATCAGAGCCTTCGCCCCGCTGAACGCCGACGCCGGGTAGTGGACCGCGACGGTCAGGCCGTTCCCCGCCGTCAGCGTCTGCTGCGTGAACGTCGCCGTCCCGTCCGCGCCCACCGCCCCGGCGTCGCACGGCGTCGTGCTGCCTGCCGGTCCGCTGAAGCACGTCGCACCGTCGGCAGCCACCGGTCCGACGACAGAGACCGAGACCCCCGAGATCGGGATCGATCCGGCGTCGGGTGACACCACGTTCCAGTAGAACTCGGCGTGGTCGGAGAAGGAGTTCACGACCGACCCGATCGTGTACTCGATGTGGTACCTCTGGGCCCCCGAGATGCTGCCCTGGCTCGGATCGCCGATGTTCACCGTCAACCAGCCGTTGCCGGTCGCGGTGTTGACGCCGGCCGGCGCTCCGGTCGGGCTCGAGGCGGTGATGTCGCTGACCGGGTATGAGCGCACGTGCGAACTGTCGCCACTGATCGCCTGCTGGACCGGGATCGTGATCGTCGGACCGTGCCCGGGGTCGCCGCCGAAGTCGAAGTCCAGATCGATCGCCACGTGCGCGTTGCCGCCGGACGTCAGCGTGTACGTCAGGGCGTAACGCGTGACGTGCCGACCTCCGGTGTCCGACGCCCGGACGGCGGCCACGGCGGAGGAAGCGAACCCGCCCCACGCGACGAGCAGCCCGACGATGACGACCACAACGGCCGCACGACGCCGTCCTGGCATGCTGCGCACGGCCACGCCGCTCACCGGTCTCTCTTGGATCGCATGGCCCGCTGGGCCTCGAGGTTGTCCTGACGCTCGCGCAGGGTCTGGCGCTTGTCGTACTCGCGCTTGCCACGGGCGAGCGCGATCTCGACCTTGGCGTACCCGTCCTGGAAGTACAGGGACAACGGGATGATCGTCAGCCCCTTCTCGTGCGACCTCTGGTCCAGACGCTCGATCTCGATGCGATGCAGCAGGAGCTTGCGCTTGCGACGCGGCGCGTGGTTCGTCCACGTCCCCTGTGCGTACTCGGGGATGTGCACTCCCTGCAACCACGCCTCGCCGCCCTCGATCTCGCAGAACCCGTCGACCAGCGACGCGCGCCCGGCGCGCAGGGCCTTGACCTCGGTGCCGCTCAGCACGATCCCCGCCTGGAAGACGTCCTCGATCGTGTAGTCGTGGCGCGCCTTGCGGTTGCTGGCCACGATCGTGCGGCCCTGCTCCTTGGCCACCACGCACCTTCTCTCGTCTGACGGTCGTCGCAGCGCACCACACGATGGAGGGATCGAGGCTGCCGACCCAGGGTAGAGGACAGGGCGGTGCGAACGCTCACGGATTGCGGTGCCTGGTCAGGCGAGGCCGAGCAGCGGCTCCGGGTTGACCACGGCGCCGTTCACGTACGCCTCGAAGTGCAGGTGGCACCCGGTGGACACGCCACCCGTCATCCCGGCGTAGCCCACGAGCTGTCCCTGCGTTACTGACTGCCCGGCGCTGACCACCACGGTGTTCATGTGGTTGTAGCTGCTCATGAGCGAGCTGTTGTTGACGTAACCGTGGTTGATCATCACCTGGTTGCCGTAGCCGTTGACCCACTTCGCCCACTGCACGGTCCCGGCACGCCCGGCGTAGATCGGGGTGTTGCAGTACGCGCGGAGGTCGACGCCCGCATGCAGCCGGTAGATCTTGAGGATCGGTTGAAGGCGCCAGCCGTAGGGCGAGGTGATGAACATCGGGTTCGTGGAGGTCGGGTTCGCGAACATCGCGCCGTTGATCGGCCCGTGCACCCCCGCTGCCGCCCGGGCCGCGTTCTGCTTCGCGATGATGTCGTTGAGGGACGCCGTGAGCGCCGCCGCCTCGGCGTCGAGCTGAGCCTGCTGGGCCTGCTCGGCAGCGAGCTGATCGGCCATGACCTGCTTGCTCGCCGCCTGCTGGGCGATGAGGGCGGTGATCTCGGTGGTGCGCTCCTGCGCGTGCACTCGGGCCTGGTCGGCCTCGACCACCTTCGCGTCCGCCTCAGCCTTCAGCTCGGTGATGCGGCCGCGCACGGCCGTGAGACGCGCCTGGCTGTTTCGGTTGTCCGCCTGCACCTGTTGCAGCCCCGCAAGTGACTGGGCCTGCGCCCGCAACGCGCTCGACACCGCACCGTACGTCGCGATGAACTCGTCCGTGCTCTGCGCCCCGAGCGCCACGCCGAGGCTGGAGATCTCACCACCGCCGCGGTACGCCTGTCGCGCCATCTCCCCAAGCGCATTGCGGACGGCCGTGCTCCGGGCCACGCCGGCCTGGATCGTCTGGTTGATCGACGTCTCTTGGTCGCGAGCGTCCTGCAGGCGACCGGCGATGATCGTCGCCTCACGTTGAGCGGACGCGAGGTCGTTCTGGGCGGCGGCGAGCTCGGCCTGGGCCTGCGGGAGCCGGAGCTCGGTGGCCTGAAGGTCGAGGGCAGCCTGGGCCAGCGCGGCGTTGGTGTTCTCCAGCGACGACGTCAGCTGGTCGCGCGCCGCCTTGTTCGCGGCGGCCTGCTGCTTGTTCTGCGCGACCTGGTTGTCGTAGCTGTCGGCCCATGCGGACGGCGCCGCACCGCTGAGCACGGTGAGGAAGGCGAGCACGACGACGAGAAGACCCGTCCTCCGGCTCTGCCTCGTCACGGTGCTCATGGCTCAGACCTTCGTGTAGCGCCGGAGGGTGACCAAGGACGAGATCGCCGCGAGCAGGATCGCCGCCCCGACGATGAACGGCGCCACCAGCCAGACCTGGCGTTCGGTGATGAAGTTGATCGAGGTGACGGACGAGCTCAGCCAGTCGATCACGAGGTACCTCACCCCCAGCCAGAGTCCGCCTACTGCCAGCGCTGCGCCCAGGGTCGCCGCGATCGCCCCCTCCAGCATGAAGGGAAGCTGGATGAACAGGTTCGAGGCGCCGACCAACCGCATGATGCCGGTCTCACGCCGTCGACTCATCGCCGACAACCGGATCGTCGTCGTGATGAGCAGCACCGCCGCGAGCAGCATCACCGCAGCCAGACCCGCCGAGAGCATCGTGGCGCGGTTGAGCACGAGGAACAACGAGTCGAAGATCTTCCGCTGGTCCTGGACCTCGTCGATTCCTTGTCGACCCGTGAGGACGTCAGCGACGACCTGATACTTCGCGGGGTCGGTGAGCTTGATCCGGAACGATGAGTTCATGTCGTCGACCGTGATGGACGAGGCCCACCACTGATCCGCGAACATCTTCTGGAACGAGACGAAAGCCTGCTGCTTGGACTCGTAGTAGACCTTCTGGATGTACGGCTTCACGTCCGGCGAGTCGAGCTCCGCCTGGATCGCGGCCTTCTGCGCGTCGGTGACCTCACCGTCCGCACACGTCGGCTTCTGCGACCCGGCTGCGCACAGGAAGACCGAGACCTCGACCTTGCCGTACCAGTCGTCCTTCATCTGGGAGATCTGCAGCTGGAGCAGGGCGGCGCTGCCGACGAAGGTGAGCGACACGAACGTCACGAGAATGACCGAGATCGTCATCGACAGGTTGCGTCGCAGGCCGATGCCGATCTCGGAAAGGATGAACTGAGCTCTCACGCTGCGCCCTCTGCCTTCTCAGCGCGCCGAGCCGTACACGCCACGGGACTGGTCACGGACCATCGCCCCGGCGGACAGCTCGACGACGCGCTTGCGCATCTGGTCGACGATCTCGTCGTCGTGGGTCGCCATGACGACGGTGGTCCCCGTCCGGTTGATCCGGTCGAGCAACCGCATGATGCCGAGGGACGTCGTCGGATCGAGGTTCCCCGTCGGCTCGTCGCACAGCAGGATCGGCGGCCGGTTCACGAACGCGCGTGCGATCGCCACGCGCTGCTGCTCGCCTCCGGACAGCTCGTGCGGACGGCGCTTCTCCTTGCCCGCAAGGCCGACCATCTCCAGGACGTCCGGCACGGTCGTCATGATGTGGTGGCGCGGCTTGCCGATCACCTGGAGCGCGAACGCGACGTTCTCGTACACGGACTTGTTGGGCAGCAGACGGAAGTCCTGGAACACGGCACCGATCTCGCGCCGCATCTGCGGGACCTTCCACGCGGACAGTGTCGTCATGTCCTTTCCTGCGACGAAGACCTTGCCCTCTGAGGGCCGTTCCTCGCGCAGCACCAGGCGCAGGAAGGTCGACTTCCCCGAGCCGGACGCGCCGACCAGGAACACGAACTCGCCCCGCTCGACCTCCATGGAGATCGAGTCCAGGGCTGGCCTCGCGCCGCGCGCGTAGACCTTGCTGACGTTCTCGAAGCGGATCACAAGCTCGCAGGCCAGTCTCGGGGACGGGGGAAAGGACCTACCTGGCCGCCAACGAGCCTAGGCAGACCGTCCGACCCGATCCGGTCAGACACGCCGCAACCCGTCCTGTGAGCCGTCCGGCACCGGGGATCGGGGCGAGATGTCCGCATTCCGACCGCCCTGACCGCGCAGCGCCCGGTCTTCCCTCGTCCAGGCCGAGGCGTCATCGCGGGCGTCGACTCGCGGCCCTGTCAGTTCTGCTGCCCGCGCCGCCACCGGATGCCGGCCTCGATGAATCCGTCGATGTCGCCGTCGAACACCGCCGCCGTGTTGCCGACCTCGTACTCGGTGCGGAGATCCTTGACCATCTGGTAGGGGTGCAGCACGTACGAACGCATCTGGTCGCCCCAGCTGGCCTTGATGTCACCGGCGAGCGCCTTCTTGGCGGCGTTCTCCTCGGCCTGGCGCTGAAGCAGCAGACGCGACTGCAGCACGCGGAGAGCGGCCGCACGGTTCTGGATCTGTGACTTCTCGTTCTGCATCGACACGACGATCCCGGTCGGGATGTGCGTCAACCGCACCGCAGAGTCCGTCGTGTTGACCGACTGTCCGCCGGGCCCCGACGAACGGAACACGTCGACGCGGATCTCGTTCTCCGGGATCTCCACGCTGTCCGTCTGCTCGATCAGCGGGATCACCTCGACAGCGGCGAACGACGTCTGGCGGCGCCCCTGGTTGTCGAACGGTGAGATGCGCACGAGGCGGTGGGTGCCCGCCTCGACGGACAGGTTGCCGAACGCATAGGGCACCTTGACCTCGAAGGTCGCCGACTTCAGGCCCGCCTCTTCCGCGTACGACGTGTCGAGGACCGCGGTCGGGTAACCGTGCCGCTCGGCCCACCGCAGGTACATGCGCATGAGCATCTCGGCGAAGTCCGCGGCGTCCACGCCGCCCGCGCCGGACCGGATGGTGACGACGGCCTCACGCTTGTCGTACTCGCCCGAGAGGAGCGTGCGGACCTCGAGCTCGCCCAGGTCTCCCCGGATCGCGACGAGCTCGGCTTCGGCCTCGGCGAGGGTCTCGGCGTCATCAGCGCCCTCCCCCTCGGTCGCCATCTCCACCAGGGTCTCAAGATCGTCGATACGGCTCGTGAAGGTCGCGACGCGGTCGAGCTCCGCCTGCGCGTGGGACAGCGCGGACGTCACGGCCTGCGCGGCATCCGGGTCGTCCCAGAGATCAGGGGCGGATGCCTTCTCGGAGAGCTCGGCGATCTGCGCCGTCAGGGCCTCGGGGTCGGTGACCTTGCGGATCGTGTCCAAGGTGCCGCGGAGGGCGCGGATCTCGCTCGGGAAGTCGGTGGCTGCCACGAGGGTCCAGGTTACGCGAGTCGAGTCGGGGCGATGTCACCATGCGCGAGCCGACGACTCGACCCGGAGCATGATCCCGTCCGACCAGGGAGCGGTCACCCAGCTGACGATCTCCGGGCGCGCGAGCGCCCCGAGGGCGACCTCCGCCGTCCGTCCGTCGCCGGATGCCCGCGCGCTCACGCTGAACCCGTCGAAGCCTGCCGCCGCATCCGGGTTGTCGCGCAGGTACCGGTCGACGGCTCGGTCGACGTCCCGGTCGGTGAGCGAGATCACCGCCCCTGCCTGCGGCGCACGCCCCGGCCCGGCGTAGACGACGGACGGTTCGAGCTCGTCCGCGGCCTCGAGAGCCAAGGCGTCCGCGAGCGCGAGCAACCGTTTGCGCTCGAGGTGGATGCCCGTGGCCGACACGACTGCGGTGACGAGGAGCAGCGCCAGCATCGTGAAGACGATCGCGAGCAGGGTCACCTGCCCATCGTCCTCACGCGCGCGACTCACGGCCGCCCCGCGAACGAGTCGACGGGCGCGACGTGCCGCGCGACGACCGGGACGTGCAGCGGAACGACGCTGCGGATGAACTCCGGCACGAACGGAAGGTCGACGTCGAACGCCACAACCGTCACCATGTCGCTACCCGGCTGCAGGCACGGCTCGGTCGAGCAGGTCAGCGTCAACGCGCGCGCGGGGTCGACCTCGTCGAATCCCTGATCGACAAGAGCGAGCTCGACCGACATCGTGGCCCTCCTGGTCGCGTCCTCGAGCACCGATGCCGTCGCAGCAGTCCGTCCGGCCTCACGTGCCGCTCCCTCGGCGGCAAAGGTCGCGGCTTGGATCCGACCCATGACGAGCGTCAGGTACACGACGGGAACGAGCAACAAGAGCGCCGCAGCGAGGAACTCGACGATCGCGTTGCCGTCGTCGAACGGCCGCGGACGCGTCGTCACGGGGCGCGAGCTCATGCCGGCTCCTCGAGCGCATGGCCGGTGACGGACATGGTCCCGGACGGCCCGATCAGTCCAACCACTGGCACCGGAGCTACCACCTCGATCTCGATCACGCGGACCCCGTCGAGGAGCACCTCCCGCGAGGAGATGTTCTCGGCGAACCGCGGAACGAGCGACATTGCGATCAGCGCCCGCGCCCGATCCACGCCGTCGGCGGGCGACCGGTCGGCCATCGCGGCGAACCTCGCTCCCTCAGCCGCGCAGTCCACGAGCGTGTTGCGCACGTGCAGGGCGAGCGTCAGCTGAAGGACCGCCGCAAACAGCAGAGTAAGGAGACCGCCGACGAGCGCGAAGTCCACGACCGCGGACCCGCGGTCCCGGAACCCGCGCTCTCGGGCCTCCCTCACCCCGAAGGAACACCTTCCGAGCGGTCCGGCGGCGCCGTCACGGCAGACGACATCGCGGACCTCGAGCCCGAGACGGTCGCCGTGTCGGCGTCGACGGCACCGAGCGATGTCATGCCGATCGGGTGGCATCACGTCAGCGGCCGACCGCGCGACGCGACGATCCCGCATCACGAGATCCAACGACATCAGGGGTGACTACCTGTGACCTGCGCGATCGCACTCTCGAAGACGCTCTGCAGCGCCGGTCCCGCGATCGCCCACAGAGCGATCACCAGGCCCGCCGTCATCAGCGTCACCAGGACCCAGCCCGGGACGTCACCCCGCTCAGACTCCCCCGGGACCTGCGCGGCGCCACCACCCGGGCTCGGCGCTCTGACGTGGCGCCACCACAGCCGTATCGAGCTCGTGCCGTGGCGCACCGGCGTCCCGCTGTCCTCGCGACACCGTGCGTCGCCGCTCCATGCCATGGTGTGACCTCCTTCTTGTCAGCCCCGAGACGTCCTCAGGGCCGTCGTCGTGCTAGGCGCGCAGACTCAGCACCGCGAGACTCGGGAACACGGCGAAGACGACGGTGACGGGGAGGATCAAGAAGACAACCGGGATCATCATCGCCACCTCCTTGCGCCCGCCGGTCTCCATCAGCGCTCGCCGGGCGGCCTCGCGCACGTCCTGGGCCTGAGCCCTCAGCACATCCGCCAGCGGTGTCCCGCGCTCCACCGCGATCGCAACCCCGTCGGCGAAGCGGGTGAGAGCAGCCACGTCGGTGCGATCAGCGAGGCCCTCGAGCGCAGTAGCCAGCGGTGTGCCCGACCGCGCATCCGCGAGCGTCCGGGACAGCTCACCGGCCATCTCGCCACGAGTCGTCTCGACGACCCTCTCGAGAGCAGCCACCGGCCCCTCGCCGGCACCGACGGCTAGTGCGAGCAGCTCCGCGACGGTCGGGAGCTCGGCGACGATCCTCGCCTCGCGTCGGTGGATCTCGCGGCTGAGCAGGTGGTCCCGGGCCAGCACGGCCGACGCACCGCAGGCTCCGACGAGGCCGAGGAGCGCGACCGGCGGCGTCCCCCGGGCCGCGGCGAGGAGGAGCGCGAGCACGAGCCCCACCACCAACCCGACGACACCCCAGACGACCTGAGTCGCGCGGAACTCCTCGACGGACTCGGGACGCCCCGCGTGCCCGAGCCGACGGCGCAGCTCCGCAGTCGGCGAGCCGAACCGGGCGACGAGTCGGAGAG
>MLJW01000683.1_pt1 | contig 11591 bp, 9 predicted proteins | sample 888231 | NCBI WGS metagenome assembly MLJW01 (sample SAMN05788063, study PRJNA343431) | mine drainage metagenome | isolation source: sample collected from the inflow into an acid mine drainage treatment plant... | place: Germany: Lusatia, lignite mining district
GGGAACTCTACATCGAGCGGGACGACTTCATGGAGGTGCCCGCCAAGAAGTGGTTCCGGCTGGCGCCGGGGGCCGAGGTTCGCCTTCGCCGCGCCTGCCTGGTCACCTGCCGGGAGGTGGTCAAGGACGCCTCGGGCGCGGTGGTGGAGCTCCGCTGCACCTGGGATCCCGCCTCCCTGGGAGGCGACGCGCCCGATGGCCGGAAGGTCAAGGGAACCCTGCAGTGGATCCCGGTGAAGGAGGCCATCCGGGCTGAGGTCCGACTGTACGACCGGCTGTTCACCGCCGAGGATCCCATGGACGTGCCCGAAGGCGGCGACTGGCGGGATACGCTCAACCCCGCCTCGCTCCAGGGGATAGAGGCGATCCTGGAACCGGCCCTGGCCGCGGCGGAGCCGGGTTCGCGACCTGGCGCAAGCTCGTCGCCGCACGGACCTCGGCCGGTCCGACGGCGTACTCCGCGCCGGTCGTGATCGCGAACGGTGCCGAGGGCGAGCCGATGAGCGCGAAGGACGAGATCCTGCTGCGGCACGCGCCGCACCTGGTGCTCGACGGGCTCCTGCTCGCCGCGGCCGTCACCGGTGCGCGGGAGGTCCACCTGTACAGCGGACCGGTGCAGCTCGCGTCGGTCCGGCGCGCGATCTCCGAGAGATCCGACGCCCGGGGAGTGATCCTGAACGAGGCGCCCGACTACTTCGTGTCTGGTGAGGCGTCGGCCGTCGTCAGCGCGATCGAGACCGGCTCGGCGATACCGCGCGACCGACGTGTGCGGCTCGCCGTCTCCGGACTGGGCGGCCGCCCGACCGTCGTGAGCAACGTCGAGACGCTCGCCCACGTCGCCCTCGTGGCGCGGTTCGGTGCAGCCTGGTTCCGTTCGGTCGGGACCGACGACTCTCCCGGGACCCGCCTGCTGACGGTCAGTGGTGACGCTGTCGACCGGAAGGTCATCGAGGCGACGGGCGGTCTTCCCCTCTCCGAGGCGCTCGGCGCGGTCGGCATCGACACGTCCCGGCTGCGTGCCGTCCTGGTCGGCGGGTACCACGGGGCGTGGGTGCCGGCGTCGGACCTGTGGGTGCGGCTGTCGAGCCGGGAGCTCGAGCCGTACGGCACACGTCCGGGTGCGGGAATACTCGTGGCGCTCGGCGAGCAGCACTGCGGGCTCGCGGCCTCGGTGGGGATCGCCCGCTACCTTGCCGGACAGTCGGCCCGCCAGTGCGGCCCGTGCGTCAACGGTCTGCCGGCGATGGCGGAGGTCCTCGCCCGGCTGGCCGCGGGCGGTGGCAGCGCACGCCTGCCTGACGAGGTACGCCGCCTGGCCGCCGTCGTCACCGGGCGCGGGGCGTGCAGTCATCCCGACGGCACGGCGCGGTTCGTGCTGAGCACCCTGGAGGCGTTCGATTCGGACGTCCGCGCCCACCTCGCGGGGTACTGCGAGGTGACCCGCTCATGACCCGGCAGTCCTTGCACATCGACTGGACCGCGTGCGACGGGCGCGGCCTGTGCACCGAGCTGCTCGGCCCCCTGCTGGTCCGTGACGAGTGGGGCTACCCGCGGGCCGCAGGGTACGGGTCGGACGTGCCGATCCCGGGCTCGTTCGCGGCCGATGCGCGCGACGCCGTGGCCCTGTGCCCACGGCTGGCGCTCAGCCTCCAGGAGGTGCGGACCCCGGCGCGTTCGTGAGGCGTCGCGCCACCGACGACTCGGCGTTCTCAGGTCCCCAGGTCCTGTGAGCTGTGGTGCCGCTGGCGTTAGGGTCGCTCGGGGGAGCCGCGACGTGCGGCCGCGCGTCGAGAGGGCGAGGATCCATGACCGCGATGCATGCGAGGTACCTGACCGAAGAGCTCGACGAGGCGGGTCACCCGCGTGCGTTCACGCTCCACTGCCCGCCCGGGTTCAACTTCGCGTACGACGTCGTGGACCAGCTCGGCTCGGAGACCCCCGAGCGTCGGGCGCTGCGCTGGTGCAACGACGACGGCGAGCAACGCACCTACACCTTCGGTGAGATGAGCCGCCTCAGCGACCAGGCGGCGTCATACTTCCTGTCCCGGGGTATCCGCAAGGGCGACCGGGTGCTGCTGATCCTCAAGCGGCACGCGCAGTTCTGGTGGGCGATCACCGGGCTGCACAAGATCGGTGCCGTGGCGGTGCCGGCGACCAACCAGCTCCTGAGGTACGACCTGGTGTTCCGCGTCGCCGAGGCGAGCATCACCGCCGTCGTCTGCACGCTCGAGGGCGACGTCGCCGCGGAGGTCGAGGCGGCCGAGCAGGAGCTCGGTCGTCCACTGGTCAAGATCGGCGTGCGGGGCTCGCGTGACGGCTGGGCCGACCTCGACGAGGGCATGGCAGCCGCACCGGTGTTCGTCCGACCCAGCGGTGCCGACCTGCCCACGGTCGAGGACCCGATGCTGCTGTACTTCACCTCGGGCACGACGGCGCAGCCGAAGATGGTCGTCCACGACTTCTCGTACCCGATCGCGCACATCCCGACAGCGAAGTACTGGCACAAGGTTGACCCGGACGGGCTGCACCTGACGCTCTCGGAGACCGGGTGGGCCAAGTCCGTGTGGGGGAAGCTCTACGGCCAGTGGCTCATGGAGACGTGTGTCGACGTCTACGACTTCGACCGGTTCGACCCGGTCCGCCTGCTCGAGCACCTGCAGGACGCGCGGGTCACGACCTTCTGCGCGGCACCGACCGTGTACCGGTTCCTCATCACCCACGACCTGTCCGCCTACGACCTCTCGGCACTGCAGCACTGCACGATCGCGGGCGAGGCGATGAACCCCGTCGTGTACGAGACGTTCCGTCAGAAGACCGGTCTCGAGCTGAAGGAGGGGTACGGCCAGACCGAGATGACCCTCGCGGTCGTGACCAACTACTGGCAGGAGACCAAGGCCGGCTCCATGGGCACGCCGTCGCCCGGCTACGACGTCGTCCTGCTCACCGAGGACGGGGCCGAGGCAGCCGTCGGCGAGGACGGCGAGATCTGCCTCCGGCTGCCGGACGGCGCCCGGCCGATCGGCCTGTTCATCGGGTACGACAACGACCTGGAGACCACGCGATCCGTCTGGCACGACGGGTACTACCACACCCACGACCTCGCTCGACGGGATGAGGACGGCTACTTCTGGTACGTCGGCCGTACCGACGACATGATCAAGACCTCGGGGTACCGCGTCGGCCCCTTCGAGGTCGAGAGCGTCGTCATGGCCCACCCCGCGGTCGTCGAGTGCGCGATCACCGGTGCACCCGACGAGGTCCGGGGCACCGTCGTCAAGGCGACGATCGTGCTGGCCCCCGGCGTCGAGCCGACGGACGCGCTCGCGAAGGACATCCAGTCGTTCGTCAAGCACCGGACCGCGCCGTACAAGTACCCCCGGGTGATCGAGTTCGTCGAGCGGATGCCGACGACGATCTCGGGCAAGATCCGCCGCGTCGTGATCCGCCAGGAGAGTGAACGCCGCGCGGACGGCGGGCCGCGCACCGGGGACGCCGCCCAGCAGTGACAGGATGATCGACCGGGGCGGATCAGGACAGACCGGACCGGTCGCACCGGCCGCCACGACCGATGGAGGGGGAATGACCGTTCCGCGCCCTGCGTGGATGCGTCGTCCGGCTGCGCGGCCCTCCCTCCTGGTGCAGTTCGGCAGCCTGTCGCTCGTCGTCATCGCCGTCCTCGGCCTGGTGATCGGCCAACAGCTCCACTCGCTGATCGCCGAGCGCGCCCAGGCGAACGCGCGCGCCTCGGCGGCCGTCTACCTCCAGCTCGTCCAACGCGCGTTCTTCACCCCCGACACGCAGAGCCCGTCCACGGGCGCCGTCGCCACGCCCCATCAGCTCTCGTTGTCCGAGCAGCTCACCGAGGATCCCGTCGTGCGGCAGCAGGTGCTCTCCGCGACGGCCTGGCTCGCGGACGGCATGGTCGTGTTCTCGACCGCGCGGGGCGAGATCGGGTCGCGCGAGGTGCTTCCCGCGTCGGCGAAGAAGGCGCTGGCAGGTGAGACGGTCTCCGGGACCGCCGACGCGAGCCGGGTGCGGAGCGACACGTACGACGTCCGGCAGCACGCGCGCGAGCAGGTCATGTTCGTGGACATGCCGCTCTCGATCGGTGGGCGCTCGACGCCGGCTGTGGTCGTCGAGATCACCCAGGACTATGTCCAGACGGAGGCGGCGATCCGCCACGACACGTCGATCGTCTACGGCTGGCTCGCCGGTGGGCTCCTGGTGCTGTACCTCGCCCTGTTCCGTGTCGTCGCGACCGCGAGCCGCCGCATCCGACACCAGTCCGCGGTGAACCGCGACCTCGCGCTGCACGACACCCTCACCGGGCTCGCGAACCGCAGCCTGCTCCGCGACCAGGTGACCCAGGCGCTCGTGGCGGCCCGTCGGCACGACGACCACGTCGCGCTGCTGCTCCTGGACCTCGACCGGTTCAAGGAGATCAACGACACGCTCGGGCATCACCACGGCGACCTGCTGCTGGCCCTGATCGGCCCGCGTCTGCAACCGGCGTTGCGGCCGGGCGACACGATCGCGCGGCTGGGCGGCGACGAGTTCGTCATCCTGCTGCCCGAGGTCGTCGACGCCACCGAGGCGCTGCTGGTCGCCCGCTCGGTGCTCCGCGCGCTCGACGAGGTGTTCGCGGTCGACGGGGTCGAGCTCGACGTCGGCGGCAGCGTCGGGATCGCCGTGAGCCCGGAGCACGGCGAGGACTTCGAGACGCTGCTCCGGCACGCCGACGTCGCGATGTACGCCGCGAAGACCAACCAGACCGGGGCGACGATCTACGACCCCGCGTACGACGCGAACAGCCCCGCGCGGCTCGCCATGCTCGGCGAGCTGCGACGCGGGATCGAGGCCGGGCAGCTCGTGCTGCACTACCAGCCCCAGGTCGACATGGACAGCGGCGAGGTCACCGGGGCCGAGGCCCTGGTTCGCTGGGACCACCCGACCCGCGGGCTGCTCTTCCCGGACGAGTTCATCCCGCTCGCGGAGCGGACGGGTCTGATCCGTCCGTTGACCCTCGCGGTGCTCGACCAGGCGCTCGCGCAGGCCGCACGGTGGGCGCAGGCAGGGCGCCCGTTGGCCGTCGCGGTCAACCTCTCGGCCCGTTCGCTCCTCGAGCTCACCCTCCACGACGACGTCGCGACAGCGCTGGCGCGGCACGGCGTCCCGGGCAGCATGCTCGAGCTCGAGATCACCGAGAGCACGGTCATGGCCGACCCCGAGCGCGCCCTGGTCGTGCTGAGGTCGCTGACCGACCTGGGGGTCACGGTGTCGATCGACGACTTCGGGACGGGTTACTCGTCGATGGCGTACCTGCAGCGGTTGCCGGTGCACGGGCTGAAGATCGACCGGAGCTTCGTGACGGACCTGAGCGGCGACGTCAACGAGGTCATCGTCTCCTCGAGCATCGACCTGGCCCGCAGCCTCGGCCTGCACGTGATCGCGGAGGGTGTCGAGGACCGGTCGACGTGGGACCGTCTCGCGGTGCTGGGCTGCCACGCGGGACAGGGGTACTACCTGTCGCGCCCGGTGCCGGCGGAGGCGTTCGACGCGTGGTTCGCGCACCATCTCGACCAGGAGCTCTCGGCGGCTCCCGGGGTGTGAGCCGATGTGGGCGGGTGTGGGCCGGTGTGGGCCGGTGTGGGCCCTGTCGCTCTGGGGTCCGCGTCAGTCGAGTCGGGGTTGCTCCGCCATCGCACGGAGTCCGAGCTCCTCGACCTGCGGAGGCCTGGCGTCGTCCGGGACGCGGGTGTCGGACGGCTCGCCGGCTGCTGTGCGTGGAGCCTCCGTCGTGCGACGTGGCATCGCAAGGCCGGCGACCACGAGCATCACGGCGGTGGCTGCGAGCGCCACGAAGACCCAGGTCACGGCGAGCCCGAACCGGTGCGGGTCGCTGGTCGCGTCTTGACCGCGCAGCATCCCGTTGACGACGGCACCGAGGACGGCGACGCCGACGGCGCTGCCGATCGACCGGGCGAACATGTTGGTGCCGGTGACGACGGCGCGCTCACCCCACGCCACGCTCGACTGCGCGGCGATCAGGCTCGGCGCCGCGACGAGACCGAGCCCGAGCCCGACGACGAAGCAGCCGAGCCCGACGGCGACCAGGGCGGGGTGCGTCGACGTCGCGGCGAGCTCGACCGTGCCAAGGATCACGATCGCCGACCCCAGCAGCACGGTGGTGCGGAACCCGACCCGAAGGTAGACGCGGCCTGACAGCGTCGCGGCGATGGGCCACCCGATCGTCAGGACCGCGAGCGTGAGACCGGACGTCAGCGGCGACGCGTGCAGCAGCGCCTCGAGATAGCTCGGCACGTACGACGTCAGGCCGATCATGATCGCGCCGACGCCGATCGACACGAGAGACGTGGTGAGCACGATGCGCCGGGTGAGCATTGTCAGTGGGAGCACGGGCTCGGCGGCCCGAGCCTCGACGCGCGCGAAGGCGACCAGGAGGGCTGCCCCCACGGCAAATGCGCCGATGCTGGGCGCCGAGATCCATGCCCAGGCGCTGCCGCCCTCGAGCATCGCGAGGATCAGGAGGCTGAGCGCGCCGGTCAGGAGGGTGCCGCCGAGCCAGTCGATCCTGTGCCGGGTGCGCGTGACCGTCTCGTGAAGGTGCCGGACGAGCAGCCACACCGCTGCCAAGCAGAGCGGCACGTTGACGAAGAAGATCCAGCGCCATGAGGTGAACTCGGAGAACACACCGCCGAGCGTTGGTCCGACGATCGCGGAGATCGCCCACACGCTCGCGAGGTACCCCTGCGCCTTGGCGCGCTCCTCGAGCGTGTAGATGTCGCCGACGATCGTCATGGCCATCGGCTGCACGGCGCCCGCACCCAGACCCTGGACGGCGCGGAACGCGATGAGCACGGGCATGCTCCACGCGAACCCCGAGGCCACCGACCCGAGCAGGAACAGGCCGACCCCGAGGAGCACGACGGGCTTGCGGCCGACGGAGTCCGCGACCTTCGAGTAGATCGGGACGGCGACGGCCTGGGTGAGCAGGTAGATCGAGAACAGCCACGGGAAGCTCGCGAAGCCGCCGAGGTCCTTGACGATCGTGGGCACGGCCGTCGCGAGGATCGTCGAGTCGATCGCGACGAGACCAGTCGTCACCATGACGGCGATGAGGATCGGTCCGCGTTCCGACCTGAAGCCGACGCCGTCGCTGCTCATCCCGACCCTTCCGCTGCCGCGCCGTGCGGCCCACCACCGTGACAAGTCTGCAGGCCGGTGCTGACATTCCCGGTTGGCGAGATCTCGGCCGGGCGGGCTGGGGAGTTGTGCGGACGATGCCCGGTGAACTCGATCACCCAGTCGCGGGGCACCGAGTGCAGGCGTCGTCCACGAGCGCTCGTCTCGACGGCGAGACGTACCCGCTGTGCTGACCAGGTCGAGCAGCATCGGCAATACGACGCTGCTGGCACCCCATGACCGATCACGCGTCCTGCGCAGCGTCTTCGGCGCCAGCCATGAACGGCAGAGCGGCGACGGTTGCCCGATGGCAGTCGCGCTCGACACCGGTGCGCGTGTGTCGTCGGGGAAGCGGACGTGCGAGCGACAGGCGCAGGCGTCGCAATGTCGACCGGATTCAGCTGTGCGCTGTCGCCCGGGTGCGCCGGAAGCAAGCTGGCGCGCCCGGCCTCGGGCGCAGGTCAGGAGTCGGCGCTGAGGTTGTGGATGCAGAGGCCGAGAGTCTCGAGCAGCGCCTTCTGGCGGGCGGGTGTCAGCCCGGTGCACATCGTCGTCTGGACGGAGAGCGCGGCGGTGCTGGCGGCGTCGAGGAGCTCGCGACCGGCACGGGTCAGCTCGGTGGGCAGCTCGCGGCCGTGCGGCGCGGTTGCGGGTCGGGTGACGAGGCCGCGGTCTTCGAGACCCCGCAGGACGGCGTTCATCGACTGGCGGGTGACGAAGACCCCGCGCGCCAGCTCGGCGTTCGACAGTCCGGGGCGTTGCCCGAGCAGCTCCAGGCACGCGTACTGGGGCACGGTCAGGTGGAGCGGGCGAAGCGCGGCATCCATGGAGCTCCGCAGCGCCACCGCGGCCTGCTTGAGCACGTAGCCGACTGCGTTCTCCACCGGCCCGAGGATCTCGCGTTGCTCCATGTCAGTATCCTGACATACGGTGGGCGATGTCAGGACATTGACATACCGAGGAGATCGCCATGACCGTCACCGGACCCGACTTCATCGCCCTGCAGGTGCGCGACCTGGAACGCGCCGCTGCCTTCTACGAGGACCGTCTCGGTCTGCGTCGCGCTCCGTTCAGCCCGCCGCACGCCGTCGTGTTCGCCACGACTCCTGTCCCGTTCGCGGTGCGGGACGCGCAGCCCGACGTCGACCTCGACGCGGCGGAGCGTCCGGGCCTCGGCGTCGCGTTGTGGCTGCACAGCACCGACGCGCAGGCCCTGCATGACTCGCTCGACGCCGCAGGAGTGCCGATCCTGACGCCGCCGTTCGACGGCCCGTTCGGGCGAACGTTCGCCTTCGCCGACCTCGACGGCTACGCCGTCACGATCCACGACAAGCAGTAGGCCTCGACACTCGATCGGGTGCGCGAGCGGCGCGCATGACCCGCTCGCGTGCGGTTCCCCGGCTGGGACATCGCGTGCGGCGCGTGTGACGATCAGGAGGTGAGCTCCCTCCTGCGCCCGCGTGCCGCCCTCGCGCACGCCCTGCTGAGCCGTGTCGCCGGCCCGGAGCCGGACGAGGCCAGGGACCGCATCCACCTGACCCCGGGCCCCCGCTGGTTCGACCCGGCGAGTCCGATCGGGCGGGTGCACGGGGACGCGTCGATGTTCGTCGGGGGAGTGCGCGCCCTGCTCCTGCAGTCGCTGCACCCTCGCGTGATGACGGCCGTCGCCGAGCACTCGGGATATCGGCTGGACCCGTGGGGGCGCCTGCAGAACACGGCTACGTTCATCGCGGCCACCACGTTCGGGACGAGGGCCGCCGCGGAGCAGGCCGTGGCGATCGTGCAGGCCGTGCACAAGCGGGTGTTCGGCACGATGCCCGACGGCGTCGGGTACGACGCGTCCGACCCGCACCTGTTGTCCTGGGTGCACCTGGGCGAAGCGGAGAGCTTCCTGCTCGCGCACCAGCACTTCGGCAGGCGACCGCTGGATGACGCCGGATGCGACGAGTACGTGGCACAGACCGCCGTGGTGGCGCGGGCCCTCGGTGTCGAGAACCCGCCGGTGACCTACGCGGACCTGCGCGCGCAGCTCGCCGACTTTCGCGGCGAGCTGGCGAGCACCGAGGCGGCGCGGGACGTCGCGACGTTCCTGCTGCACACACCTCCGCTGCCCTGGGTGGCGCGGCCCGGCTACGGACTGATCACGTCGGGCGGCCTTGCGCTGCTGCCGCCGTGGGCACGGCGCGAGCTCGGCGTGCGGGCTGCGCCCGTGTTCGACCCGCTGCGTCGGGCAGGCGGCAAGGCGATCACCGCCACGATCAGGTGGGCGCTCGACTCGAAGGAGCCGGGGCGCGCCCCCAGTGCGGCCGCCGCTGAGTGACGGGCGTCGCTGCGGCGGGCGTGTTCGTCGGCGCCCGCCGCGGCGACCGTGTCACCCCTGGACGACGGCGGCTTCCTCGGACTCGTCGATCATGGCCTGGATCTGCTCGCTGGGCAGCGCGACGGCGATCGCCCAGTAGTAGATGATCAGGCTGAATGCGGCGACGGTGATGATGTCCCACCAGAGCGGGATGAGCGGGCTCTTCAGCGGCCCGTAATCGCTCAGGTAGACGATGACTCCCATCCCGATGAGATAGACCGGCAGCCATTGCGCCGCCCGGTAGTTCAGGACGGGTGCGTGCGGGTTCAGCTTGAAGACCCTGTTGATCCCGAGGATGACGTACCCGAGAAGGATCGCGACGCCGAGCTTCCAGTCGGTGTCCCAGGTCGACCACAGGATGATCAGGTTCGACACGATGAACGCGAGCGGGGCGAAGAACCCGCCGGCCGGCAGGCGGTACGGGCGCTCGGCGTGCGGGAGCCGCTTGCGGAACACCCCGAACGACAGCGGCGCGCCGGCGTACATCAGGACGCTGGCGCTGGTGATCAGTCCGACGAGCGACTGCCAGCTCGGGAACGGCAGGAAGCAGATGCACCCGATGACGAAGGCGACGATCACGCCGACCCACGGCACCCCGCGCTTGTTCAGCCGCTCGAAGGCCATCGGGACGTAGCCGTTGCGGCTCAGGCCGTAGGACACGCGCGACGAGGCCGCGGTGTAGATCAGGCCGGTTCCGGCGGGCGAGATGATCGCGTCCAGGTACAGGATCGCGGCGAGCCAGCCGAGGCTGACCAGCGACGCCAGCTGGGCCCAGGGGCCGGTGAACGCGGTGTACAGGCCGGACCCGACCTGGCTCCAGGTGGATCCGATCGCACTCGCCGGCAGCGCGAGCAGGAAGACGACCTGCAGCGCGATGTAGATGATGATGCCCAGGATGATCGAGCCGATCACCGCGACGGGGATGTCGCGCTTGGGGTTCGTGCTCTCGCCTGCGAGCTGGTCGGCCTGCTCGAATCCGAGGTACGAGAAGATGATCCCGCTGGTCGCGACCGCCGCGAGGATGCCATGCGCTCCGTCCGGCGAGAAGCCGTCGGCCGCGGTGAAGTTCGAGGTGTGCAGCCCGCCGAGGATCGCCACGAGCAGGATGGTTGCCAGCGGGACGCCGACCTTCCACCACGTCGCGGTGCTGTTGGTGAGGGCGAGGGCCCGGATGCCGAGGAAGTTCACCGAGGAGACGAGCGCCATCAGGATGACGGCGATCACGAGCCCGCTGCCGGTCAGCAGGCCCTTGGTGTTCAGCCAGCTGCTCGCGAAGGAGTAGTGCTGCGCGTAGCTGATCATCGCCGAGACCTCGATCGGGGCGACGGTCGCCGCCTGCAACCACGAGAACCAGCCGAACGACGCGCCCGCCGCGCCGCCGAACGCATAGTGCGGGAACCGTGCCGACCCACCGGAGACCGGGTACATGGCGCCGAGCTCGGCGTGCACGAGGGCGAGGACGAGGATCGCTGCACCGCCGATGACCCAGGAGATGATCGCGGCGGGCCCCGCCGTCGCCAGCGCGGTCTTCGCTCCGAACAACCATCCGGAGCCGATGATCGACCCCATCGACGCCCAGAGGAGCGAGATGAGTCCGATCTCCCGTCGCAATGATCGGACGGGTGCACGAGCGGGTTCTTCTTCAATGACTGCCATGACCGAACTCCCCTTCTTGCAGGGCCTCGGCGCGTCATCGAGCCGGGGGCAGCAGGTAGACACCCGTGGATGTCGTTACCAGAGGAGAGGGTACGAGTCATAGAACCGACGGACAACGCACATAACAAAACTCACAGGAAACGTCCAAGAACGCTCTCAGGACCGCACGCGCCGCGCAGAGCGGCGCCGGGGTGGACGTCGGCCACCTCAGGCGGCGGCCCGACCGCGGCCACGACGCCGGTGGCCCGCGCAGGGGCGCCACCGTCCTCGCGTGCGAGAGACTGCGCGAGGAGGTCCCGACATGCCGACGCCCGATCCCTCGTCCGCCGCCGGACCCGCGCGAGCCGACCGGCACGGGCCCGAACCGCGCGAG
>MLJW01000684.1_pt1 | contig 11584 bp, 13 predicted proteins | sample 888231 | NCBI WGS metagenome assembly MLJW01 (sample SAMN05788063, study PRJNA343431) | mine drainage metagenome | isolation source: sample collected from the inflow into an acid mine drainage treatment plant... | place: Germany: Lusatia, lignite mining district
GTGCTGGGCATCCATTTCGATTGGAAGCCCCAGGCCCAGGCCGTCGTCAGCGGTGTTCGCATGACCGAGGAAGAGTCGGCCCGCTCCCGGGTCATGCTGCTCGACCACAAGGGCCGGGTCTTGGCGTCATCCGATGGCAAGGGCGAGCTTGAGGAGACCTTCCGCCTGCCCGGCAATGCGGTCGCCATGGGCAGCTACGCCCTCGAGGGGGCGACGGTGGGATATGCGCTCACCCCCGGTTACGAGACCTATCAGGGCCTGGGCTGGTACGGCTGCATCCTTCAGCGCGAACCGCCCAAGGCCTCGGCGGCCCAATCGTCGCGAGCCGCCTAGACTTACTGGCCTCGCAGCACGTCCATCACCGCCTCGCCATAGCGGGCGAGCTTGCCTTCGCCCACGCCCGAGATGGCGGCCAGGTCCGACAGGCCCGAGGGCCGCGTGACGGCGATCTCCGCCAGTGTCCGATCGTGGAAGATCACATAGGGCGGCAGATGCTGGCGGGCGGCCTCGTCGCGGCGCCAGGCGCGCAAGGCCTCGAACACCGGCTGGTCCTGGAAGCCACCGGTCTCGTTGCGTTGCTCGCTTAAGCCCTCGTCCAGGCTGACCGGCAGACCGAGGACGTCGGAGATGGCCTGGGCGGTCTCGACAGCCTTGAGCTCGGTGCTGGCGACCAGGGCGGCGGGCTCGAAGCGATCCAACCGGGCGGCGAGCGCCATGGCGGCGGCGCGGCCCTCGTCGCTGAGCGGCCAGGTGGACGGCGGCGTCTCGCGTGCGACCATCGGGCGCATCGCTGCTGCGGGCGCGGACGTCTTCGTCGCCGGGTCGGCCGTGTACGGCGCACCGGACATCGGAGCGGAGATCGATGCCCTGCGTGCGCTCGCCGCAGCCGCCAGCCCTCGGCCCTGACCAGTACTGAGTTCCAGGTCATCCCCCCGACCCACCGCACATCGTGGGAGTCGCCCAGCGCGTGCACCTCCGGAATACCAGGTGTGGCATCATCGTTTGCGAGAACGAGAACACACACGTGCTCCGGGGTCGGTGCAATTCCGAGCCGGCGGTGACAGTCCGCGACCCGAGCCGTGACCGGAGCGGCGCCGGAAGGCGCGACTGCGGTCGTGGCGAGGTTGACCTGGTGGAACTCCAGGACCGACGGTGAAAGTCCGGATGGGAGGCAGTACGTGGCGGTATGTGCGGCGTGAGCCGTGCGAGCCGTGGTTCGCGACGCAGGTCGTCCTGCGCTGCCGACCTCACCCTGGAGCGTCATCGGAGCCCGGGAGATGAGGATCGCGATGCCGGACACGGTCGTCACGCCCGTGGAGTCTGCGGCGATGCACCGTGCCCTGGCGCTTGCCGCGCGTGGTCCGTCGCACGGCCCCAACCCTCAGGTCGGCTGCGTCCTGCTCGACCCCGCCGGTCGCGTGCTCGGTGAGGGGTGGCACGCGGGTGCGGGCACCGCGCACGCCGAGGTGGCCGCCCTGCGTGACGCCCGCGGACGCGGGTCGGACGTCCGTGGTGGCACAGCGGTCGTGACACTCGAGCCGTGCAACCACACGGGACGCACCGGTCCGTGCGCGGTCGCACTCGCCGACGCCGGTGTGGCACGCGTCGTGTATGCGGTTCCCGACCCGAGCACGCGGGCATCCGGTGGCGCCGCTCACCTGCGCTCTCGCGGTGTCGACGCGGTCGGCGGCCACCTGAGGTCGGACGGAGAGCGGCTCCTGCGGGTCTGGTTGCACGCGATCCGCTCCGGGCGCCCGTTCGTCACCCTCAAGATCGCCAGCAGCCTGGACGGTCGAGTGGCAGCGGCGGACGGCACCAGCAGGTGGATCACCTCGGGCGAAGCGCGCGCACATGCTCACCTGCAGCGGGGCGACGTCGATGCGATCGCGATCGGCTCGGGCACGATGCTGGCGGACGACCCGTCACTGACCTCACGGACCCGCTCGGGCTCGCTCGGCGGACACCAGCCCCTGCGGGTCGTGGTCGGGTACACCGACGTCCCTCCCGGGTCCAGGCTGCACGGTCCCGGTGGCGAGCTCGTGTCGTTGCGTACGCATGACATCGACCACGTCATGGCCGCCCTGGCTGCCCGCGAGGTGCGTCATCTGCTCGTCGAGGGCGGACCGACGCTGGCGACAGCGTTCCTGCGGTCCGGCGTCGTCGACGAGGTTCACGCCTATGTCGCGCCGGTCCTGCTCGGTGCCGGCCCTGCGAACGTGCTCGACCTCGGGATCGGCACGATGTCCGGGGCCGTGCGGCTGAGCGTCCAGCGGGTTCTTCCGCTCGGACCAGATGTCCTCCTGGTCGCGACGCCCTCGTCGGCGGACGTCACCGCACCGACCAGCCGCACGGACTCGTCTGCCGGCACCGCGTCCTCAGCAGCCACCGCATCGTCCAGCACCGTCCAGCAGGAGGAGAACTGATGTTCACCGGGATCGTCGAAGAGGTCGGGCAGGTCGTGGAGATCAGCCGTCCGGGAGGGCCGAGTGGCGACGCGCGACTGTCGCTGCGCGGTCCGCTCGTGACGTCGGACGTCCACCGCGGCGACTCGATCTGCGTCTCCGGCGTGTGCCTGACTGTCACCGACCTTCCTGAGATCGGGGTGTTCACCACGGATGTGATGCCGGAGACGCTGCGGCGCACGTCGCTCGGAGATCTGCTTCCCGGATCGGCAGTGAACCTCGAACGCGCCGTGCGCGCCGATGCGCGACTCGGTGGGCACGTCGTGCAGGGGCACGTGGACGGCGTCGGCGTCATCGCCCGGCGATCGCCGGGACCGCGATGGGACGAGGTCGAGATCTCGATCCCCGTCGAGCTCGCGCGGTACGTCGCGGAGAAGGGTTCTGTCACCGTCAGCGGTGTGTCGCTGACGGTGACGTCGGTGGGGAGCGACACGTTCGGCGTCTCGCTCATCCCGACCACCCTGAGCGAGACGACCCTGGGCGCGCTCACGGTGGGCACCACCGTCAACATCGAGGTCGACGTCCTCGCGAAATATGTCGAGAGGTTGCTCGAGGCGAGCCCGTCCGTAGGCGCGCTGCGACATGCGGCACGAGGCGGCGGGGAGCGACCCGGTCCGACCGACATCCAGCCAGAGAGCCACACAGACAGCCAGCCAGACAGCCAGAGAGACAGCCAGAGAGACCAGGACGCACGATGACGAGAACCGACGCAGCATCGGCACCGATCCGCACCGGGACGGTCGAGGAGGCGATCGACGCGCTTCGACAGGGTCGACCGATCCTTGTCGCCGACTCCCCGGATCGGGAGAACGAGGCCGACGTGATCCTCGCAGCGCAGTCCGCGACCACGGAGTGGGTCGCGTGGACGATCCGACACTCGTCGGGTTATCTGTGCGCCCCGATGCCGGCGGCGCGCGCGGACGCGCTTGACCTCCCCCTCATGGTCCCGCAGAGCCAGGACCCACGACGGACGGCGTACACCGTGACGGTGGACGCCGCGCACGGGGTGACGACGGGGATCTCGGCGGCCGATCGCGCCTTCACCCTGCGGGTGCTGGCGGATCCCGCGTCCGGTCCCGAGAACCTCATCCGACCGGGGCACGTGCTGCCACTGCGAGCGGTGCCCGGCGGTGTGCTCCATCGGTCTGGGCACACCGAGGCGGCGGTCGACCTGTGCCGGCTCGCGGGTCTCGAGCCGGTGGGCGCCATCGCCGAGCTCGTGAACGACGACGGCACGATGACGCGCCTGGGTGAGGCGTCCGCAGTTGCGCAGGAGAACGGCCTCGTGCTGCTCACCATCGCCGACCTCATCGCGTGGCGGACCTCGCACGGCGACCTTCCCGTCCGGGAGAACGCACCCGAGCACGGTGTCGCCGCTGCCCCACCGCGCCCGCGCGTCCACGAGACCGGGACGGCGGAGCTCCCGACCCGGCACGGGTTGTTCCGGATCCACGGCTACCGTGACCTGCGCACGGGCTCGGAGCACGTCGCGATGGTCTCCGAGTGTTCCGCGAGCGGCGTCCCGGTCGTGCGTGTGCACTCGGAGTGCTTGACAGGGGACGCATTCGCCTCGGCTCGCTGCGACTGCGGTCCGCAGCTCGATGCCGCCCTCGCCACCGCGGCGAGCGAGGGAGGCGCGGTGGTCTACCTCCGGGGCCACGAGGGACGTGGGATCGGCCTCCTTGCCAAGATCTCGGCGTACGCGCTCCAGGACGAGGGGCGCGACACGGTCGAGGCGAACATCGACCTCGGTTGGCCCGCGGACCGGCGGGAGTACGGCGCCGCGGCCGCGATCCTGCACGACCTCGGCCTCGACCGCGTCCAGCTCCTGACGAACAACCCGGCCAAGGTCGCGGGGCTGACGGCTCACGGGATCGATGTGGTCGAGGTGCGGCCGATCGAGGTCGGGCGCACGCCCCAGAACGCGCGCTACCTGAGGACCAAGGCCCTGCTGATGGGTCATCTGCTGAGCGACACGGAGACGGCGGTTGCCGGCTCGACCGCCACCGAGGACGAGGAGACATCGTGAGCGGCGCAGGAGCACCGAGGATCACCACGGACGGCACAGGCCTGCGGGTCGTCGTGATCGCGGCAAGCTGGCACACCCAGATCATGGACGGGCTCCTGGCGGGAGCAACGAAGGCGCTGGACGCCGCCGGGGTAGGCGACGTGACGGTCGTCCGGGTCCCTGGATCGTTCGAGCTTCCCGTGGCTGCTGCCCGTGCCGCGCAGCAGGGTGCGGATGCCGTCGTCGCGCTCGGCGTCGTGATCCGTGGCGGGACGCCGCACTTCGAGTACGTCTGCGAGGCCGCCACGATAGGTTTGACGGAGGTCTCGGTCCGGAGCGGGGTCCCTGTCGGTTTCGGCGTTCTGACCTGCGACAACGAGGCTCAGGCGTTCGAGCGTGCCGGCCTGCCGGGCTCGCGCGAGGACAAGGGCGCCGAGGCGGCCGAGGCGGCCGTCGCGACCGCGATCGCGCTGCGCTCCCTGTGAGCGCTGCCCGTTCGTTGGACGTCGCGCCAGGTGCGCGCCCGAGCCGTCTAGGCTCAGGGCTGTGAAGACGTTCGACTCCTTGTTCGCCGAGCTGGCCGAGAAGGCCGCCACCCGCCCGACCGGATCGGGCACGGTCGCCGAGCTCGACGCGGGTGTGCACGCGATCGGCAAGAAGATCGTCGAGGAGGCGGCCGAGGTCTGGATGGCGGCCGAGCACGAGGGTGAGGAGCGGACCGCAGAGGAGATCTCGCAGCTCCTCTACCATCTGCAGGTGCTCATGCTGGCGTGCGGCCTGACGCTCGACGACGTGTACGCCCACCTCTGACCCGTTGGCTCCCTGCGGGGGTCGAGCCCGACTCCCGCCCGTCCTGAACTCGAGGGCCTTGTGCTGAGAATCGCCGTCCCGAACAAGGGCTCCCTGTCGGAGCCTGCCAGCGAGATGCTCCGGGAGGCCGGCTACCGCCAACGGCGCGACTCTCGCGAGCTCGTCCTCGCTGACCCCGCCAACGACGTCGAGTTCTTCTTCCTTCGTCCGCGGGACATCGCGCTGTACGTCGGTTCGGGCACCGTCGATGCCGGGATCACCGGCCGGGATCTTCTGCTCGACTCCGGAGCCCCTGCGGTCGAGCACCTGGAGCTGGGTTTCGCGCGGTCGACGTTCCGGTTCGCCGCTCCGGCGGGCGAGATGTCCGCGGTCGAGCAGATCTCCGGCAAACGGGTCGCGACGTCCTACCCGGTTCTCGTCGCCGACCACCTGAGCCGGCAGGGCATCCCGATCGCGGGCGTCGTGCGGCTCGACGGCGCCGTCGAGACAGCGGTCCGGCTCGGGGTCGCCGACGTGATCGCCGACGTCGTCGAGACCGGCACGACGCTCCGGGCGGCGGGGCTGGAGATCTTCGGCGAGCCGATCCTTCGGTCCGAAGCCGTCCTCGTGCGTCGGTCCGACCAGGAGCCGCCCGCGGGTCTCGAGGTGCTCACGCGCCGGCTCCAGGGTGTCCTCACCGCGCGCGAGTACGTGCTGATGGACTACGACATCCCGTTGGCGAGGGTCGAGGCGGCAGTCGCGATCACGCCCGGCCTCGAGTCCCCGACCGTGTCACCCTTGCACGACCGCGACTGGGCTGCCGTGCGCGCCATGGTGCGGCGCGACGAGACGAACGCGGTGATGGACGCGCTGTACGACGTCGGTGCCCGGGCGATCCTGGTGACGTCCATTCACGCGTGCCGGTTGTGAGCATGGGGCGCGCGGGCACGCCGGGCCACGGGCCACGGGACGCCCTGCACGCCCCGTTCCGCCCGCGCCTCGCCCGTGCGGTCTCGTTGTCCTTCGCCGGCGCGGTCGTCGTGCTGACGCTGGTGCTGGCGATCGCCCTCCCGACGGAGGGCTCCGGTGCGTTCGCTCTCCCGGACCGTCTGGGGATCGTCCTCGTCGGCGTGGCGATCGTCGTCTTCCTGTGGCGGCAGGCCTCCGTCGTCGCTCTTCCGGACGTCGACGGTCTCACCGTGCGGAACCTCGTGTTCACCCGTCGGCTCGCATGGGCGGAGATCATCTCCGTCCGGTTCGGGTCCGGTCGCCCCTGGGTGCAGCTGGACCTCGCCGACGGCGACACGCTGGCGGTGATGGGCGTTCAGGAGTCGGACGGCGCCCGCGCCGTCGAGGAGTCACGCCGACTGGCCACTCTCGTGGCGTTGCACACCTCGGTCGAACGCGACACCTGATCCGACCGAGGTCAGCGGTCGACCACGGATTCAGCGTGGACTCCCGCGACTGCGGCGGCGAGGAAAGCCGCGGGATCGACGTCGAGGCCCCGGCCCATGGTCGACAGGGGGATCGGCGTCTCCGCGAGCGCGGCCAGCAGGTCAGGCCCTGCGTCCACCCGCACGAGGTGGTGCCGCCCGACGGGTGCCCCGAGGGCCGCGGACTGCGCGGTGATCGTGTCGCCGAGCGCCGCGAGCGGGGACCCGGGGGGGAACTCCGGCACCACGACGTCGGCGGGTGCGAGAGCCACCCGCCCGAAGGCCGTGAGGGAGTGGTGCGACACGCCGCGGTGACGCGCGCGGGCGTCGACGCCCGAGACGCGGAGCGAGGCGATCGGCCGGCCATGAAGAGTGGCCGCAGCGTTGAGCGCCTCGCCGGCGGAGACGCCCGAAAACCCCCACCGGGTACCGGTGCCGAGATTCCCCGGACCTTGCGCGACGATCACCAGGTCTGCCCCGACCACCAGATGCGCAGCGAGCAGCCCCATGTGGACGGTGACGGCCTCGAGGTCCCCCCCGAACGCCTGCCCGACGGTCACGCAGGACGCGAGCCAGCCGGTCTCGCGGAGAGTGGACACCGTCCGAGAGAACCACGCAGGCAACGCCCCACCGTCGGTCATCACATACGCGATCCGAGGGGCGGGGCGCCCGGCCGATGCGGCCGAGTACCGTGCACCGGCGATGATCGCAGGAACTGCCGAGTGCAGGTCGGCCACGACGACCGGCAGGCCGGCGAGGTCGTCCGCATCACAGAGCAGGCCATGGTGGTCCGACTCCTGGTCGTCCACCCCGAGCACCATCGTCTGGAGCGGCGTGTATCGCGCCTTGACGAGGTGGCCGGGGGAGGGCGTCGGATCGTCTGGGACCCGGTCCGTCCTGGCCGCCACGAGCGCATAGCCCCCGGTGCCGAGCCCCCGGTCGAGCGCGGTGACGTTGAGCAGCACGCTGGCCCCGACCTCGATCGGGCCGACAAGCTCGGGATAGGCGAGGGCACGCACGGGCGCGCGGACGCTGCGCGGCTCCGACGGCGCCCGGCCGGACCCGTGCACCCCCACGCCAGCACCTGGTACGGGCTGAGCGTCGTGCAGCTCGACGCCGAGCTCGACGGCGCCACGCCAGGCCCGCCCGACCGACACCACCGTTCCTGCGCGCCACGTGATCACGGCATCACCGTACCGGCCTACTACCGTGGTCCCGTGGCCGACCCGATACCTCCAGCCGAACGGTTGCTCAATCTCGTCATCGCCCTGGTCAACACGGGGAGCAGGATGTCGAAGGAGCAGATCCGCAGCACGGTCGCTGGCTACGGCGACGCCGCCTCCGACGACGCATTCGAACGGATGTTCGAACGGGACAAGGACGCTCTCCGCGACCTGGGTATCCCGATACTCACCGTGACGGGGCGGGGGCATGGGGACGACATCGGCTATCGCATCGATCAGGACGCGTACGCGATGCCGCAAGTAGACCTCACGGCGGCCGAGCTCGGCGTGCTCTCCTTGGCTGCGCAGTTCTGGCAGGACCGATCGCTGCGAACCGATGCGACTCGCGCTTTGACGAAGCTTCGCGCGGTCGGCTCCGGCCCCGAGGCCGGCGACCTCGTCGCCGGGCTCGCCCCACGTGTCCCTGCGGCGGGGGCCGCACTCGGACCGCTCCTCGACGCGGTGCACGCTCATCAGGCCGTCACGTTCAGCTACCGGGCTGCCAGCACCGGTGAGGTGCGAACCCGGGTGCTGGAACCCTGGCGGCTGCTCGTGCGCGAGGGTGGGTGGTATGTCGTGGGGCTTGATCGCGACCGGGAGGCCGCGCGCTCGTTCCGGCTGAGTCGTATCGAGGGCCCGGTGTGGGGTGTCGGACCGGCTGCGGCGTTCGTGGTCCCGGCCGGCGTCGACCCGGCCGCTGTTCTGGACTCGCGTCGCGCGGGGACGTCCGCGGTCGCCGTTCTCGCGGTTCGTCCGGAACGTGCGAGCGCCCTGCGATCACGTGCGGTGACCGGCGCGCTCCGGTCGGGTCAGCTCCTCGGTGACCTGGTCGATCGCGACCTGATCCGCGTGCCGTACACGTCGATCACCGCATTTGTCGACGAGGTCGTCGGCTACGGAGACGCGGTCGTGGTGCTGGAGCCGAGGGAGCTGCGTGAGCGGGTCGTGGCCCGGCTTCAGGCAGCAGCCGCGCTCGACCCGTTGATGGTGGTGCCAGGTCTGCGTGCGGCACCCGGCGTGACGCCCGCTCACCCGGATCAGGAGGAGGTGAACCGTCGTGGTTGAGAGGGCGCCCGATCGACTGGTGCGGCTGCTCGGGATGATCGCGTACCTGGAGCGCCACGGCGGGGTCCCCGTCGAAGAGCTCGCCGAGCAGTTCCAGGTGTCCCGCCGTCAGGTCGTCGACGACGTCGACACGCTGTGGCTCACCGGAACCCCGGGTTACTGGCCGCACGACCTCATCGACTTCGATGCGGCGGCACTCGAGCAGGGTGTCGTCCGCGTGACGCAGAGCCGCGGGATGACCCGGCCGCTTCGTCTGGGAACGCGCGAGGCGATCGCCCTGGTCGCTGCGTTGCGCGCGATGCGCGAGTCTCTCGTAGCCGGCCCCGACCCGGACCGCCTCGCGGTGCTGCAGTCGGTTCTGCGCAAGCTCACCACGGCGACGGGGGAGGCCGCGACGATCGTCGATGTGCGCCTCGCCGCGGACGGTGCGCCGGCGGTGAACGCCGCGGTGGGCGCGGCGCTCCAGTCAGGTCGTCGGCTCAAGCTCGACTACGTGACCGCGGCCGACGTCGCCGGGGAGCGCGAGGTGGATCCGCTCCGGCTCGTGACGGGGGGGCGGAGGACCTACCTCGTCGCGTGGTGCTGGCGCGCCCGTGCGGAGCGCCTCTTCCGAATGGACCGCGTGCTGTCCGCCGAGGTGCTCGACGTCCCGGTGGCCGAGCATCCACGCTCGGACCACCAGGACACGTTCCACCCCGACACGGACGCGGAGCTCGTGACGCTCGAGCTCGAGAGCCGGGCGCGATGGGTCGCCGAGACGGTGCCTGTCGAGGCGGTTCGAAACCGGCCCGACGGATCGTTCGAGGTGGACCTCCGCGTGGTCGACCCGACGTGGCTCCGGCACCTCCTGCTCCAGATCGCGGGCGACGTCCGTGCCGTCCGGCCCAGAAGCGTCGCGGTCGACGTGGCGCAGGTCGCGCGGAGCGCGCTGGGTGCGTACGACATGACGATACCTGGCCAGGCGGCGGACTGAGCCCGGGCGGATACGCTGACGCTCATGCTGTGGTTCACGGTCTGGACGGTCCTCGTCATCGCGACGGTGGTCGGTGCCTTCTTCCTCGGCCGCGACCTGTGGCGCAAGGCTCGCGCCCTCCTGGACGAGCTGGGACGCGCGTCCCACGTCTTCGGGGAGCTGTCCGTGCAGGCGGCTGCCCTAGCCGAGGTGGCCGCCTCGCTCGAGGCTGTGCGCGCCGCACGTGATCCCTTCGCGGACCCGGTGGCCGCTCGGCGGACTCGGGCGACCGTGCACGGGCGCGTGGCGCAGCGACGGTCCACCCGCGAGGAGCGACGGCGAGCGACGGCGGAGAGCTGGCGGCGATTCACGCACTGAGCGTGCGTGCCCCCTGACTGGTCGCCCCGGTCGGTGCTGACCGCGGTGCCCTAGCATGAGCCGCACGGCAGGTTCCTACGGAGGAGTCCGATGTTCCGCAACGGTCTGACGCCCGCGCACGTGATCGTGGTGCTGATCCTCGTCGTGCTCCTGTTCGGAGCCAGGCGGCTCCCCGACGTGGCCAAGAGCGTCGGCCAGTCGCTCAGGATCTTCAAGAGCGAGATCAAGGACCTCGGGGCTGCGGACACGGCGGCACCGTCGGCACCCCCGCCCGCGTCACCGGCGCCGGCAGCGCCGACGACCCCGTCCACGTCGCCGTCCGACCCGACCGCCAGGCCACCGTCGTCACCCTCCGCGGCCACCGATACCGATCCGCTGCCGCCGGCCGGCGCCGGCCCTCAGGTCTGACCGTCGATGGCCCGACGTCCGGGCCGCTCCTCCACGGGCGGCCGCATGTCTTTGCGCGCACACCTGGCTGAGCTGCGCAAGCGCCTGGTCCTTGCCGTGATCGGCTTGCTCGTGGGCGGGATCGTCGGTTGGGTGCTCTACGATCGCGTGTTCGCCGCCCTGCAGGAACCGCTGATCAAGGCGGGCGCCGCGCGCCACGGACAGGTCGCGCTGAACTTCTCCGGTGTCGCGACGTCGTTCGACATGAAGATCAAGGTGTCGCTCTTCCTCGGCGTCCTGCTGACCAGCCCCTGGTGGCTGTACCAGCTCTGGGCCTTCATCACCCCAGGACTGACGCGCAAGGAGCGGCTCTATGCGGTGGGCTTCCTGTCCGCGTCCGTCCCCCTGTTCCTGGTGGGCTCCTACCTCGCGTGGTGGGCTCTGCCGAACGCCGTGGCGCTGCTCACCGAGTTCACGCCGAAGAACGCCGTCAACTACATCGATGCGCAGACCTACCTCAGCTTCGTGATGCGTCTCATCCTGGCGTTCGGGCTCGCCTTCCTGCTGCCCGTCGTCCTGGTCGCGGTCAACTTCGCGGGCCTCGTGCAGGCGCGGACCTGGGCCCGCGGGTGGCGCTGGGCAGTGATGGCGGCGTTCGTGTTCTCGGCGGTGATGACCCCGACTCCCGATGCGATCACGATGATCGTGCTCGCGCTGCCGATCTGCCTGCTCTACTTCGCTGCCGTCGGGATCAGCGCACTGCACGATCGTCGGGTGAACCGCGAGCGGCTCGCGCAGGGTCTCCCACGTCTGGACGGGACGTATCCGGAGGACGCGGAGCCGTCGCAGCCCGGAGGGTCGACCCGCTCGTCCGCGAACGACCGGTG
>MLJW01000685.1_pt1 | contig 11532 bp, 10 predicted proteins | sample 888231 | NCBI WGS metagenome assembly MLJW01 (sample SAMN05788063, study PRJNA343431) | mine drainage metagenome | isolation source: sample collected from the inflow into an acid mine drainage treatment plant... | place: Germany: Lusatia, lignite mining district
CCCCGGAGCGGCCGCGCACCTGCCGCGTCCACGGCCCCGGCGCCCGAGGCCCGGCGGTGGTGCTCCGGAACCTCGGAGGATGCGTGCTCCGCGTTGTGGACCGCATCGGTGACGAGCCGGGCGATGTGCTCGTTCGCGAGCCGGTAGTGGACCGATGTTCCCTCACGGCGGGTCTGCACCAGCCGTCCGAGGCGCAGCTTGGCCAGATGCTGCGAGACGGCCGGCCCCGACTTGCCGACGAGCGCCGCAAGCTCGTTGACCGCCAGCTCACGGTCGATCAGCAACCACAGCAGCTGCACTCGCGTAGGGTCCGCGAGCATCCGGAACACCTCGACGGCGAGCAGTGCTTGCTCGTGGTCGAGAGCTTCATGCTGCATATCTGCATCCATGTGCAGATAGTAGAGCACCCGGGCCTACCTCGCCCGCACTGATGCCGTCGAGCCGGTCCACGCCCCTCGAACCCCTGCACGCTCCACACAAGACCGCCACATCGGTGCACCGTCACGGCCGTCTCCGGCTGGCAGAATGGCGGCATGCGCATCCACGAGAGCCGGATCTCCGTCGGATGACCCTCGCTGCCCGCAATGCCTCGACCAGAGCTCGGGTCCCCGCCATCGTCGCGACCGGGGTCGTGGTCGCCGCACTGGTGATGGTGAACCTCGCCGAGCACTTCCTGCGCAACGCCACCTGGCTCGGTCCGGTCGCCGCACTGGCCCTGCTGGCGTTCGCCCGCTGGAGCGGACTCACGTGGTCGCAGCTCGGGCTCCACCGTGACCGCCTCCGGTCCGGACTGCAGTGGGGCCTCGGTGCCATCGCCGTCGTCGCGGTGGTGTACCTCGTCGGGGTGCTCGTCCCGTTCACGCGTCCGGCCTTCTTGGACGCGCGGTACCACCTGGGAGTGCACAGCGCGCTCGTCACCGCGTTCGTGATCATCCCGCTGAGCACGATCGTGCTCGAGGAGGTCGCCTTCCGCTCCGTGCTCTGGGGGATGTTGTCCCGCCACGCCGCGACGTGGCGGGTGCTGCTGATCTCGTCGGCCCTCTTCGGGCTGTGGCACATCTTGCCGTCGCTCCACGTCGCGACCGCGAACCATGGCGTCGGAGACGTCGTCCGGGGCGCGGGTGCCGCCGCAGGAGTGCTGGTCATCGCGGGTATCGTCGCGTTCACGGCACTGGGTGGCGTGGTCGCCGGCGAGCTGCGCCGTCGCAGCGGGAGCGTGCTGGCCAGTGCGGGCATGCACTGGGCCACCAACAGCCTCGGCGTGCTGTTCGGCCTGGTCGCCTGGCGTCTGGTCGGCTGAACCGCGCACGCCGGGCGAACCTCACCCGGAGGTTCGTTCGAGACCGAGCACGTCGCAGAGCTCGCGCCCCATCCGCTCGCGAGAGTAGCGACGTCGGCACTCCTGCTCGTAGGCGTGCGCCACGGCCCGTGTGCCGTCGGGGTCTGCGATCAGTCCGGACAACGTCTTCTCCCACGCTGCGGCGTCGTGCGGAGGGACCAGCACGCCCGTCTCCCCGGCGGCAACCGCGTCGCGCAGACCCTCGAGGTCCGCGGCAACGACGAACGCCCCGCGCATCGCCGCCTCGACGGCCACGAGCCCGAACCCTTCCATGTCGCCGGGCACCACGACGTTCGACTGCACGAAGATGTCGCTGGCCCGCATGAGCATCTCGCGCTCGTCGTCGCTCACCTGACCGAGAAGCCGCACCCTCGCGCCCTGGCCCGACTCGACCACAGCGGTCCGGACCGCTGCCTCGTCCTCACCGGCCCCGGCAACGACGTAGACGAGATCCCCGTTAAGACGTGGAAGAACCTCGCGAACGAACCACGCGACGCCCTTCCTCCTGACGAGACGCCCGAGGGCCAGCAGGATCACCGGATCACCGTCGAGACCGAGACGGACCCTCAGCTCGTGGCGCGATGCGGCTCGGTCCGCGTCGGACACGCCCGGCACCGCGACCCCGAGCCGGACCACGCGCACGCGGTTCTCCGGGACACCGACCGCGACCACGGCGTGCGCGGTCGCCTCGCTGATCGCAAGCACACGCGGCACCTTCGGCAGGCGCCACGCCACCAGCCGTCGGTACACGGGTTGGGCCCACACGACGTCCTTCCCCATCGCCATCGTGGCGTGCCGGACCCTCAGGACCCGGAGCAACGGTGACATCACGAGGTACATCACGACGTCACCCGTGATCACCGTGTCGACCCGGCGCGTCACGACCAGCTGGAGCGTGCGGACCACCGCCCGGAGCGCGAAGACCGGGAGCCCACGAGTCGTCCCCCCGTGCGCGACCAGGTACGTCGGGACCGCGGCCCCGGACCGCAACGTCTCCCAGACGTCCGCGGCCAGCGTCTGCATCCCACCGACGGACGGCGGGAAGGTACGGGTCACGAACAGGGCACCGGTCACGGCGAAGGACACTACCCCGGACACGTGATGGGGCCCGCGCGGCGACTAGGATCCAGCGGTGCCCGTCTCCGAGCAGCCCCCGCCGCCGACAAGGATGTCGCGTCGGCCGGCCCGCGGGCGGCGACTGCTGCGATGGGTCGCCCTCCTGGCGGTCCTCTTCTTCGCGGTCGCGTACGTGACGTCGAGCTGGGACGGGATCACGACGAGCGTCGCGCGACTGGACGGGCACGCGGTCCTCGGCGCGCTCGGGCTCGTCGGTGTCGGCCTCGTGAGTGCGATGCTGTCGTGGCGGGCGGTCCTCGGCGGGCTGGGCTCCCGCCTGCCGCTGCTCGCCGCCGCCCGTGTCTACTTCCTCGGCCAGCTCGGCAAGTACGTGCCGGGAAGCGTGTGGCCGATCCTCGCGCAGGCGGAGCTCTCGAACGAGTACGGGGTTCCCCGTACGCGCGCAGGCTTCGCGGCGATCACGCAGATGCTGATCGGACTCGTCGTCGGGATCGCAGTCGCGGCTGTCAGCCTCGCCACAGCGGCACCCGGCGCTCTCGTCACCTACTGGTGGCTCGGAGTCGTCGCCGCTGCCGGCGTGGTCGCGCTCGTGCCCGCGGTCTTCAACCGCGCGAGCGCGGTCGCGCTTCGGCTCGCGCGCCGCACCGGCGAGCAGGAGCCGCTCACTGCGAGGTCGATCGGAGCCTCGGCGGCATGGTGCCTCGTCATGTGGCTGGCTTTCGGGGCGCAGATCTGGCTCATGGCACGGGGGCTCGGCACCACCTCGAGCACCCTCTTCGCCCTGGCTGTCGGTGGCTACGCGCTCGCCTGGGTCGTCGGGTTCGTGATCATCGTGCTTCCCGCGGGCGCGGGCGCACGGGAGGCCGCGCTCGTGATCGCGTTGGCGCCGGTGCTCGACCGAGACAACGCCATCGCGCTCGCCCTGGTCAGCCGGTTCCTCATGCTCCTGGGCGACGCGGGCGGAGCCGGGATCGCCGTCGTCGCGGAGCGGCTCCACGTGCACCTACACCCTCGGGCCACGCCGCCACGCCCGGCCCCGAGCCCCGAGTGATCCACGCGAACGACGACGCCGACCGCGACGCCGCACACGGGCCCGGCGACGCGAACCCGGCCACCGCCGAGCCCGTTCCGCCACGCCACCACGCGCGCACGAGACGGGACGACCTGCTACGTGACGACTCAGGAATGATGGGGGGTCTCATGGACGTCCGCACCTCACCGCGACCCGCAGCGCCTCCCGCACCCGACTCCTCTCGGCGTCCCGGGTTCCGTCGCCTGGTCGTCTCGCTCCCCGACCGGGTCCCCGTCGTCCTCATGGTGCTCGGGGTCGTGTGCCTGCTCGCGATCCTCGCGAACGTCTTCGAACCGGTCGTGGTCGTCCCGGCGTCGATCGTCGGCGTCGCTGCGCTCTGGCGCTTCGGCCCGGAGCCGCTGCACGTGACGCGGTCGGCGGTCGTCTCCAGCGCACTCGTTCTCGGGTTCGCCCTGGTGTGGATCGCCGTCAACGTGAGGTACGCGTCCGAGTACGTCGTCGTCAACCGGGACCCGGGCTTTCTCACTCTGCAGGCGATCTGGCTGCGGACGCATCACGCCTCCGAGATCCCCGTCGGGTCCGCGGCCGACGTCATGAACGCGGTGAGCGCGGCCCACGCCGGCATGGACGCCTTCGACCTTCGCAACGGCGTCCTCTACGCCCAGGGGAACAAGATGCTCCCCGGACTCCTGGCGGCCGAAGGGTGGATCGGGGGCGTCCGCGCGATCCTGGCAGGCAACCTCCTCATCGGAGGCGCTGGGATCGTCACCGTTTTCGCCACCGCGCGCCGGCTCGTCGGAGACTGGTGGGCCCTTCTCCCGGCGATCGCCCTGGCCGGTTCGCTCCCCTTCCTCGCCTTCACGAGGGCGGGCTACACCGAACCCCTGGCGATGGTGTTCACCCTCGCGGGCGTCGCCGCGGCGCTCTCGGCGCTGCGCTCTCGGCGCCGCTCCCAGTTCCTGCTGACCGGAGCGCTGCTCGGCACGGCGGCGGCCTCCCGTATCGACGGGACGCTCGGTGTCCTTGCCGTGTTCGCCGCGATCGGTGTGGTCGCGTTCGTGACCGTCGACGCGAGGACACGCGCCGCCCTGCGTGCCGGTCTGCTCTGGACCGCGTCGCTGGCGATCCCGCTCGCGCTGCTCGGCATCTGGGACGTGCGGGAGAAGAGCCCGGTCTATCTCGCCGAGCAGCAGACGAACGTCGCGTCGCTGCTCGGTCTGACGCTGTTCGCCCTGGCGATCGCGCTGACGACCACGATCGGTGCCCCATTCGTGCGGCTCCGCCTGCTCGTCGATCGTCACCGTCGCGGGATCGGCCTCGCCGTTGCGCTCGTCTTCGCCCTGGCGATGGCCGTCCTCGTCTCGCGACCGTGGTGGCTCGTCGAACGGCACCTCCAGGCAGGATCGTCCGTCGTGAGCGACATGGCTCATCTTCAGGCCAGTCTCGGGCTGCCGGTCGACCCGCGACGCAGCTATGACGAGCTGAGCCTCAGCTGGATCGCCTGGTACTTCGGCTGGACCGTGGTGGCCCTGGGAATCGTGGGTCTCGTCCTCATGGCGCGCCGCGCGATCGCCGACCGTGACGCGCGTCTCGGCGCGTTCACCGCGTTCGTGATGGTCGGTTCGACGTACTACCTCATCCGGGTCAACATCACGCCGGACCAGATCTGGGCCGTCCGCCGGCTCCTCCCGCTGACGATCCCGGGCTTCCTCATAGCGTCCGCGTGGGTGCTCTCGCTCGTGCGGATCAGGAAGAGGCCGGCGCGGGGCGCGCTCGTCGCCGCGCTCACCGTGGCGATCGCGGTATTCCCGGTCCTGACCTGGAACGGGCTCGCCGGCCGGGTCGAGCTCAAGGGGCGGTACGAGCAGGCCTTGAGCGCGTGCACGGCACTCGACCACGCCGACGTCCGGCACGTCGTGTGGATCCACAGCAGCCCGTTCCACTACCTGGCGACCCTGCGCGTGATCTGCGACGTCGACGTCGTCGAGTTCGTGGCACCCCCGACCGAGGCTCAGCTCGCCCAGGTGCGAGCGGCGTGGGGGACGGCGCCCGTCGCCGTCATGAGCTTCGACGTGGGCATGGTGCCGTGGACCACGCGACCGGCCGCGCCGATCGAGACCACGGTGTCGACCGAGATGGCCCGCCGCCTCACCGGTCGACCGACCTCGGAGACCTCGACGACGAGCGCGCTGTGGTTCGGGATGCTGACCGACGCCGGGACCGTGACGCCGTCACCGTGAGGTCACCGCGATGTCAGCCTCGGTACTGGATCTCCTTGATCCGTTCCAGCTGTTCCTCGAGCAGGACCCGGTTGGTGCGCAGGAGATCCGAGATGACGCCCAGCGCGAGCGACAGCAGCGCGGCGACCGCCATGATCGATCCGAAGATGAGAGACTGAACGTTGCCGGCCGTGTCACCGTGGCTCAACCAGAGGACCAGGAAGCGGACGAACGGGATCGCCGCGAGGAGCCCGAAGAAGGTCCCCAGGGTGGCGAAGATCACGTACGGCTTGAACATCAGGTAGCTGCGGATGATCGCGGACGCCGACTTCGCCATGTGGTGGAAGACGCTGGTGAACAGCCGTGATTCACGCGTCTTCGGGTTCGTGACGACGGGCAGGCTCGCGATCCGCAGCCGCTTGTTCCCGGCCTGGATGATCGTCTCCATGGTGTAGCTGAACTGCGTGACGACGTTCAGACGCAGCAACGCGGCCCGCGAGTAGGCGCGGAACCCGCTCGCGGCGTCGGGCAGCGACGTGCTGGCCGCACGGTTGACGATGAAGCTGCCGAATCGCTGCATGGTCTTCTTGAACGGGGAGAACTCGGCGATCGTGCGCGTCTGGCGGTCCGCGATGACGATGTCTGCCTGCCCGGCCATGATCGGCTGCACGAGGTCCCCGATGCGGTTCTGCGGGTACTGGTTGTCGCCGTCGGTGTTCACGACGATGTCCGCGCCACGCGCGAGCGCATAGTCGACGCCGTCCCGGAACGACCGGGCGAGACCCATCGTGCGGGTGTGGCGCAGGATGTGCGTCACCCCGTGGGCACGGGCGACCTCGACCGTTCGATCGGAGGACCCGTCGTCGATCACGAGGACGACGATCTCGTCGACGCCCTCGATCTGCTCCGGGATCGACGAGAGCACGGCGGGGAGGCTCGCCTCCTCGTTGAGGCACGGAACCTGGATGAAGAGCTTCATGTACGTCCTGTCGGCGGCGCCCGAGACGGTGGGGACGGGTCTGCGCACGCGGTCGCACGCGTGCGCACGGTGCCGAGCCAGCCTAGTGGAGCGATGACGCGAGCCGGAGAACCGGTCTCGGGCCCGCGCGACGGCCGGCGGCATCCCGCCGACGGGAGCTGGTTCACCCCGGCAGGCCCAGCCAGCGTGCGATGACCGGGCCGGCGACGTCGGCGGAGAACACGGACAGGTGATCCACTCCGTCGAGGTAGCGGGCCGTCACCTCGTGCCCGGCCTCGACCAGCGCCGCCTCGAACTCCTGCGTCAGCGCGACCGGCACCACGGTGTCATCGGTTCCGTGCACCAGCAGCACCGGCAGGTCGGCACGCGCGGTCGCCAGCGTGACGGGGTCGGCACCCGACCGGTCGACGCCACTACCGCCCGTCGGACCGAAGAGGCTGTCGACCGCGCCGTCGATCCTCGCCACGTCGTACGGGCCTGCGAGCCCGACGAACCGGTCCGGGACGACGGCGGGACCGGCGCAGGTGTCCGGCAGGACGGCGGGGTCGAGAGCGACGACGGCGGCGAGCTGCGCCCCCGCGGAGTGCCCGGCCAGCACCACCTCACCGATGTCGACCCCGGCGCGGCGCACCCGGACGACCGCGTCGGCAAGACCGCAGGCGATGTCCTGAACGGGCACCGGGAAGTACGCCCCGTCCGATGCGGTGCGGTACGTGATCGTGACGACTGCCGCGCCCCGCTCGGACAGCCACGTCGCGAGACCCGTCAGCCCGGTGGGATCGGCAGAGACCCAGCCTCCCCCCGGCACGAGGACCACGAGCACAGTGCGTGACGCCGGGTCCCCGGCGGGGAGGAAGACGCGGGACGACTGCGCGGGGTCGTACGTGACGCGGGGGGACCGGGCGCTCGTGGTCCCCGCCGTGCCGGCACACCCGACGGCGAGTCCGCCGGTCGCGAGGGCGACCGTGACGGCAGCAGCCACCCAGCCGGGTCCCCGCGTCGGACTCCCCCGCCAGCGCACCGTCGCCGCCTCCCGTGCCACGGGCGGGACACGCCCGGCCGGACCGGACAGGATGACCCACCGCCACCGCACGCGCCTCGAGCGTAGGGGTACGCTCCGACGGCAGAAAAGGGACGAACGTCTCCGAACAGGCGCCCTTCGGCCCCGTCCGTGAGTCCGGATGGCTCGACGGAGGCGAACGGCCGTCGCCGGCGGCCGTCGCGGCGCACACTGGGTGGATGGTCGACCTCGCAGGGCACCTGACCGCACGCGACAGCGGGAGCGCACAGAAACGGGGTGCTGCGGCCGGGTACCGCACCCGGTGGTCGAGGCTGTGCCTCACCCTTCTCGGCCACGGGGGCACCGCCGTGGTCCCGCCGGCCTCACCCGACCCCTACCTCGAGGCCCTGCTCAGCGGCGACCTCGTGGCGCTCCGGAGCATCCCGGCACCGGGCTGGGCCAGGTCCAGCGGTGCCAACAGTGCCGACCTGTGGATCTTCGGGGTGGCTCACACCATCGCAACCGGCTACGCGCTGGACGACGGCGGCGTGTGGCGCCGGCATGCCTGGGCCGTCACCGGTGACGGCGACGACCGGATCATCCTCGAGACCACGACCGGCCGGCAGCTGTACTTCGGCATCGAGCTGTCGGGTGCCGCCGCGCTGGAGTTCGCGCGTGCCAACGATCCCGGCACCCTCGACGACGTCCTCGCCACCGGGTACACCCTGCGGACGATCCATCTGTGGTCCGCCCTGGAGAGCTCGCAGTCACCGGTCCCGCCCCCGTCATGACACACCGCTGAGACGCCACTGAGCCGCCACCCTGCGCCTCGCTCAGCTGCGACGTCGCGCGAGCCCGAGGTGCCGCCGGGCGGACCTCGGATGTTGGCGAGGACATACCCCCAGGGGTAGGAACGGGCATACCCCCGGGGGTAGGACGTTGGACCCTGAATCGACAGGGGCGTCGGGTACAGCCTTGGCATGTGCACATCGGTACCGGTCCAACGGTGGACCAGAGCGCGACGCCCACCGTGAGGCACGGCCGGCGTGTCGGTGACGGGCCGAGAGGCCCGGCCGCCACCCGGACGCGACGCTCCATATCGATCCAGGCCTGGACAACGCAACGGCGCCTCACCCTGCGCCCTATCGAGGAGGTATCACCATGACCGTCGCCATCGAGGAGCTCAAGGCACTCACGATCGCCCAGGTCGTCGACGCGCGAGGCACCTCGTGCCCCGGGCCGATCCTGGCCGCCAAGAAGGCGATCGGCGGGGTCCCGGTCAGCGGCGTGATGGAGGTGCTCGCCACGGACTCCGGGACGCTCAAGGACCTGCCGGCCTGGTCGAAGAAGATGGGGCACGAGTTCCTCGGGTCGTTCGACGACGCCGGCTACCTGCACCTGTACCTCCGCAAGATGAAGTGACCTGATCGTGGCGACCGCGACCGTCACCGGGTTCTCGCCGAGGATCCTCGTCTTCTCGACCAACAACATCTCCGACCCGGGCATCGACCTCGCCGGCAGCCGGCACCTGCACTACTCGGCGACCGTCTCGACGATGAGCGTCCCGTGCAGCAGCGGCCTCAAGCCCGGATGGATCCTGCACGCCTTCGAGACCGGTCTCGACGGGGTGTTCATCGCGTCCGACGGGGAGGAGTGCGCGCTCCTCCCCGACTGTGCGGAGCGCACGTCTCGCATCGTCACCCAGGCGCAGGAGCTGATGAAGGAGCGTGGCATCGAGCCGCAGCGGCTGAAGATGGCCGCCGTCTGCTCGGTGTGCGCCGAACCGTTCGTCAACTACATGCGCGAGTTCTCCCAGATGCTCACGGACATGGGTCCTGTCGCCGTCACACCGTGACCGACGATCAACGAGAGAAGGAAGCCGGAACGGTGGACACCACACGCAAGACGATCATCCTGTTCAGCGGGGACTTCGACAAGGTGATGGCAGCGTTCATCATCGCCAACGGTGCGGCGGCGATGGACGACGAGGTCACGATGTTCTTCACGTTCTGGGGTCTCAACGCGCTCAGGCGACCGCAGAAGGTCGCAACCCGGCGCAAGAGCCCGTTGCAGAAGGCCTTCGGCGCGATGATGCCTCGCGGGCCCGGTCGCCTCGCGCTCTCGCACATGAACTTCGCCGGGGCAGGCCCCAAGCTCATGCAGCGGATGATGCGCCAGCAGAACGTGATGTCGCTCGAGGAGCTCATCGCCACGGCACGGGAGCAAGGCATCAAGATGGTCGCCTGCACGATGTCGATGGACATCATGGGCCTCCGGGCCGAGGAGCTGATCGACGGCCTCGAGTTCGCCGGGGTCGCCAGCTACCTGGTCGACGCGGACGAGGCGAACGTCAACCTGTTCATCTAGCGCGTCGTCGCGTCACCGGGCAGCGCCGCAGACAACACAGAACTGGAGTCACCGATGGACTACGACGTCCTCGTGATCGGCAGTGGCATTGGTGGGATGGAGTCGTCGATCAAGCTCGCGGACATGGGCTACAAGGTCCTGCTCGTGGAGAAGGAAGCCAGCGTCGGCGGACGGATGATCCTGCTCAGCAAGGTCTTCCCGACGCTCGACTGCGCGAGCTGCATCTCCGGCCCGAAGATGTCGTCGACCATCAACCACCCGAACATCACCACCAAGACCTACAGCGAGGTCATGGGGGTCCGTCGCGAGAGCGACGGCGCGTTCCGCGCCACCGTGAAGGAGAAGTCGACGTTCGTCGACTGGGCGGCCTGCACCGGGTGCAACGAGTGCCAGACCGCGTGCACCGTCGCCGTCCCGGACGAGTTCAACTCCGATCTCGTGGCTCGCCGCGCGGCCTACATCGCGTTCCCGCAGGCCGTGCCGAAGAAGGCCGTGATCACGCGTGCCGGCACCTCACCGTGCATCGACAACTGCCCCGCCGGCATCAAGGCCCACGGTTACGTGTCCCTGATCCGCAGCGGGAAGTACGAGGACGCGTTCCAGCTCGTCCTCGACGCCACCCCGCTGGTCGGCACGTTGGGGCGCGCGTGCTACGCCCCCTGCGAGTCGGAGTGCTCGCGCGGCGACCTCGAGGCGACGATCCCGATCCGTCGGCTCAAGAGGTTCGCCGCCGATCGCCACTACGCCGAGATGGACGGCCCCGGCGTCGAACGCCCGGTCCCCAACGGCAAGAGCGTCGCGATCGTCGGATCCGGTCCGGCCGGCCTCACGGCGGCGTGGCAGCTCGCGCGGCTCGGCTACCAGGTCCGCATCCACGAGGCCGAGACCCAGCCGGGCGGCTTCCTCCGGCATGCGCTCCCCGCGTACCGACTCCCGCAGGAGGTCGTCGAGCAGGACATCGCCAACGTCACGGCCCTCGGTGTCGAGATCGTCACCAGCTCGTCCGTCAGCGACCTCGAGGCCCTCAAGGCCGAGGGCTACGACGCCGTGCTGCTCGCCACCGGGACCCCGCGCGCGACCTCCCTCGGCGTGCCGGGTGAGGACGCCGACGGCGTGCTCACCGGGTTGGACTTCCTCCGGCAGGTGCGGGTCGACGAGGCCCCCGAGCTGGCGGGCAGACGCGTCGTGGTCGTCGGAGGCGGCAACGTCGCGATGGACACCGCGCGCACGGCCCGGCGTCTCGGCGCCCTCGAGGTCCGCGTGGCCTACCGTCGCGGACGCGACGAGATGCCGGCCCATGCGGCCGAGATCGACGACGCCGAGAAGGAGGGCGTCGGGTTCGAGTACCTCGTCGCCCCGGTCTCGGTCGTCACCGACGCCGCGGGTGCCGTCACCGGGCTCCGCTGCAAGCGCATGCAGCTCGGGCAGGCCGACGCGTCCGGACGGCGCCGTCCGGAACCGATCGCGGGAAGCGAGTTCGTGATCCCGTGCGAGGCCGTGATCTCGGCGATCGGGATG
>MLJW01000686.1_pt1 | contig 11527 bp, 10 predicted proteins | sample 888231 | NCBI WGS metagenome assembly MLJW01 (sample SAMN05788063, study PRJNA343431) | mine drainage metagenome | isolation source: sample collected from the inflow into an acid mine drainage treatment plant... | place: Germany: Lusatia, lignite mining district
AAGCCGAAGTTGCGCGCGGAGGTGTTCTCACCTCCCCCACGGGTGGGGGAGGCCGGGAGGGGGATGCGCCCCGCATCGGCATCGCCGGCGCGGGGCTCGCCGGCCGGCTGTTGGCCTGGCGCCTGTTGCGCGCGGGCTATGCCGTCGAGCTGTTCGACGCCCACGCCCGCGCCGACCGCAGCAGCGCCGGGCCCACCGCCGCCGCCATGCTCTCGCCCACCGCCGAGCTTGCGGCGGCCGACGCGGGCATCCACGCCCTGGGCGTGGCCTCGCTGTCGATCTGGCCGCAGTGGCTGGCCGAGCTGCACGCGCAGACCGGGCACGACGTCTATTTCCGCCGCGAAGGCACCCTGGTCGTGGCGCACGCCGCCGACCGCGGCGCGCTCGAGCATTACACCGCGCTGCTGCGCGCGCACCTGCCGGCGGGTGACGGGGGCGCGTCGATGCAGACGCTGGGCGGCGAGCAGATCTCCGCGCTCGAACCCCTGCTGGCCGGGCGCTTCGGCCAAGGCCTGTTCCTGCCGCAGGAAGGCCAGCTCGCCAACGACCAGCTCTATGCCGCGCTGGCCGCCGCGCTCGACGCCGGCCTGGCCGCCTGCGGCGGCGCCTGGCACGAGGGTGTGGCGATCGACGCCGTGGCGCCGGCCGCGCTGCTCGACGGCCACGGCCGGCGCCACGGCTTCGACCTCGCGGTGGACTGCCGCGGCATCGGCGCCCGGGGCGGCGTGCCCGGCCTGCACGGCGTGCGCGGCGAGGTGCTCACCGTGTTCGCCCCCGGCGTGAGCCTGCGCCGGCCGGTGCGGCTCATCCATCCGCGCTACGCCATCTACGTCGCGCCGCGCCCGGGCGGGCAGTTCGTCGTCGGCGCCACCGAGCTCGACAGCGAGGACGCCGGCCCGCCCACGCTGCGCTCCACGCTCGAACTCGGCAGCGCCCTCTACAGCCTGCACCCCGAATTCGGCGAGGCCCGCGTGCTGCGCCTGGCCGCCGCGCTGCGTCCCGCGCTGCCGGACCATCGCCCCGTCGCCGGGCCGGACGCGGGCGGCGTATGGCGCATCAACGGCCTGTTCCGCCACGGCTACCTCATCGCTCCCGCGCTGGTGCGGCAGGTCGAGCAGGGCATCGCCGCGGCGCTGGACGCGCCGGAGCCGCAAACGGAGTTGCGTCATGCCGCCTGAGTCCGCAGACCGCACCCTCTGGCTCAACGGCCAGGCCGTGCAGACCTGCGCAGGCACGCTGCACGCGCTGCTCGCCGAGCGCGGGCTCGACACCGCGCAGCGCGCCTTCGCCTGCGCCGTCAACGGCACCTTCATACCCCGCGCGCGCTGGGCCGAGCAGGCGCTCGCCGCGCAGGATCGCATCGACATCGTCGCCCCGGTCGTGGGCGGCTGAACCCCTGGAGGCTTCGCATCATGGACACCGACATCACCGCGCCTGAACTTTCCGTCTCGCAGGCCGCCGCGGCGACCGCGCCCGCGCAAGGCGCCTTGCGCGCGCTGACAGGCGCCGCCGCGCCGCCGGCCGCGCCTGCGCAGGGCGACGATGCCTGGCACGTCGCCGGCATCACCCTGCGCAGCCGCCTGCTGCTCGGCACCTCGCGCTACCCCAGCCCCCAAGTCCTCGACGACGCCGTGGCCACCAGCGGCGCCCAGGTGCTCACCGTCGGCCTGCGTCGCCTGCAGCCGGAAAGCGGCGGCGGCCAGGCGTTCTGGCAGCGCATCGCCGCGCTGGGCTGCCACCTGCTGCCCAACACCGCCGGCTGCCATACCGCCGAGCAGGCCGTGAACCTGGCGCTGATGGCGCGCGAGCTGTTCGGCACCTCATGGATCAAGCTCGAGGTGGTGGGCGACGACTACACCCTGCAGCCCGACCCCTTCGGCACCCTGGAGGCCTCCGCGCACCTGGTGCGCGAAGGCTTCGCCGTGTTCGCCTACACCACCGACGACCTCGTGCTCGCCCGTCGCCTGCATGACGCCGGCGTGGCCGCCGTCATGCCCTGGGCCGCGCCCATCGGCTCCGGCCGCGGCCCGCAGAACCTGCACGCGCTGCGCACCCTGCGCGAGCGCCTGCCCGACGCCGTGCTGGTGGTCGACGCCGGGCTGGGCAAGCCCTCGCACGCGGCCCAGGTCATGGAACTGGGCTTCGACGCCGTGCTGCTCAACACCGCCGTGGCCGAGTCCGCCGACCCCGTGCGCATGGCCGCCGCCTTCGCCCAGGCGGTGCAGGCCGGTCGCCTCGGGCACCTGGCCGGCGCCATGCCCGAGCGCGACACCGCCCGGGCTTCCACCCCCACGGTGGGCATGCCGTTCTGGCACGAGGCCGCCGCCGCTCAGGGCCGCGAGCCTGGAGCTTGAAGCCGTGCTGCACGCGCGCGGGTGCGTGTCAGCTCGCCTGCGCGAGCCCGCGTTCCGCGAACACCTCCTTGGCTGCGAACAGGCCGTTGAGCGCGGCGGGAAAGCCGGCGTACACCGCCATCTGCATGATGATCTCCACCACCTCCTGCGGCGTCCAGCCGACGTTGAGCGCGCCGTGGATGTGAACCTTGAGCTGCGGCGTGGCATGGCCGAGCGCGGTCAGCGCGGCGACCACGCCGATTTCGCGCGATTTCAGGTCCAGCTGCGGCCGCGCATAGATGTCGCCAAAGCCGAACTCGATGGTGTAGCGCGCGAAATCGGGGGCGATGTCCTTCAGCGCGTCGATCACGCGCTCGCCGGCCTCGCCGTCGATTTCGCGCAGCTTGGCCCAGCCGCGTGCGTAACGTGAATCGGGGTCTTGGCCGGTGATGGGGTTAGTCGCTTGCGGGTTCATGGTGCGGGTTCCTGGTGCGCGCCGGCTGCTCGTCCATCATCGCCAGATAGGTTTGAATCTTGGCGTCAAGGGCGCCGGCGCAAGTCGTCAACTCAAGCATTCTGGTGGCCAGACGCTCGCGATGGAGTTGCAGCATCGCGAGACGCGCGGACAAGGTCGCATCCCCCTGGGCGCGCAGTTCGGCGTAGCGCCGAATCTCGCGGATCGGCATCTCGGTACGCTTGAGCCTGAGCACGAACGCAAGCCACAGCACGTCCTCCTGCGCATAGCGCCGATGGCCGCTTGCCGCGCGCGCCACCGGCCTGAGCACGCCTTCGGCCTCGTAGTAGCGAAGCGTGTGCGTGCTCAGGCCGGCGCGTCGCGCAAGCTCCCCGATGGAGATGAAATCGCTGGTCACGGGCACATCCTAGAAATTGAAGTGAACTCGAAGTCAAGCATGGCGTGCATCATCCCCCTGCGCGCCAGCCCGCGTCCATCGCAATCCTGAACATTCCCCGCCTTCCATGTCGCCAAGCCCAACGTCCGCACCGCTCTTGCTCACCCTCGCCGGGCACGACCCCACCGGCGGCGCCGGGCTCACCACCGACCTGGCGGCCTGGCAGGCCATGGGTTGCAAAGGCGCCAGCATGTGCACCGCGCTCACCGTGCAAAACGCTCAGGGCGTGCGGCAGGTCGTGCCCACCGCCGTGCCGGTGCTGCGCGCGGCGCTCGCTGCCTTCACCGCCGAGGCGCAGCCTGTTGCGGTGAAGGTCGGCATGCTGGGCGATGCGGACGTGGCGGCCGAAGTGGCGTCCTTCTGCGCCGCGTTCACCGACGGCCCCGTGGTGTGGGACCCGGTGCTGGCCGCCAGCGCCGGCGGCGTGCCGCTGCTGCAGGCCGGCGCCGGCGCGCTGGCCGCCATGGCCCGCGCCGCCACCGTCATCACGCCCAACCGCGTGGAAGCCGCGCAATTGCTGGGCCTGCCGGCATGGAGCGACGGCGGCGCGATGCCGCAGGACTGGCTGGCCGCCATGCGCGCCCAATGGCTGGGACAGGGCCGCATCCAGGCGGTGGTGCTCAAGGGCGGGCATGCCCAGGGCGCGCACAGCGTGGACTGGCTCGTCACCCGCGACGGCGCACAGGCCTTCGCCGTGCCGCGCCTGGCCCACGGCGCCCACGGCACCGGCTGCCTGTATGGCGCGGTGCTGGCGGCCATGCTGGCGCAAGGCTGGAGCGTGGCCGACGCCGTGGTCGAGGCGCAATGGCGCACCCATGCCGGCATCGCCCAGGCCTGGCGCGCGGAGCCCGAAGCCCGCCCGCTGGTGAACCCCGCCGCCACGCTGAACAGCGGCAGCTTCCCCCAGCGCCTGGCGCCGGGAAGCTTGCCCCAGGCCGAGGCCCCGGCCTTCGCGCCGCTCACCGCGCCGCCCGGCTTCTACCCCATCCTGCCCGACGCCGACTGGGCCTTGCGCGTGCTCGACTGGGGCGCGCGCACCCTGCAGCTGCGCATCAAGGACCTGCAGGGCGCTGCCCTGCGCGCCGACATCGCCCGCGTGGCCGAGGCCGCGCGCCAGGCCGGGGCGCAGCTGTTCGTCAACGACCACTGGCGCGAGGCGCTGGACGCCGGCGCCTACGGCGTGCACCTGGGCCAGGAAGACCTGCTGCTGGCCGACCTCGCCGCGCTGCGCGCCGCCGGCATGCGCCTAGGCGTGAGCACCCACACCCCCGGCGAAATGGCGCGGGCGCACGCGCTGGGGCCCAGCTACATCGCGCTCGGCCCGGTGTATCCCACCACGCTCAAGGTCATGCCCTACCGCCCGCTGGGCCTGCCGCGCCTGGCGGACTGGGCTGCCCGCTGCAGCCCGCGCTACCCCACGGTGGCCATCGGCGGCATCAGCCTGGAGCGCGCCCCCGGCGTGATGGCCGCCGGGGCCGACGGCTACGCCGTGGTCAGCGCCGTGACCCAGGCCGCCGACCCGCAGGCCGCCGTGCGCCGGGGCTTGGCCATCGCGCAGCAGGCGTTGGACTGTCGCGCGGCGGCAGCGGCTTGAGCCGGCGTCGCCAGATGGTCCACCACAGCAACGTCCGCGAACCCTGCGCCCACCCGCCGTGACCACACCCACCACGCCCGGCCTGCCAGACGCCGTCACGTCCTTCGTGCTGTTCGACCCGGCCGACGGCCCCGCGCGCCTGTACACCGCGCCCCTCGTGCAGCGCACCGCCCGCACCGAGGCCGAAGCCGCCGCCATGCCCGCATGGGCCGGCGAGGAACTCGCGCGCGGGCGCGAGGTGGCGTTGTTCGCCGCCTTCGAGGCCGCGCACGCGCTGGCCGGGCTGCCGCTGGCGCACGCGCCCATCACGCCGCTGGTGCAGGGCTTGAGCTTTGCCGGGGCCGCCGCGCTGGACGGCGACGCCGCGGTGGACGCCTGGCTGTGTGCCCAACTCGCCGCCCGCGGCGAGGCCGATACCCCGGCGGGCCTGGCCGGCTGGCGGCGCGGCGTCACGCAGGCCCGCTACACCCAGGCCCTCGCGCGCATCGCCGCCTATCTCGCGGCGGGCGACACCTACCAGATCGACTACACCTTCCCGTTGCACGCCCGTGCCTTCGGCCACCCGCTGGCACTCTACCGCGCCCTGCGCCGGAGCCAGCCCACCGCCTACCGCTGCCTGGCCTATCTGGCGGAGGTTGATGGACGGCCCCCAGACGCTTGCAGCGTCGCCCCCCGAGGGGGTTCCAGCCCACTTGAGGCGGCCCGGCGCGGGCTGGATGGACCGCCCCCCGACGCTTGCAGCGTCACCTCCCAAGGCGGTTCCAGCCCGGTGCGGGCTGGGGGGCGCTGGGTGCTCAGCCTTTCGCCCGAATTGTTCTTCGCCCTCGAACCGGGCGGGCGCATCAGCGCGCGGCCCATGAAGGGCACCGCGCCGCGCCATGCCGACCCCGCCGCCGACGCGCGCGCCGCGCGCGAACTGGCCGCCGACGCGAAGAACCGCGCCGAGAACCTCATGATCCTGGACCTGTTGCGCAACGACCTGGGCCGCGTCGCCGTGCCCGGCAGCGTGCAGGTGCCGCGGCGCTTCACCGTCGAGCCCTATCCCCGCGTGTGGCAAATGACCTCCAGCGTGCAGGCCGAACTCGCGCCCCGGGTGTGCTGGCCCGCGCTGTGGGCCGCGCTGTTTCCCTGCGGCTCGGTGGTGGGCGCGCCCAAGCACCGCAGCATGCAGATCATCGGCGAGCTGGAGCCCGCCGCGCGCGGCCTGTACACCGGCGCCATAGGCTGGCTGCAACCCGCGGCCGCCAACGCCAACGCGGCGCGGCCCGGCAGCCCGCAGGCCGTGCGCGGCATGTTCAGCGTCGCCATCCGCACCCTGGAAATCGACGCCGCCGTGCGCGCCGGCACCCGCGCCGCGCGCATGGGCCTGGGCAGCGGCGTGGTGGCCGACTCCGACCCCAAGGCCGAATGGGCCGAATGCCTGCTCAAGGCCCGCTTCGCCACCGGGCTGGACCCCGGTTTCGGCCTCATCGAAACCTTCGCCGCGCGCTGGCCCGAGCAGGGCGACCGCATCGCACCGCACCTGGCGCGCCTGGCCCGCTCCGCCCGTTACTTCGGCTTCCGTTTCGACCGCCGCGCCCTGCTCGAACAACTGGCGCAGGCCCACGCCGCGTTGCCCGCCACGGCGACCTGGCCCTGGAACCACCGCACCCGCATCGAACTGCGGCACGACGGCAGCCTCACCCTCGCCACCGCGCCCATCGCCCCGCTGAACCTGCACGAAGGCCGCGTGCGCGTGTTGCTCGCCGCGCACCTGCTGCCCGGCGCCGCGCTCGACCCGGCGAATGTCTTCCTGCGCCACAAGACCACCCACCGCGCCCGTTTTGATGCCGCCTGGAAAGCCGCCGAGGCGCAAGGCGCGTTCGACGCCCTGTTCTTCAACACCCGCGGCGAGTTGTGCGAAGGCGGGCGCAGCAGCGTGTTCGTCAAGCTCGCCGGCCGCTGGTACACCCCGCCGCTGCGCTGCGGCCTGCTCCCCGGCGTGGCCCGCGCCGCGCTGCTGGCCGACCCCGCCTTCGCCGCCCGCGAGCGAGTCCTCACCCGCGCCGACCTGCTCGCCGCCGAAGACCTGCGCCTGACCAACGCGCTGCGCGGTGCCCTGCCGGCTTGGCTGGATGCGGATGAGGATGGCGAGGCAAGCGTCTAGCCATGGCCTACGCGCGTGGCACGTTGTGATGCGGCGAGGCATCGGCTTGCGGCCAGGCGCCAAGATGCAAGGTCAACTCACGGTTTTCGATGAGCTTGACCGCTGGGCGTTTGAAGGGGCTTGAAGCGGCCGGATGCGAGTGGGGACTGTCGGCCAGAGGAAGTCAGAGAAGGCATGAGCAATGACCGGACATTGGAATTGCGCGCCGGACACGGAAAGCGGCCACGATCGAAGCCATGCCCGGTTCACATCCGTTCTAGGCGCCGCCCTCGGAGTCCATCAAAATAAGCGACATGGACTTCATCAACATCTGGCTGCACCGCAGTTTCACTGCACCTTTCACGACCACCGGACGAGCCGCCTTGGTGCCTTCGCCGCCTTGGCACTACGCGGGCTGGTTGCTGAACGTGGCCTTCAGGTTCGACGCGGGCGCCGCCATCGCCCTAGTACCGCCGGCGGCCGGCAGGCCCGTCGGCACGGGCTGCGTTCACTTCGCTGATTGGCAGGCTTGCACCGACGGCCACGAATTGCTGGACCCGGTGTTGGCTCAATACCGCGAGACCATCGTCGTGCTTGAGGTTGATCGGCCGGATGGAAGCCGTTGCATGTACTGCCCCGCCATCTGGGTCGACCAGGACATCTCGCTGGTTCGCGGTTTGCTGCAAGGCTGGCCCAAGAAGATGGGCAGCACATGGCTCACGCGCAGCCTGCCGCTGGAACATCCGGCTGCGGCGCCGCTGCGCGCAGGCAGCCGGGTGGGCGCCAGCCTGTCCGTGAAGGACCGCCGCGTGTTCGATGCCCAGGCGGCCCTGACCGGCGCTCCAGGGAAAGCGCTCGGATTCCTGGCCGCGCCGACGATTGGCGCCGTTGGCTGGCCCGATCTGCGCGCACCGCAACAATTGCCGTCGCTCACCCTGGTCAAGCCCGACATTCGTGATCGCGTTGGCGGCGAATGGCATCAGGCGCACGCTTCCCTGCGCATGACCCCGCACCCGGAGGAGGACATCGGCCTGTTGGGTGAACTGACCGTGGTGGAGGCGAGCGTTGGTTGGCTGGGCATCACCATCGCAGGAGCGTGCGATGCCTGAGCGGGTGGCGCCAGTTGAACAGAGGGAGCCTTCCAAGGTCGTGATCGTGCTGAGATCAGACCAAAGCTCGGGTTAGGCTGCCAACGTGGCGGCGTGCATCGCGGCAGGCTTGGCTGCAGCAGATCCAGACTGGGCCGGCCACCCACTGGTCGATGTTGCCGGCCTGGCGACCGCGTCCTCGTCTCACGAGCCGATCACGATCCTGGCGGCCGATCCGATCAGAATGCGCGAGATCATGGTGCGACTTGCCAAGGGCATCGAGCCGAACATTGGCCGCGCAACCTTGTTTCCAGCGTATGCGCAGGCCATCCATACCGCCAGCGAGTACTGGAACCGCCACCGTCAGACGATACACGCCAACGAGTCTATGCTCGGGCTCGGGCTGCGCGGTCGGAAACGATGGGTGAATAGCCTCACCGGCAGCCTCCCGCTGTGGCGATGAATCGCACGGAAGTCCGACGGCTGCGGCTGTTCGATCTGGAGCATGTCCGGCACCACCAGCATGGGCAGGAGTGGGTTCCGCACTGGCACGATGAATGGTCGTTCGGCGCCATCGTGGAAGGGGAATGTCGCTGCTCGGTGGCGGGCCGCCCCTTCCTGGCACGCACAGGGGATCTGATTGCCATTGCGCCCGGCGTCGTGCACACCGGCGCGTTGACGTCGCACGAGAGCGATTCTTCAGTCCTGGTGACAATGATCTACGTACCCTGGGCCTGGTTGGACCAGGCCCAACTCGCGGCACCGGCTCGCAGCGGAAGGACCTCGGCACCCGCGCTCTGCCGTGCCGCGCGCGACCTTGCCATCTCTGAGGGTGTTCAGGACTGGTTGTACCGATCCATTCCGGTTCTGGCCAGGGCGCTACGATCGCGCCCGCCCGAGCCGCGCGAACCCCTCCCCAGCGCAGCGGTACGACATCTCATCGGCCAGATTCAGTCCGGCGTGCTCGGCGGCGAGAAAACCGTCTCGGGCCTTGCTCGCCACTGCGCCGTCAGCCGGGAGCGCATCCATCGAGTGCTGACGCAGTGGATCGGCATGACACCGACCGAATACCTGCGTGCCGTGCGGTTGCATCGAGCCAAGCAGTTGGTGTCCGCCGGCGAGCCTCTCGCGTCCGTGGCAGCCGAATGCGGCTTTGCGGACCAGGCGCACTTCACGCGCTGGTTCAGACGCACGTTCGGCTACACGCCCGGCGATCTGGCCCAAGCGACCTTTCCGTCAGGCAATGGTTAAGACGTTCCCGTCATTCGACAAGGGCATGGCCACGACCGTTTTCGCTTTGAGCGAGCGATCAGTCTGGGTCGAAATAAACCCTTCGCCTTGCCCTCCCCGCAGTCAGCAGTTGTCATCCAATCCGGCGTTGTCAGCGGGCCATGCAAAGCAAGTCCAAGATCGCCGCCCACAAAGTTCTCGCCCCGCCCGGCCACCACGCCGGACGGGCGATCGCATCGGGTCAGAACTTCACGAACTCGCCTTCGGGCATGCCTGCCAGGACGGCCGCCTTGGCGGTGGTGCGGGTCGGTGGGCGTTGGCCTTTGGCCTGATGCGCCTCGGGGGCGGCGACCGCCGCTGCCGGTGCGGTGCCGGCGGCCGTGTCGGGCAGTTGGAATTGCTCGACCGTGTGCTGCAACGTCGCGGCCTGCTGGTTCATCTCGTCGGCCGTTGCCGCAAGTTCCTCGGATGCCGTGGCGTTGTGCTGCGTGGAGGTGTTGACGTGGGCGACGGCCTGGCTGATCTGTTCGATGCCGCTGGCTTGTTCTTCGCTGGCGGCGTTGATGTCGCCGACCAGGTCGGCGGTCTTGACGATGACCGGCACCATGTCGTGCAGCAGCTTGCCAGCGCCGACCGCCTGCTTCACGGAGCCGCTCGCCAGATCGCCGATCTCCTTGGCCGCGACCTGGGAACGCTCGGCGAGCTTCCTCACCTCGGCGGCGACCACGGCGAAGCCCTTGCCATGCTCGCCGGCGCGGGCGGCCTCGATGGCCGCGTTGAGCGCCAGCATATTGGTCTGGTAGGCGATGTCGTCGATGATGGAGATGCGCGCGGTGATCGCCTCCATGTCGGCCACCGTGCGTTGCACGGCTTCGCCGCCTCGCCGGGCCTGCGCCGCGGCGTCCTGGGCCATGGCGGCGGTTTGCTGGGCGTTGTCGGCATTTTGTTTGATGGACGCGCTGGACTCTTCCAGCGTTGCGGAGGTTTGCTCGATGGCCGCCGCCTGCTGCGAGGCGCCTTGTGACAGGACGTGCGAGGCGCTGGTGACTTGGTGCGACGCGTTCAGGAGGCTTGCCACGGAGGTGCGCACGTCCGTGATGGCGGCCGTCAAGCGCGCAACCATGGTTCGCATGGCGTCCAGAAGCAGCCCTGTTTCGTCGCGGTAGGCATCGTTCACGCGCACGGTGAGGTCGCCGTTGGCAACGCGCTGCGCCACCTGCACGGCCGCGCTCAACGGCTGCGTGATGGAGCGCGTGACGGCGATGCCGAAGATCACCGCGAGCACGATGCCGATCACCGAGCCCGTGAGCGAATAGGCGATGGCCTTGGTATAGGCGGTATCGGCTTGGCGGGCGGCGAAATCGAAATATTTCGTCACGCTGCCCTTGATGCCGAACAAAGTCGCCTTGAGGGCGTCCTGCGCCGGCAAGACTTTGAGCTGGCGTGTCAGGAATGGGTCGCCGCCGTTTTTCTGGTCGCTCAGGCTCGCGTTCATGCCTTGAATCAGCACGTCGAGCTGATTCGAGGCTTGTGCCGTTTCTGTTTTGATGTTGTCGTCCATCCCCAGCTTGCCGAGCTGCGCCATCGAGGCGCGCATGGCGTCGATGTTTTGCAGCAGGTGCTCGCGTTGTTTGGCCCTTGCGGCCTGGTCGCCGCTGGTGAGCACGGCGTTGAGGTCGTTGCCGCTCTGATTGACTTGGGTCAAGAGTTCATCAATGGTGTTGACCTCCGGCCAGGCACGGCGAGTCGCCAGGTCCGTTGCGCGTTTCATGGCGCTGACGCCTAGAAAGGTGACGAGGGTCAGCGCGGCGATGATCAATGAGGCGCCAATGATGGTGAGTCCGAGTCGCGCGCCGATCCGAATGTTTCGAAACATTGAGTAGGTTCCATGTGATTTTTTGGAGCGTCCGCCGGGGCAATCTTGACCATGCTCGAGATGGGTTCAAGGTCGATCGGCGTCGAAGGGCCAGTCAGGCACTGGCCCTTTTTGAAATGTAGACACGGAGCTTTGGCGGAGTCGTGACTTGAGTCAAAGGGATGTCGTGCATGGAACATCCGCGGCAGGCGCGAGCTGGATCGATGCCGCCAAGGCTAGGGCCTGTTCACGCTATGTCTGCGCCCGCGCCGGGGGTTTGGGCGGATGCAGAGCGAGGCGCAGGCCGCGCCGTGGTGTGTTGCACCACAAGCGGACTGCAACGTGGCCATGCGCCGCCCAAACCCCCGGCCCGAAGGGTTGCCCCCAGACG
>MLJW01000687.1_pt1 | contig 11487 bp, 8 predicted proteins | sample 888231 | NCBI WGS metagenome assembly MLJW01 (sample SAMN05788063, study PRJNA343431) | mine drainage metagenome | isolation source: sample collected from the inflow into an acid mine drainage treatment plant... | place: Germany: Lusatia, lignite mining district
CCCCGTGCTCGACGCGCTGGAGCCGCAGGTGGCGCAGCACAACCAGAGCCTGGCGGCGCAATTGGCCGCCTACGAGCAGGCGCAGGCGGCCATCGCCCAGGCGCAGGCCGCCTACTATCCGACGCTGTCGGCCGGGCTCTCGGCCACGCGTTCCAAGTCGCCCGGCGCCAGCAATACCGTCGCGGTGCCGGGGCGCATCTTCAACAGCCTGAGCGCCTCGGCCACGGCGAGCTGGGTGCCCGACCTGTGGGGCAAGGTGCGCCTGCAGGTGCAGGCCGGCGAGGCCAGCGCCGCCGCCAGCGCCGCCACCCTGCAATTCACCCAGCTCAGCCTGCAGGCCACGCTGGCGCAAAGCTATCTGCAGCTGCGCACGGCGGATGCGCAGATCCGCCTCGCCGAGGACACCGTGGCGGCCTACAAGCGCGCGCTGCAGCTCACCGAGAACCGCTACAGGGCCGGGGTGGACACGGCGGCCGACGTCGCCCTGGCCCGCACCCAGCTGCTGCAGGCCCAGACCAGCCTCACCGACCTCGGCGTGACCCGCGCGCAACTGCAGAACGCCATCGCCGTGCTGGTGGGCCGCGCTCCCGCGGACTTCGCGTTGCCCGCGGCGGACACGCTGCCTGCGGTGCCGGACATCCCCGCCGGCATTCCCACCCAGTTGCTGCAGCGCCGTCCCGACCTGGCCGCCGCGCAGGCGCAGGTGGAAGCAGCCAACGCGCAGATCGGCGTGGCGCAAACCGCGTGGTTCCCCAACCTCACCCTCTCGGCCCAGGCCGGCAGCCAGGCCACCCGTCTGGCCGATCTGTTCTCGGCGCCCAGCCTGTTCTGGTCGCTCGGCCCCAGCCTGGCTGCGGCCCTGTTCGACGGCGGCTTGCGCCATGCCCAGCTGGCGTCCAGCCAAGCCGCCTACCGGCAAACCGTGGCCAACTACCGGCAGGACGTGCTGACCGCCATGCAGCAGGTCGAGAACAATCTCGCCGCCCAGCGCATTCTCATGCAGGAGGCGCAGCAGCAGGCCGAGGTGGTGCAGGCGGCCCAGGTGTCGCTGCGCCTGGCCGAGAACCAGTACAAGGCCGGCACCGCCGTGTACCTCAACGTCATCACCGCGCAGACCACGCTGTTCAACGCCCGCAACGCCCAACTCACGCTGCTGAACCGGCGCTACGTCGCGGCGGCGGGCCTGATCCAGGCGCTGGGTGGAGGCTGGGGCGACGCGGCGCGGCCGGCGCTGGGCGCGCCCCCAGCCGGTGACGCGACGATGCGGCAAAGCGGCGGCTGACGCGCGTGGCGGCCGGCGCGGATGCGGAATTCGCCTTACGCTTGGGCACCGGGGCGTTGACGACGCGCGCCAACCCGGAACCCAGCCCATCCCGCCCGAGACCTTGAGCCACGCACCGCAAGAGGGGACATCCGCGGCCCAGCCCGAGGCCGCCGTGCCGTTCGGCCGCTTCGTGCAGTTGTTCACGGCGGTCATGCTGCCCATCTTCCTCGCCGCGGTGGACCAGACCCTGCTGGCCACCGCCACGCCGGCCATCGCGCGCGACCTCGGCGACCTGCGCGACAGCGCGTGGATCGCCGTGGGCTATCTGCTGGCCTCCACCATCATGGCGCCGCTGTATGGCCGCCTGGGCGACCGCTACGGCCGGCGCGACGCGCTGGTGGCCGCGCTGGGCCTGTTCGCGTTCGGTTCGGCCGCCTGCGCCGCAGCCCAAGGCATGTGGTGGCTGATCGCCGCGCGTCTGCTGCAGGGTCTGGGTGGCGGCGGGCTCATGGTGATGAGCCAGGCGCTCATTGGCGAAGCCGTGCCGCCGCGCCAGCGTCCGCGCTTCCAGGCGTATTTCGGCATCGTGTTCGTGCTCGCCAGCGTCACCGGGCCGCTGCTCGGCGGCCTGGTGGTCAGCAGCTTCAGTTGGCGCTGGCTGTTCGTGGCCAACCTGCCGCTGGCCGCCATGGCCGTGTGGCGGGCCCTGCTGCTGCCCGAAAGCCCGCGTCACACCTTGCCCGGGCAGGGACACGACGCGCCCGGCGTGCTGCTGTTCGCCGCCACCGCCGGCCTGGCGCTGCTGTGGCTCACGCTCGCCGGGCATCGCTTCGCCTGGCTTTCGGCACCCAGCCTCGGCATGGCCGGGGCGGCCGCGGTGCTGGGCTGGTTGCTGGCGCGGCGCGAACGCGGCCTGGCGCATCCCTTCCTGCCGCTGGAATTGCTGCGCATGCCGGCCATCGCCTGGACCAGCCTCACCGTCACGCTGTCCACCGCCAGCATGTTCGCCCTGGTGTTTTTCCTGCCGGTGTACATCCAGCTCGGCAACCACGGCAGCGCCGCGCATGCCGGCCTGCTGTTGCTGCCGCTGACCGGCGGCTTGGTGCTGGGGGCCAACCTCACCGGCCGCCTGGTGGCGCGAACCGGCCGGCCCGACCAGCCGCCGCGCTGGGGGCTGGGGCTGGCGGCTCTTGCGCTTCTTCTGCTCGGCCTGCTGCCCGTAGGCAGCGTCACCGTCGGCGTGCTGGGCGCGCTCGCCGGGCTGGGGTTCGGCACTGTGATGCCCACCTCGCAAGTGCTGATCCAGGCCGTCGCCGGACGCACGCGCCTGGGCGCGGCGGCGGCCACGGTGTCTCTGGCGCGCTCCACCGGGGCGTCGGTGGGCACGGCGCTGTTCGGTGCGCTGGTGTTCGGCCTGATTTCCAGCGCCGACCTGCAGGCCGCCTTGCTCGGCACGGACGCGGCGGCCATCCAGCAGGTCACACGCGCTTTTCACATCGCCTTCGCTGCCGCCGGCGGACTCACGCTGCTGGCGGTGTGGATCTCCACCCGCGTGCCGCGCGTGGAGATCTGACGCAGCCGGGTCATGGGCAGGCGGTGATCGCCTGCACCACCCGTTTCAGACCTTTCAGCGCCAGGGTCGGGCTCGCATCCATTTGCGCGCGGAGGATGGCGCCGTCCACCGCGAGCGCGATGGCCTGCGCGTCGCCCAGGCGGTGCGCCGAAGACGGCAAGAGGGAGGCGATCAACGCCGTCATCTGCTTTTTATGGCGCCTGGCGATTTCACCTGCGCCGGGCAGGACATCGCCCAGTTCGACGACCGTGTTGAGGAAGGCGCAGCCGCGGTAGCCGCCGTTGCGGAACCACGCGCCAAGCGCGGGGGCGAGCGCCGCGATGCCCGGTCGCCCAGCGGCGCTTTGGCGTTCCAGCGCTGCCGCGAACCACGCCATCCACAAGCCGTGCCGGTATTCGAGGAAGGCTTCGACCAGGTCGTTCTTGCTCGGGAAGTGGCGATAGAACGTCACCTTGGTCACGCCCGCGTCGGCAATGACGCGATCAACCCCGGTCGCCCGGATGCCGTTCCTGTAAAAGAGATCGTGCGCCGCCAGCAGAATGCGCTCGCGGGCAGCGGGCAGCGGGGAGCGGGCGGTCGAGGGGCGTTCTGGCGGCCATGGCATGAAGAGGTGATGGATTGCGGCTTCGGCTACATTGTGCGTGTAGACCGATCTGTCTACATAGGGCATCTTTTTGCATCGCGAGGACATCATGGACACGAAACCCCCGCTACCTCCCTTTACGCGCGAGACCGCCGTGCAGAAGGTCCGCATGGCCGAAGACGCCTGGAACACGCGCGACCCGGACCGGGTCGTGCAGGTCTACACCGAGGACACGCGCTGGCGCAACCGCGCCGAGTTCCCGGTCGGCCGCGAGCAGGTGCGCGCCTTCCTGCAGCGCAAGTGGAGCCGCGAGCTCGACTACCGGCTGATCAAGGAGCTGTGGGCGTTCGGCGGCGAGCGCATCGCGGTGCGCTTCGCTTATGAATGGCACGACGATTCGGGCCAGTGGTACCGCAGCTACGGCAACGAGAACTGGGCGTTCAACGCGCAGGGCTTCATGGCCCGCCGCTTCGCCAGCATCAACGACCTTCCGATCCAGGAAAGCGAGCGCCTGTTCCATTGGCCGTTGGGCCGCAGGCCGGACGACCATCCCGGCTTGAGCGACCTCGGGCTTTGACCGATCTGCATCGAAGGCGCCGGCCTTGGCATCGCAGGCAGAATCGGCGCTTTCGCCACCATCGTTCGCCGCCATGCAAGATCTCGACGCCCTCAAGCCCTTTTCCATTCCCGGCCAGTTGGCCTTTCGCATCGGTCCCGGCGGTTTGCCCTGCGCCGACATCGCCAACGCCGGCGGCACAGCCAGCATTTGTCTGCAGGGCGCGCATCTCACCAACTTCCAGCCCCGGGCGCAGCGCGCGCCGATGGTGTGGCTGTCGCAGGCGGCGCGTTTCGCGCCGGGCAAGTCCATCCGCGGCGGCGTGCCGGTGTGCTGGCCCTGGTTCGGCGCGCATCCCACCGAACCCGGCTTTCCGGCGCATGGCTTTGCCCGCACCGTGCCGTGGGCGGTGGTGGACAGCGGCGCCGCGCAGGGCGCCACCCACCTCGCGCTGCGGCTGGAGCCCAGCGCGGCCACCCGCGCGCAATGGCCGCATGCGACCCCGGTGGAGCTGCGCATCAGCGTGTCCGACACCCTGCGGATGACGCTGACCACGCGCAACGAGGCGGGCGTTGTGCTGCCCTTGAGCGAGGCGCTGCACACCTACTTCCACGTCGGCGACATCGGCGAGGTCGCGCTGCAGGGGCTCGACGGCTGCGCCTATCTCGACAAGGTGGAGAACTTCGCCCGCAAACAGCACAGCGGAGCGCTGCGCTTCGCCGGCGAGACCGACCGCGTGTACGTGAACACCGTGGCCGACTGTCTGATCGACGACGCGCGACTGGGCCGGCGCATTCGCGTGCGCAAGCAAGGCTCGGCCTCCACCGTGGTGTGGACCCCCTGGGCCGAGAAGGCCGCTGCGATGGGCGACTACACCGCCGAAGGTTGGCGCCAGATGCTGTGCGTCGAATCGGCCAATGCCGCCGACAACGCGCTCGTGCTGCAGCCGCAGGAGCGCCACACCTTGGAGGTGAGCTACGGCGCGGAGGCCTTGTAGCGTTCGTTAGATCCATATCAACCGGCGCGACCGAGAGTCTGCCTAGACTTCTTCCGGGACGCGGCTGGCAACGTGAAGAAGCCGGCCGCAGGTCAACGGGAATCGGCGCATCGGTCTTGTCCAGCTTGGGCGCGATGCGCTGGATTTCCGCCCGTTCGGGCATCGGCGGCGTTGCTGCGCACGATGCCGGTCATCGGATTTTTCCTCCGGAAAACCTTCATCATGCGCGTGATCGTGCTCGGTGCCGGCCTGCTCGGCGTCGCCTCGGCCCATTACCTCGACCAGCTCGGCCACGAGGTGACCGTGATCGACCGGCAGGCCGAGCCGGCGTCGGAAACCAGCTTCGCCAACGGGGGGCAGATTTCGGTGAGCCATGCCGAGCCCTGGGCCAACCCGAAGGCGCCGGCGAAGGTTCTGCGCTGGCTGTTCAAGGATGAGGCGCCGCTGTTGTTCCGCCCGCGTGCCGATGTGCGCCAATGGCTCTGGGGCCTGCAATTCCTGCGCGAATGCACGCCGGCGCGCACGCGCCGCAACATCGGCCATCTCGTCAGGCTGGGGATCTACAGCCGCGACGCGCTGCGGCAGCTGCGGCGCGACACCGGCATCGCCTACGACGAGCGCGCCCGGGGCATCCTGCACTTCTACACCAGCCAGCGGGAATTCGACGAGGCGGCCGGCCCGGCCGAGCAGATGCGCGCATTGGGTTGCGAGCGCCGCGTGATTTCGGCCGACGAAGCCGTGCGCATCGAGCCCGCGCTGCATCACATCCGTCCCCGCCTCGCCGGCGCCACGTTCTCGGCCGACGACGAGTCCGGCGACGCCAACCGGTTCGCGCGCGAACTCGCGGCGCGGTGCGGGGAGCGCGGCACGCGCTTCCTGATGCACCACACGGTCACCGCGCTGCGCGAGGCCGCGGGCCGGATCGACCATGTGGAGGTCATCGACGGCGAAGGCCGTTTCCGGCGCATCCGCGGTGACGCCTACCTGCTCGCCATGGGCTCGTTCAGTCCCTTCCTGGCCGCTCCGCTGGGCATCCGCCTGCCGGTGTATCCGGCCAAGGGCTACTCGGTGACCATGCCCGTCGAGGACGAGGCCATGGCCTATCAGGTGTCGCTCACCGACGATGAATACAAGCTCGTGTTCTCGCGCCTGGGCAGCAGGCTGCGCATCGCCGGTACGGCCGAAATCAACGGTTATGGGCGGGATCTGAACCTCGCGCGCTGCAGGGCGATCATGCGCCGCGTCGAAGCCTTATTCCCCGGGGCTGGAGACACGGAACAGGCCGAGTTCTGGGCCGGCCTGCGCCCGGCCACGCCGGGCAACGTGCCCCTCATCGGCAAGACCCGCCTGCCCAATCTTTATCTGAACACCGGCCATGGCACGCTGGGCTGGACCTTGGCCTGCGGCTCGGGCCGATCGGTCGCGCGCATCATCAGCGGCCTGAAACCCGAGGTGGAGTTCGCGTTCATGGGCGCAGAAATAGCGTGAACAGGCCCTAAACGGCAGCCTCGCGGATCCACCGCGCGGCCTTTTCGGCAATCATCAGCGTCGGGCTGTTGATGTTGCCGCTGGGGATGGTGGGCATCACGCCGGCATCCACCACGCGCAGGCCGGCGATGGTGCCGCCGCGGCCGTCGCGCACGCGCAGGCGCGTGTCCACCACCGCCATCGGGTCGGCGGCTGCGCCCATGCGGGTGGTGCCGGCGGGGTGGAAGATGGTGGTGGCGATGTCGCCGGCCAGCCGCGCGAGTTCGGCGTCGGTCTGGAACTGCGCGCCGGGTCTGTATTCCTCGGGCTGAAAGGGCGCCAGCGCCGGCTGCGCGACGATGTGGCGGGTCAGCCGCAGGCTGTCGGCGGCCACCTTGCGGTCTTCTTCGGTGCTCAGGTAGTTCGGTGCGATGGCAGGGGCGTCCTCGAAGCGCGGGCTGCGGATGGCGACCGTGCCGCGGCTGCCCGGGTTGAGATTGCACACGCTGGCGGTGAAGGCGTTGAAGTCGTGCAGCGGTTCGCCGAAGGCGTCCAGACTCAGCGGCTGGACGTGGTACTGGATGTTCGGGTGGGCGTACTGCGCGCTGCTGCGGGTGAACACGCCGAGCTGGCTCGGCGCCATGCTCATCGGGCCGCTGCGCCTGAGGGCGTATTCCAGGCCGATCATGGCCTTGCCCCACAAGCTGGAGGCCAGGGTGTTGAGGGTCTTCACGCCTTGCACCTTGAACACCGCGCGGATCTGCAGATGGTCCTGCAGGTTGGCGCCCACGCCGGGAAGGTGGGCCACCGGCGTGATGCCGTGCGACTGCAGCAGCGGCGCGGGGCCGACGCCGGAGAGCTGCAGAATCTGCGGCGAGCCGATGCTGCCGGCGCTGAGCACGACCTCGCGCGAAGCGCGCACCGTCACCATCTCCTGTCCGGTCCACACTTGCGCGCCGCCGCAGCGCAGGCTGCCGTCGGGCAGGGTGTCGAACAGCAGGCGCGAGACCTGGGCGCGGGTCCAGAGTTCGAAGTTGGGCCGCGCCATGCAGGCGGGGCGCAGGAAGCCCTTCGCGGCGTTCCAGCGCCAGCCGCTGCGCTGGTTGACTTCGAAGTAGCCGACGCCCTCGTTGGTGCCGCGGTTGAAATCGTCGCTGGCGGCGATGCCGGCCTGCTGCGCGGCCTGCGCGAACGCGTCGAGCACGTCCCAGCGCAGCCGCTGGCGCTCGACGCGCCATTCGCCGCCGTGGCCGTGCAGCGCGGCGAAAGCGGCGTCGGCGCCGCGATCGCCGCGCCAGTGGTTCTCGTGCGCCTTGAAATCCTGCAGGCATGGCTGCCAGCGCCAGGCGTCGTCGCCGGTGGCGGCGGCCCAGGCCTCGTAGTCGCGCGCCTGGCCGCGCATGTAGATCATGCCGTTGATGCTGCTGCAGCCGCCGAGCACCTTGCCGCGCGGGTAGCGCAGCGTGCGGCCGTTCAGGCCGGGGTCGGGCTCGGTGTGGAACATCCAGTCGGTGCGAGGATTGCCGATGCAATACAGGTAGCCGACCGGGATGTGTATCCACGGATAGTCGTCACGCCCGCCGGCCTCGATCAGCAGCACGCGGCGCGCCGGGTCGGCGCTGAGCCGGTTGGCGAGCAGGCAGCCGGCGGTGCCGGCGCCGACGATCACGGTGTCGAACGCGGCGTCGGCCGACGCCGCGGCGGGGGCGGGCGCGGCGCTCATTTCGCCGTCGGCATCGCGAACTCGGCGCCCTTCGGCGTGCTTTCAGGCCAGCGCTGCATCACGCTCTTCTGCTTGGTGTAAAAGCGCACACCCTCGGTGCCGTAGGCGTGCATGTCGCCGAACAGGCTGGCCTTCCAGCCGCCGAAGCCGTGCCACGCCATCGGCACCGGGATCGGCACGTTGATGCCGACCATGCCGGCCTGCACGCGGCGGCCGAACTCGCGCGCCGCATGGCCGTCGCGGGTGAAGCAGGCCACGCCGTTGCCGTAGGCGTGGGCGTTCACCAGCTCCACCGCCCGTGCGAAGTCGGGTACGCGCACGCAGGCCAGCACGGGGCCGAAGATCTCTTCGCGGTAGATGCGCATCTCGGGCCGCACCTGGTCGAACAGGGTGCCGCCGAGCCAGAAGCCGCCTTCATGGCTCGCCACCTGCAGGCCGCGGCCGTCCACCAGCAGCTGCGCGCCTTCGCGCTCGCCAGAGGCGATGAGGCCGGCGATGCGGCCGCGCGCCGCCGCGGTGACGATGGGGCCCATCTCGGCGTCGGGCTCCATGCCGTTCTTGACTTTGAGCGCGCGGGTGCGCTCCACCAGGCGCGGCAGGATGCGCTCGGCCACCTCGCCCACCAGCACCGCCACCGAAATGGCCATGCAGCGCTCGCCGGCCGAGCCGAAGGCCGCGCCCATCAGCGCGTCCACCGCCTGGTCGAGGTCGGCGTCGGGCATCACCACCATATGGTTCTTCGCGCCGCCCAGGGCTTGCGCGCGCTTGCCGTGACGCGCGGCTTCCTGGTAGATGTGGTGCGCCACCGGGGTGGAGCCGACGAAGGACATGGCTTTCACGTCCGGGTGGTCGAGCAGGGCGTCCACCGCGTCCTTGTGGCCCTGCACGACGTTGAACACGCCGTCGGGCAGGCCGGCCTGCTTCAGCAGCTCGGCCATGAACAGGCTGGGGGAGGGGTCGAGCGGGCTGGGCTTGAGCACGAAGGTATTGCCCGCGGCGATGGCCACCGGGAACATCCAGCACGGCACCATGCAGGGGAAGTTGAACGGTGTGACCCCGGCCACCACGCCCAGCGGCTGGCGCATGGTCCAGTTGTCGATGCCGGTGGACACCTGTTCGGTGTAGTCGCCCTTGAGCAGCTGCGGAATGCCGCAGGCGAACTCGACGATCTCGATGCCGCGCGTGACCTCGCCCTGCGCGTCGGAGAACACCTTGCCGTGCTCGGCGGTGATCATCGCCGCGATGGTGTCGCGCTGCTGGTTCATCAGCTCCAGGAACCTGAACAGCACGCGCGCGCGGCGCAGCGGCGGGGTGTCGGCCCATTTCGGGAACGCGGCCTGCGCCGCCGCCACGGCGGCCTGCACGTCGCTGGCGTCCGCCAGCGCAACGCTGCGCGCCTGCGTGCCCGTGGCCGGGTTGAACACCGGCTGGCTGCGGCCGCTGCGGCCTGGCACGATTCGGCCGTTGACGAAATGGCCCACCGTGGCGGTGGCGGTAAAGGCTTCGGGTGCCCCCATGCGAGTCTCCAGATCTTGGTTTAGTGCGGCAAGTCTAGGCTGCGGGCCGTGTCTTGACCAGGACGAAAACATGACAACATTGTTCATTTGCGTGAACAATCATGGCTGCCGCCATATGGCGGCGGATTGCACCTTGCCCGGCTTGCATCAGGACAGAACCATGACCCCATCCAACGTTCCCCCGCGCGACGACCAGCTCTGGCAGCAGGTGCATTGGCTCGGCGTGATCGCCTCGGCCGGCACCCTGACCGCCGCGGCGCAGCGCCTGGGGGTGTCCAAGGCCGCGGTGAGCCAGCATCTCGCCGCGCTGGAGCGGCGCGTCGGCGTGCCGCTGGTGCGCCGCTCCACCCGCGCGCTGCGCCTCACCGAGGCCGGGCAGCGCCTGGTGGACGACACCACGCCCAGCTTCGCGCACATCGTCCAGAGCGTGTCCTCGGTGCATGATCTCGCCGCCGCTCCGCGCGGGCTCGTGCGCGTGACGGCCCCGGTCGCACTGGGCCGCCAGCACGTGGTGCCGCACCTGCTGGACTTTCTCCGGCGTTATCCGGACATCCGCGTCGAGCTGGAACTGTCGGACCGCTTCGCCAACCTGCCGCAGGAGGGCTTCGACCTCGCCGTGCGCCACGTCGCCGCGCCGCCCGACAGCCACGTGGCGTGGAAGCTGTGCGGCACGCGCACGCTCTTGGTGGCGACCAACGCCTATCTGCGCAAACGTGGCACGCCGCAGCATCCTGGCGAACTGGCAATGCACGACTGTCTTGCCTATCTGCGTCCGGGGGCCGCGGTGTGGATGTTCGAGCATGCGGACGGCGCGGGCGGCGAGCCGCAGCGCGTGCGCGTTCCGGTGCGGGGGCCGCTGCGCGCCAACACCAGCGAAGTGCTGCGCGAGGCCGTGCTGAGCGGCTTGGGTATCGCCCTGGTTCCCGACTTCAGCATCGCCACGGCCGCGCATCGCGCGCGCTTGCATCGGCTGCTGCCGCAATGGAAACCCGTAGGCTTTTTCGGCGAGTCGATCTACGCCATTCGGCCCTGGAGTCCGAACACGCCGCGCGCGGTTCAACTTCTGGTGGACCATCTGCGCGCGGTGATGGCGCGGAGCATCGGCCATGGCGCGCAAGCTTGATGCCGGCGCGGCCGGCACCATCGCCAAGGCATCATCCATCACCAGAAGTCAGGCACACATGAACGAGGAGGCAAGCATGGACAGATGGGCAGTGGTCACAGGGGCATCGGGCGGCATCGGCCTGGAAATCGCACGCGAACTGGCGGCACGGGGCCATGCGCTGGTCCTGACGGCACGCAGCGTGGACAGCCTGAACGCCTTGGCGCAAACTCTGCAGCGCGAGCACGGCACACGCTGCCTCGTGGTGCCGCTGGACGTCGGCGCGCCGGGCGGCGCCGAGGCGCTGGCGCAGCGCATCAGCGAGGCCGGCGTGGAACCGCAGGTTCTGGTCAACAACGCCGGTTTCGGCGTGTACGGGCGTTTCGTCGAGGCCGACATCGGCCAGACGCAGGCCATGATCGACCTCAACGTCAGCGCGCTCACGCGCCTCACCGTGCTGCTGCTGCCGGCCATGCTGCGCCGTGGCCAGGGCCGCATTCTCAACGTCGCCAGCACGGCGGCGTTTCAGCCCGGGCCGGGCATGGCGGTGTATTTCGCCACCAAGGCCTACGTGTTGTCGTTCAGCGAGGCGCTGGACGCGGAGTTGCACGGGCAAGGCGTCACGGTGACCGCGCTATGCCCGGGTGCCACGGCCACCGGCTTCGGGGCGCATGCCAAAGGCGAGCGCTCGGCGCTGTTCCAGGG
>MLJW01000688.1_pt1 | contig 11484 bp, 8 predicted proteins | sample 888231 | NCBI WGS metagenome assembly MLJW01 (sample SAMN05788063, study PRJNA343431) | mine drainage metagenome | isolation source: sample collected from the inflow into an acid mine drainage treatment plant... | place: Germany: Lusatia, lignite mining district
TGGACGCCGGCGCCCCGATGGTGGTGCTGGACCTGTCCCGGCTCGGGTCCAACGACGACGCCCTCGCGTTGGCGATGACGTGCGCGTCCGGGTGGCTCGAAGGCGCACTGGCGGCCGGCGGGGGCCAGCGGTGGGTCATCTACGACGAGGCCTGGCGGTTGCTGCGCTCAGTCCCCCTGATCCGGCGCATGCAGGCCCAGTGGAAGCTCTCGCGCGCCTACGGCATCGCGAACCTGCTCGTCCTGCACCGCCTGAGTGATCTCGGCGCTGTCGGCGCCGCCGGGTCCGAAGCGCGCGCCCTGGCCGAAGGTCTGCTCGCCGACTGCTCCACCCGGGTGATCTACCGCCAGGAAGCCGACCAAGTCGCCGCGACCGCCACCGCCCTGGGGCTGACCCGCCCCGAACAAGCCCTGCTGCCCGCCCTGCCCCGCGGCACCGGGCTGTGGAAGATGCCCGGCCGCACCCACATCGCACACCACCGCCTTCACCCGTCCGAGCTCGCCGTCTTCGACACCGACGCCGCCATGCGCGACACCCCGGCGCGCCCCACGGAGGTGGCCTGATGATCGACCACGACAGTGCCATCCACCTGGCCGAGCAAGCCACCCTCGGTGCCCTGCTCCTGGCCCCGCACCAGATCGACCGGGTTCAGGGGTGGTTGCGGCCAGCGGACTTCACCGACCCCTGGCACGCCCAGGTCTACAACCTCATCCGCGAGCAGCACATCGCCGGGCAACCGGTCGACCCCCAAACCGTCGCCTACCACCTGCTCGAGCGTCTCGGGGCACGCCAGGGCGCCATCGTGCAGATCCACGACCTGCTCCAATCCACCCCACCTCACCCCGAGCCTGCGGTCTACGGGCGCATGGTGCTCGACGCCGCGCTACGCCGCGAGGTCGCAGGCCAAGGGGTGCTGCTGCGCGCCGGGGCCCTGCAGTCCGCACTGTCCGGTGAGTCGGTGCCGATGGCGGCCACGTGCGCCCTGGTCGACGCGGGCCTTGACGCCGTCGCCAACCGGTGGGCCCAGGCCACCGGTGTCCCGGCGCCCGTGGCCGCAGACGCGCCGGTCCCGCTGCGGGCCGCGCTGCGAAACCCCGGGCTGCGACTGAGCGCCGACAAGCTGCTGCGCGTGCACCCCGGCCGCGACCAGGTCGCCGAACAGGCCCACGAGGCGACCCTGGTCGGGTCCCTGATCGCCCACCCGGACGAGATCACCGCCGTCGCCGCCTGGTTGGCCCCCACCCGCATCACGGCACCGATCTGGCGCACCGTCTACGCGGCCACCGTCGAACTCGCCGAGCTCGGCCAACCCGTCGACCTGGTCACCGTCACCTGGGCCACCATGCGACTGAGCCACCACGACCAACCGTGCCCGACACTGGCGGACCTGCGCGACGCCGTCGACGCAGGGCGCTTCGCCGTCCCCCACCACGCCGCCACCGTCGTCGCGGCCGACCAGCTGCGACGCCTGGCCGAGACCGGCTCCCACCAGCTCCTAACCGGTACACGCAACCCCGGGCTGCTCCCACCGGACCTCGTGGACGCCGGCCGGCTGATCACCGGAGCCCTGCGCCAGATCGCCTGCGCGCTGCCCGAACACCTCGGCGAACCGGCAGTCCCGCACCTGGCGATGGTCCGCTCACTCGAGTCCGCACCACGGCAGGTGGCCCGATGAACCCCCCGACCCACCGCCCCACCCGCAACGGAACTGGCCCCGGGTCGTCGTCGCCCCAGCTGACGGACTGGGCACTGATCGCCGGTGGCGCTGTGATCGGGTTCGGGGTCGTGCTGTGGTGCGGCGCCGCACTCGCGTGCCTGGTCACCGGCCGGGGTGTGCCCGACGGCGGGCCGCTGGCCGCACTGCGGGCCCTCGGCGCGGTCTCCGACCCCGCGGCGGCGTGGACCGTACCCAGCCAGATCCCGGGACTGGGGGTGTACTGGACCGCGACCGGGGTGGTGATCGCCGCGGTGGTCGGCCTCGTCGTCCTCGCGCTTCACCTGCGGTCCACCCTCACCGGGGATGGGAAGACCACGACCAGCCGGCTGCGGTCCCTGCCGGGCCTGGCCACCCCGGCCGAGGCGCAGAAAGCGGCCGGACGCAAGGCACTGCTGCACCGCGCCGACGTCGTGCGACCCTCAGCGCGCGGTGGCGCTACGGCGGGTGATGTCGGGTTCCTGCTCGGGCGGGCCGGTGGCCGCGAGCTGTGGTGCTCGGTGGAGGACTCCGCCCTGTTGGTCGGCCCGCCCCGGATGGGCAAGGGCCTGCACGTGGTGATCCCCTGGGTCCTGGACGCCCCCGGCCCCGTCGTGGCCACGTCCACGCGGCCCGACACCCTCGCGGTGACCATGGCCGCCCGGGAGGTTCACGGCCCGGTGGCGATCTTCGACCCCCAACGCCTGGCCGGGCTGCCCGGCGGTTTGCGCTGGTCCCCGGTGCGCGGGTGTGAGACCCCGCGCACCGCCCTGGTCAGGGCGCGGGGCCTGGCGGCGGGGGTGGGGTTCGGGCGGACCGTGTCGGACTCGGACTTCTGGGCCGGGCAGACCGAGACCGCGCTGCGGTGCCTGTTGCACGCCGCCGCCCTGGACGGGCGAGGTGCCGTGGACCTGTACCGGTGGTCGCTGAACCCGGTGCTCGCCGAAGACGCCGTGAGCATCCTCAACCGGGACTCCCGTGCCGCATCCGGGTGGGCGGATGCGTTGGAGGCCGCGGTCCACGCCGACCCGCGCACCCGGGACTCCGTGTGGCTCGGGGTCCGCCAGTCCCTGGCCGCCCTGGCCGACCCCGACGTCCTGGACTCGGTGGACCCCGGACCCCGCGACACGTTCGACCCCGCACGGTTCCTGCGCGAGTCCGGGACCCTGTACCTGCTCGCCGCAGCCGCCACGTCGGGGTCGTGCGCCCCGCTGGTGGCCGCGTTCGTCGAGGACATCACCGAAACAGCCCGGGCCCTGGCCGCCCGCTCCCCCGGCGCCCGGTTGGACCCGCCGTTGCTGCTGGCGTTGGACGAGATCGCCAACCTCACCCCGCTGCCGTCCCTGCCGCAGCTGATGGCCGAAGGAGGGGGCACCGGGATCACCACCCTGGCGGTGCTGCAGTCTCTGGCACAGGCCCGCAACCGGTGGGGTGAGCACGCCGCCGACGCCATCTGGGACGCCGCCACCGTCAAGATCATCCTGGGGGGCCTGGCGAAGTACCGGGACCTGGACGACGTCGCCCGCCTGCTCGGGGAGATCGACGAGCTCACCGAAACCCGCAACCGCGGGCGCGGCGGCGAGAAGTCCACGTCCACCTCGACGCGCATGGTCCCCGTCATGCCGCCCTCGGTACTGCGGACCCTGCCGTTCGGCACCGCGGTCCTCCTGCTGCGCCAAACCCGACCCGTGGTCATCGACCTGCGCCCTTGGCCCGACCGGCCCGACGCCCAGGCCCTGGTCACCGGGCGCTCGGCCGTCGAGGCGGCCACCGCAGCCGCCGCCTTGGGCGCCACGACCGGCGGCGCAGTTGGCGGTGGACTCCGATGATGAAAGCACTCCTCGCCGTGAGCGGGCTCGGGCTTCTGGCGGTGCCGGTCATCGCGGTCCTGGCTGCCCTGAACGTGGGCGGCCGCGCAGTGGCGTGCATCGAGTCCTCCGCCGGCGGGGCCCTGTCCGCGGCCGCGCCTGTGCCGGCGGCCGCACGGGTATGGGTGGGTGAGACCAGGGCCGCGTGCCCGGACCTGCCCGAGACGTGGATCGCCGCAGTCATGGCCCAAGAGTCCGGGTTTCGCCCCGACGCGTATGCCGAGGACGCCAACGGCGGCACCTGGGGGCTGTTCCAGCTCAACGCCAGCATCTGGGCCGCCACGTATGGTCACCCGTGGTCGGCGGACCTGAACAACAACGGAATCTGGGACGTCAAAGACCCCGACATCCACGCCCGCGTCGCCGGACAGTACCTGTGCAACCGGCTCAACACGGTCAGGGCGATCCGCGCCACCCACCCCGACTGGGCGTCCTCCCGGCTGCCGGTCCTGGACGCGCTGATCATCGCCCACAACGCCGGCGAATCCCGCCTGGCCACCTACCCGGCGATCCCCGACGTCACCGCCCGGTTCATCACCGCCGTCGATCAGCGCGTGGCCGCGTGGTCGGCCCCCGACCAGGCCGGCGCCCAGAGCGAACCCCCGGGCCCGGTCGCAACCACCGCGCCCACCGCGAGCCCAGCAACCGACCCGGGCCCACTGCCATCGGCCGCGGGACCAGGGTGTCTGCCGGGCCTGGGGACCAGCGGGGACGTCGTCCTCCCAACCGGCACACCCGCCGACACGGCCGCCGCCGTGCAGACCGCGATGTCCTACGTCGGGGTCACCTCCGGGTGGGCCGGGTTGTGCGACAAGCTCGCCTGCCGCGCCTACGGGTACACCAACTCCGGGTACACCTCCGCGGTGGCGCACTGGGACGCCATGCTCCTGACCGGCCACGCCCACCCCGGCGACACCTGCCCACCCCTGGGGTCGTTCGTGTTCTGGGCCACCGGGCACCCCTTCGGGCACACCTCAGTCGTCGTGCAAGCCGACCCGGGGTGTGACCCGGCCAAGACCCTGGTCACCTCCAACGAGGTCTTCGACTCCGCCACCGGCAACCACGGCGGGGTCTACCTGATCTCCCTCGCCCAGATCAACGCCGGATTCGTCCACGGAAACGGGTACCTCGGCTGGTCCGACCCCATCTGCCGCGGCACCCTCCAAACCCCCGGCGCCACCCCACCCACCCCGCGCCGGCGGTGAACGACCATGACCACCACACGAACAGACTGGCCCACACCCGAGGAACGGCTCACCACCCTGCACGACAAGCTCATCACAGCAGTCGAAGACCTCGCATCCTCCGACGCGTGGATGCGAATGCTGCAGGTCGCCGCACGGTTCCCGGACTACTCAGGTGGCGGAGGAGGGATAATCGAACTCCGTGAATGCCGTCGAACGCCCGCGGCCTCGCAGCGTTTGAAGCTTCTGTGTCGTCACGGGCAGGTCGAGTAGCCCGGCAACCCGGACGCGCCGAAATGGCGCGGTCGGGCAGGCAAGCGCTTGGGCGCGTGGGTGGCCCCGGAGTCCCCGTAGGACACACATCTACCTGCGACCCGGCATCGGCGAGTGATGGACCAGCCCGGCCACCTCGTGACCGGCGCGCACGCGGTGCAACGACGCCATGTCCAGGGCGTCCGCGGCAGGTCGGTCTTCATCGTCCGGGCCGCCCGCCAGCCCACGCTCATCCGCGAGTACACATCGATCGCGAAGGCGTAGATGAACCCCGACCACGTCGCGACATGCGTGAAGTCCTATGCCGAGGGCATAGGACTTCCAATGCCGACGTCGGCATTGCAGGTCCGCGACCCACAACTGGTTGGGTGCGGTGCCGGTGAACTGGCGTCTGACCAGGTCAGCGGGCCGAGCAGCTGTGCTGTCTGGGAGGGTGGTGCGGACCCGGCGGACCCCGACCGGGCCGTGGGTGCGCATCAGACGTTCGACGGTGCACCGGGCGGTCGGGGTTCCGGCGCCCAGGACCCCTTCACGACGCAGCTGGTGGTAGACTTTCCGGGCTCTGTTGAGCCCGCCCCGGGCGAGGGTGTACATGCGGATGATCTCGGCCGGCACCTGCTCGTCACGCCCGGCCCGGGTCGAGGGTGGGCGCCGGCGGCGGGCGTAGTGGGTCTCCGGAGCGATCGGCACACCGTGCTGGATCGGCACCCGGCAGATCGGCGCGACCCCGAAGGTCTGGCGGTGGGCGTCGATGAACGCGCTCACCACGGCAGGCGCGGGTCGAGTTCCCGCGCGAAGAACGAGGAAGCCGCCAAGGGGATCTCGTTGGCCCGCTTGAGCTCGCGGACCTCGGCCTGCAAGGCCTTGGTCGTGGCCGTCTCGGCGGTCGTGGTCCCGGTGCGAGCCCGCGATCGATGCGTGCCTGCGTGACCCACCCGCGCAACGTGTCGGGCCGGAGCCCAGCCCGCGGGCCGATCCGGCCCATCGCGGCGTTCAGCGACAACGACCGATCCTCGGCCGTCGCCTCGCTGAGCGGCCGCATCGCCCGCTCACGCAACTCCTCGGGATACTTCCTCGGTGCTGGCATGGCCCCACGGTTCCGTGGAATCAGACCCTGCACGAGACCCGGGGCGCGTCAATTTCGTCGGTTCTCACCGGGCGCGTCGCGGTGGTCCGCTCTCATTGGTGACCGACGCGGCCACCAGGACCACGAGCCCGAGTTCCCTCACTCGAAGGGACTGACCCGGTTGACCGCTCAAGGTTGGTTCGGTTGGTGTCGACAACCCCGGTGGAAGCGAGCGCTCCGCTCGTCGAAAAGGGCAAACCCGTCGCGAGGCGGGGACGCAAAGCCACGGGACCCACGCGGTCAGCCGGGCCACCGAACAGGGAGACACACTCATGCGCAAGTCCACTAAGTTCCTCGGCGCCATCGCGGGCGCCGGGCTCCTGTTGACCGTGGCAGTCACGCCCGCGATGGCGGATGTCGTGAACTCCACCGTCTCCGGTGGTGCCCTGTCCGTCACGACCGCGGCACCTGCCTTGTCCGCCGTGACGCTGGACGGGATCACCACTCAGACGTCCACCGGTACGTCCGCGGCGTGGAGCATCACCGACGCCCGCGGCACCGGTGCGGCCTGGGCCGTTTCAGCCAGTGCCACGGACTTCACCAGTGCGGTAGGTTCCGTCGATACGGTCCTGCGCACCATTGCCGTCACTGGCCTGACGATCACCCCGGGCACGGTCACCGCGGGCACCGGCGCTGACGCGGCGACCAGCATCACCGCACCTGCCCTGGCGATGTCCACGACGTCCCAGGCCCTGATATCGGCAACGGGCCCGAACAAGGGGACCTACAGCGTGGCCCCCTCGTTCAGCCTGGCCATCCCCGCCAATGCCTACCGGTCCAACTACATCACCGGGTCCACCGGTGCGATGAACCCCTACACCTCCACGATCACCTACACCATCGCCTGACACGTTGCGGGTCGTGTCGAGCTCGCCGGTCGTCGCCCTAGCCTGGGACACCGCACGGCGGGCTCGGCGCACCTATCCGGGATGCGCCGAGAGCACGAAACGACCCACGCAGACTCCGCGTCGCCTTTGCCTCAGCACACCCGTACCCACCCGGCCACCGCTGTCAGCCGGTGGCGGGGCACCGCGCCCGGCGTAAGCCCCGCCGATTGGACTTCGTTCCCTACTCAGGGACGGTTGTCCTGGCGATCGACCCCTCCGGTTTCTGATACCACCCCACCGCCGGAACAGCGCGGCGGCCTTTCCAAGGACTCCCCTGTGACCCTCTCACCTGTGCACCCCCGGCCGCGCGGACCCATGCGCACGGTTCTCATGGTGGCCGCATTCGGCCTGGCATTGCTCGCTGGCACCGGGTCCGCAACGGCAGTCGACAACGGGACCCTGGGGATCCGGCCCGCGAACGAAGCGAACTTCTTCCACCTTTCCCTCTACCCGGGCGCCGCTACCGATGCCACCGCGATCGTGAGCAACCACACCCAGGCCCCGGTGACCCTGCTCACCTATCCGGTGGACGCCCAGAACAGCCCGCAGGGGACCTTCGCCCTGGCCTCCCAGTCCGAGCCCCGCGCTGGCGTCGGTGCCTGGGTGGACCTGGGTGTCGATCAGATCACCGTGCCGGCGAACTCGGACCTGAGGGTTCCCTTCCGGATCACCGTTCCCGCCGGCACCCCACCGGGTGACTACGCCGGGGGGCTGATCATCCAAAGCCCCCCCGTGCAGGGCCAAACCTCCACCCTCGCGGGCGGCACCGCCGTGCGCCTGGACGTTGTCCAACGTCAGGGTGTGCGCATCTACCTCAACGTCGCCGGCACCGCGGTGAAGTCCCTCGACCATGGCGCCTTGAGCTGGCAGCAGACCGGGGACACAGTCACCTTCACCCTGCCCGTGCACAACACCGGCAACACGATCCTGCACCCCTCTTCCACCCTCGACCTCAGCGGCTGGATCGGTGCGAACACCCACCTCACGTTTGACGCCCCTGAAGAACTGCTTCCCGGGGCCACGCTGGACCTGCACGCCCACCTGCCACACCCGCCCCTGATCCAGGTCGGCGACGCGCAGGCGACCCTCACCTCCGCGGCCGGCACTGACCACGCCCAAACCAGGATCATCTACGCCCCCTGGGCGCTCTTGGGCCTCACCCTGATCGTTCTCGCCGCGGCCCTCTACGGTGCGCGGCGGACCGTCCGCTTCATCCGCCGCGCCCGCCGCGCCCTCGCCCAGATCACCCGAACCGAACCGCGCATCAGCGTGCCCGAAACTGCCGCCCTACCCGCCGGACAGCGTTCCAGACACCGCTTCCCATAACCCCCGCACAGGGACAGCGGGGGTTGACCCCGATCGGTGGAGCGCGGGACGAACGAGACCCACCGACCGAAAGGTCGGTCGGTCGAGTGACCCAAAGAGCACCGAAGGCGACTCCCGACACCGGCTGATCATCAACTCACTCTCGGTGCAAAGAACCGACCGAATCGACACGGCGAGGAGCCGCGACCACCATGAGCAAAGACAACTCATTGACAGGCCTACGCCTAAGTCAAGTGATCGCCGAGGTGCAGCACGACCCCAGGGCCACCGCCTCCCCCGACAAACAATTGGCCGAGGTCCTCCGCCGGTTTGGTGCCGACGCCACCGAAGCGTTCGCCGACGCCCGCGCCGCACTGGTAGCCGACATGGAAGTCCGCCTGCTCAGCACGATCGACCGGCGTAGACAGCCCGAACGTGACAAACCACCCGGGAAGTAACGTCCAGCAGGTGCTCCAGAGTGTCCGACGGACAGTCGGTGTAGCTGCCGTCTGGCGGTTTAGTTCATCGACGGGTTGATGCGCGTGTCGGGGCAGACCGGCAGTTACACCATTATCCGGACAGTCCCGGTGCTCCCGGGTGACCGGCCGCGTATGTTGGCTAGGACGGTTCTTGGACGACGGTTTGTGCGGCGGCCCGGTCATTTCAACTAGGGAGCTGGGCGATATGGCGTTGTACGAGGATCGAGTTTTTGGCAGATGTTCCGGCAGACCGAATTCTGAAGGTGCGATGGGGTTCGGCGCATCGGTGCCACGTGTGCGCCCCGGCGCCACCTACGGTGGCCCGACTGCGACACGCCCCGCCGTGCGGTCGCCTCAGACACTGTCATGGTGACCGTGGGTCGTCGCGACGAGATCGTCCGAGGTAGCGGTGCGGCCGTGACCGGCGACGCGGGCCGGCCGCTCGACACCGCTGCGTCCGAGTTCGCAGGCGAGATGAGACGTCGCCAGTTCGCGACCTTGCTTGAGCACTCCCCGGACGCAACGGTTGTTCTGGACGCCGGCGGGCGGATCTGTGAGTGGAACCCGGCAGCCGAGCTCCTGCTCGGTCTGCCGCGTCCGGAGGTCATCGGTGTACGCGCCCATCAGCTCGTGCCCTCACAGCATCGTGCGCAGTTCGACGCGGTATGGGCGCAGCTGCTCGCGGCGCAGGTCGCATCGCCGTCGAGGACTCGGTGGCGGCGACGCGACGGCTCCTGGGTGTCCGTCAGTACACACGTCGCGTCGATTCAGGCAAGCGACCGTTTCGCCGGAGCGGTTGCGATCGTCCGCACCCAGCCCGCCCGGGACGAGGTGGCGGGAGTCGACACACTGGAGCCATCCGGCGCCCCAGCCGATGACACCCCTTGGCCTGGGAGCGCCAGCACGCCGCCGCAGCTGGGCATCCTGGAACGTGACGAGCTCACGGGGCTGCCGGGTCGGCGTCGGCTCCAGCGCCGCGTCGCCGAACCGATCGCCGCCGAGTTGACCCGCGGGGTCGCGATGCTGGACGTCGACGCGTTCGCCCTGGTCAACCAGACGTACGGTCCGGACGCGGGTGATGACGTGTTGGTCGAGCTCGCCCGGCGGTTGTCGCCGATGGCGGGCCTGGCCGTTCTGGGGCGGTGGCAGGCTGATGCGTTCGTGTGGGTCATCGATGCCGAAGACCCCGAAGTATTGCTGGAGGCGCTGTGCGCGGAGGCAAATGCAGCGCTGGAGGATACGTTCCACGTGGGCGCCGACCGCCTGCGGCTGACTGTCAGCACGGGCCTGGTCACTAGCGCACTCGCGCCGAGCGGTGATCTGCTCAGCGCCGCCATGGATGCGCTGCGGGCCGCGAAGGACACCGGGCGGGACCGCGCTGTCTGGTACAACACGGCGATGCGAACGGGCTCGACCGGTGACTTTCGACTGGTCAATGACCTTCACCACGGGATCGAGAACGGCGAACTTCGGTTGCACTTCCAGCCCATCATGCGGCTTGCGACCAACGAGGTGGTCGGCGTCGAGGCCCTGGTGCGTTGGGAGCGCCCGGGAGTCGGATTGCTGAGCCCGGTGTCATTCATCGACGTGGCGGAGCGTACCGGGCAGATCGTCCTGCTAGGGAACTGGGTCGCCCGGCATGCCTGCCTTGCCGCAGCAGGCCTCGTGCGGGTCCCGCGAGGACCGCGCACCGTCAGCATGAACGTCTCGGCCCGGCAGCTGAGCGATCCCGGTCTGGTCGAGATGCTGCGCGGGGCCCTGGAGGACAGCGGCTGCGCGCCATCGACGATCATCGTCGAGGTGACTGAGACGGCCCTGATGCTTGACCTTGACGCGGCCGTCGCTACCTTGGAGGCCATCAAGGCGTTGGGCGTCGGCCTCGATCTTGACGACTTCGGAACCGGGTATTCGTCATTGCTGTACCTCAAACACTTCCCGGTAGACCGCATCAAGATCGACCGATCCTTTGTGGCAGGCCTCGGAACCAATATCGCCGACACCGCGATTGTCGCCTCGACCATTGCGCTGGCGCACAGCGTCGGGATCCAGGCGGTGGCTGAAGGAGTAGAGACCAGCGATCAGCTCAGGCTGCTGCGACAGATGGGTTGCGACTTCGCTCAGGGCTATCTGCTCAGCCGCCCACTCAGCCTCGACGTGCTCTACGAGTGGCTTGCCCATCACGTCCCCGCTCAGTTTGGGCCCCGCGACCCAGCCGCCGAGGGCATAGAGCGCGAACCCGCAGACACGCACGGGCTCGACGGTGTGGCCGCCCTGCGCAACGAGGTAGCCGACGGACGCGACGGTGTGGCCGCCCTGCGCGACGAGGTAGCCGACGGACGCGACGGTGTGGCCGCCCTGCGCGACGAGGCGGCCGACGGACGTGATCAGAACGGCGACAAGCGCGACGACGCCAGCGACGTACGGGACGGGCTCGCTGACGTGCGTGACAAGATCGCTGACGCCCGAGATGACGTTGCTGCCGCGCGCGACACCATGGCCGACGGTCGTGATGCCGTCGACGGCGGGCTAAACGTGCCGCGAGCCCCGGACCGCACCGACGGCTCTGTGCTGGCACGGCAGGATGCCGCATTCGGCCGCGACCGCGCCTCTGCAGATCGGGTTGCCGGCGCGTGCGAACGCGCGCAAGCCGACCGCGATCGCGGCGCGGC
>MLJW01000689.1_pt1 | contig 11443 bp, 10 predicted proteins | sample 888231 | NCBI WGS metagenome assembly MLJW01 (sample SAMN05788063, study PRJNA343431) | mine drainage metagenome | isolation source: sample collected from the inflow into an acid mine drainage treatment plant... | place: Germany: Lusatia, lignite mining district
CCGAGCCATGACGTAGCATCCCCCTCGGACAACGGCGCCCCCTCTGGCAGTCTGTGATGTTTGGCGACTACCAGTGTGTCAGAAGGTGCCGTTGTCCGCCCGTCTCCCCGCTAATCCGCGATGAACCTTAAATCTATGGGTAAAGGCGCTGTTTCCGCCGGCCCGTTCAAGGGGCGGCGGCGGCACCTTGGATGTCATGGATCATTGTTGCTGATTGTTCCGGTCCGGCTGCTGCCGGTCCGCCCTTCATGTTTCGAGGAGGACGATCATGACCATGAACGTGAAAAGCCTGATGCCGTGGAACCGGGGCAAACTGCCGGGAGCCCTGTTTGAGGACGGCAGCCCGTTCCTTACTCTGCATCGCGAAATGAACCGCCTGTTCGATGACATGCTGCATGGCGTCGACCGCGACCTGCCGTCCACGCGGCTGGGTTGGGGGACGGCCATGCCGCGCCTGGATCTGCATGACGGCGAGACCGAAGTCAGCCTGACCGCCGAACTGCCGGGCCTGGAGGCCAAGGATGTGCAGATCACCCTGCGCGACGGCGTGCTGACCCTGAAGGGGGAGAAAAAGGCGGAAACCACCCAACCCCATTACAGCGAACGCTGGTTCGGCCAGTTCCAGCGCAGTGTGGCGCTGGGGCCGGATGTGGATGCCGACAAGGTGACGGCCACCTTCAAGGACGGCGTGCTGACCGTGACCGCCGCTAAAAAGCCCGGCGCGGCGGATGCGGAAAAACAGATCCCGATCACCTCGTAACGCGGGTCCGTATTCAAACGGGGGGGCATCAGTGATGCCCCCCTTTTTTTGGCTGGGGGAAGGAAAATGTTTTGTTTTTAGACACGATATGATCGTGTTTTGTTCAAAAAACATAATCATGCGATTATTCCCGTGGCATCTTCCGGTTTAGAGTCCCCTTTGGATGACCGCCTGTTCCGATATGCGCGGCATGACGTCCGGTTGTTTTTTGCGTAGTCTGTCCATAGCTGAAACGCAGGCGGGAGGGCGGGGCATGACCATAAGGCTGAAGGTCATCATCGCGTTGGTGGTCATGCTGTTGGGGATGATCTGCACCGGCGTGACCATTTTTCTCACATTGCACAGGCAGCAGCCGGTTCTGGCGCGGGCCGAGACGGCGGTGCTGCGCATGAACGGCAGCGTGGTGCCGCTGGTGGAAAGCATCGACGGCCTGAAACTGGACGTGGCCCAGGTGCAGCAATTCCTCACCGATGCCTCGGCCACCCATCACCTCGACAGTTTCGACGACGCCGATCGCTGGGCCGGCAAGTTCGCAAGCGATATGGCCGCCGCCCGGCGTCATGCCGCCGCCCTCGGCATGGACGAAACGGTGCGGATTCTGGACGGGATGACCGGACAGTTCCCCGGCTATTACGCCCTGGGGCGGAAAATGGCCCATGTCTATATCGACAGCGGTGTCGAGGCCGGCAATGTGCTGATGACGGGGTTCGACAAGATGTCGGACGATATGGACCGCAGCAACGATCATCTGCTGGAGGCGGTGCGCGGCCGCCTGGGCCGGGAAGGAGAGGGGCTGTTGCAGGCATCCCAATCCGCCCGTGCCTCGGGACGGGAGGCGGTGTGGCTGCTGGCGCTGATTTTCACCGGCACCATCTGCGCCGGGCTGGTGGCGGCGGTCAGTTTGGGCGTGGTGATGGGCCGGGCTTTCGCCGGACTGGCGGCGGATCTGGACACCGTGATGCATGACGGCACCCAGCCTTTCCAGCTTTCGCCGGAGCGGCGCGATGAATTCGGCGGCATCGCCCGGGTACTGCTGGTGTTCCGGCAGAAACAGGAGGAGGTGCGCCGCCTGGATGCGGTCAGCCGGAGCGAACATGCCGAACAGGACCGCCGCGCCGGACGGGTGGAAACCCTGGCCGGGGCTTTCCTGAACAGCATGACCGCCAGCCTGGATACGGTGGTGGCGGCGCTGGGGCGGCTGCGCGATACCGCCGACGGCATGCATGCCAATGCCGAGGCCACCAGCGGTTTGGCCCTGTCCTCGGCCACGGCGGCGGCGCAGGCTTCATCCAATGTCGAGACGGTGGCCTCGGCGGCCGAGGAACTGTCGGCCTCGGTGGAGGAGATCCGCCGCCAGGTGGATGAGTCGGCGCGGATTGCCACGGCGGCGGCGGCCGAGGCCGAACAGACCACCGGAAAGGTGCGCGGCCTGGCCGAGGCGGCGCGTAAAATCGGCGATGTGGTGCAGCTGATCAATGATATCGCCAGCCAGACCAATCTTCTGGCCTTGAACGCCACCATCGAGGCGGCGCGGGCCGGCGAGGCCGGCAAAGGCTTTGCCGTGGTGGCCGGCGAGGTGAAGAACCTGGCCAATCAGACGGCGCGCGCCACCGACGAGATCGGCCAGCAGATCGCCGCCGTACAGGGCGCCACCGGCGAGGCGGTGACCGCCATCGACGGCATTACCGCCACCATCCGCCGCATCGACGCCATCGGCGCCCAGGTGGCGCAGGCGGTGGATGGCCAGGGGCTGGCCACCGGCGAGATCGCCCGCAACGTTCTGCAGGCCGCCGACGGCACCCGTGTGGTCAGCCGCAATGTGGACGGCGTGCAAAAAGCCGCCGATGAAACCAGCCAGGCCGCCACCGGCATGATGGCGGCCATGAACGATCTGGCCGCCCAGTGCGATGGTCTGCGCGGCCATGTGCAGCGGTTTCTCGGCGATATCCGCGCCGATTTCGGCGGGGCGGCGTAAGCCCGCCCGGCCCTGGGCCGGGCCGCATTGTGAGCTTCCGGGAACGGTCTCTAAGGGGTGGTGCCCAGGGAGGAGAGATAGGCCTTGGCGCGGGCGTCGCCCTGGTCGGCGGCTTTTTCGTACCAGCGCGCCGCCGCCGTCAGATCGGCGGCCACGCCCTGGCCGTACTGGTAGCACCAGCCCAGATTGCGTTCGGCCGGGGCGTAGCCCTGCTCGGCGGCCTTGCGGTACCACTGCGCCGCCTGGCTGGGGCTGACCGGGCTGCCGAAACCCGAGGCATAGGCGTAGCCCAGGGCGTTTTCCGCCTCGGCCAGGCCGTGCTGGGCGGCGGCGCGGTACCAGCGCACCGCCGTGGCCGGATCTTTGGCCACGCCGCGCCCTTGCTCGTAAAGCCGGGCCAGGGCCAGCTGCGCCGCCGCCTCATCCTGGCGGGCGGCCTTTTCGTACCAGGCGCGGGCCTGGGCATCGTTCTGCTCCAGGCCGTCCTGGCCCTGGGCGTAGAGATCGCCCAGCCGGGTCTGGGCCGGGGCGAAGCCGCGGTCGGCGGCCTTGCCGTACCAGTGCACCGCCTTGGCGGCATCGCGCGGCAGGCCCTTGCCGCTGTCGTAGGCGGCGGCCAGGGCGGTCTCGGCCTCGGGCAGTCCGCTCTCGGCGGCGGTGGCATAGGCCTTGTAGGCCTCGGGCAGGCGGGTGGCGGCTTCCAGGGCGCGGCCCAGCAGGTAGTCCACATGGGGGGTGGCCGGGGCGGCGCGGCAGGCGGTGATGGCCTGATCGGTATCGATGCGTTCCAGCGGCAGATCGCGGCGCTGGGCGCCCTGGCCGCTTTGGGTGGCGGCCTCGCAATCGGCGGTCAGGCGGTGCTGGGCCTCGACGGTGAAGCGGCCGTTGGGGAAGCGGGTGATATATTCGTTGAGGTCGATGGCGCGGGTGCTCTGCTTGACCTCGTTCCAGAAGGCGGCGTCGGCGTCGGCGCTCTGGGGGGGGGCGGCGCTGCCGCGCCCGGCGAAATAGAACTGCCCCTCGATGGGCGACACCGACAGCCAGGGCTGCTGGCGCCCGTGCGTGGCCTCCTTCACCTCCAGCCCCACCTCGTTGAAGGTGGCGAAGAGATCCAGCCCCGGCTTGCGCAGCGCCGAGGCCAGGGCGGTGGTGTAGGGGCTGTCCTTGCCCAGGCCGTCCAGGGCCACGTTGTTGGGCTGGGTGGCGTAGCTGATCACCGTGCCGGCCGGGGCGGCCATCTGCCCCAGGCCGCCCGAAAGGGCGCGGGTGCCGTTGCCCAGGGGATTGTTGCGGCAGGCATCCAGCATGATGATGTTGAGGCGGTTGCCGGCCTGGGCCATTTCGTCCAGGACATAGGCGATATCCACCAGTTCGTATTTGATGTCGGCCTCTTCCGAGATGGAGGCCGACACCGGCACCAGATAATTCTCGCCGTTGGCCTGGATGCCGTGGCCGGAATAATAGAACAGCCCGATGGCGCCGGCCTTCAGGGCGCGGCCGAAATCGCGGATGCTGTTTTCCATGGCGGTTTTATCGGCGTCCAGCACCGGGCCGCCGCCGATCAGGGTGAAGCCCAGATCGCGCAGGGTGGCGGCCATCAGGCGGGCGTCGTTGTCGGAATTGGCCAGGGCGGGCACGGCGCGGTAGGCGCCGTTGCCGATCACCAGGGCCACCCGGCGTTCGCCCTGCTGCGGGGCGGCCTGGGGGGCAGCGGCTTGCGCCGCCGGGGCGGCTTTGGCCGGGGCGGGCGCAGCCGCCGGGGGCGCGGCGGGCGCGGCCCCGGCCGGGGCCCGCACCAGGGTCAAGGCGGCCAGCGCCGCCGTCGTCAGCCGAAGCCCTGCCATGAAACCACGCATCGTTTTGCGCTCGGAGTTGGTGGAAAAGGCGCCATGCTAAGAGCAAAAGCGAAACTTTTCAATTGCCCTGGGCTGCGGGGCTGCCTTGTGCGGCGGGCGGCCCGGGATTTTTCCCCGTGGCTTTTCCGCCGGGGCGGCGATATGACTCTTGCATCCGATCCTGGCAGGAGCATGCCGCCGTGAATTGCCCGTTCTGCGACGAGGAGATCAAAGACAAGGCCCTGGTCTGCAAGCATTGCGGCCGGGATTTGAGTCTGCTGCGTCCGGTGCTGGACCGTTTCACCCAGATGGAGGCGCGGCTGGAAAGCCTGGAGGCGGCCATGCACCGGGTGGGCAGCCATGTGGATGCGGCGCGCACCGCCCGGCCCTTGCAGATGGGCGCGGCGCCGCTGCCGCTGGGCATGCCGGGGGCCCGCGATATCCTGCTGCCGCTGCTGGCGGTGCTGCTGCTTTACCTGTCGCACCTGCTGATCATCGGCATCTGGGATCTCAATCCCTGGTGGCTGCGGGTGCTGTCGGTGCTGCTGCCGCTGCCGTTCGGCTGGTATCACGCCCGCTCGATCCGCGCCACCCTGGTGGCGGCCCTGGTCATCGCCGCGCTTTCGATCTACGGCATGCTGGTGACCACCAGCCTGCTCGATCATGTGCCGATCCTGCCGCAAACCAGGGGCGATTGGCTGGAGGTGGCGGAATTCGCCGCCAGCATCGGCCTCAGCTATCTGACCGGCAGCCAGCTGGGTGGCTGGCTGCGCCGCCGCCGCGGCCCCGACGAGGATTCGCTGGCCTTCGAACTGGCCAGCCTGCTGGCCCGCCATTCCGCCGCCAAGGGCGAAACGGCGGGCGGCATGCGCCTGCGCATCGAAAGCCTGGCCAATTACATCAACATCATCACCGTGCTGATAACGGCGGCGGGCACGCTGATCACCGGCATCGTCAAGTTTTTGCCGGGCATCGGCTCCTGAACCAAACGCCGGCGCCCGGCGCCTGAGTGGACTTATAAAGAAAGATGGAAGCCGCATCGCGGCTGACTAGCCCGCTGAGGGCGCCGGAACGGCCGGAGATGCCCCTTGGGGCATCGGAGGGTAAGTGAGGACAAGCCAAGCTGGCGGGACGCCAGCGCCCGGCGCCTGAGTGGACAAAAATAAAAAAAGGGTGACCGCTATGCGGTCACCCTTTTTTTAGCGGGCGGCGTCCAGGGTGACGACGGCGCTGCCTGTATGGCCATCGCTGTCTTGCACCTGCACGCGCAGCTCATGCACCCCGGCGGGGATTTCCGCCTTGGTCATGTCGATGCCCTGGGCGGTGATATAGGGCTTGAGGCGCGGCGTCAGATCCACATGCGGGCTTTTCAGATAGGTGACGCGCACCGACGACGGTTCCACCGTGGCGCCGCCGTGGGCCTGGAACAGGATGTGGAAATCGAAGGGCTTGCCGGCGGCGATGGTGCCGGACGGCAGTTCCGGGCGGATGGTGGGGCCGCGGGTGATGCCGCGGGTGGCGCCCAGGACCGAGCTGTCGTTGGGCAGCTTGGCCTCGGAGGCGGAAATCAGCGGATCGGCGAAGGCCGGAACGCTGGCGATGCCGACAAAAGCCGCCACGGCGGCCACGGTCAGGCGGGTGGAGCGAATTGAAAACACAGGGGTTGACCTCTCGCGGACGAAACAAGGCGGGCACATGCCCGGTGGCTATCAAAGCGGGCACATGCCCGATGGCTATCAAAGCGGGCACATGCCCGATGGCTATATAGTGCGCCAGGGAACGGGCGCATCGTCAATGGGGGTTTTTCAGTGCATGGCTCATCCGCGCGGCGTGCGCAGATAGGCGCTGGGCGGCGCCCCCAGCACCCGTTTGAACATGGTGGAAAAGGCGGCGATGCTGTCATAGCCCAGATCCAGGGCCACGCTGGTCACCGCCTCGCCGTCGGCCAGGCGGGGCAGGGCGGCGAACAGGCAGGCCTGCTGCCGCCAAGCCGCCAGGCCCAGGCCGGTTTCCCGGCGGAACAGCCGGGTGAAGGCGCTGCGGCTCATGGCCAGGCGGTCGGCCCAGTGATCGATGGTGGTGTGCGGCGAGGGATCTTGCAGAAAATCGCGGCACAAGGCGGCCAGGCGTTCGTTTCGGGGCAGGGGCAGGCCCAGGGGTTTTTCCGGCAGGCGGACGATTTCCTCCTTCAGCAGGGCCATGATCAGCTCGTCGCGGCGGCTGGTGCCGTCGCGCAGCGGAATGGCCACCGCCTCCACGATCAGGCTGCGCATGAGGTCGGTCACCCCCACCACCCGGCTGGCGCCGGGCAGATCGGCCAGGGCATCGGGCCGCACGAACAGCGACAGCATGCGCACGGCGTGATGGCCGGCGCCGTGCGCCTCCACCGCATGCTCGGTCCTGGGCGGAATCCACAGGGCGTGATCGGGCGGGATCAGCCAGCGTCCCTCGCCGGTGGTAACGATTACGGCGCCGCTCCAGGCGTACAGCAGCTGGGCGCGGCTGTGGCTGTGGCGCGGCACGCTTTCATGGGCGCCGTAATCGGCCGCCACCGGCACCAGCGGGCCGTCCACCTCCTCCAGCCAGCGGATGCGGTCGGCATGGCGGCTGAGCGGCGGCGGCCTATCGGAGGAAAACATGCCCATGGTTCTGCCCCACTTGCGAAATAACAAGATCATCTCACGAAGGCAGGTCCAACCGCAAATCACTATCATAAGGGGCAGGATCACGGGCGGTGCTTTTTCCGCCCGGTCATGGAGTGTTCCCCGTTGAGCGAGAATAGCAGCGCCGGCGCCGCCGCCTTATCGGTCGGCAGCACCGTTTTCCCCATCATCGCCGCCATCAGTTTCTGCCATATGCTGAACGATATGATGCAGTCGATGCTGGTGGCCATCTATCCCATGCTGAAGGCGAATTACGGCCTCTCCTTCGCGGAGATCGGCATGATCACCTTCACCTTCCAGCTTACCGCCTCGCTGCTGCAGCCGGTGGTCGGTTTTTATACCGACAAGCGCTCGCAGCCCTATTCGCTGTCCATCGCCATGGGCTTCACCCTGGTCGGCCTGCTGCTGCTGGCGGTGGTGCACCACTACGCGCTGCTGCTGCTGGCCGCCGGTCTGGTGGGGATGGGCTCTTCGGTGTTCCATCCGGAATCGTCGCGGGTGGCCCGCATGGCCTCGGGCGGGCGGCTGGGGCTGGCCCAGTCGCTGTTCCAGGTGGGCGGCTATTCCGGCACCGCCCTGGGGCCCTTGCTGGCCGCCTTCATCATCGCTCCGCGCGGCCAGTCCAGCGTGGCGCTGTTCTCGGGCGCGGCCCTGGTGGCCATGCTGGTGCTGTGGCAGGTGGGGCACTGGTACAAGGAGCATCACGCCCGCCATGCCCGCAAGGCCGCGCTGTCGCTGGCGGTGCCGCTGCCGCGCGCCCGCGTCGGTCTGGCTCTGGCGGTGCTGTGCCTGCTGATCTTCTCCAAGCATGTCTACATGGTCAGCCTGTCCAGCTATTACACCTTCTATCTCATGCATAAGTTCGCCCTGTCGGTGCGCGATGCCCAGCTGCTGCTGTTCCTGTTCCTGGGGGCGGTGGCGGCGGGCACCCTGGTCGGCGGCCCGGTGGGCGACCGCTACGGCCGCAAATACGTCATCTGGGGCTCGATCCTGGGGGTGCTGCCCTTCACCCTGGCCCTGCCTTACGCCAATCTGGCCTGGACGGCGGTGCTGTCGGTGATCATCGGGCTGATTTTGTCCTCGGCCTTCTCGGCCATCATCGTCTTCGCCCAGGAACTGGTGCCGGGGCGGGTGGGTACCGTTGCCGGGCTGTTCTTCGGTCTGGCCTTCGGCATCGCCGGCATCGGCGCCGCCGTGCTGGGGGTGATCGCCGACGCCCGGGGCATCGATTACGTCTACAAGCTCTGCTCGTTCCTGCCGTTGCTGGGCCTGCTGACGGTGTTCCTGCCCGATATGAAGAAACTGCAGGCCAAAACGGCCTGATCCGGGGCCATGCCGGCGGCGGGGAGAGCCGCCGGAATTTTTTGAACGCCCGTTGCCCGGAATTGCCTTATCCTGACGGGGCAAAACAATCGAAGGGCGCCCCGCATGACCAGGCCGGACATTCTGTCGGACCGACGCCGCTTTGAGGATCTGGTGGGCGGCCTGCTGCGGAGCGGCGGCGAAGGCAGCTATGGAAAGTTGCATCTGGTCTGTATCCAAAACATGATGGAGCCGGGGCAGGGCGGCGCCTCGGCCGAAACCCTGCTGGTCAAGGCCGTTTCCATCACCGAGCAGATCCTGCGCCGGCGTCTTGCCGCCGCCGATGCCTGCCTGCGCCTGGCGGAAGGGCAGTATCTGCTGCTGTTTCCCAGTCAGAGCGCGGCCGAGGGGCATGTGCGGGCCATGGCCCTCAGCCAGGAGATCCGCGATCATCTGATGGGCGAGTCCCGGCTGGCGTTGGAGGTGGTGGCGCAAACGGTGCCGCTGTCGGCGCTGGAGGCGGTGGACGGCGAGGATTTGGTGGCGCGCATGGATGCCGCCGCCCGTCTGGCCGCGCAGCCGCATGGGCTGCATCTGTCGGTGGAGTTTCAGGGCGTGTGGGATGGCCGGCACCAGCGCCTGATCGGCAACCGCGCCCGGATCCGCCGCGATTTCGGCGGCCAGGTGATGTACGAGGCCGCCACCCTGTTCGCCGGCAACGAGGATCCGCTGGCCGCCGATGTCAACGAGGCGCTGATCCAAGCCGCCGCCGGCTATGGCCAGGATCGCGGCGTGCTGTTCCTGCCGCTGGTGATCAACGGCGCCGTGCTGGAGGCGCCGGGCGCGCTGGAGCGGGCGGTGAACAGGGTGGCGGCCAGGAACGCCGGGCATGTGGTGTTCGAACTGAGCGGCGCCATCGCCCAACTGGCCCGGCATCAGGTGCGCGACGTGGTCAGGCTGTGCCGCGAGCAGGGGGGCAAGGTGGGGGTGCGCATGATGCCCGACCGGGAAACCGCGCGGGCGCTGCACGAGGCCGGGGTGGAGTTTCTCTGTCTCAATGCCCTGCAGGCCCGCCAGGCCGGCTTCACCGATCAGGCCATCAAGGCTTTGCTGGCGGTGGTGGCGCATGATACCGCCGATTTCGGCTTTCATCTGTGCCTGTGGAACGCCGATACCGCCCGCGAGGTGAAATACGGCCGGAAAGTGGGGTTTCATTTCTTTTCCGGATCGGTGATATCGCCGTCGCTGCCCCTGGCGGCCCCGCCCCGCCTGTTGCAGGAATGGCAGATCTACGTCTAAAGCTGTTTATATTTTTTTGTTTTCAATCAATGTGTTAATGCGGAGTATGCGATTTTCTCAAACTTTTGTGCATATTCTCATAAAATTAAATCCATTGACATATCCCCTTCAATCTTCTGTATAGTTCGTCGCCTTTTCAATGCAAGGAGGAAGTGGATGAGCGTGCCGGGCAAGCCGATCGTCATCTTGCTCGTAGAGGATAATATGGGGGATGCCGGTTTGGCCAAGCACGCGCTGCGGGCCTGGGGCGGGGCCCATACGCTCTTCCATGTTCAAGACGGTGTCGAGTGCCTGACCTTCCTGCGCCAGGAGGGGGATTTTGCCGATGCGCCCCGTCCCGATCTGATCCTGCTGGATATCAACATGCCGCGCATGAACGGGCATGAAACCCTGAAAGCCATCCGCGCCGACGATCTGCTGCGCGACATCGTGGTGGTGGTGATGACCACCTCCACCAGCGATGTGGATGTTTCGCTGTGCTACCAGCGCGGCGCCAACAGTTATATCGCCAAGCCGGTGGAATATGACCATTACCTGAGCCTGATGCGGCAGGTGGGGGATTATTGGTCGCAGGTGGTTCGGCTGCCGGTTTTTCATGGCAAGGCCTCCTGAAACTCTTAATTATTTTTGAATATTTTGTAAACACTGAAGCATTCAACTTCGTGGTGTTGAATTTTATTGTATTCCACCATTGGAAACAAGCCTAGGTTGCTTGACGCATAGGTCAATATCCCTAATGCTGATGAAGGTATGCGATCTTGATCCATATCATATCGGCCAACCGTTGACGTGCCTCGTTGGCCGGTTGGTATCAGCGGGAGGGAGCGTCTGATGGCGGCGAGCATCACCTTAACCGGGCGGGAACGCACCTTTCCCGAGAGTGAAATCATCGTCAGCAAGACCGATGTGGCCGGGCGCATCACCTATGTGAACGATGTTTTTCAAGAGGTGTCGGGCTACGGCGAGGCCGAGGTGATGGGCCAGCCGCACAGCATCATCCGGCATCCCGATATGCCGCGCTGCGTGTTCAAGCTGCTGTGGGACGTGATCCAGGCCGGGAACGAGATTTTCGCCTACGTCAACAACCGGGCCAAGAACGGCGATCACTACTGGGTTCTGGCCCACGTCACGCCCAGTTACGATCCCGGCCATCAGCTGATCGGCTATCATTCCAGCCGCCGTTCGCCCCGGCGCGAGGCGGTGGCCCGCATCCAGCCCATTTACGATCTGCTGCTGCAGGAAGAGCGCAAGCTGGGCAACAGCGATCAGGGCATGGCGCTGTCGCTGGGGGTGATGCGGGACTATCTGCGCCAGGCCGGTATCGGATACGAGGAATTCGTGCTGGGGCTGTGACCCCGGCCCAGGGCCGCAGGCTTAACCGGGCTGGCCGGTATCCAGCGAGCCTTGAGCGAGCGGCCAAGGCGGCGGATGCCGCCGCCCGGCGAGGGACGATACAACCGGTCAATTCATTGGGCGGTTGGTATTATACCGGCCAACCATTGAAGTGACTCGTTGGCCGGTATCCAGCGAGCATTGAGCGAGCGGCCAAGGCGGCGGATGCCGCCGCCCGGCGAGGGACGATACAACCGGTCAATTCATTGGGCGGTTG
>MLJW01000690.1_pt1 | contig 11400 bp, 10 predicted proteins | sample 888231 | NCBI WGS metagenome assembly MLJW01 (sample SAMN05788063, study PRJNA343431) | mine drainage metagenome | isolation source: sample collected from the inflow into an acid mine drainage treatment plant... | place: Germany: Lusatia, lignite mining district
ACCGCGCCAGCAGTCAGACTCTCACGTTCACGCAAGGCGAAGACCAGCGGATCGTCGTGCATCTCGCCGCGGTGGGCTTTGAGCCAGATCCAGCTAATCCAATAAAGAAGCACCGGCACGGCTCCCCAAACCATCTGCGGAGATCTATACAAATCAGTGACGGTCGTGGTGTTCAAGTAGAGAGCCAGGATCAGAACTGCGGCAAAACCTGAAGAGACTCCAAGCAGTTGCACGATGGGCGCATCGCTGGTCGAGTAGCCACGACCGTGCGCCTTCTCACTGCCTGCCTGCAATTGCGTTTGAAGTTCGGCAAAACGCTTGACGAACGCCAGTGAAAGAAAGAGGAATATCGAGAACGCCAGCAGCCAGAAGGAGAGTGGAGTCGCGGTTGCCGCAGCACCGGCGATGACCCGCAAGGTGTAGAGCATCGCGAGCACTAGCGCGTCGATGATCGCTATGCGCTTCAGTCCGAATGAATAGGCGAAGGTGACTGCGATGTACACCAGCAACCATTGGAGAAACGTCGTACCGACAACAACTGCGAGGCCAAGACCGACTAGCAGCAGGATCGGTGCAAGAAGCACTCCGACCCAGAGCGGTATCTGGCCGGAGGCAAAGGCCCGACGCCGTTTACGCGGGTGTCTGCGATCGCTATCCAGATCAAGCAGATCGTTTGAAAGGTATACCGATGAGGCGGCAATACCGAAGGCTAGGAAGGCGATGCCGACTTGGAGCAATTTCGCGGGGTGTGTGGCTTGATGTGCCGCGGCTATCGGAGTGAAGAGAAGGAGGTTCTTGGCCCACTGGTGGACTCGCAACATCCTTAGCCAGACTCGTGGGCCACGGCTCGGTGCAGGGAAGACGGCAGAAACCTCGCTTACGACTCCGGCGCGCTTTGTTACGCCTTTCCTGGCGTTGACCACGATCGCTCGACGCGCGTGGTGCCAGACAGCCAAGTCTTTGCTGGAGTTGCCTGCGTAGTCGAATCCTTTATCGCCGAATCGGGCCCGTAGTGCCTCAGCCTTATTGGAGCCGGAGAGATTGAGGTTCCCGTCGCTGCTGAGTATCTCGTCGAAGAGGGCGATGCGGTTCGCGATGCCCATCGCGATTCTGGAATCTGCAGCAGTGGCCATGACCAGATATCGGCCGCTTGCCTTCTCCTCGCCCAACCAGGTGAGAAGCTCTTCGTCGATCGGCAGGGTGTCGACGTGTAGTCCCGCGCGTCGGGCAACCTCGGCTTTGAAGTGCGCCTTCCCCTTGAGAAACCAGCCCGGTAGGTGGATCAGATCGCCAGGGGAGTTGCGCAACAGAGCCAGCAGGGCTTCATAGAGGGAGTCGGTGCGGAGAAGGGTGCCATCGAGATCGACTACAAGTGGAACAGACTCCACGGAGACCTCCGGCTGACCTGGGAGAAGCACCAGTCTATCTGTGCAGTTCTCCTCGCTATTCCTGGCGGTCTTCGAAGTAGTGCGGAGAATGTTTTCGCTACTTACCTTCGAAGCAGTTGTAAAAGAGCGAGATTTGGCGCTAAATTTAGCTCTAAATCAGAGGAGGAAGTTGTGGAAGAGATGCTGGCAGATATGACGACGAGCATTACTGAATTTAAGAAGAACCCGAACGAAGCCGTGCGGAAAGCCCACAAGCGACCCTTTGCGGTCTTGACCAATAACCGTCCAAGCTTTTATGTAATCACTCCTGAACTTTTCGAGAAGATCTCGGAAATGCTTTTTGAGATAGAGACGGCACCGGTTATTCGAAAGAGAATGCGTGATCTTCACAAAGCCATTCCGGTGGGCCTGAATGAACTCTAGGACGGAGAAGCTCGATGCATGGCCTAGCGTTTCTTCCGGAAGCTCTCGCGGAGTGGAACGCACTGGACAAGGGTGTCAGGTCACAATTTCGAAAGGCGCTTGAAAAGCGACTTAAGTCACCGGTGGTTGAGAGTGCAAGACTCCGAGGAGATTTGCGCGAGTGTTTCAAAATCAAATTGCAAAGTTCGGGCCATCGCCTCGTTTACACAATCGAAAATGATCAACTGGTTGTGATCGTGGTCGCCATTGGCAAACGCGACAACCTGGCGGTCTATAAGGCGAGTACAAAAAGGCTGAGTTAAAGCGAGATTCGCTTGCGATATAGTTGCTTGTAGTCAAACAACTGGGTAGCCAACGAGCCAGGAGCCAGCGGAATGGGATTTCGGAGTTTAGGTCAGGTAAAGAGCGACCACTACAAATGGGTGGCCCTTTCCAACACCACTCTCGGAATGTTGATGGCCACGATCAACTCGTCCATCATTCTGATCTCGCTACCGGCGATCTTCCGAGGGGTTGGCATCGACCCACTGGCGCCAGGAAACGTCGGTTACCTGTTGTGGTTGATGATGGGCTACATGCTTATTACGGCCGTTCTGGTCGTGAGCCTTGGGCGCCTGGGTGACATGCTGGGTCGGGTGCGAATTTACAACCTGGGATTCGCTGTCTTCTCGACCGCCTCCATCATTCTCGCCCTTGACCCGATTCACGGTGGCGGCGGCGCGATGTGGCTAGTGGTTTGGCGGTTGGTCCAGGGCATCGGTGGCGCAATGTTGTTCGCCAATTCCAGCGCGATCATCGTCGACGCATTTCCGGCCGAGCAGCGGGGTTTGGCAATGGGCATCAACCAGGTAGCCGCGATTTCTGGCTCATTCATCGGGCTGATCGCTGGCGGACTCCTTTCGGTGCTCGACTGGCGACTGGTCTTCTGGGTCTCGGTGCCCTTTGGCGTTTTAGGAACCTTCTGGGGCTATCACAGCCTTCGCGACAATGGACGACGAATCAAGGCGCGAATCGACTGGTGGGGCAATGCCACCTTCGCAATAGGTCTGACTGCTCTGCTCGGGGCGATTGTCTATGGGATTCAGCCATATGGCGGGCGCACAATGGGTTGGACCTCGCCCAAAGTTCTGACCAGTCTTATCGGCGGTCTTCTTTTCCTAGTGGCCTTCATGGTTATCGAGTCGCGGGTGGAATCCCCGATGTTCAACCTGAAGCTCTTCCGGATCCGGGCCTTTGCCACGGGCAGCGCGGCCGGCCTGTTGGCTGCCATTGCTCGCGGCGGCCTGCAGTTCATGTTGATCATCTGGCTGCAGGGCATCTGGCTGCCATTACATGGTTATAAGTATGAAGCCACCCCATTGTGGGCTGGGATCTACCTTCTGCCGCTGACAATTGGTTTTCTGATTGCCGGACCGCTTGCTGGTTTCCTATCCGACCGCCACGGAGCGCGGGTGCTTTCAACTGGGGGGCTTCTAGTTTTTTCCGGGAGCTTCGTAGGACTGCTCTTCGTTCCAACCGATTTTCACTACTGGGTTTTTGCCGTGCTCGTTCTCTTGAATGGTGTTGGCGGCGGCCTGTTCTCCGCGCCTAACTCCACCGCGATCATGAATAGCGTCCCGGCCCAAGAGCGCGGAGGTGCAGCTGGTGTTCAAGCTGCGTTGATGAATTCCGGAATGGTCTTGTCCATGGGAATCTTCTTCTCCCTGATGATCGTCGGCCTTGCCAACAGCCTGCCGGCCTCGATGTCCAGCGGACTGTTGGCGAATGGAGTTGGTGCCGCACAGGCCAAGGCGATCGCATCGCTGCCCCCAGTTGGCAGCCTCTTTTCGTCTCTGCTCGGTTACAACCCGCTTCAGAGTCTGCTCGGGTCGCAGGCGGCCAGCCATGTGTCGACGGCGCAGTGGCAGACTCTGACGAGCAAACAGTTCTTCCCACATCTGATCTCTGCGCCCTTCCACCGCGGCCTGGTTATCGTTTTCGGAATGGCAATCGCGATGTCCTTGATCGCGGCGGTCTTCTCGGCGCTCCGTGGACGTCGCTTCGTTCATGTGGACGAATTACCGGACGCTCGCCACGTGCACGAACACATCGGTGATGTCGCTTTTGCCGGCGGCGCTGTCCCAGGGGAACCGGCCATAGAAGATGACCGGAGATGACAAACCAACCCATTATTCGCGAGCGCACGGATGCCCAGACCGCGGCGCGTCTCCGGTTGATCCTGGTCAGGCTGACTCGAGCCGTGCGCCAACACGGAGCGGCTGATCTGACGCCATCCCAATTGTCGGCGTTGTCAACGATCGAAGATTTCGGTCCGCTCCGACTGAGCGATCTTGCGACGAGGGAGTCGATCGGGCCTTCAGTTGCGACTCGAGTGGTCGCCAGCCTTGAAGATCTCGGTTATGTCCAGCGAAAAGGTGATGCGACTGATCGCCGCGCTTTCCTTATCGACCTAACCTCGGCCGGTCGGGCCATTCTCACCAGCCTTTGGGGTCAGCGCGACGCTGGCCTCAATGCCCGGATCGCACAGTTGAAGACGGCCGATGTGGAGCTGCTCCTTGCGGCCCTTCCGGTGCTTGAGAACCTGGCCCGGGAGAGAGACGCCAAACAGTTGGGTCTGAAACCCTAGGCTGACCTGCAAGAACAATGGGAGCGGACTGAAAGTTCACCAAGTGTTCGACTAAATATTGGTGGACAATCGATCGATGTTGCTAATGCGCTACGAATTTTGCAGCCGTCCAAAAACCTATTTATGCAGTTCAGAGCTATTGCCAATGGTTGAATCTTGAGCAAGACTTGCGGCAGTAAAGCGAGTCTCGATGTGACATCCGTCAGGGTCCGATGCTCCCCATGGGATGGGTATTACAAGACTTCGAGACAGCCGCCGTTGGACCAGGACGAGGGGTGGCACCCTCAACAGGGGATGGAGAGTTTCCTTTAGAAACTCACCGGCTTTTCGCAGAAATTCTGCCCCGTATGTCCCCTAAACAACCTCTTCTGACGGTCTGTCCCGGAGGCCATGCTTGGTGAGGTGACAAGACTTCCCTTAACGCTCCGCTCATGCTCGATCACGGTGAGTGGTTTTTCCCCAGCGGTATTTTGTGCATCTCGAGGAGGTGCTTCTCGGTGTCGATGACTGATTTTTTCTCGCTGCATGGTGGTTCTGCGCCTGAGCAGTTTGAGACTTCCGAACCTGTGATCCAACCTCCAGTTTTAGCGCTTGTGAAGCCGGTTGAGCCGAATGTTGTTCTCTCCGAATTGGAGTACGCAAAGGCGCTCGCGACGATGGCGGGAATCCCATTCGTCGAGTTAATTGACTACTCGATCGACCGTGCCGCAGTCTCGTTGGTGCCGTCAGCGATTTGCCGTCGTCATGTGGTTCTGCCGATCGGGATAAACAATGGCCGCTTGGTTCTTGCAATGGCGGACCCTGGCAACGTCGTCGCCATTGACGATGTCAGAACCGCAGCGCGGATGTTGGTCGAGCCTGTCGGAGTCGAGCGCAGCGACCTGCTTGCCGCCCTTGATCGATTACTGCGTGCAGATGGCGAATTGAGCGATCTGACCACCGCGCTCGTTGAGACGCACGCGCCAGCTGAAACAGCAGATTTCGGGATAACGGAATCTCCCGTCGACGATGCGCCAATCGTGCGTTTTGTGAATCTGCTCGTTAGCCAGGCGATTCAAGATCATGCATCTGATATTCATATTGAGCCTGCCGAGCATGACTTACGAGTTCGCTATCGCATTGATGGCGTGCTGCACGAGATGCAGCCCGCGCCTAAGAGCATTCAGAGCGGTGTGATTTCAAGGCTCAAGATCATGAGTGACATTGATATTGCAGAGCGTCGCAAGCCACAGGATGGCCGCATGTCGGTCCGTCATGGCGGTCGGAAGATTGATCTGCGTGTGGCAACTCTGCCCACCGTGTGGGGCGAGAAGATCGTCATGCGAATTCTTGACAATCCGAACTCGAGTTTGGATGTTCGCGACTTGGCTCTGCTTGACCGCAACTTTGAAGCCTACGAGACCTCTTATTCAAAGCCCTACGGAATGATCCTGGTCACCGGACCTACTGGATCAGGTAAATCGACCACGCTCTACACGACTCTTGGTGCGGTCGCGCGTCCAGAGATCAACGTGATAACCGTCGAGGATCCAGTCGAATACCGCATGGAGGGCATCAATCAGATTCAGGTGAACCCGAAAGCTGGTCTGACTTTCGCGAGTGCACTGCGGTCAATTCTGCGAAGCGACCCTGATGTCGTTTTGATCGGTGAGATTCGGGACCACGAGACTGCACAGATTGCGATCGAAGCATCGTTGACTGGTCACTTAGTGCTCTCGACTCTGCACACAAACGATGCACCAAGTGCGATAACCCGTCTAACCGAAATGGGCATAGAGCCCTTCCTTGTTGGTTCAGCCCTTGACTGCGTAGTCGCGCAACGTCTGACACGGCGCCTCTGCAAGCACTGCAAACTGCCAGTCGAACACACCCCTGAGTACTTGGCTAACCTGCGCTTTGCATTTGATCCAAATCAGCCACCCCCCACGATCTTTCAACCCGTTGGCTGCACTTCGTGCTCCAACACGGGCTACCGCGGTCGAATCGCAGTGCATGAGGTTATGACGGTGACTGAAGAGATCGAGCGCCTCGCTGTCGCCCGTGCTTCAAGCGCGGAGATCGGACGAGTCGCGCGCGAGCAGGGAATGATCACTCTGCGTGAGGACGGTTGGGCTAAGGTCAAGATGGGTTTGACCTCGGTAGAGGAAATCTTGCGAGTTGTTGCCTGATGACCCTGCCCGCCTCCAATTTGGTGGTCCGATGAGCCAGCCGATCTATGACATTCCGGTGAGTGGGCCAGGTGAAAGTATCGGTGATTTGATCTCCTCGTTTTCGGCGACTTCGCCGGGCGAAGCGATCCGGCGCGAAGTTTTGCCAGTACCTAACAGTGAGGTATCCCCTCGGAGTCAGGTTGATCCAGAACTATTCGCTGCTTTGCATGAAGTCATCCTCCAAGGCGCATCTGACCTGCACCTGACCGTCAATGCGCCACCCATGCTACGTGTCCATGGAAGTCTGCGCCCCGCTGGTAGCGCGGAACCGTGGTCGCAGGAGAGAGTGATCTCAGCGCTTGAGAGCATTCTGTCCCCATCGCAGTTGGAGATCTTCGAACGAGAGTTAGAGTTCGATTTTGCCTACGCGATCTCCGGTGACGCGCGCTTCCGTGTGAACATCTACCAACAGCGCGGCTCGATGGGTGCGGCTTTTCGCATCATCCCGACCGAGCTAAAGCAATTGAAAGAACTTGGTGTTCCTGAGTCGGTCGGCAATTTCTCGCAACTGCCGCGTGGTCTTGTCCTCGTGACTGGACCAACCGGTTCAGGCAAGTCCACAACATTGGCCGCAATGATCGATTTGGTAAACAGCACTCGAGCCGATCACATCGTCACCGTTGAAGATCCAATCGAGTTTCTTCATAAACATAAGAAGTCAATCGTCAACCAACGCGAGGTCGGTTCCGATACGCATAGTTTTGGCGCTGCGCTCAAGCATGTGCTCCGCCAAGACCCAGACGTAATCCTCATCGGCGAGCTTCGGGACCTTGAGTCAATTTCAGTCGCCTTGACTGCCGCTGAAACTGGTCACCTAGTCTTCGCGACGTTGCACACCCAAGACGCACCGCAGACAATCGACCGCATTATTGACGTTTTCCCCCCACACCAACAGGGTCAAGTCCGCGCACAACTGGCCGCGACGTTGCAGGGAGTCGTCTGTCAGACGTTGCTAAAGCGAGCAGATGGCACGGGACGAGTAGTGGCCACGGAGATCCTCGTTACTACGCCGGCTATCGCTAACTTGATTCGCGAAGGCAAGAGCTACCAGATCGTCTCGATGATGCAAGCAGGTCGCGCCCAAGGCATGCACACGATGGACCAACATTTGGCGGATTTGGTCAATGCCGGAACCATTACTTATGAGACCGCAACCGAGAAAGCCCACGATGTCGACGGGCTTGATCGCATCCTCCAACGCTCAGACTCTCCATTCATGGCACCCGGTCGGACGTCACCAGCCTCGACTCACATTGATTTTGGCGACTCCTACTCGGGCCCGGCGCGCTAGTGGCTACCGCAAAGGCGTTCGCCTACACAGGTCGCAATAGCGCCGGTAAACTCGTCAAGGGCTCTGTGGATGCGACAGGCGAAGGTGCGGTCGTAGCGCGGTTGCTGAGTATGGGCCTATCGCCGGTCTCGATTTCTCAAGCGTCAACAGGCACGGGTCTACGTCGAGACATTGAGATTCCAGGTTTCAAGAAACGGATAAAAATAAAAGAATTGGCGGTCATGAGCCGCCAGATGGCGACGATGATTGGAGCCGGACTCTCGCTACTGCGCACTTTGAACATTCTTGCAGAGCAGACCGAGAGCAAGCCGCTGGCGCTGATACTTGGTCAGGTGCGCGACGAGGTCGAGTCGGGCATGTCCACCTCGGATGCATTTGCCAAGCACGCGGAGGTATTTCCACCGCTGATGATCAGCATGGTTCGCGCAGGCGAGACGGGCGGCTTCCTCGAAGGTGCCCTTGAATCAATCGCAGTGAACTTCGAGAAGGAAGTGCAACTCAAAGGCAAGATCAAGGCTGCCTTAACTTATCCGGTGATCGTGCTGATCATGTCGATGATCTCGGTTGTCTCGATGCTGGTGTTCATTGTCCCGGTATTCCAGAAGATGTTTGCAAGCCTTGGAGGCAAACTTCCCCTACCGACGCTGATCCTGGTCGAGCTGTCTCATGCCATGGCCTGGATCGGCCCAATTATGACCGTGGCCATTATCGCTTTCACAATCTGGTGGCCAAAGAATAAGAACACAGAACGTGTGCGCAGACGTCTCGATCCCTTGAAACTGAGACTGCCCGTCTTCGGCCTATTGCTGAAGAAGATTGCAATTGCCAGATTCAGTCGAAACTTCTCCGACATGATCGGTGCTGGCGTCCCGATTCTTCGAGCACTTCAAATCGTTGGAGAGACTTCAGGCAACTGGGTGATTCAAGAATCTCTCGAGAAGGTTGCCGATTCCGTGCGGCAAGGGCATTCACTCTCCGGCCCCCTTGCAGACCAACCAGTTTTTCCACCAATGGTGACTCAGATGATCGCTGTCGGCGAAGATGCCGGCTCGCTCGAAGTCATGTTGGACAAGATCGCGGATTTCTATGATCAGGAGGTTGAAGCAGCTACTGAACAGTTGACTGCGATGATCGAACCGCTGATGGTCGCCTTCCTTGGAGTGGTGATCGGCAGCATGGTTATTGCTCTGTATATGCCAATTTTCAATATCTCGAAGTTAATCAAATGATCCGCCCTAAAGAGGGGACAGGTATTTTCTTGTCGCCAAAAAAACACGCTGCTAACTTCAGCGAAGTTGGACAGCCGCCATATTTCCTTAGAGATTTCTTCACCAAAAAGTTTTCAGATCGATTTTCTACAAATTGATCTGAGGAGCCGCGCACTACTCGATTGAAAAGGATGAGCTCATGATTTCTCGCACGCTGGGTGTTCTAAGTGCCCGTCGTAATTCCCTGCAGGAAAAAGAAAAGGGATTCACCCTGATCGAACTCCTCGTTGTCATCGTTATTATCGGCATCCTCGCCGCCATCGCTATCCCGGTCTACCTTGGTGTCCAGAACAACGCCAAGAACAGTGCCGTGCAGTCGGATCTCACCAATGCGAAGACCGCGGTGATTGCATATGAGACAGACAAGAGCGTTTTGCCTGGTGTCGCTCCGGATACCACTGCGCTTTCGACGGCTGCAAGCCCTGCTGGACTAGGTACATATGGCTTCACCCAGAGCAGCAATACGACATCGATTGCCTACAGTGGGGTCCCTTCTGCAACATTCTTCTGCATAAAGGCCGTCGGCGTGACCGGCAAGGACTACTACGTCACTGACTCCACCGGTGTCGCCGCGGGGCCAACGGTTCCGACTGGCTGCTGATCGAAATAAGGAACCTAATCCGCTGAATTGCATAGGCGTCGTGCACATTTTATGCACTGCGTTTATGCAATTCAGCGGAGATTAGACATCCGACTCCTTTCGGCCGAATTCCCTGTCGAACCGTTATTGGTTAAAGGATGAAATATGAAGACGCGTCGTTCATGGTCTGAACGCCTTCGCTGCCTTCCAGCACTGGATGGCGGCTTTGGCATGATCGAAGTCGTCATCTCGATGTTTCTCCTGGCTCTTCTCTCAGTCGCTTTCATCCCGTTGCTAATCAATTCATGGAAGGGCACCGGACTGAACACCACGATCGCCACCGCAACCCAGATCGTGAACCAACAGATCGAGGGTGCCAGGGCAGTGCGCTCAGCTGCCGCTACTGCACCCAGTTGCAATGATGTAACCAGTTTCTTGCAAGTGACGCTGGCCCCGGTAGTCGATCCGCGTGGTGTGACCTTGATCCCTAAGTGGGATGCCACCACCTGTCCAGCTAGTTACCCTGGCGTGGTCAGAGCGCGAATTTCAGTTTCAAGAAGCGGCTCATCTACTCCAGTTGCCTCTGCAGTTACTCTGATTTATGTGCAATCGGCGGCTTGACGATGCTAAGGGCAGAGGACACTGAACGCTCAGCTCAACAGAGTGGGTTCACTCTTATCGAACTGCTGATTTCTAGCGGGCTATCAATCATCGTCTTGGTGATAGCCGGCGGGATCCTCATCAGTGGACTGAGAGGCCAGGAGGTCACGCGGACGGTGACGGATGCTGCAAATACCGCGCAACAGATTGTCCGATCAGTGCAAGCGGGAGTCAGAAATGCATCTGCGATCGCTGTCACCAGTGATGTGGTTGCTGGCACACAGTTACTCCTGGCTCGTACGATCGGCTCGAATCCGAATTCGACTGCTGCTTCATGTCAAGCCTGGTATTACACCCCGCTTAATGGTGGAACCGTCTATACAACCAAGACAACCCCGGCATCGGTGATTGCACTGCCCGCCGGCGGGCCACAAGGCCTTTGGACGGTTCTTGGTAGCGGAGTAACGCCCGCAGACCCCGCGACCGGCAAGGTGTTCAATGCTCCCAGCGGCAACAGAGTCGAACTCAACTTCGATGTGGCAGCCGGGGCTCACCCATACGTGCTAATTAACACGATGACTTACACACCGCAAACGACAACTGTGAGCGCCCCATGTTTCTGAAACGACTGTCATCTAGTAGCAATGAGCGCGGCAGCGCCATGCTCGCAGTGCTTGGTGTCATGGGCGTGAGTGGTGTCATTGCTCTCACGATCACCTCCATGTCGCTCCACGCTGTCGGCTACACGACATCGACTCGTGCCGGTGTACAGGCCGAAGCGTCCGCCGAGGCCGGCATTGATTTTGCCGCAGCTAATCTTGCAACATCGGTCTGTCAGCCGCAGTACTCGAGCACTACGGCACCGGTCTTCTCCGTTGCTATCTCATACTCGACCCTGGCAACGCCACCGGGTGACGTTGATACATCCTGGGTGAGTGGTTGCCCAACTTCGACGAGTGCTCAGAGGCTGAAACTCGTCTCCACCGGATGGGCCAGCACACTTGGCGTGGCTGG
>MLJW01000691.1_pt1 | contig 11399 bp, 9 predicted proteins | sample 888231 | NCBI WGS metagenome assembly MLJW01 (sample SAMN05788063, study PRJNA343431) | mine drainage metagenome | isolation source: sample collected from the inflow into an acid mine drainage treatment plant... | place: Germany: Lusatia, lignite mining district
TATCCCTGACCGCGAGCGTGATCCGTCCTCCGGTGCGGGCGACGTCGAGCGCCACGTTGCCGGCGCCGAGGACGGCGACCTCACGCGCCTCGAGCGGCCACGTGCGTGGCACGTCGGGGTGCCCGTCGTACCAGGACACGAAGTCGGCGGCGCCGTACGACCCCTCGAGGTCGATACCGGGGATCGGCAACGCCGCGTCGCGGATCGCACCGGTCGAGAAGACGATCGCGTCGTAGTGCTGCCGCAGCTCCGAGAGCTTGATGTCCGTGCCGTAGTCGACGTTGGCCAGGAGCCGGACGTCGCCGCGCTCGAGGATCTTGTGCAGCGCGACGATGATCTGCTTGATCCGCGGGTGGTCCGGGGCGACGCCGTAGCGCACGAGGCCGAACGGCGCCGGGAGCCGTTCGAAGAGATCGATGCTGACGTCGACGCCCGCCTTGGAGAGGATGTCGGCGGCGTAGATGCCCGCCGGGCCGGCACCGACGATGGCGACGCGCAGAGGACCGAGGGTGCTCACGTGGGAGGGTGCCTTCCAGTTCCGGGAGACAGCCACGACGCGTACTCGCATGGTGGCCGTGCGGGCCCCGGTCCGGGTACCTGTCCTTGTGCGCAGTCGGCGAACCGAACGCCCGCATCGGGTGCTGCCGCCCAGTGTACGACCGGGAGCGCGACGCAGACATGCCGTGCCCACCTGACGGAACGTCCGGTCCGTCGGCCCGACCGACACGATGCGGACACGACCCGCGCTGGGACCGACCTGGACCGTACGGTCAGGGCATGAGTGCAGGCGGCTCGACCCCGCGACGGACCCCCGCACGGACCGGGCTGACGCTCGGCCTGGGTGCATACCTGCTGTGGGGCGGGTTCCCGCTGTACTTCCCGCTTCTCGACCCGGCGGGCGCGGTCGAGATCATCGCGCACCGGGTGGTCTGGTCCCTCGTGGTGTGCGTCGCGCTCCTGACGGTCACGCGCGGCTGGGAACCTTTCGTGGCGGCCGTGCGCCACCGCCGGACACTGGTTCTGCTCTCGCTGGCGGCGGCGCTGATCGCCGTGAACTGGCTCGTCTACGTCTACAGCGTGCTCTCGGACCAGGTCGTCGACGCGTCGCTCGGGTACTTCCTCAACCCGCTCGTCACGGTGCTTCTCGCGGTCTTCGTGCTCGGCGAGCGGGTACGCCCCGTCCAGTGGGTCGCTCTCGGGTTCGGAGCACTCGCGGTGGTGGTCATCGCGGTGGGTGCCGCGCGGCTCCCCTGGATCGCTCTCACGCTCGCGGCCTCGTTCGGCCTGTACGGCCTGATCAAGAACCGGGTCGGCAGGACGGTCACCGCCCTGGCCGGGCTCGGCGTCGAGACCGCGGTCCTCTCCCCCGTCGCTCTCGCGTACATCGTGTGGCTGCAGGCCAGCGGGACGGGACACTTCACCGGCTACGGCACCTGGCACGCGGTCGCGCTCATGAGCGCCGGCCTGCTGACCGCGACGCCCCTTCTGCTCTTCAGCGGGGCGGCTCGCCGGCTCCCGTTGCGGACGATCGGCATGCTCCAGTACCTGACCCCGGTCCTCCAGCTCCTGCTCGGGCTGTTCGTCTTCCACGAGCACATGCCTGCAGCACGATGGATCGGCTTCGCTCTCGTCTGGGTCGCGCTCGTGATCTTCACCGTGGACGGGCTGCGCACGTCGCGCCTCGACGCCCTTGCCCAGCGCGCGACCGCGAGGTCCTAGCCGGGAGGATGCGGCTCCCGGACTCAGGACGAACGGTCGACGAGCGATTCGGCGAACGCCGCAAGAGCGTCCTTGACGGCCCCGGCGGGCAACGGATCCAGGAGCGCGACGGCCTCGCTCGCCCACTGCACGGCCTGCGCGCGGGTCTCGTCGACGACGGTGTGCACCCGCAGCGCCGCGACCGCCTCGTCGAGCGCGACGTCGGAGGAGAGGTCGGACTCCAGGAGCGCGACGAGGTCGCGGTCGGCGCTGCTCGCATCGCTCGCGCGGGCCCGTGCCCGCAGCAGGAGAGCCGGCATCGTGGGGACCCGCTCGCGCAGGTCGGTGCCCGGTGTCTTCCCGGTGACCGATCCGGCGGACGTCAGATCGATCACGTCGTCGGCGAGCTGGAAGGCCACGCCGATCTTCTCGCCGTACCCGGTCACCGTGCGCACGACGGAGGACGGGCAGCCGGAGAACATCGCCCCGAACATCGCGGAGGTCGCGATCAACGACGCGGTCTTGTCCGACAGCACCTGAAGGTAGTGCGCGACGGCGTCCTCGTCGGGCCGGGGACCGACCGTCTCGTGGAGCTGACCGAGGCAGAGCCGCTCGAACGTGCTCGCCTGGATCCGGACGGCCTCCGGTCCCAGTCCGGCGACCGTCGCCGATGCGCGCGCGAACAGCAGGTCACCCGTGAGGATCGCGACCGAGTTGCCCCAGACCTCGTGCGCGGCCGGCGCACCGCGCCGCAGCGGGGCGGAGTCCATGACGTCGTCGTGATAGAGCGTGGCGAGATGGGTGAGCTCGACGACGACGGCCGCGTCGAGCACCTCCGGCCGTTGCCCGTCGCCGAGCTGCGCCGTGAGCAACGTGATGAGCGGGCGCAGCCGCTTGCCCCCGGCGTTGACCAGGTGCCGGGACGCCTCGTCCGCCAGGGCGTCCGCGTGACTCACGGAGTCACGCAGACGCTCCTCCACCACCTGGAGCTTGGCGGTGAGCAGCTCGGCAAGCTCCGGGTCGGCGAGCGGGATGGCTGTCGGGGACGTCACGAGATGAACTTCGCCGCCTGCTGCACGATCTCGAGCACCGGAGACGGGAACACGCCGAGCAGCACGGTGAGCGCGGCACACACCCCGACGACGATCCCGGTGAGTCGACCGCTGACGACCGTCGTCCCGGCCGAGGCCGATGCCTCCACGTCGTCCGTGAAGTACATCAGCACGATGATCCGCACGTAGAAGAACACCGACGCGGCCGAGACGAGCACACCGACGATCGCCAACGGGGCCGCACCACCGGACACCGCCGCAGAGAACACGGTGAACTTCCCGATGAAGCCGGCCGTGAGCGGGATACCCGCGAACGAGAGCAGGAACAGCGAGAACGCTCCGGCGACCCACGGGTGGCGTCGTCCCAGACCGGCCCACTGCGAGACGTGCGTGGCCTCGCCGAGCACTGTCTCCGACGCGTCTGCTCCCGCGGTGCCGCCGGCACCGGCGGCGCCGACGAGGACCTGCGCCGTCGCCTTCTCACGGACGAGCGTCACGACGGCGAACCCGCCGACCGTCGCGACCCCGTAGGCCAGCAGGTAGAACAGGACACCCGAGATGCCCTTCGGGTCCAGCGAGACGACGCCCGTGAGGACGAACCCGGCGTGCGCGATCGAGGAGTACGCCAGGATCCGCTTGACGTCGGTCTGCACCAGTGCGACGACGGTTCCGACGACCATCGTGAGGATCGCCACGCCCCACAACGCCGGCCGCAGGTCCCAGACCAGGCCGGGGAGCACCACGTAGACGATGCGCAGCATGGCCCCGAACGCCGCGATCTTGACGCCGGCCGCCATGAAGCCCGTGATGGGCGTCGGCGCGCCCTGGTAGACGTCGGGCGTCCAGGAGTGGAACGGCACCGCACCGACCTTGAAGAACAGCCCGACCAGCACCAGCGCGGCACCGGCGAAGAGCAGCGTGTCCATCCCGGTGACGGTCCCGATCGCCGTCGCGATGTCGGAGAAACGGACCGACCCCGCGAACCCGTACAGCAGCGCCGTCCCGAACAGGAAGAACGCCGACGCGTAGGCCCCCAGGAGGAAGTACTTCATCGACGCCTCCTGGGACAGCAAGCGACGACGACGCGCCAGCCCGGTCAGGAGGTAGAGCGGGAGCGAGAGGACCTCGAGCGCGACGAACAGCGTCAGCAGGTCACCGGCTGCCGGGAAGATCATCATCCCGCCGGTCGCGAACAGCACGAGCGGGAAGACCTCGGTCTGGACGAGCCCCTGACGACGCGCGAGCTCCTCGTAGTCCGAGCCGGGCACCCCCGCCGCCTGAGGCGAGAACGCGTCCTCGCCGCTGCTGCGGTCGGCGATGACCAAGAGCGACAGCAGTGCGAGCGCGGCGACCGCGCCCTGGATCACCAGGGCCGGGCCGTCGAGGATCATCGCGCCGCCGAGGACGACCGTCCCTCCCGTCGTGCGCACGCCGTGCCACAGGAGCACTGTCGCGGTGACCGCGCCGAGGAGGGCGACGAGCGAGAGGGTGAGCTGGACGGGCCGACGCACGCGCGCAGGCACGAACGCCTCCACGAGGACGCCGATCACGGCGGCGCCGAGCACCATGATGACCGGCGCCAGCTGGGCCCAGTCGACGTGCGGGGCGGTGAAGGTGCCGGTCACTTGGCGCTCCCTTCCGAGGCGGTGGCATGGGAGGCGGGGACGTCGGTCTGACCGACCTGGAGGAGAGACACCTTCGCCGGCTCACGGACGAGGTCGAGCGCGGGAGCCGGGTAGAAGCCGAACACCAGCATCAGGGCGATCAGCGGTGCCACCACCCAGATCTCGCGGCGGGAGAGGTCCGGCGTCGAGGCGAGATCGTCCCGCACCGGGCCGGTGAACACGCGCTGATAGGTCAGCAGGATGTACAGCGCCGCGAGAACCACGCCGACCGAGGCCACGATCGCCGCCGGGTGCGACCGTCCGAAGCTGCCGACGAGCACCATGAACTCCGAGATGAACGGCGAGAGCCCGGGCAGAGCCAGGGCGGAGAGCCCGACGGTGAGGAAGGTGCCGGCGAGCACCGGGGTGACCTTCTGAAGGCCGCCGAAGTCCGCGACGGTCCGCGATCCCCCGCGCCGTGCAACCAGGAACCCGGCGAGCAGGAACAACGCTCCTGTCGACAACCCGTGGTTGACCATGTAGAAGGACGACCCGGCGATCCCGACCGACGTGAACGTGAAGATGCCCAGCACGATGAACCCGAAGTGCGAGACGGACGTGTAGGCGATCAGCCGCATGAGGTCCTTCTGCCCGATCGCGAGCAGTGCGCCGTACAGGATCGACACGACGGCGAGGGCCACCACGAACGGCGCCGCCCACCGGGACGCGTGCGGGAACAACGGCAGGCACAGGGTGAGCATCCCGAAGGTGCCGACCTTGTCGAGCACGCCGACGAGGAGAACCGACGTGCCGGCGGGCGCCTGCTCGGCCGCGTCCGGGAGCCAGGTGTGCACCGGGAACATCGGCGCCTTGATCGCGAACGCGAGGAAGAACCCGGCGAAGAGCCACCGCTCGGTCGAGGTCGACATCGTCAGGCCCACGAGGTGGTCCGTGAGGAAACCCTGCGGCCCACCCGGGCCCTGGTAGTACAGGCCGATCACCGCGGCCAGCATCACGAGGCCACCGGTGAGCGAGAAGATCAGGAACTTGACCGCGGCGTACCGCCGCTGGGCGCCACCGAAGGACCCGATCATGAAGTAGACCGGGATCAGCATCGCCTCGAAGAGCAGGTAGAAGAAGAACACGTCACGCGCGGCGAACACGGCCACGATGAACGCCTCGAGCACGAGGACGAGGGCGAGATAGCTCGGCAGCCGCGGGCCCGGACCGGAGTCGTCGGCGCCGTGCTCCTTCCACGCCGCGAGCACCACGACAGGCACCAGGACGAGGGACATCAGGATCAGCGCGAGACCGACACCGTCGACGCCGACGGCGTAGCTCACGCCGATGGCCGGGATCCACGAGTGCGTCTCGACCAGCTGGTGGACGCCGGACCGGCTCGTGTCGAACTGCGTCAGGGCGACGACGCCGAGCACGAGCTCGAGCAGCGTGAAGCCCAGCGCCACCTGCCGGGCCTTGCCGCGCACGGAGGCAGGCAGCAGCGCGACGGTCACCGCCCCGAGCAACGGGAACGCGATGAGCGCCGTCAGCCACGGGAAGCTTGAGGGTTGCATGGTTCGGGGTTCTCCCTCAGATCCGTGCGGCCAGGACAGCGCCGACGAGGACGATGAGACCGATGAGCATGGTGGCGGCGTACGAGCGTACGTACCCGTTCTGGACTCGGCGGAGCAGCGATCCTGCCCCGACCGTGAGGCGGGCGAGGCCGGTGGCCCCGCCGTCGACGACCTGGTGGTCACCGAACACGAGCGAGCGCGTGAGGTACGTGCCGGGCTCCACGAGGAGGGCGTCGTTGACGTCGTCCTGGTAGAGGTCCTTGCGCGCCGCCCGGGTGAGCACCGACCCGCGCGGCGGGACGACCGGGACCAGCACCGCAGCGTACTGACGCCAGGCGAGCAAGATGCCGAGGGCCACGAGGACCAGCGTCACGGTCATGAGCACCGGGACGGGCAGCACCGGGTCGGCCTCGTGGGCGACCCGACCCGTGACGGGCTCGAGCCAGCCCACGATCCCGCTGCCGAGACTGAGCAGCCACCCGATCGTCACCGAGCCGATCGCCAGGATGATCATCGGCACCGTCATGAGACGCGGCGACTCGTGCGGGTGCTGGTGGCTGAGGTCGACCGTCGTACCGGCGGCGAGCGCGGGCGGGGTGCCCGAGCCGTCGTCCCAGCGACGCGTGCCGTGGAAGGTCATGAAGAACAGGCGCGACATGTAGAACGACGTGAGCCCCGCGCCGAGCAGCGCCACGCTCCCGAACACCCACGCCTGCCACGGCGACCCGGCCACCGGGACGAACGCGGACTCGATGATCTTGTCCTTGCTCCAGAACCCGGCGAACGGCGGTACGCCGAGGATCGCGAGCCAGCCGAGACCGAACGTGATCCAGGTGATCTTCATGTACTTCGACAGCGCGCCGAAACCCCGCATGTCGACCTGGTCGTCCATCCCGTGCATGACGGACCCCGCGCCGAGGAACATCCCGGCCTTGAAGAAGCCGTGCGTCACGAGGTGGAAGATCGCGAAGGCGTAGCCGATCGGGCCGAGCCCGGCGGCCAGGATCATGTAGCCGATCTGCGACATCGTCGACGCGGCCAGCGCCTTCTTGAGATCGTCCTTGGCCGACCCGACGACCGCCCCGAACACGAGGGTGATCGCACCGACGATCACCACGACGAGCCGGGCCGTCGGCGCCGCGTCGAACAACGGCGCCGAACGGACCACGAGGTACACGCCCGCCGTCACCATCGTGGCGGCGTGGATGAGGGCCGACACGGGCGTCGGGCCCGCCATCGCGTCACCGAGCCACGACTGCAGCGGGAACTGCGCCGACTTGCCTGTCGCCGCCAGCAGCAGCATCAGGCCGATCGCCGTGAGGGTGCCCGGCGCGGTCCCGGCGACGTTGCCGTGCACGGTGGCGAAGTCGACGCCGCCGTAGGTCGCGAACATCAGCATGATTGCGATGATCATGCCCAGGTCGCCGATGCGGTTCGCGATGAACGCCTTCTTCGCGGCGACCGCGTTCGGTGTCTGGTGGTTCCAGAACCCGATCAGCAGGTACGACGCCAGGCCGACGCCCTCCCAGCCGAAGAACAGCAGCAGGTAGCTGTCGGCGAGCACGAGCAGCAGCATCGCGGCGACGAACAGGTTCAGGTACGCGAAGAACCGACGCCGGTCGCGGTCGTGCTCCATGTAGGCGACCGAGTACACGTGGATGAGCGAGCCGACGAACGTCACGAGCAGCACGAACGTCAAGGACAGCGGGTCCAGACGGAAGCCCGCATCGACCGTGAGCGTCCCGGCGGACAGCCAGCTGAACAGGTGCAGATCACGCACCCGCTCCGCGGCCGGCAGGGAGGTCAGCGAGAGCATGACGCCGAGGCCCAGCAGGAACGAGAACGACGACGCCGCCACGCCGAGCCAATGACCCCAGCGGTCCGCGCGCCGGCCGGCCAGCAGCAGGATCGCCGCGCTCGCGAGCGGGACGGCGACGAGCAGCCAGGCACCCGACTGGAACGCACCGGTGGCAGGGGCGGTCTGGACCGCCATGGAGAACAGGGAGTGCACCGTCGTCCTCTCAGCTCTTCAGCAGGTTGACGTCATCGACCGAGGCCGAGCGGCGGGTACGGAAGATCGAGACGATGATCGCGAGACCGATCACGACCTCGGCGGCAGCGACGACCATCACGAAGAAGGCCATCACCTGCCCGGTCAGGTTCCCGTGCATGCGGGAGAACGTGACGAGCACGAGGTTGGTCGCGTTGAGCATCAGCTCGATGCCCATGAACACGATGATGGCGTTGCGGCGCAGCAGCACCGTCGTCGCCCCGATCGTGAACAGGATGCTCGCGAGGACCAGGTAGTTGGTCAGGCTCATGCCTGATCCTCCGTCCCGGGTTCGAGGGTGGGTGTCTGGGTCGCGGACGGCAGCGCGGGCGACTGGAACTGCTCGACCCCGAGCTCCTGGCCGCGGATGCGCAGGACGCGCGAGACCGACTCCTCGAGCGGCCGGCCGAGGTGGTCGAGCGCCGGGACGTCGAGGGCGTTGTGCCGCGCGTACACGCCGGGTGCCGGCAGCGGGGTGAGCGAGCCACCGGCCGCCACTCGGGCGTCGGCGCGCTCTTTCTGACCGATCCGCGGGGTGAGCCGCTGGCGGTGCGTCAGGACGAGAGCGCCGAGGGCGGCCGTGACGAGCAACGCCCCGACGACCTCGAAGGTGAACACGTAGTCACCGAAGATCACCTTCGCGACGGCGACCGGGTTGCTGTCGGCGTTGGCCGTCGCGAGCCCCGTCATCGGCGGGTAGGTCGCGCGGGTCACCACGCCGACCAGCACCACGCCGAGACCGAGACCGGCGAGCCAGCCGATCCAGCGCTGGGCCTTGATCGTCTCGACGAGGGAGTCGGACGCGTCGACACCGATCAGCATCAGCACGAAGACGAACAGCATCATCACGGCGCCGGTGTAGACGACCACCTGGACGACACCGAGGAACGGCGCGTCCTGGGCGACGTAGAGGAACGCCAGGGAGATCATCACGACGATCACGCTCATCGCCGCGTGCACCGCCTTGCGGGCGAAGATCAGACCGAGCGCCGCGATCACCATCACGGGCGCGATGCACCAGAACAGGACCGCCTCGGCGCCCGAGGTGGTCACCGTCTGAGCGGCGGCGGCAAGCAGAGCGGCACTCATCGGGCAGTTCCTCCTGCGGTGCGCGAAGCGGCCGCGCGGTCCGCCCCTGCGAGCGTCGGGTCGTCGGGTCGGTTCTCCCGGACCCACGCGACCTGATCCGCCACCGGGCCGAGCACGTCGCCCCGGTAGTACTCGGTGTCGGTCGTGCCGGGGACCATCGGGTGAGGCGAGGCGAGCATGCCGTCGCCCATCGGGGCCAGGAGGTCGGACTTCTCGTAGATCAGCCCGGCGCGGGTCGGTCCGGCGAGCTCGTACTCGTTGGTCATGGTGAGCGCCCGCGTCGGGCACGCCTCGATGCACAACCCGCAGAAGATGCAGCGCAGGTAGTTGATCTGGTAGACGCGCCCATAGCGCTCACCGGGCGAGAACTGGGCGTCCGGCGTGTTGCTCGCGCCCTCGACGTAGATCGCGTCGGCCGGGCACGCCCAGGCGCACAGCTCGCAGCCGATGCACTTCTCGAGGCCGTCCGGGTACCGGTTGAGCTGGTGCCGCCCGTGGTAGCGCGGCTTGGTCGGGACTTTCTCGAACGGGTACTGCTCGGTCACGATCGGCTTGAACATCGAGGAGAACGTCACCCCGAAGCCGGCAACCGGAGCCAGCGCCTCGGCCAGTCCGCGGCGCGGCGGGATCAACGACTGGTACTCGGCATCCGCCGTCTCGAAGGAGACCTCACCGGCGGCAGGACGAACGGCGGGCGCCTTCCGTGCCCCCGCCGCCTTCTGGGCCGACGGACGCGGCTTTCCCTGCGCCTGGGGCTTCCCCTTGCGCTGCTCAGCCACGCTGCACCTCCTGCGCTTCGGTTCCGGTATCGGTCACCGACGCGACCGCAGCAGCGGCGCGCGCCCGGCGGGGGGACGGCGGAAGGGTCTGACCAGGGAGCGGCGGAACGGGGTAGCCGTCCGCGAACGCATCGAAGGCGCCGGGCGGGGCCGCCTTGCCGGTGGTCCGAGGCGCCGTCTTCTCCGGTATCAGGTACGACACCGCGACCGCGACGAGCACCACCACCCCGAGAGCCACCAGGATCGTCTGGAGGTTCAGGCTGCTGAACTGACGCACGCCCTGGACCGCAGCGACGCACACGACCCAGCCGAGCGAGACCGGGATGAGGAGCTTCCAGCCGAACTTCATGAACTGGTCGTAGCGCAGCCGCAGGAGCGTCCCACGGAGCCAGACGAAGAAGAAGATCAACGCCCAGAGCTTGACGAGGAACCAGAGCACCGGCCACCAGCCGGTGTTGAACATGCCGTTGTTGATCGCGGAGATCGGCCACGGAGCGCGCCAGCCGCCGAGGAACAACGTGGTGGCGACCGCGGAGACGTTGATCATGTTGATGTACTCCGCGAGGAAGAACCAGGCGAACTTCATCGACGAGTACTCCGTCGCGTAACCGCCGACGAGCTCGCCCTCGGCCTCCGGAAGGTCGAACGGGAGGCGGTTGGTCTCGCCGACCATCGAGATCACGTAGATCACGAAGGCGGGCAGGAGCGGGAGCGCCCACCACAGCGACCGCTGCGAGCTGACGATCTGGGACGTCGACATCGACCCGGCGAGCACGAACACGCTCACCAGCGACAGGCTCATCGACAGCTCGTAGCTGATGACCTGCGCGGTCGAGCGGACCGAGCCGAGGAGCGGGTAGGTCGAGTTCGAGGACCAACCACCGAGCACGATGCCGTACACGCCGACCGACGCGGCCGCGAGGATGTACAGGACCGCCACCGGGAAGTCGGTGAGCTGAAGCGGCGTGACGATGCCGAACAGGTGCACCGACGGCCCGAACGGGATGACGGCGAACGTCAGCAAGGAGCAGAAGACCGCGATCATCGGAGCGACGATGTAGACGATCTTGTCCGCCGCCTTGACGGTGATGTCCTCCTTGAGCAGGAGCTTCATCGCATCGGCGAGGGACTGCAGCAGGCCGAACGGTCCGTGCACGTTGGGCCCGGGTCGCAGCTGCATCCGACCGACGACGCGGCGCTCGAACCAGATCGCGATCAGCACGCTCGTGAGCATGAAGATGATGATCACGACCGCCTTGAGCAGCCAGATCCAGAAGTTGTCGTGACTGAAGTCGGCTGCGACGCCCGCCTGGGCGCCCGACGGGTTCGCCGCAGCGACCAGGCGCAGCCCAGTCAGGTGCTGTGCTGCGAGAGCCACCAGGCTCATGACCGCCCCTCCTCGTTCTCGTCGGACCGTGCTGCCGTCTCCGCACCCGCGACCGGGTCGGAGCCCGCGGCGCCGTCGGGGCCGGCGACCTCGTCGGCCATCGTCTCCTGCTCGGCCTCGTGCTCGACCGTCGGCACGGGCGATGCGACACCGCCAGGTGCCGGAG
>MLJW01000692.1_pt1 | contig 11342 bp, 12 predicted proteins | sample 888231 | NCBI WGS metagenome assembly MLJW01 (sample SAMN05788063, study PRJNA343431) | mine drainage metagenome | isolation source: sample collected from the inflow into an acid mine drainage treatment plant... | place: Germany: Lusatia, lignite mining district
ACTCGCCGTAACGAAGTTTCAAATACCCGGGCACCGAGTGCGTCCGCGAGATGTAGTAGAACGGCATCATCACCAGACCGAGGAACACCATCGCCGGGATCGCCCCGATCCAGTACCAGTGCGCCGCAAGGATGCCATACTCGTACGCGCTCGCCGCCCAGCCCATCAGCTCCAAGGCGCCGAGGTTGGCCGCCAGGAAGCTCAGGCCAGCCACCCACGCCGTCATGCTCCGGCCCGCGAGGAAGAAGTCCTCTCCCGTGCTTGTTCGGCCTTTCAGGTACCAGCCGATGCCAAGCACGGCCAGGAAGTAGATGACGACCATGGATATGTCCAAGCCGGACATCCTGATCAATGAGGTTTCGGCAAGAAACACCAGGAGTGTGTTATGCATAGGGGAGAGGGGTCCTTCGAAGTAGGGCCATAAAATTCGAGTGTCAAACGGCCCTTCTAGTGAAGTCCAATTACCGTAACATGCGGCTGATCCCCAGGCCGCCTCGGCTCCGCTTCTCCTTGCCTGCCGCGCCAACCTCCGGCGCCGCTCCTGACCTTGTCCGCCTACGCGATCCGCACCGCGCCCGGAGTGCTTCAGCCCACCGCCGCCGGCAGGCGCTGCGGCTCCTTGCGCTCCCGCTCCGCTTCGCAGACGGGCGAACCGCGTTCGAGTTCGCGGCATATCCGCGGCCGGCGCTCGTAGATCGTGCAGAAATACACAGGCGCCCCGTCCACTCCCCGGCGCAGCTCGAGGGCCGCGCAGTGTCCGTCCTTCATCCGCAAATACGCGCGGTTCCCAACGAACCGCGCCCAGCGCTCGGCCTCGTCTCCCAACCGGGCCCAATCCTCACCCGTCACGCGGACATACGTGTCGAGCGTCGAGAAGCAGCAAAGCCCGCAGCGCAGGCAGTCGTTTGACATAGGCCTTCGACCCAGGCCCCTCCCCCAGCCCGAGGCGCCAAGTCCGAAGACAACGAGACCTAGCCGCAGTCCTGACGGCCAACAATCCCAATCCGGCATCGGCCGGCCCTCCGGGCTCCGATACCCCGCGATGCGCTCCGATACAGCCTATTCGATGTCGACGTAATAGCCCGTCACATCGAGCTGCGCATCGCCGGGACTCCGGAAGACCTCCGTGCCAAACTGGATGCCAGAAAGCTGCTGGTGCGAGGGCATGAGCCCCGCGTCCACCAGATGGTCGATGAAGGACTTCAGGTTGAGCGTCCAGGCGGAGGTGTTGGAGACGCGAACAAACGAAAACACCTTCCAGCCGATGTCGCCTACTGATAGCTCGTAGTCGGCCCCGTCGATACGCACGGTGCCCACCCGCTTTCCCAGCGGACCCGCGCCGCCGAAGCGGTTCGTCCAGATCATGAGTTCATCAGAGGGAATCTTCTGGTCCGCGATCTTCCCGGGGCGATGAAACCAGAGATCGTAGGCGACATTCTGAACGCCCGGATTGTGGACCACGACCGAGGCTCCGCTCACCACGCGACGCAACGTCGAGACCGTCCTCGGAAGCCGTCCGTCGGGCGACGTGAGTCCCCACTGCCAGCCGGTGACGACACTCGGGTAACATTTCACCGCATACGGATCGGTACCCACCGGCCAGTTGTAGCGGACATCCCACGAGATCCGCTTCCCCGCCTTCACCACGTCGATCACCTGCCAGCCCTTCGGCGACTTGGCCTTGCCCCAGTCGTTGTTGTTCAGCACGTACCCCGACACCACCCGCGACTTTCCCTGCGCGATCGGACCGGAGTCCCCGTCGGCCCGCGTTGCACGAGCGAGGGGGAGTGCGCACAAGAGGAATATGGTTACGAGAATTAGACGGGAGGAGCGCATGGAGGGAAGTCACCCATACTCCCTCCCCGCCGGACGCGACTCAATGATTTTGCGCTAAACCATCAAAACTGATGACAAAACTGACGCGCGTGGCGAGGGTCACGGCGAGTTTCCGATCCGCTCAAGGTCCTCGATCAGGCTCGGCCCCGTCGGATGCCAGTTCAGTTTCCTTCGGGTCTTTTCGCTCGATGCCGCAATGTCGTGCCCGGCGAACATCGCGAACGTCCCGAAATAGGCCTGCGCCTCCTCGGGTGGAATGGATTTAACCGGCATTCTCAGCGCCGCACCAATGGTCTCGGCAATGTCCTTCTGCGTGACGCCTTCCTCGGCGACCGCATGATAGGTCGCGCCGGCTTCGTTCGCCTCCAGGGCCAGCCGATACAGTCGCGCCACATCCGACACATGCGCCGCCGCCCAGCGGTTGTGCCCCTCTCCCACGTACGCCATTGTCCCCTGCGCTTTCGCCAGCGCGACGAAATAGGTGACGAGCCCCTGCCTCCGCGTGTCGTGAACCTGGGGAAGCCTCACGACCGAGGCGCGGACTCCCTTCGGGATCAGTGCAAACGCCGTCTGCTCCGACACACGCGGGAACGGGTAATCGGGCGGGACGCCATGGTCCTCCGTCACCACCTGACCGGGCCACGCCAATCCGGGGATCCCGGCCGTCACGAGCAGCAACTTGCCCGAGCCGGCCAACGCCGCTCCCAACACTTCGATGGCGCGCCTATCGACGTCGCAGTTTTCCACGAACTTCGAGAAATCATGAATGAACGCCAGGTGGATGACGGCCTCCGTCGAAACCGCCCCCTCCCGCAGGACGCCGTGGTCGGCCAGCGAACCGCGCAACACCTCCGCGCCCGCAGCCGCCAACACGGCCGCTCCCTCCTCCGATCGCGCCAGGCCAAGGACCCGATGGCCCGCCGCAAGCAGTTCTTTGACGACGGCCAGACCGATGAATCCAGTGGCTCCGGTGACAAATACGCGCATGACAATAGTCTCCTTTGAATGGTTTGTGATTTGAATTTTCTCCCGAGGGACCGTGCTCGTTATATACCTGTTTCGAGCCGGGATGAAGTAGTGACCTTATACCGGTATACCAACTAACAGGCAGACGATGGCCACCAACGACGACAACCCGCTGGGCAATTACCTGAAGTCGCGTCGCGCGAAGCTCGACCCCGCCGCGTTTGGCCTTTCGGCGACCCGCCGTCGCACGCCCGGACTCCGGCGCGAGGAGGTCGCCCAACGCGCCCACGTCAGCGCAACCTGGTACACCTGGCTCGAACAGGGCCGCGGCGGCGCTCCCTCTGCCGACGTGTTGGACCGCCTCGCCCGCGCGCTCAACCTCACCGAGGTCGAGCGCGAGCACCTCTTCCTGCTCGCCCAGGGTCGTCCCCCGGAAGTGCGCTACCGAGCCGCCGAGCCTGTCGCGCCGCGGCTGCAACGTGTGCTCGACTCGCTGGAATACACCCCGGCCTTCGTGAAAACCGCGACCTGGGACATCGTCGCCTGGAATCGGGCAGCAGCAGCCGTGTTTACCGATTACGGGGAACTCGAACCACGCCAACGCAACATCCTGCGCCTCCTCTTCCGGGACTCATACCTACGCTCGAAACAGGCGGACTGGCTGCACGTCGCGCGCTTCGTCGTCGCTGCGTTCCGCGCCGACGCCGCCCGCGCCGGAGCAATCAAGCAAGTCCAGGCCCTCGTTGACGAACTTTGCGAGCACAGCGCCGAATTTAAGTCCCTGTGGCTCGAGCAGGACGTGCGCGCACACGGCGCCGGGACCAAGCTCCTGCGTCATGCCACCGTGGGCCCGCTCTCGCTCGAATACTCGGCGTTCGCCGTCGACGGCCGCCCCGACCTCGGCTTGGTCATCTACTGCCCGGCAACCCCCGCCGACGCCCGCCGCATCCGAAGCTTGGTGACTCGCCAGTCGCGCACGTCCAAGCGCCCCGCCAGCACGCCGCGCCACAAGACGCGGTAGGGACAGGCGGATTATTCCCAGTCCCCGCGTCGAACTTCTTCAGGCCAAGAGCGGAAGTCAGTAGTGGTAGCGCAACTGAGCTATCAGCAAATCGCTGCCTTCGACTTTGTAGACCATTCGATGCTCGTGGTTGATGCGGCGTGACCAGTAGCCAGAAAGGACATGGCGAAGGGGTTCCGGTTTTCCGATCCCCGCAAACGGGCTGCGAGTGGTGTCCTTGATGAGAGCGTGGATCCGCTCGACCGTCTTTTTGTCGGTTTGCTGCCAGTACAGGTAGTCGTCCCAAGCCTCAGGGGAGAAAACCAGTCGCATGGCTTAGTCCAGGTCGATCTTGCGCGCCTTGCCTTTGCCACTCTCGAGCTTCCTGACGGAGGCGAGCAACCGTTTAGCATTCGCGGGGCTTCGCAGCAGATGGGCCGTCTCTTCGAGCGCTTCGTACTCGTCGAGGGAAAGCATTACGACCGCTTGCTGCCCACCGGAACGTGTGACCGTGATGGGCGCGCGATCCGCGCAAACTTCATCCATCGTCGCAGCGAGATTCTCCCGGGCAAAGGTGTAAGTGATCGCCTTCATATGTCCAGAATCCTGTACAGGCCCGTAATTCTGTCAAGTCTGGCTCCCGACTGCGTCGGTGCGGCGCCGCATGGACACCGTTCGGCCAATTCGCTCCTCGCCTCCCTCGAGGCCGCAAGGAGGCGCAGGCGCGAAAAGTCGCCGCGGACCAAGGCCTCCTTCTTCGCGCGCGACCATCGTTTGAGCTGGGCTTCGCGGTCTACCGCGAGCGAGAGCGAGTACGGGCCGTCGACGTAGATCAATCTCACGAGTCGGTTGTCCGCAGTATGCTTGCTGCCGAGGCAGTACCGGTGCTTGCGCAGACGCTCCCGGACGTTGTTCGACTGGCCGACGTAATAACTGCCGTCCGCGCAAAGAAGGATGTACACGAAGAAATGACCAATGACCTGGATCGGCGGCTCGACGGCAGAGAAATGGGGCATGGCAACGGAGCCTGGAGGCAGAATACAAAAGGTAAAGTAAAATTGCCTTCGTGACAAAAACTACCAGTCCGTGATTCATGCTGACCGCCGGTTCGACAAGCTCACCGCTGGTGGCCTGCCATGAGCCCTTCGACCGGCTCAGGACGGGCAAGCGTCAGCGCCCTAGCCGTGGTTCGACAAGCTCACCACAGGTGGTTCAACTCCGCTCACCGCATGGCCGATGTCACTTCGCTCGGTACGACGCGCCCACACGGCGACATCAGGGATTCTTCCACACCACTTACTGCCTTGACGTCGAACGGCCTGCCATGAGTCCCTCGACAGGCTCAGGGCGGGCAAGCGTCAGCGCCCTAGCCGTGGTTCGACAAGCTCACCGCAGGTGGTTCGGCGTTGCTCACCACAGGTGGTTCGGCGTTGCTCACCACATTCGACGCTTCCCACCGAGAATGGCCTGCCATGAGCAAGCGTCAGCGCGTCGAATGGCTGCCCGGGTAGGGATCGAACCTACGACCAAGTGATTAACAGTCACCTGCTCTGCCACTGAGCTACCGGGCAGTGGCTCAAAAGAAAGGAGACGAAGGAGCGGGCTTGAGGCAGGCTTGTCAACGTTCCTCTTTCGGATTTTTGGACTTTTTTGCGGCCCAAATTTCCCGGACGGAAGCGTTCCATCTGAACGGACTGGCTGACGATATTTGATTTATTAGCCATTAATTACTAGCGTCTTGCATATTGCCTGGATCATTCCGCGCATCCGACACGGCGGATTGGACGCAGGGATCGCCGTGTCCCGCACCGACCGTCCACCGAGGGGATCGCAACGTGGAAACCCATCCCAGGCGTCACTTCGGTTGCGAAGGCCCCGGTTAGCCTGCCCCCCCCGAGGCTCCCGTGCATCACCCGCGTCAGGTAATCCGGGCTCGGTGATAGGGGGGCCGTTTTGACAGCACCTCGCTGTCGCGTAGGGTGCCGTTCCACCAGCCAGAGCCATGAAATCGTCCGATCTCGCCGAGGTCTTTCGGGACCTGTCAACGCCCCATGTCGCCGATGCCTGCCTTCGTCGCAAAGTCCCGGTCCGCTGCGCCCCGTCCGGGATTCAGGCCCTGACCGCAGCCGGTTGCCATGTCGTTGGTCGCGCACTTCCTGCACGCCACTACGGCAGCGTCGACGTCTTCTTGGAGGCCCTGGAATCCGCGTCTCCAGGCGATATCCTGGTCGTGGACAACGCCGGCCGCATGGACGAAGCCTGTGTGGGCGACCTGATCGCCCTCGAGGCCAGACGGGCCGGGATCGCGGGGATCGTGATCTGGGGACTGCACCGCGACACCCCGGAGTTGATCGAGATCGGCCTGCCCGTATTCAGCCTCGGAGCGACTCCGACCGGCCCCCTGCGACTCGACCCCAGCGAACCCGAGGCCCTCGTGTCCGCGCGAGTTGGCGCGTGGACCCTCACTCGGGACGACGTCGTGATGGCCGATGAGAACGGCGTGCTCTTCTTCCCCGCATCGAAAGCACTGGAGCTCGCCGAGACGGCCCGGGGCGTGCGCGAGACCGAACACCGCCAGGCGGACGCAATGCGGCAGGGAATTTCGCTGCGCACCCAGCTCCAGTTTTCCGACTACCTGTCCAATCGCGCGTCCGACCCCTCGCTCACCTTCCGCAAGCACCTGCGCCAGCTCGGAGGAGCCGTCGAGGAATGAACACGCCTGCATGGCCCCGCTCGGGACCGTGTAGCAAAAGTGACAGCCAAAAATCAGGCGCACCGCATGAACCCGAATTCGGCGATTGAATGGAACAGAAGCCAACGAAGGGAACGAAGACCAAACGGCTTACCACAGAATTGAGAGCTTTGATTGATTCACCCATTGGGTGAGTGAATTTTGGCTCGATGAGTTCGTGTAATCGCTTGGCTTGGCGTTCTTTGTTATCTTCGTTTCCTTCTGTTAACTGCGTTTTTTGGGATGAATAAGAAACCGAAAAACTTCGTCCTCGTGCACGGCGCCTTCGTGGGTTCGTGGGCGGTCCAGCGCCTGGCCGATCAACTGACCACCAGGGGCCATCGCGTCCACGCGCCGACGCTGACCGGCCTGGGGGAGCGATCACATCTCGCTGCGTACGACGTCAACCTGACGACCCATGTGAGCGACATCGTCAACGAGATCCTCTGGAAAGACCTCCTCGACGACGTCGTGCTTGTCGGGATGTCGTATTCCGGGATGGTCATCACCGGCGTCGCCGAGGAAATCGGAGATCGCCTGGCCTCCATCGTGTACGTCGACGCCTGCCTTCCGTCCGACGGACAATCCTTCGCCGACCTCTCGGGTCGTCAGCTCACGGGAAAGCTGACGCAACCGCCGGACATGGCGATGTTCCCGTTCGAAAGCGAGGCCGAGCGAGCGTGGTTCACGAGCAAGCAGACCGCCCAGCCGACTGCCACGTTCACCCAGAAGCTCCATGTGACCGGAGCGTATCGGCGGGTACCCAGGAAAGTATGGGTGAAGGCCACCGCGTGGAGAGGGCCGAACGATCCGCTGACGGATTCTCTACGAGGCGACCCCGACTGGGTGGTGGTCGACATCGCCTGCGGCCACGACGTTGCGAATCTGAGGCCTCGTGAACTGGCCAAGATCCTCGACCGTTAAGCCGCTGACCAACGTCGGGCTGACATCGAGCGTACAGACGGGCGCTGGCGCAAAGAGAGCGGATCGTCGCGTGGCCATCCAAATGGCCTCCGATACCGCGCATAGTGGACCCGTTCCGGCTCCCCAATCCGGTGTCACCCGAAGCCGACTCGCGGGCCGGACAAGGCAAAACCTGCCCGCCGTTGATCGACGGGGCGGTACAACCAGCCAAGGGATCTGTTTATCGATGATCGCGTTGCGCTGGTGGCAGTTTGTGGCATGGTTCCGGAACCACGTCGGCAATCGAAAGGCAGGCATGCAAAACGTCACGGTTTCCCGTACCTCGTTGGGGTCTATCGCGCTCGCGTCGGGGCTCTTTCTTTGCGGCAGCTTTCCGCTCACCGCCTTCGCGGCATCCCCCACTCCGCCAAGGTCCTCAGCCTCGGCGCCGGGCACCGCTCCTTCCCAAGCGCAGGCGGCGGCTCGGGCGGGAGTCGCAGCGCGGGAGAAGGTCGTCGGCATCGGGGGCTTCTTTTTTCGGAGCAAGGATCCGAAAGCGCTGGCCAAGTGGTACGAGGTCCATCTCGGCATCACCCTCACGCCCGAGACCTACGGCGGGGCCGTCTGGCAGCAAGGCGCCGGGCCGACGGTGTTTCAGCCGTTTCCGGCAAACACGGACTATTTCGGAGCGCCCGATAAGCAGTGGATGATCGATTTTCGAGTCTCGAACCTGGACGCGATGGTACGTCAGCTTCGCGCGAGCCACATCGAGGTGACGGCCGACCCCACCGTGTATCCCAATGGACGCTTCGCCCGCCTGTCAGATCCGGAGGGCAATGCCATCGAACTTTGGGAACCGACCCGCCCCAAGTCTGCGCCGCAGCCTCCCATCCACTCGGGAAAATCGCCATGAGAGTCCATTCCCGTGGCGGGGCGAGCCGAGGGGGCAGGCCGTCTATTGTCATAATCATCGATTCTCCGCATCCCAAAGAGCGGGGTTCCGGGCTAAGTCCGCTTTACCCACAGCCGGAGGGCTGGCGCTGCGCTCCAAGATGGAGCAATCCTCAACTTTCACAGCGTACTCGAACTCCGTCCCGACTCTCATATTGTTTTTCATGCCCGATTTATAACATTAAACGGCCTGACCCTCTGGGTCTGACTGGCTCGCGCTCCTGGTCGATCAGTTGCGCGACCAGAAGCTCGCCGCCGTCTGGCCGCTCGCCGAACGTTACGCCACCCTCGAACCGTCGCAGCCGTGCGTCACCGGCATCACCGTGCGGTTGCTCGACAACAAGCAGGGCAAGTGAGGCGTTGCGCCTATCGCTTGGACGCGGTGACAACTTTCTGCGGATCAAATTCCAGGTTCCGATTTCCCGGTGTGGGATTGATGAACGATTCCACTCTGAAAAACAGCCCGCCCGTTGTGAGGCGAAGAATGAATCGCCCCAAACGTCCATCCGGAAAGCGTGCGAAGAACTGGCGATCGAGTCCGTCACGCCAACGCTCCGCATTTTGCGCCATTCCCGTCTCAAACGACGGAGCATAACCATCTGCCGGGGCTTCAAAATCAAACTCACCCGTGCGCTCCATTAAGCCACCGCCGGGCACCGACACACGTGCTTTCCACCCATACGGTCCTTTCGCGCCATACGTTGGGTTGTCACTCCAAACTTCGACGCGCACGGTCGCACTGCCGCCGCGATTCTGTGCGCCAGTTACGAGATCGACATCAACAGGTGTGCCGTCTCCAACAACGCGAACACTCTTTGGCTCTAAGTGCACGAGCGACACAGTGTCACCCATCTTACGCAGCACGAAGATCGCAGGAGCCCCGTGCGTTGGAATAGCACCATCGTCGTCATTTTTTATGCCGTTGTAGGAAAATCCGCGACGAGATTCCGCCGTCGGATAGTATCCACGCTTCGACACGAACACCGAGAGCCCTGCACCCTGAACACCGACGATCGAGAACAATCCCTCGGCATCGGTGATTCGCTGGTATCTGCTGCTATTTCCCCAGGGTATATCGGCAGCATCGAGTTCCGCGGTGGCTCCTTCTACAGGATTGCCCTTTTCGTCGACGACTTTGCCGTAAAAGGCGATAGGGGCACTGAACGCTTTTCGGTAGGCCTCAATTTCCGCAGCCTCGTCTTTCTGCCGTTGCGCCGCATTCGGAACGGCGTTGGGAGCGACTGGAAGTAGACGCCCTTGCGCATCCTTTGCCGGAGCCCGGCTGTTTCCAGCTTTCTGCTGCACTTGGGCCGTCGCGTTTGGAACGGGCGCAGCAGGCCGCACGCTACGGGGCCACTTGAGCCACACGAACGCTGCTAGCAAAACCAGCAGCACAACTACGACAGTTCTCCGCGTGTTCATGGCGTGATGATGTGCAATCTAAACATGAGTTCGCTGTAGAATGGCGCTGTTTCCTGAATGTCGCGTTCCCATTCGGCGCTGTGCTGGTCGCCAAAGTTCCACGTGTCGAGGCTCACCGATGAGCTGATCGATCCGGCAGTTCTGCCATCTCCTCCAGCCGTCTTTGTGAGCGATTGGGTCGCATACGACATCGATTCGTGTGGATCGATCAAGTAGCGCCCGAACGCCGTGAAGAACGTGATGAACAATCGCTGACCGACAGCCGCATTCGGATCGTAACCATATCCCGTGGTGAGACGAGCCGAGGGGGTCAGGCCGTTTTTCGTCATAATTGTCGCTTTTTTCAGCCCAAAGAGCGGGGTTCCGGGCCAAGTCCGCGTTCCCCACAGCCCGTGAGCAGGCGCTGCGCTCCAGGATGGAGCAATCCCCACTTTCACACCGTACTCGATCTCCGTCGCGACTCTCATGCCGTTCTTCATGCCCGATTTCTAACGATAAGCGGCTTGACCCTCTGGGTCTGACTAGCGCCATGCCCCCTAGATCAGATGTGCGTCGGGCCACGATCACAATCCAAGATTTCGTGCTAAACCGGGAACAAAATAGATCAACAAGCAGGGAGCCGCGAGTAGTGCAGTCCACTTGGTCCGCGCTCGTGCCAATGCAACGCCGCCGAGCACATCCGGGAGGTAAAGGATGCTTCTCATCACAATCTCCAAGTGACCGGCTACTGAGCCTCCTGCGCTCATCGCCATATTCGTGCCATACCCGACAACGATTGCCCCGACAGCTGGTATTGCGACGAGACCGGCGATTGCCGCCAGTCGAGCGATGCAGTCTTCTCGCTGCACCGGAATCTCGTCGGTCGAGGGACGCGAGGCGTGCTGCAGAGACCTGTGCCTCAATACCCGGTAGATCACCGCACAGACGACGGTGCCAGCTACAATCATCGCACTGTTTAGAGTCACGGTTTCGAAGACGACAGGTTTATCCGCGAGTTTCTGTTCACATCCTGCAGTGGAGACGAGCCGAGGAGGTCAGGCCGTTTTTTATCATAATTGTCGCTTTTTGCAGCCCAAAGAGCGGGGTTCCGGGCTAGGTCCGCGTTCCCCACAGCCGGAGCGCTGGCGCTGCGCTCCAAGATGGAGCAATCCTCAACTTTCACAGCGTACTCGAACTCGCGCGTAAGAGCCGTAATCCAACACCCTGGATCGCCTCTGATCGAACCGTTGTTGTCGAATGGGTTGCTTCCGAAAGGCATCGGATGACGAAAGACTAGCCCGGTTATTGCATGAACGGCAGGCTGCGTGGCCTCGAGGCGCGCGGGGGCCTATTTTGATATAGGGCGAGCCTCGCAGGAGTGTTTTTCAGTATAACCGCCGACACTGCCCCCAACCCCCGTTGATCAAAGCGGCGCCGGGAGCAGCGCGAGTTGGGTCATGTGGGCGACAGGCAGCGCAAGGCGTGTTCGAAGAGGTCCTGGAGAGGATGGTGCGAGCTGAGATGGATGCGTACGACGGTCAGTTTGGAGACGGC
>MLJW01000693.1_pt1 | contig 11328 bp, 10 predicted proteins | sample 888231 | NCBI WGS metagenome assembly MLJW01 (sample SAMN05788063, study PRJNA343431) | mine drainage metagenome | isolation source: sample collected from the inflow into an acid mine drainage treatment plant... | place: Germany: Lusatia, lignite mining district
CGCGCTGCAGCTCACCGGCCATGCGATCGGCTTGCAGCTGCACGGATTGATCACCGATGGCGGGCAGCCCGTGGGGCGTGGCGTCGGGCCCGCGCTGGAGGCCCACGACGTGCTGGCGGTGCTGCAGAACCGCGCCGAGGCTCCCGTCGACCTGCGGCAGCGCGCGCTGCTGATCGCCGCCGCGGTGGTGGAAATCGGCGGGCTGGCCGAAGGCCAGGTGGCGCACGACATGGCCCATGCCACATTGGCCGACGGCCGCGCATGGCGCAAGTTCCAGGCCATCTGCCAGGCGCAGGGCGGCCTGCGCGAGCCGGGCATGGCGGCATACCAGCATCCCGTGGAGGCTTCCCGGGACGGGCGCGTGGCCAGCATCGACAACCGCCTGCTGGCCCGGGCCGCGAAGCTGGCGGGCGCGCCCCACGCCAAGACCGCGGGGCTGTGGCTGGGCGCCCATGTGGGCGACCGCATCGGGCGCGGCCAGCCCCTTTTCACGCTGCATGCCGAATCGCGGGGCGAACTCGACTATGCGCTGGATTTCGTGCATCGCCATCCAGGCATCATCCACCTGGAATCATGACGTGAACCGCATCACCCTCTACCCCATGCCCGGCAACGAAGCGCGTGCCCTGGGCATTGCGCAGGCCCTGTCGACACGGGCGGACGTGGGTCTGGGAGCCTGTGCGGTGCACCATTTCCCGGACGGGGAAAGCCTCGCGCAGATCCAGCCTCCCGAACCCGGTGCGCAGGCCGTGCTGGTATGCACCTTGAACCAGCCCGACGCCAAGACCGTGCCCTTGCTGATGGCCGCCGCAACCCTGCGCGATCTGGGCGCGGCGAGCGTGGGGCTGGTGGCGCCCTATCTGGCGTACATGCGCCAGGACAAGCGTTTCCTGCCCGGGCAGGCCATTTCAGCGCAGGTCTACGCGCGCTGGCTTTCGGCGCACTTCGACTGGCTGCTCACGGTGGACCCTCACCTGCATCGCATTCGCGCGCTGCCGCAGATCTACACCCTGCGCAGCCGTGTGCTGCGGGCCGCGCCGCGCATGGCGGCATGGATCGCCGCCAACGTGGCCAACCCGCTGATCGTGGGTCCGGACGGCGAGAGCGCGCAGTGGGCCGCCGACGTCGCCGGGCGTGCCGGCGCGCCCATGGTGGTGCTGGAGAAGACCCGTCTCGGCGACAAGGACGTGCGCGTGGCCGTGCCCGATCTGCGCCGCCACGCCGGCCGCACCCCGGTGTTGATCGACGACATCATCAGCTCGGGCCGCACCCTGGTCGCGGCGCTGGAACGCCTGCGCGAGGCGGGCACGCCGCCGCCGGTCTGCGTGGCCGTGCACGGCCTGTTCGCCGGGGATGCGCTGGCCGCCATACGCGAGGCGGGCGCCGCGCGCGTGGCGTGCACCGACACGGTCGACCACCCGGTCGAAAACATCAGCCTGACCGTCGATCTCGCCCTGGACGTGCTGGCCATGCATGTCCAGCGGCAAGATGCACGCGCCCTCGTTCCCCCGGACGTCGCAGAAGGAGAAGCGCCATGATCCGATTGTCCAGCCACGGCGCCGCCAAGCAGGTCACCGGCTCGTGCCACCTGATCGAAACCGACCGCGCCCGCGTGCTGGTGGACTGCGGCCTGTTCCAGGGCGGGCGCGAACTGGCCGAGGAGAACGCCGAGGACTTCGGCTTCGACCCGCGCCAGATCGACGTGCTGCTGCTCACCCACGCCCACCTCGACCACTGCGGGCGCATTCCGCTGCTGGTCAAACGCGGTTTTCGCGGCCGCATCATCGCCACCGCGCCCACGCGCGAACTCGCCCGCCTGGTGCTGGCGGATGCCGCCGGGCTGCAGGAAGAGGAGGCGCGCCGCGATGCGCGCCACGCCAAGCGCCACGGCGACGCGCAGGAGCCGCAGCCGCTCTACACCCTCGCCGATGCCTTCCACGCCATGGACTTCTTCGACGGCGTCGCCGGCTATGGCCAACCCATGCAGGTGGCCGACGGCGTGCGTGCCACCTTCATGAACGCCGGGCACATCCTCGGCTCGGCCTCGATTTTTCTCGAACTGGAAGACCGCGGCGTGACGCGTTCGGTGTACTTCTCGGGCGACATCGGCAATCCTGGCCGCCCGCTGCTCGACGATCCGCGGGCGCCGCCCGCGCCGCCCGACTACGTGGTGATGGAAACCACCTACGGTGACCGCGACCACCGGCCCTGGGACGAATCGATCGACGAACTCATCGATGCCGTGTCTGAAACCCACGCCCGCGGCGGCAACGTGGTGATTCCAACCTTCGCGCTGGAGCGGGCGCAGGAGGTGCTGTACGGACTGTCCGAAGGCATTGCGCGCCGCCGCCTGCCCGCGCATATGGTGGTGTTTCTGGATTCGCCGATGGCCATTTCGGCGACCGAGGTGTTCACCCGCTACCCCGAGGCCATGCGCGCCGGTTTCCCGGCGCGCCTGCATGAGGTCAGCCCGTTCGATCTGCCCGGTCTGCGCATGACCCGCGATGCCTCGGAGTCCGTCGCCATCAACACCATTCGCGGCGGCGCGGTCATCATGGCCGGCTCGGGCATGGCGACCGGCGGACGGGTGCGCCACCATCTGCGCCACAACCTCTGGGGCGCGGCCAACAGCGTGATCTTCGTCGGCTACGCCGCACAAGGCACGCTGGCGCGGCTGATCATCGACGGCGCGCGGTCCGTGCGCCTGTTCGACGAGCAAATCCAGGTGCGCGCACGCATCCACACCATCAACGGCTTTTCCGCCCACGCCGGGCAAGGCGAGCTGCTGGCCTGGCTGGGGCGCTGCGGCAAGCCGGACCGGGTCTTCCTGGTGCATGGGGATTTCGACCGCGGCATGAGAGTCTTCAGCGAACAACTGCAAAGCCGGCAGCAACCCTGGCAGATTCCGGGGGCGGGCGAACCCATCCTGCTGCGCTGAAGCCGTTTCTGCGTGCGGCGAAACGGTCCTGCCTTGCGGGCAATGGGGGTTCGCCTGATGTACGTCAACACATTTATGCACAAAATGGATCATGATTTGTGTTGTTTGTCACATTGACATGCGATTTGACGAGGAGTAGGCGATGCGCACCACCGAACAGATTCAGGCGGTACAGAAGGCGGAACTGGAGTCCATGGTCAGCATGGCCGAGAAAGCGCTGAACGGATTCGAGAAAATGGCGTTGCTCAATATGCAGGTCCTGCGCGACGCCGCGATGGATGCGGCCGCAGCCATGCGTACGGCGTTGTCCGCGCGCGATTTGCAGGAATTCATGGGTTCCCAGGCGGCCAGCCCGATGCAGACCGCCGGCCAGAAGACGCTGAGCTACGCGCAGCACGTGGCCGAGATTGCCGGCAGCACCCAGGCGGAACTCGCCGACGCCTTCAACCAGAGCATGGCACGCATGCAGCAGGTCATGCGCGAGGCGACCAAGAATGGCGCGGGCGGGCTGCCGGCAGGTTCCGACGCCATGTCGACCTTGATGCAAAGCGCGATGAATTTCACCACGCAAGCCTTCGACGCGGCGCAGAAAGCGCAGACCGAGGCGACGAAGATGGTGGCTGACAACGTGCAGAACCTGAGCCAGACGGCGGCCAAGGCCGGCGCGACAAAGCCCGCTCAGGCGCGCAAGAGCGCGGCTTGACGGTTTGATGCGGCGCGGGTCCGGCCACAGGCATGCGGGACGCGATGCAATCGTGATGCCGTGATGCAGTTATGCCGTAATGGAAACCGTCATATTGCCGCAATCGTATCTCCCCGAGCTTCCAGGCTCAGCGCCAGCCGCACGCATCAACGATCTTGTGCGCAGGGCCTATCTCCTGCTGGCCGCGACGCTCGCCGCCACGGCGCTTGCCGCAGCACTCGGCATGGGTTTGGCCTTCCCCGACCCGCATTCCTCCACGCCGATGATCCTGGCGCTCGGCGCCCCGTTCGCCATCGTGTTCACAGGAACAAACCGAAGCCGGTTCGCTGTTCCCTTGGGTTCTGTATTCACCAGCCGCATGGTGCATGGCGGGGAGGCCCGTCCGATCTTCATCATGGTTTCGCTTGACCTGGATGTGCTGAACATCTTTCTGTCCCTGCTGCAGATCTTCGGCTTCCTGCAGGGCAGACGCCGGTGATTGCGGAATCGCGTCCTTTCAGGGCAGCTCTTGGGGCCGCGACCCGTTCCTCATGATGTCCCGCCGCCGTCTTGGCTTCGCCGCACTTGCGGTCGTTCTGGCCGGAGGCGCGCTCCTGCTCTGGACGCCGGCCCGCCAGTTTCTGTTCGGCACGGCGCAGGCGCCGCGGACCGTTGTCGTGTCCGGCAATATCGAGGCGCATCAAAGCGTGCTGAGCTTCACCAATGTGCAGGCGCCGATCATTGATCTTCCCTTCGATGAGGGCAAATCCGTCGCGGCCGGCGCCGTGCTGGCCCGCGTCGATGACAGCTTCTATCGGCAGCAATTGCAGATCGATCTGGCGGCGCTCGATGTCGCCCGCCAACAGATTGCCGTCAGCCAGAGCAATCTGGCGGCGGCGCAGAACACCGTCTTGAGCGATCGGCTCGATCTGGCCGAGAAAAAGCGCGACCTCGAGCGCGACGCGCAGCAGTTGAAGGCGGGTGCCGTCTCCCGCCAGACCTACGACCTGGCCCTCACCGCCGCCGGGCAGTCGGCGGCTGCGCTGTCGCGCGATCAGGCACTGGTCAAGGTGGCCGTCAACAACGTCGGCCTTGCCGAGGCCAGCCTCAAGGACGCCGAGGCGAAGGTTGGGCTCGACCGCGTGACACTGTCCTACACGACCCTGAAGGCTCCGTTCAGCGGCGTCCTGGTGGTGCGGCAGGCCGAGCTGGGCGAATTGGCCGGTCCGGGGGTGGCCATCTTCACGCTCGACGATCTCGACCATGTCTGGCTGCGGGCCTATGTGAACGAACAGGATATGGGCCGCGTACGCCTGGGCGAGCCGGCTTCGGTGACCACCGACACCTACCCTGGCCATGTCTATCACGGGCGCATCGGTTTCATCGCCTCCCAGGCCGAGTTCACGCCCAAGACGGTGGAAACCCATGCCGAACGCGTGACGCTGGTCTACCGGATCCGCATCGACATCGACAATCCGACGCACGAGCTGCTCCCAGGCATGCCTGCGCAGGCGGCAATCGCACTTTTGCCGGCTGGGAAATGACCGAAGATGTCTGACGCCATGGCCGTGCAGGTGCGCGAACTGCGCAAGAGTTTCGGGCCGGTGCAGGCGGTTCGGGGCGTGGATTTCGCCGTCTCGAAGGGGGAGATCTTCGGTCTTGTCGGGCCCGACGGTTCCGGGAAGACCACCGTCATGCGGATGCTGGCCGGGGTGCTGCGCCCGGACGCGGGACGTATCGTCGTCGACGGCGTGGACGTGGCGGCCGACCCGGAGGCTGCCAAATTGCGCCTGAGCTATATGCCGCAGCGCTTCGGGCTCTACGAAGATCTCACCGTTGCGGAGAACATCTTCTTCTACGCCGAGCTTTTCGCCGTTCCCAGGCCGCAGCGCATCGCGCGCAAGCGGGAGCTTCTGGATGCGGCCGGCCTGTCGGCTTTTCAAAACAGACTGGCGGGCCAGCTCTCGGGGGGCATGAAGCAAAAGCTCGGCCTGGTCTGTGCGCTGATCCACACGCCCCGCGTGCTTCTGCTCGACGAGCCGACGACGGGGGTCGATCCCGTATCGCGCCGCGACTTCTGGGCCATTCTCTACAACCTGCGGGAGAGCGGCGTTGCCATCGTCTTGTCGACCGCCTACATGGACGAGGCCGAGCGCTGCTCGCGCCTGGCGCTGTTTCATGCGGGAGCCATCCGGCATTGCGACACCCCGGCTCGCCTGAAGAAGGTGATGCCGGGTGTCCTGCTGGCCATCACGGCGGCAAATCCGCGCGCCCTTCGCGAGGCACTCGCCGGCAAACCCGGCGTGCTCGGCATCCTGCTCATGGGCGACCGTGTCCACGTCCGCGTCGACGATGCCGCGAAGCGAAGCGCCGCGTTGCGCGACGTCCTCCGCGAGAGCGGCATCGTGGATGCCAAGATCGAGCCCGCCGAGCCTGGGATCGAGGATGTCTTCGTCGCCCTGCTCGGGTCGGAAAAAGCAGCGTGACCCACGACAGCGTGTCCTCCGTTGTCGCGCGCGGACTCACCAAGCGGTTCCAGGATTTCACCGCCGTGGACCACCTCGACCTGACCATCGGCAAGGGGGAGGTGATGGGTTTCATCGGCCCGAACGGGGCCGGAAAATCGACCGCCATCCGCATGCTTTGCGGCTTGCTGCGGCCGAGCGAGGGCGGTGCCTCGGTCGCCGGATTCGACGTTGCCACCCGGCCCCAGGACGTACGCGAGCATATTGGTTACATGTCCCAGAAGTTCTCGCTCTATGGCGATCTGACGGTGCGTGAGAATCTGCGCTTCTTCGGCGGCATCTACCGCGTTCCCCGCCGCGATATCGGCGAAAGAATGGCGTTCGCGGTCGCCATGGCCGGGCTGGCGGGCCGGGAAGACGCGCTGGTCGGCACCCTGGCGGGCGGCTGGAAGCAACGGCTTGCGCTCGGTTGCGCCATCCTGCATCGCCCGCCCGTCCTCTTTCTCGACGAGCCGACTTCGGGCGTGGAGCCCGAAGCCCGGCGCCGCTTCTGGGACCTGATTCATGACCTGGCCGCGGATGGGGTCACCGTTCTGGTGTCAACCCACTATATGGACGAAGCGGAGTACTGCAACCGCATCACGCTGATCGACCGCGGCAAGCTCGTCGCGATCGGCAGCCCGAGCGAGTTGCGCACGCATGGGCTCGGAGGCGATCTGTTCGAGATCGCATGCAACCCGCTCGGAGCCGCGCTCAAGGCCCTGGCCGACGCGCCCGGCATGGTCGAAGCGGCCATCTTCGGCGACAAGCTGCATGTCGTTCTCGGACCCGGCGGCCTGCGCGCCGAGGATCTTCCTGTCTTTCTCGGCCAGCGCGGGATCGAGGCCGGTCCGGCGCGCAAGGTCTTGGCGAGCCTGGAGGACGTGTTCGTGAAACTCGTCTCGGGCAAGCACGAGAACGGGAGCCCGCCATGAATCTGCGGCGCCTTTTCGCCATGGCGTACAAGGAGGCGCTGCAGATCCTGCGGGACCCGCGCAGCCTTGCCATCGCGCTGTTCATGCCGCTGATGCAAATGGCCCTGCTCGGCTACGGCGTGAGCCTGGACATCAAGCACGTTCCCATGTGCGTGTATGACCAGGAGAACAGTCAGCTCAGTCGCGCCATCGTGGACCGCTTCGATGCCGCCGGCTGGTTTTCCGTGAGCAAGGTGCTCCACAACCAGGCCGGAATCCGCAATGCCATGAACGGCGGGCAATGCATCGCCGCCATTGTGATTCCCGTCGACTTCTCGCGCGTCCTGGCCACCACGGGCACGGCATCCTTGCAAGCCATTTTCGACGCGACCGACGTCAACACGACCAATATCGCGCTGGGCTACATCCAGGGCGTGGTCGCGCAGGCCAACGCCCAGATCCAGACGCAATGGGCGGCCGCACATGGAGTTCGGCCCTCGCTCCTCGGCCAGGTCGATCTCGAGCCCAGCACCTGGTTCAACGAAACCCTGGACAGTCGCAACTTCATCATTCCCGGCGTGGTCGCGGTCATCCTCGCCCTGGTCGGCGCGCAGCTCACCTCGCTGACCGTTTCGAGGGAGTGGGAGCGGGGAACCATGGAGCAGTTGATCTCCACCCCGGTCACGGCCCTGGAGGTCATGCTCGGCAAGCTCATTCCGTATTTCATCATCGGCCTGGTCGACGCCACGATCTGCCTTGCCGGCGCCGTGTTCTGGTTCGGCGTTCCTTTCCGAGGGAATCTGGGCACCCTGTTCGTGGCCACCGCGCTCTTCAGCCTGGTCATCCTGGGCATCGGCTATCTCATTTCGGTGCACATCCGAAGCCAGCTCGGGGCGAGCCAGATCGCCTTGCTCGTGACCATGCTGCCGACCACGCTGCTGTCCGGCTACACCTTCCCGATCGATCAGATGCCGGCCCCGATCCAGGCCCTGACGCTCATCGTCTATCCCAGGTACTACGTCACCATCCTGCGCGCCATTTTCCTCAAGGGCAGCAGCCTGGCCGATTTGTGGCAGCCGCTTCTCGCTCTGGTGGCCTTCGCCGTGCTCATCGTCTGGCTGGCCGCGCGGGCCTTTCACAAACGGCTGGACTAGGGCCTGTTCACGCTATGTTCGACCGCCTGTTCGTCATGCTGATGAAGGAGTTTCTGGAAATCCGGCGGGATCGCTGGGCGATGTTTCGTCTCATCGTTCCCATGCTCGTCCAGATGCTGGTGTTCGGCTATGCCGCGACATTCACCGTGCATCACGTCGCAACAGCCGTTCTCGACCTCGACCAAAGCCAGGCCAGCCGCAGCCTGATCTCGCATTTCGTGGCATCGTCCCGTTTCGACGTGGTCGATACGGCCCAGAACAGCAGCGGGATCACCCGCGCCATCGATCACGACGTGGCCGTCATCGCCATCGTCATCCACGCCGGCTTCGAGCGGGATCTCGAGAACGGGAAAGGCGCGCCGTTGCAAGTCATCGTGGATGGAACCAACTCCAATACGGCCTTGATCGCGCTCGGCTATATCAGCCAGATCGTCGCCCAATTCTCCGCGGATGAAGCCAGCCGGCTGGCTTCCCCCCACCAGAGCCTCGCCAGGCCCGAGCTCGGCATCACGCTTCAAGCGCGCCCCTGGTTCAACGAGAGTCTCGACGACCGCTGGTTTTTCATTCCCGGCGTGATCGGCAGTCTGACGCTGCTGCAGATCGTCAGTCTCACGGCATTCGCCATCGTGCGGGAGCGCGAGGTCGGTACGCTCGAGCAGATCATGGTCAGCCCGATCCGGCCCGCCGAGTTCATTCTTGGAAAAACCTTGCCATTCTTTCTCATCGGGCTCGGCGACATCGCCCTCGTGAGCACCTTTGGCATCTTCTGGTTTCATGTGCCGTTCATCGGCAATCCCTTGGTCATGCTGGTTGGAGCCTGCCTGTTTCTCCTGGCCGTCGTGGGGATGGGCCTGCTGCTGTCCACCTTCTCGAAAACGCAGCAGCAGGCCTTTGCGCTCAATTTCTTCTTCGTCAATCCCTTTTTCATTCTTTCCGGATTTGCCTTTCCGATCGCAGCCATGCCCAAGCTGCTGCAGTGGGTCACCATCATCAATCCCCTGCGGTACTTTCTCGTCGTCATCCGTTCGGTTTTTCTCAAGGGGGTCGGATTCGAGGTTCTTTGGCCCGATCTCGCAGCGTTGGCCTTGCTGGCCTCGGTGATGCTGACGATCAGCGTGCTGCGCTTTCGCTCTTCACTCGATTCATGAACACGGGGCGAACATTGCAGGGATCATGGGTTTCATGGGCAGGCACCGATCCGATGAAGCCGTGCGTTGCGCCTGGTGCCGTCACTCCTGATGCACGTCAAGGAAATTCGGCGCGAAACCGAGCAGACTTTGCGTTCCTTCCTACTTTGCGGGAGCCGGGCGATGGGCGGCACGACGTCCTTGATAGGGCTCAGAAGGCCCGGGTGCGGGCCTCGACAGGAATCTCCACGGCCTTGTGGCTGTCTGATGAACCGTGCGGCCCTGGAACACGGGCTGTTTGGGTGGGTCGACCCGCCGCCGTGCGGGCATCCAGGCCTTGGGTCACCGTTCGCGCCCGTTCACATTCCTGGAGACCAACATGACAAAACTCGCTCTCGTCACCGGCGGCACACGCGGCATCGGTGCGGCCATTGCCGAACGCCTGCTACGCGAAGGTCATCGCGTTGCCGTGACCTTTCACGGCAACGACGCAGCGGCGCGCGCTTTTCAGGACCAGACCGGCATTGCCGCCTACAAGTGGGACGTGGCCGACGCCGAGGCCTGTCAGGCAGGTGTGCAGAAGCTGCAGGCCGATCTCGGCCAACCGGTGGAGATCCTGGTCAACAACGCCGGGATTACCCGCGACGCCTCGCTGCACAAGATGACCCTCGAGCAATGGCACGCCGTGATCGCGACGGATCTCAGCGCCTGCTTCAACATGAGCCGCGTCGTGATCGAGGGCATGCGGTCCCGCAACTGGGGGCGCATCGTCAACATCGCCTCGATCAACGGCCAGAAAGGCCAGTTCGGCCAGACCAACTACGCGGCAGCCAAGGCCGGCATGATCGGTTTCACCAAGGCCCTTGCGCTGGAGTCGGCGCGCAAAGGCATCACGGTCAACGCGGTGGCGCCAGGCTACACGGCCACCGACATGGTGACCGCGGTGGATCCCAAGGTGCTTGAGGGCGTCATCGCGCAAATCCCGGTAGGACGGCTGGCGCAGCCCGCGGAAATCGCCCACGCGGTGGCGTTTCTCGTTGATGCGCAATCGGGTTTCATCACGGGTTCTACGTTGAGCGTCAACGGCGGCCAGTATCTGGTCTGACGTTCCTGCAACCGGAGCTGGCCTGCCCCAGATCCAAACCTTGAGGAAGAACGCCATGGCCGGGGACATGCAACAGCGCCCGCACGGGATCGAGAATGCGCTCGGGGTTCTCGGCAAGACATGCCGGTGCCCGACGCGATGCGCTGATCGAGACGAGATTCCCGGCCGTTCTGATGCATGGGGGGCCGGCCATGATGTCCATGCCCCGCTGCTCAAGGCGATCGATGGATTTCAAACAGGATCGATCTGAACATCGTCGCCGCCACCGGAGCTTCCATGGGTTCTGCTGCACAACTCGGTCATGTCGTGTCGGTTCGCGGTGCCGTCGTCGACGTGACGTTCGCGGCGCATCTGTTGCCGCCGATCCATACCGCCCTGGTCGTCGCCTGGGACCGCCCCGAGCCCCTGCATCTCGAAGTACAGGCCCATGTCGACGCCACGACGGTCCGCAGCCTTGCACTGCAAGGCACCGCGGGTCTCGCCCGTGGTGTTCCTGTGCACGCGACAGGTGCGCCTATCTCGGTGCCCGTCGGGGATGCCATTCTCGGACGCTTGCTCGACGTCATCGGGACTGTGCGCGACATGGGTCCGCCACTGCCCGCCGAAACGCCGCGGCGCGATATCCATCAGCCGCCGCCTGCGCTGGTGGATGAAACCTCGACCACTGAAATGTTCGAGACGGGCATCAAGGTGATCGACTTGCTGGCACCGCTTGCGCAGGGCGGCAAGGGAGCGATGTTCGGCGGCGCCGGCGTGGGCAAGACCGTGCTGATCATGGAACTGATCCACGCCATGGTCGAGAAATACCAGGGCATCTCCGTGTTCGCGGGGGTCGGGGAGAGGTCCCGCGAGGGACATGAGCTTCTCCATGACATGCGCGGCTCCGGCGTTCTGGGGAAGACCG
>MLJW01000694.1_pt1 | contig 11322 bp, 10 predicted proteins | sample 888231 | NCBI WGS metagenome assembly MLJW01 (sample SAMN05788063, study PRJNA343431) | mine drainage metagenome | isolation source: sample collected from the inflow into an acid mine drainage treatment plant... | place: Germany: Lusatia, lignite mining district
GCGGCGAACAGCTGCTGGAAGGCGCGCCGCGCGTCGGGCGCGGCGGCCAGATGCGCCTGCAGCCGCTGCGGGTCGGCGAACTCGGGTGAGGCGCGCAGCAGCACCTCGCGGTGGTCGAACTCGTCGAAACCGGCGGCGACGCGCGTCGCCGGCGCCGCGTCGCCGTGCCAGGCCTGCAGGCAATGGCGTGCGGTGTCGCGCTGGCGCGCCGGCGTGCCGCTGACGCAGATCCCGGCGCGCGCGCCGGCAGCGGCCAGCCACGCGCCCAGGCACCGCGACTGCTCGACGCCGAGCGCCGACAGGCGGTCGTAGTCGCGCTCGCCGAAGCTGGCCTGGCCGTGGCGCACGAGGTACAGGCTGGGCATCGCGAAGCCCGCGTTCAGTCGATCAGCGCCAGGCAGCGGCGCTGCAGCCCGGCCACGAGCGGGGCCAGGGTCGCGAACTCGGGGTTGCGCGCGTCGCCGGCGCGCCAGCGCTGGTAGATCTGCTGCGCGATCACCGCCAGTCGGAACAGGCCCTGTACCTGGTAGAAGTCGAAGTCTGCGGCGGCGCGCCCGCTGCGCTCGGCGTAATAGGCGACGACTTCGTTGCGGGTGAGCATGCCCGGCAGATGCGTCGGCTGTCGGCGCATCGCCTGCAGCGCGGCGTCGTCGCCGGCCTCGATCCAGTAGGCCAGCGCGTTGCCCAGATCCATCAGCGGATCGCCGACGGTGGCCATTTCCCAGTCGAGCACGCCGACGACGCGCAGCGGGTCGGCCGCGTCGAGCACGACGTTGTCGAAGCGGAAGTCGTTGTGGATCACGCAGTGCGCGCCGTCATGCGCCGGCTGGCGCGCCTGCAGCCACGCCAGCACCGGCTCGAACGAAGGCGCGTCGTCGGTGTGCGCGCGCCGCCAGCGCTCGCTCCAGCCGTCGAGCTGGCGCCGCACGTAGCCGTCGCCGCGGTCGAGCGAGCCCAGCCCGGCCGCCTGTACGTCGATCGCGTGCAGCTCGAGCAGGCGGTCGAGCACGTTCAGGCACAGTCGGCGCGCCTGCGCCGCGTCGAGAGCGAGCCCGGCGGGAAGATCGCGGCGCAGGATGATGCCGTCGATTTTCTGCATCACGTAGAAGGGGCAGCCGAGCACACCCTCGTCGTCGCAGGCCACCAGCACCTGCGGCACGTCGGCGTAGACCGGCGCCAGCGCGCGCATCACCGCGGCCTCGCGCAGCACGTCGTGCGCGGTGCCGTGGCGGGCGCCCAGCGGCGGCCGCCGCAGCACCAGGCTGCGCCCGGCGTAGTCGATCTGGTAGGTCAGGTTCGACGCGCCGCCGCGGAACTGGCGCAGTTGCGCGCTGCCCTGGAGTTCCGGCAGCGCCTGGCGCAGATAGCGGTCTAGCCGCTCGAGGTCGATGTCCTCGCCGCCGCGCACCGCGCCGGGTTGGTCGCTCAGGCTGCTGTTCATGGATCGTGGGCTCTCGCGTCGCTTGGCAGGCTGTTGAAATACCGGAGGGGTCCGCCGGGCCGCGAACGGCTTTGCGCAGCGCGTCCGTGGCTGCACTTTAACGGCGTGGTTCAATGCGTCAAATGACTTGTTCGCATTGCACTCCATAACTCCCATGCATCTGAGCCGGGTCGATTTGAACCTGTTCGTCGTGTTCGACGCGATCGATCGCGAGCGCAGCGTGACGCGCGCGGCGCACGCGCTGAACCTGACGCAGCCGGCGCTGAGCCACGCGCTGCGTCGCTTGCGCGCGCTGTTCGACGACGCGCTGTTCACGCGCCAGGGTCACGCGATGGTGCCGACGCCGCTGGCGCGCTCGCTGATCGACCCGGTGCGCGACGCGTTGCGCACGCTGGACAGCAGCGTGCGCAACGCGCAGACGTTCGATCCACGGCGCTCGGAGCGCACCTTCACGATCGCGCTGCGCGACGTGCTCGAGGCCGCGGTGCTGCCGAGTCTGGTCGGCCGCCTGCGCGAGCTGGCGCCCGCGGTGTCGCTGGCCACGGTGCGCATCGACCGCGCCGAGCTGGCCTCCGAACTGGCCGCCGGCACCGTCGACCTCGCGCTCGACGTCGCCTTGCAGCTGCCGCCCAGCGTGCACCGCGCGCGGCTGCTGCGCGACGCGCAGGTGGTCGTCGTGCGCGAACGGCATCCGGCGGTCGGCGCCACGCTCGACCTCGACACCTATCTGGCGCTCGACCACGTGCTGGTGTCGGCGCGCCGGCGCGGCCCCGGGCTGCCCGACGTGGCGCTGGCGCAGGCCGACTTGAGCCGGCGCATCGCGCTGCGCTGCCAGCATTACGACGCGGCGTGCCGCGTCGTCGCCGCGACCGATCTGCTGCTGACGATGCCGGGCTTGTACGCGCGCATGGCCAACCAGGGCCTGGCCAACCGCGTGCTGCCCCTGCCGCTGGAGCTGGCGCCGCTGGACGTCTACCTGTACTGGCACGACAACGCGGCGCTCGACGCGGCCAACCGCTGGCTGCGCGGCCAGCTGCAGCACAGCGTCGCCGCGGCCGCGTGAGCCGCTCGCGCGTCAGGCGCCCGGATGCGCGGCGGGATGCGTGGCGGCGAGCATGGGCAGCAGCGAAGCCACCAGCAGCGCGGACATCAGCAGGTTGAACGCGAGCGCGCGGCGCCGCGTCTGCAGCAAGCGACCCAGATGGACACCGCCGAGCGCCCAGGCGGTGATGCTCGGCAGGTTGATCGCGCCGAACAGCAGCACCGCGCCGAGCAGCACTGGCGTGCCGCGCGTGACCGGGACGTAGGTGCTGAACGCGCTGACCGCCATCAACCACGCTTTCGGATTGACCCACTGGAACGCGACCGCGCCGGCGAAGCTCATCGGTCGCGCCTCACCGCTGCTCCGGCGCGATGGATCGGGCGGCGCCGAGCGGGCGATCCGCCACGCCAGGTAAAGCAGGTAGGCGGCGCCGCCCCAGCGCATCGCGGTGTAGAGCCACGGCAGCCGCGCGAACACTTCGGCCAGGCCGAAGCCGACCGAGGTGACCAGCAGCATGAAGCCGGCCGCCACGCCGAGCAGGTGCGGCAGCGAGGCCCTGAAGCCGAAGTTGGCACCCGACGCCAGCAGCATCAGGTTGTTCGGCCCCGGCGTGATCGACGCGGCCAGCGCGAACAGCGCGAAAGCCAGCAGGGTTTGTTGCGACATCGCGACCTCGAAGGCGAGTGGAGGGAGTAGGGGTTCACTGTAGGCGGCGACGGCACGGCGCGACAGCTGCAAGGAACCGCGATCTGTACCGGTACAAGAAGCGTAGAATGTAATCTGTGCTGGTTTGATTCGAGCTCAGCTGTACGGTGTCGGCGCAGAGGCTTTCTGTCATCATTCGGCGATGTCCGCCGATTCCCCGCTCTACCTCAGCCTGGCCGACCGGCTCGCCGTGCTCGCCTCGTCGGGCTCGCTGCGCCCGGGAGCTCGACTGCCGTCGGTGCGCGCGCTGTCCGAACAGCACGGCGTATCGGTCTCGACCGCGGTGCAGGCGTATCGAACCCTCGAGGACCGCGGCGTGATCGAGGCGCGGCCGAAATCGGGCTTCTTCGTCCGCCGCCAACGCAGCCTGCCGCCGCTGCCGGCGACGACGCGGCCGCCGGCGCGGCCGGTCGCGGTCGAAGTCAAGGCCATCGCCGACGCCGTCTACGACCTGCTCGGCGAGCCTGGCTACGTGTCGTTCGGCGCGGCCGCCGCCAGCGAGAGCCTGTACGCGAACGAGCGCATACGCCGCGCGCTGGCGCGCAGCGCGCGAGGCGAGGTCGACGCGCTGGGGCGCTATGCGACGGCGCTGGGCGCCGTCGAGCTGCGCCAGGCGATTTCGCGCCGCGCGCTGAACCTGGGCTGCGAGCTCGACCATCGCGACGTCGTGATCACCAACGGCTGCACCGAGTCGGTGGCGCTGTGCCTGCGCGCGGTGACGCGCCCGGGGGACATCGTCGCGATCGAATCGCCGACCTATTTCGGCTTCCTGCGTGCGCTGCAGGCGCTGGGACTGCGCGCGGTGGAGATTCCGATGCAGCCGCGCAGTGGACTGTCGCTCGAGGCGCTGGAGCTCGCGCTCGACACGCAGCCGATCAAGGCGGTGGTCGCGGTGCCGACGGTGTCCAACCCGATCGGCAGCGTGATGCCGAGCGCCGCGAAAAAGCGCCTGGCCGAGCTGCTGCAGCGGCGCGCGGTTCCGCTGATCGAGGACGTGATCTGCAACGAGCTGGCGCCGACCGAGGAGGCCCGGCGCGCGGTGCGCGCCTTCGACCGCAGCGGCAACGTGATGCTGTGCGGCTCGTTCGGCAAGACGCTGGCACCGGGGTTGCGCGGCATCGGCTGGGTGCACGCCGGGCGCTGGAGCCGTGAAGTCGCCAACCTGAAGCGCTCGCTCAGCGGCGGCGGCAGCCCGTTCGTCGAGCGCGCCGTGGGCGAGCTGCTGACCCAGGGCGGCTATGACCAGAGCCTGCGCCAGCTGCGGCGGCATTTCGCCGAGCAGGTCGGCGTCGCGCGGCAGATCATCGGCGCCGCTTTCCCGCCCGGCACGAAAGTGACCGACCCCAGCGGCGGCTACGTGCTGTGGGTCGAGTTGCCGAAGTCGGTCGACGCGGTCGAACTCTATCGTCGCTGCATCGAACGGCGCATCATCGTCGTTCCCGGGCCGCTGTTCACGACCTCGACGCGGTATCGGAACTGCCTGCGGCTCAACGCCGGAGCGCCGTGGACCGCCGAGCTCGAGCAGGCGTTGCGCACGGTTGGCTCGACCGCGCAGGACATCGCGGCCGGACGCTGACTCGCGTCGGCGCGCACGCGCGCCAGGCCTGCCGCGTAGAGGTATTGCAAATACCATTGAACGACCTTATAGTGGCATTTCCGATACCACTTCGTTTCGAGGACGCTTCCATGGAACCCCTGCTCGTCGTCAACCAACCCCACGCCCACCGCAGCGCCGACAGCATCTATCCCTTCGACGCCAGCGGCATCGCCAAGCGTTTCCGTCACGCGGCGATCTTCGGCGCGCTCAATGCGCTCGAGCCGGGCGAGACGATGGCCTTCTTCAACGACCACGATCCGCTGCCGCTGCTTCGGCAGATCGAGCAGTTCTTCGGCGAAAAGGTCCGCTACGAGTATGTCAGCCGTGCCCCGGAAGGCGTGCGCATCGACTTCCACGTCGTCTGAACGCGGCGCCGACGGCGCGGGCGCGGTGCTGCTGCACCCGCGCGCGCCGTTCCGCCTGGACCTCACCGTCTGGTCGCTGCGGCGGCAGCCGCGCAACGCGATCGACCGCTGGGACGGCCGCCACTGGCGGCGTGTGCTGCTGCTCGACGGCGTCGCCGTCGAATTGAGCGTATGCCAAGTCGGCGCGCCGGACGCGCCGACGCTGGAGTTGCAGCTGCGCGGCGACGCGCCGATCGGGTCGACGCAGCGCGAGGCGGCGCGCGACGCGGTGTCGCGCATGCTCGGGCTCGACGTCGATCTCGACGCTTTCTACCGCATGGCCGCGGCCGACTCGCGCCTGGGCGAACTCGCCGAGCGCTGCCGCGGCATGCGTCCGCAGCGTTTCCCCGATCTGTTCGAGGCGCTGGCCAACGCCGTGGCGTGCCAGCAGGTCAGCCTGAGTTCGGGCATCGCGCTGCTCGGCCGCTTCGGCCGGCGCTGGGGTCGCGCGCTCGCGGGCGACGCGGCGGCGTACGCCTTCCCGAGCCCGCGAGACTTGCGCGGCGCGACTGCGCAAGCCTTGCGCGCCGAAGGCTGGAGCGCGCGCAAGGCCGAGTACCTGCTGGGCATCGCCGATGCGCTGGCCGACGGCGCTGCCGCCGACGCGCTGCACGCAGCCGATGACGCGGCGGCCCTGGCCGCGCTGCAGCGGCTGCGCGGGGTCGGCCGCTGGAGCGCGCAGTACGCGCTGCTGCGCGGCCTCGGTCGGTGCGGCGCGTTTCCGGTCGACGACGTCGGCGCGCAGCGCCACCTCGGCGCCTGGCTGGGTCTGCCGCGGCCGCCCGACGCCGCACAGACCGCGGCGATCGTCTCGCGCTGGCAGCCCTACGCCGGACTGGTCTACTTCCACCTGCTGCTGTGGCGCCTAGAGCGCGAGGGCGCGCTGACCCTGTGAGAGCCGGCGCGCCGCGTCGCTCAGGCCTCGGGCTTGAACGCCGCGACCCCCTGCTGCAGCTGACGCGCCTGCGCGGTCATCGCGTCGGCGGTCGCCGCGAGCTGTTCGGACGCCGCGGCGTTGTGCTGCGTGGTGCTCGACAGCTGCGCGACGGCCTGGTTGATCTGCTGCATCCCGGTCGACTGCTCGCTCGCCGCGGCGTGGATTTCCTGCACCAGATCCGAAGTCTTCGCGATCGCCGGAACCATCTCGCCGAGCAGGGCGCCGGCGGCTTCGGCCTGGCGCACCGTCGACGCGGCCAGCTCGCCGATCTCGCGCGCGGCGGCCTGGCTCTTTTCGGCCAGCTTGCGCACTTCGGCGGCGACGACGGCGAAGCCCTTGCCGTGCTCGCCGGCGCGCGCGGCCTCGATCGCCGCGTTCAGCGCCAGCATATTGGTCTGGTAGGCCATGTCGTCGACCACCGAGACGCGCTCGGCGATGGCCTGCATGTCGGCCACTGTCTGCTGCACCGCGCGGCCGCCCTGGTCGGCCTGGCTCGACGCCTGCTGCGCGAGCTCGGCGGTCTGCTGCGCGCGCATCGCGTTGTGCTTGACCGACGCGCTCGATTGCTCGAGGGTGGCCGAGGTCTGCTCGATCGCCGCGGCCTGCTGCGACGAGCCCTGCGACAGTTGTCCCGATGCGCTGGCGACCTGGCGCGACGCGGCCAGGATGGCGTCGACCGCGGTGCGGATCTGCGCCAGCGAGCCGACCAGGCGCTCGACCATTGCGCGCATCGCCTGCAGCAACTGGCCCGATTCGTCGTTGTAACTGTCTTCGACACCGACGCTCAGGTCGCCTTCGGCGACGCGCTGCGCGACGTGCACGGCGCGCGCCAGCGGCTGCGTGATCGAGCGCGTGATCAACACCCCGATGACGACGGCCAGGCCGATGCCTGCCAGCGACGCGATCAGCGAAGAGACGATGGTGCTGGTATAGGCCGCATCGGCCGCGTTGCTCGCGGTGCTGAACTCCTGCACGATGCTCTCGCGCATCGCCGTCAGCGTCGTGCGCAGCGCGGCGGCGACCGGCAGCACTTGGGTGCGGCGCGCGCTGAACGCATCGCCGCCGCCGCTGAGCGCCGCCAGGCAGGCGTCGACGCCGTGGTCGAGGCGGTCGAGCTGCTGCAGCGCGGCGGCCACGGCGCTTTGCGCCTGAGGCTGGTGCACCACCTGCTGCAGTTCGGTCAGCGAACTGCGCATCGCGCCGAGGTCGGCGCGCAGCGCATGCGTGGCGGCGTCGCGCCCAGCGGCATCGGCGCTGGTCAGCGCGGAGTTGAGGTCGCCGGTGGCGCGGTCGATGCCGGCCTGCACGTCGTAGATCGAGCGCACCGCGGGCCAGGCCTGGCGCGTGGCCAGGTCGGTGGCGCGCTTCATCGCGCCGACGCCGTGATAGGTGACCGCGCCAAGCACCAGGATGATCGCGGCGGCGCCGACGATCGTCATGCTCAGGCGCAGGCCGATGCGCAGGTGGCGGAACACGGAACGGGTTGCGTGCAGGCTCATGGGCGTGCCTCGGTCGATGGAGCGGCGACCTGCCGGTGACGCCGCTCGGGGCTGTGATCGTCGCGCCGCGGGCGTCGTGCGCCAGCAGGGTGCGTTTTGGGTACCCGCGCAGTGTAGTCAGCTTCGCGTCGCCTGGGGCTGATGCTGGACAAATCGACGCCGATGCGCGACGAGCGACCTTGCGTGGACACCTTGACGGAGAATAATGTCGCTGAAAACGACGTTCCAGTCGTGCAAGCACACGGAGACTCCATGAAGAATCTGCGCATCGGTACTCGCCTGGGCCTTTCGTTCGGCCTGCTGTTGCTGTTGCTGGTCATGGTTGCCGCCCTCGGCGGCTGGCAGGCGCGGCAGCAATCGGCCGCGGTCGGTGACCTGGTGAACACGCAAGTTCGCGCCGAGCGCCTGGTGCAGGGCATCCGCAACAATTTCCAGAACACGACTCGGATCTTCCTGCAGATGCTGCTGGCGCAGCAATACGATCCGAAGCAGATGGCGCTGGTCGCCGACAACCGCAAGGCCACCAACGCTGCGCTCGACACGCTGCGCGGCATGGCGCTGGATGCGGCCGCGCGCACCCAGGTCGATCGCATCGAACAGACCATCAACAGCAACCGCGCCAGCCTCAAGCAGATCACCTCGATCATGCAGCAGGGCAACTTCGGCTACGCCGCGACCGAATACCAGAAGAGCACGACGGCCAGCAGCCGCGCGCTCGACGCGGCGATCGGCGAACTGCTGCACGTGCAGGCGCGCATCACCGACGCGACCTATGCCGGCACCCGCACGCAGGCGCAACGCGCGCTGCAGCTCAACGTCACCGTCAGCGTGCTGGCGCTGGTGCTGGCCATCGCGATGGCGTGGTGGATCGCGCGCAGCATCGCCGCGCCGCTGCGCGAGGCGGTCGGCGTCGCGCGTCGTGTCGCCGACGGCGATCTGAGCCTGCGCGTGGCCGCGCGCAGCCGCGACGAGACCGGGCAACTGCTCGGCGCGCTGGCCGAAATGGTTGCGCGACTGGCCGCGGCGCTGCAGCAGGTGCGTGGCGCCGCCGACGGCATCGCCGCGGCGTCGTCGCAGATCTCGGCCACGTCGAGCAGTCTGTCGCAGGCGACTTCGCAGCAGGCCTCGTCGGTCGAGCAGACTTCGGCCACCGTCGAGCAGGCGACCAAGTCGATCGAGCAGACCGCCACGCACGCGCGGCAGACCGAAACGATCGCCAACGAAGCGGCCAACGAGGCGCGCAGCGTCGGCGAGGCGGTACGCGAAACGGTCGGCGCGATGCGAACGATCGCCGAGCGCATCGCGGTGATTGACGAAATCGCCTACCAGACGAATATGCTGGCGCTGAACGCGGCGATCGAGGCGGCGCGCGCCGGCGAGCACGGCAAGGGCTTCGCCGTCGTCGCCGCCGAAGTGCGCAAGCTGGCCGAGCGCAGCCAGGTCGCGGCGACCGAGATCGGCGAGCTCGCGCGCAACACCGTCAAGCAGGCCGAGACCGGTGGCGAACTGCTCGCCCATCTGGTGCCGCAGATCGGTCGCACGTCGGATCTGATGCAGGAAATCAACGCCGCGTCGGCCGAGCAATCCGACGGCATGCAGCACATCAACGACTCGATCGCCAGCCTCAACGGACTGACGCAGCATAATGCTGCTGCGTCCGAGCAGCTTGCCGCGACCGCCAGTGAAATGAGCGGGCAGGCGGCGAGGCTGCAGCAGCTTGTCGCCCAATTCCGCGTCGATGCTGCCGGCGCGCGTTCCGCGGCGGCGTGACACCGCCGCTCAACCTTCGTCCGCAGGAGATCCGCACCATGGCTCAGACCGACCTCGTTCCCGCTGCGCGCGCACCGGTACTCGCCGCTGAACGCCTCGCGGTCGACGGGCAATACCTGACGTTTTCGTTGCAAGGCGAAATTTTCGGCCTAGAAATCCTGCGCGTGCGCGAAATCATCGGCTACACGCAGCCGACTGAAATCCCGCTGATGCCGGCCTTCGTGCACGGCGTGATCAACCTTCGCGGCAGCGTCGTGCCGGTGATCGACCTGGCGCAGCGCCTGGGCCGCGGCGCCACCGAGCTGAAGGCGCGCACCTGCATCGTCATCGTCGAGGTCGATGCGGCCGACTCGGCGCAGCCGATGGGTATCCTGGTCGACGCGGTCGACTCGGTGCTCGACATCGGTGCCGACGCGATCGAGCCGGCGCCGGCGTTCGGCAGCGGCATGCGCGCGCAGTTCATCCGCGGCATGGCACGGCGCGAGCAGGGCTTCATCGTGCTGCTCGAAGTCGGCCACGTGTTCGCGCTCGACGAGCTGGCCGCGCTCGCGCGCGGCGTCGAGACCGCCGAAGCGCAGGCCTGAGCGCGGCGTGCCGGCGGCGGTATGCCGCCGCCTGTGCCGCGTTGATGCAGCATCAGCGCGCGTCCGGCGACGTTTCGCCAGCGCGCCGTTGCCGTATGCTGGGGCCCCGTACGCCCCGTCCGGGCGTGGACAACGCTGCTGCTCGTCGTCATGGAATCCAGGGTCAACTACACCGCGGTCGGAGCCTTCGTCGTGCTGCTGGGGCTGGCGCTGGCCGGGGCGATCTGGTGGCTGGCGCAGGCGCACCAGCACGGCGACACGGACCACTACCTGATTTATGCGACCGACAACGTCAACGGGTTGCGCACGTCCAGCGACGTGCTTTACCGCGGCGTTCGCGTCGGCCGTGTCGCGTCGATTTCGATCGACCCCAACAATCCGGCCTTGGTACGCATCGAAATCGACCTCGCGCGCGGAGTTCCAGTGCGCACCGACACCGTCGCCCAGCTCAGCCCGCAAGGTGTCACCGGACTGTCGGTGATCAACCTCAGCGGCGGCCATTCGACGCAGCCACTGCTCGCGCGCCCGGGCCAGCCGGAGCCCGTGATCCCGTACGCACCGTCGGTGTTCTCGCGCCTGGAGGGCGGGCTAGACACCGTCACGGTGACGCTGAGCCGCATCAGTTCGCGGCTCGACGAGCTGCTCAGTCCGGCCAATGTGCGCGCCGTCTCCGGCACGCTGCGCCACCTGAACGAGCTCAGCGGCACGCTGGCCGCGCATCGCGACGACCTCGGCGCGACGCTGGTCCAGCTGCGCCAGGCCAGCGCGCAGCTGGTCGCGCTCGGCGCACACGGCGAGCAGCTTTCGGCGCAGGGACGTGAATTGCTGCTGCAGCTCGACACCGACGCGCGTCAATTGCAGCGCACGCTCGATGCGGTCGACGCCGCCGCGGCCAGCTGGCACGACGCCGGCGCCGGTGCGTCGCAGCTCGCGCGCAACGGCAACCGCGCGCTGGACCGGCTGCAGCAGCGCACCTTGCCCGGGGTCGACCGCCTCGGTGACCGCCTCGGCCAGCTCAGCGAACAGCTCACCGAGCTGGTGCGCAGCCTGCGCGCGAACCCGGCGCAACTGCTTTACGGAGTGCCTCAACCTCCCCCCGGACCCGGAGAATCGCGATGAGACGTGCTGCCTTCGTGGTGGCGCTGCTGCTGGCCGGCTGCGCCCAGCCGCAGCTGCGGGCCGGCGCCGTGCACGGTTACCGACTGCACGGTATCGAACAGCAGCAGGCGGCGCCGGGTGTCGCGCCGGTGGTGATCAGTGTGCTGCCGGTCGACGCGGCGCCGGGCCTCGGCGGCGCGTCGATGCTGTACAGCCCTGCTGCCGGCGAGCCGCTGCCGTACCGC
>MLJW01000695.1_pt1 | contig 11305 bp, 11 predicted proteins | sample 888231 | NCBI WGS metagenome assembly MLJW01 (sample SAMN05788063, study PRJNA343431) | mine drainage metagenome | isolation source: sample collected from the inflow into an acid mine drainage treatment plant... | place: Germany: Lusatia, lignite mining district
TCGTAGAACATGAGGCCCCGGACCTCGACGCCGCCGCGGGCCGCAACCTGGCGGGCGAGGGCCGCGGCGTCCGCAGTCGAGCGGACCGGCGAGCGACGAGTACCGAGGTGCATGCGGAACGCCCCGACACCGGGACGGAGCGAGGCGTCGACGTCGAGGCACACGCTCAACGTGCGGCCGGCGGCACCGGCGGCGCGGGCCACCAGGTCGACCTGGGCAACGTCGTCGACCATCACCGTCACCACCTGCGCAGCGCGGGGGTCCTGCGCGAGGTCACGGAGCGCGTGCGTGTCGACGCTGGGATAGCCGACCAGGACGTCCTCGACGCCGTGAGACACGAGCCAGAGCGCCTCGCGCACCGAGTAGGCCATGACGCCGCGGAAGCCGGGGCGCGCCAGGACCTGCTCGAGAACCGCGCGCACCCGCACGGACTTGCTCGCCACGCGGACGGGGACGCCGCCGGCGCGTCGCACGAGGTCGACGGCGTTGGCCTCGAGCGCGTCGAGGTCGACGACGACCACCGGTGCCGGCAGGTGCGCGGTCGCCGCATCGAGCCGTTCGCCGAGCGTCCGTCGCACGCCACCGCCGGTCATCAGGCCTCCACCACGCGAGCGTCGCGGCTGCGGGGCACCTTGTCGCCGAAGCCCGGTGCCACGATCACGACGACCACGGCGAGGACGACGGGAAGCAGGAAGCCGATCCGCAGCGAGCTGCCGGTGCCGATCGCCCCGACGAACACCCCGCCCACCACGGCACCGACGTAGTTGAAGATGTTGAGCCGAGCGATCACCGCATCGGCCTGACCCGGCGCGAGCGCGCCGGCCGCTGCGAAGCAGAGCGGCGCCACCACCCCGAGCCCCAGGCCCGCGACGGCCAGGCCGACGATCGCGACCGCGGGTGAGCCCGCGACCACGACGCCGAGCAGCCCGACGGCGCCGAGGGCGCCGCTGAGGCGCACGACCACGACCCGTCCGCGCCGTCGGACCAGGAGGTCACCGCCGAGGCGCGACAGCAGGGTGCTCCCGAGGTACGCGGCGTAGCCGAGCGGTGCGACGGCCCCCGCGGCCGTGAGCGTGTCCCGGAGGTAGATCGAGCTCCAGGTGGAGACGGCCGTGTCGGCGACGTAGTAGCCGACGATCGCCAGCCCGAGGACGAGGATCCCGGACCACGGGATGACGAACGGGCGCGGGTCGGCAGGCGCGACGACGGTCGGGGCGGTCTCCTCCTGCGTGATGTCGCGCCAGCCGTGACGGCGCACGACGGCGGCGGCGACGAGCGCGACCACCGGCACGACCGGGAGCGCCTCCTGCTGCGGAATGCCGGCGGCGACGTGCGCGGAGACGACGAGCGCGCCGAGGATCCCCCCGGCGGACCACGCGGCGTAGAACGACGTCAGGATGCTGCGGCCGTAGCGGTGCTGCAGAGCGACCGCCTGCATGTTGGTGCCCGCGTCGACCTGCCCGAGCGCCCAGCCGTACACCCCGAACCCGGCGAAGAACAGCACCCGGTCCGGGGCGAGCGCGGCCGTCCCGACCCCGACAGCGGCGACGGCGAGCCCGACCGCGAGGGCGCGCGCGCTCCCCCAGCGGTGGGCGAGGGCCTCCGCCGTCGCGCTGCCGAGCCCCGCGAGCACGCAGACACCCAGGATCACGAGCGTGATGGCGAGATCGTTGACCCCGAAGCGCTCCTTGAACCCCGGCTCGCTCGTGAGCATCGCCGCGAAGCCGAAGCCCTGGGCGGCGAACGCCACGCTGACCGCGAGGCGCGCCCGCGAGAGAGTGCTGGTCGCGACGATGCCGGCCACGCGGCGCGGGTCGGTCATGCCGGTCTCGTGAGCCCCGCGAGGTAGCGCGCGTACCCGTGCAGCCCACCGTGCGCGGCCTCGTCGTCGCCGTCGACGAGCCAGGCGAGGGAGTACCCGTCGACCACCGCGACCATGCTGCGGCACAACGGTCCCATCGGGACCGTCCACTCGACCTGGGTCACCTCGGCGATCCGGGTGAGGAACAGCTCGGCCGTGGTCCGGCTCTGCGCGTACTGGGTCTGGATGACGTCCGTGAGACCGTCGTCGCGCAGCCCGGCGACCGTGAGCTCGTGGCTCAGGATCCGTGCGTCGCGGTTCTCGCGCATGCTGCGCCACAAGGTCTCGACAGCGAGGGACAGCGCGTCGACGATCGTGGCGCGATGCGGCAACGCGTCGATCACCTGGACGGAGGCCTCACCCGGGGCCTGCTCGGCAACGGCGCGCAACAGCTCCGACTTGTCCTCGAAGCAGTAGTGCACGACGCCCAGCGAGACGCCCGCCTGGGTGGCCACCGCGCGCACGGTCGCGGCGTCGATCCCACGGGTGCGCGCCACCGTGATCGCGGCCCCCACCAGCTGTTGGCGACGCTCTGCGACGGACATACGGTTCATGGTTTCCCCCCGGGGCTCGAGCACGAGGTCGACACCGTCACCCCGGACACGCTCGACGCCCATCCCAACTGGTACATCTCCCCTCGTCAAGTGCCACTTCCTTGACGAGTCCGACCGACGACCAGAAGGATCGCGTGCGTGAGCCGGCCCCGCACGACCCCGCGAACGCCTTCCCGGTCGACCGTGGAGTGGACCAACTGGGCCCGCACGGAACGGACCACGCCCCTCCGGTTCGAGCGTCCGCGGGACGTGGAGTCCCTGGTCCGGGTCGTGACGGGAGCGGGCCCGTCACCGGTGCGCGTCGTCGGCGCCGGCCACTCGTTCACCGGCGCCGCGGCCACCGACGGGATCATGGTGAGCCTCGACGACGTCGCCGACGTCGAGCGCGTCCAGCCCCGTCCGGACGGAACGACGCACGTCACGGTCGGCGCGGGGATCCGGCTCGGCGCGCTCAACCGTGCCCTGGCACTCCACGGGCTGGCGATGCGCAACCTCGGCGACGTCGACCGCCAGTCGATCGCCGGGGCGATCTCGACCGGCACCCACGGGACGGGCGCGCGGCTGGGCGGGCTCGCGAGCCAGGTCGTCGGTCTGCGCGTCGTGACCGCCGCGGGCGAGGTCCTCGAGGTGGACGCCGACGACCACGGCGACCTCTTCCAGGCGGCACGCCTGGGCCTGGGCGCCGTCGGGCTGATCGCGGCCGTGACGATCGAGGCGGTGCCCGCGTTCTCCCTCGAGGCGGTGGAGGAGCCGTGGCCGCTCGAGCGCGTCCTCGACGCGCTCGAGGGACCCGACGGGCTGGTCGAGTCGAACGGACACGTGGAGTTCTACTGGTTCCCGCACACCCGCCGCGCCTTGACCAAGCGCAACAACTGCGTCGACCCGCGGAGTCCCGGGGCCGCACCACCGCTGGGTCAGGTCCGCGGCTGGCTCGACGACGAGCTGCTCTCGAACACCGTGTTCGAGGCGACGAACAGGCTCACGGCCGTCGCGCGCGGACTGACGCCGATGGTCAACCAGGTCGCGGCGCGTGCTCTGTCGGCCCGGCGTTTCACCGCCCCGTCCTTCGAGGTCTTCGTGACCCCGCGCCGCGTGCGGTTCCGGGAGATGGAGTACGCCGTCCCTCGGGCTGTCCTCGTCGACGTCCTCGCCGAGGTCGACCGCTGGATCCGGCGTACGGGCGAGCACGTGCCGTTCCCGGTCGAGGTGCGATTCGCGGCACCGGACGACGTGTGGCTGTCGCCCGCCTACGCGCGTGAGTCCGCCTACGTCGCGGTGCACCAGTACATCCGCCTGCCGTACCGACGCTACTTCTCCGCCGTCGAGCGGATCATGGCCGAGGTCGACGGTCGACCGCACTGGGGCAAGCTCCACTGGCTCGAGGCCGAGCGCCTCGCGGCGCTGTACCCCCGGTTCGCCGATTTCCTCGCCGTCCGGTCCGCGCAGGACCCGGCCGGTCGCTTCGCCAACCCGTACACCGAGCGCGTGTTCGGTCCACGAGGCTGAACGGGCGGCGGGCCGACACCATCGGCGCGGCACGATCGTGCTGATCCGCTGAGAGGTCAGGCGACGACGTCGCTCGCGTGACGCCGGAGCGTCTCGAGCACGACCCGCACGACAAGCCGCTCCGCCCGGTCGGGCCGGACGAGCGCGTCGATCTGCCGTCCGGCCCGGACCCCGACGAGCGGCACGAGCCGGAACCGGGTCCCGCCGCGGTCGTCCGCGGTGTACCGCGGGAGGAGCGAGATGCCGTGGCCGGCCGCCACCAGAGCCTCGACCACGTGGAAGTCGTTGATGCGGTGACGCACCCGTGGGACCGCCCCGGAGCCCGAGGTGACCGCCTCGAGCACCGCCGCCACCGGGAAGCCCGCGCGGACGGTGATCCACTCCTCGTCGGCCAGGTCCAGCGGGGTCACCGAGGTCCGATCCGCGAGGCGGTGCTCCGGCGGCAGCGCGACGTCGAGCGGCTCGCGGAGCAGGGGGACGACCCGGACGCGGCCGTCGTCGGCCCCCGCCCACTCCTGGCCGCGATCGGCCCGGTGCGCGATGACGATGTCGAACTCACTCGTCAGGTGGACGAACTCCTCCTGCGCGACGTCCTCGTCGCTGCACTCGACGACGATCCCCGGACGGTCCGCGAGCCGGGTGAGGAGGCCCGGGAGGAACATCTGCGCCGCGCTCTGGAACGCGGCGACCCGCACGATGCCGGTCGGCTGGTCGAGGAACGTCCCGACGGCGGCTCCTGCCCGCTCGAGCGCGATCGCGACACCGACCGCCTCCCGTGCGAGGGCGTCACCGGCGGGGGTCAGTCGCAGCCCGCGTCCGACCCGTTCGGTGAGCGGCACCCCGACGTCGCGCTGCAGCGCCTTGAGCTGTTGCGAGACCGCTGACGGCGTGCAGCGCAGCGCCTCGGCTGCGGAGGTCACGCTGCCCCGATCGCCGACGACGCGCAGCGCCTCGAGCTGATGGACGTCCATGTAGCGATGCTACCGGGATGCTTCATCATGATTCGATGGTGCTAAAGCCTCTCCATCGGTGACGATCGCCCCATGCCTGCACGTGACCGCCTGCTCGCCCTGCTCGTCGCGGTGCTGTGGGGACTGAACTTCCCGGCGATCCACCTGTCTCTCGCGCAGTTCCCGCCGTTCTTCCTGGTGGCGCTGCGCTTCTCCGTCATCGCGATACCCGTCGTGGTGCTCGTCCCGCGACCTGTCGTGCCGTGGCGCTGGCTGCTGGGGTACGGCATCGGCTTCGGCGTCCTCCAGTTCGCGTTCCTCTACCTCGCGATGGACGTCGGCATGCCGACAGGTCTCGCGTCCCTCGTGCTGCAGTCCTCGGCCCCGTTCACCGTGCTCCTCGGTGCCGTCCTGCTCGGCGAACGACTCACCGCGCGTCGCACCGTCGGCATCGGCATCGCCGTGCTGGGTCTCGCGGGGATCGCGCTCCAGCGCGCGGACGCGGGCGGACGGGCGATGCTCGTCCCCGTCCTGCTGACCCTGCTCGGAGGATTCGGCTGGGCCGTCGGCAACCTCTGCAACCGGAAGGCCGCCGCGGACAGCCCGTGGCGACTGATGCTCTGGATGGCGGTCATCCCTCCGGTGCCGATGCTCGCGCTGTCGCTCGTCGTCGACGGGCCCGCCGCCATCGGCCGCTCGCTCACGACGCTCGGCTCACCCGCGGCGGTCCCGGCGCTCGGGGGACTGCTCTACACCGTGCTGATCGCGACCCTCGCGGGCTCCGGGATCTGGACCGCGCTCATGGCGCGGCACCCGTCCGGCACGGTCGCACCGTTCTCGATGCTCGTCCCCGTGGTCGGGATCGCGGCGTCGTGGCTCGTCCTGCACGAGAGGCCGACGGCCGTCGAGCTGCTCCTCGGCGTCGTCGTCCTCGGCGGCGTCCTGGTCGCGGGGGTCGGACCGCGGCGGGGTGCGGTCGAGGTCAGTCGGTGGCGACGACCAGCGCCGTGGCCAGTGCTGCCACGCCTTCGCCGCGCCCGGTCAGTCCCAGCCCGTCCGTCGTCGTCGCCGACACCGTGACCGGTGCGCCGATCGCGGCGCTGAGGACGTCCTCGGCCTCGGCCCGACGGGCTCCGATCCTGGGACTCGCGGCGATGACCTGCACCGCCACGTTCCCGATCTCGTAGCCCGCGGCGCGGACCCGCCGCGCGGCCTCGGCCAGCAGCACCGCACCGGCCGCACCCGCCCAGGCCGGCTCGGACGTGCCGAAGTTCGACCCGAGGTCCCCGATCCCGGCCGCAGAGAGCAGGGCGTCGGCCGCGGCGTGCGCCACGGCGTCCGCGTCGGAGTGCCCGTCCAGGGCGCGCTCCCCCGGCCACTCGAGGCCCGCGAGATGGAGCACCCGGGACGAGTCCACCGACGCGTACGCGTGCACGTCGACGCCGATCCCGATGCGCGGCAGGATCACGACACGGCCTCGTCGACCGAACCGGCGCCGCTCTCGGTCGGTTCGCGGTCCTCCGTTGCCGGCGACCGACGCTCCGACCGCAGGGCGGCGAGGGCGGCGTCCACCTGCTCGAGCTCGTCGACGGCGAGGTGACCGGTCAGCGCCAGCTCCGCAGCCGCGAGGTCCCGCGGCGTCGTGATCTTGAACGCGTCCTCGGCACCGTCCACGAGCCAGACCGCCACCCCGATGGCCTCGACGAGCGCGGCGTCGTCGGTCGCCGCCGTCGCCTCGCTCGCCGCACGGACGAGCCCGGCGACGTGCGCACGGTCGACCAGCTCGCGGGAGAACCCCTGCGGCGTCTGCACCGCACGCAGCCGTTCCCTGCTGACCGTGGCCAGCACCGGGGCACCGTCGCCAGACACCTGTCCGACCTGCTTGATGGTGTCGCTGACCGGCACCCCGGGGACGACCGCCCGATGCCCCGATCGCACGGCATGGGCGCCCCGGGCGACGAGCGACGGCGGGACGAGAGCGCGCGCGGCGTCATGGATCAGCACCACGTCGATCTCCTGCGGAAGGACGGCGAGACCGGCGGCGACCGAGGCCTGACGGCTGGCCCCACCCTCGACGACCGTGACGGGCACCGGGAGGTCCTCAGCGGCGAGCAGTCGCGCCACGTCGTCGGCACGCTCCCGGGGGGCCGTCACGACCAGGAGGTCGACGGCGCCGGATGCGACGAGCCGGCGCGCGGCGTGGGCCACGAGCGGGCGACCGCACAGACCGACCAGGGCCTTCGGCTCGTCGTGCCCCAGCCGCGAGCCCGAGCCGGCAGCGGTGAGGATCGCAGCGGTGGTCATGACGTCCCTGTGGCGGGCGTCCCGGTGGGCGTCCGGTGCGCTCAGGAGGCGAGGACCTCGTCGAGGATGGCTTCCGCCTTCTCCTCTTCGGTGTGCTCGGCGAGCGCGAGCTCGGAGACGAGGATCTGACGCGCCTTGGCGAGCATGCGCTTCTCGCCGGCCGAGAGCCCGCGGTCGGCATCCCGACGCGACAGGTCACGGACGACCTCGGCGACCTTGATGACGTCGCCCGAGGCCAGCTTCTCCAGGTTCGCCTTGTACCGACGCGACCAGTTGGTGGGCTCCTCGGTGTACGGGGCGCGGAGCACCTCGAACACCTTGTCGAGACCCTCCTGACCGACGACGTCGCGGACCCCGACGAGGTCGACGTTCTCCGCGGGCACCTCGATCGTCAGATCCCCTTGCGCAACCTTCAGCTTGAGGTAGAGCTTGTCCTCTCCGCGGATGGTCCTGGTCTTGATCTCCTCGATCAGCGCGGCACCGTGGTGCGGGTAGACAACGGTCTCGCCTACTGTGAAAGTCATGTGGAGATTTCCCCTTTCGCGGAACTCGATCTTACCACGCCGCTGACGGGGTCCTTTACCCTTGCATGACCGTTCCGAGGGTGTTGTCGCAGGTCAGCGGCACCGGGCGGACGAGAGAAGACGGGGGCAGGCGGCGGCCGTAGGGGACAGAGTCGGGCACGGAGGCGAAGAACAGGCCGACCGACGCCGCGCACCCGGTCCGCGGCCGACGCGTACCCGCCCGAGGTGCACGGATCACGGCCGGCCGTGTCGGCGCACTATGATGCGCGTGGTTGACCTGCCCGATCAGGCGTCCGCCCCGGGGCCTTGCGGCCCCGTCGCCTCGACAGGCCAGCTCTCCACCGGCCCGACCCTCACGAGGAGCCACCGTGACCGCCTTGCGACCGACCCTGTCCGCTCGCCCCCGAGCCCGGACGGTGCTGCTGCCGGCGATCGCCCTCGGTGCTCTTCTGCTCGCGGGGTGCTCGGCGACGAACCCGATCACGACCGCGAAGGCCTACAGCGCCTCCGACGGCGTCCGGGTCGACCTCGCGAGCGGCCTGACCGCGGAGAACCTCATGATCCTCACCGCGCAGAAGGGTGCACCCGGCACCCTCCTGGGCGCACTCACCAACAACGGCAAGGTCTCCGACACCGTCACGCTCACGCCCGACGGCGCTACGCCCGTGACCGTTCATGTCGGTGCCGGCGAGACCGTCCTGCTGTCGCCCCGGTCGGCACAGGTCGCCGAGGTCGGCATCACGAGGACGGCCGTCTCCATCTCCGCCGTCACGGTCCCCCCGGGCGCGCTGGCGTCGGTGCAGCTCGTGTCCGGAACCGGGGGCGCGCACACGGTGTCGGTGCCGGTCCTCGACGGGTCGCTCCCCGAGTACTCGACCCTCGTGCCGACCCAGGCTCCGACGCAGGGCTGATCCTCCGACCGCAGGGTCGAGCATCCTCTGCCGAGAGCGCGCGCGCCCGACGGCGGCGCCCCGGCGGACCGTGGTGCGGCCGACCGGGGTCACGTCACAACGCCGCGATCACCCGAAGCGACCCGAGATGTAGTCCTCGGTCGCCTGCTGCGACGGCGAGGAGAACATCGTCGCGGTGGAGTCCATCTCGATGAGGCGTCCGGGCGATCCGGTGCCGGCGATGTTGAAGAACGCGGTCCGCTCGGAGACCCGCGCGGCCTGCTGCATGTTGTGCGTCACGATGACGATCGTGTAGTCGTTCTTGAGGTCGTGGATCAGGTCCTCGATCGCGAGCGTCGAGATCGGGTCCAACGCGGAGCAGGGCTCGTCCATCAGCAGCACCTGCGGGCGCACCGCGATCGCGCGTGCGATGCACAGCCGCTGCTGCTGGCCACCGGAGAGGCTCGCGCCGGGCTTCTGAAGGCGGTCCTTGACCTCGTTCCAGAGGTTGGCGCCGACCAGCGACCGCTCGACGGCCTCGCTCAGCTCGGCCTTGTTCTTGACCCCGTTGAGCCGCAACCCGGCCGCCACGTTGTCGAACACCGACATCGTGGGGAACGGGTTCGGTCGCTGGAACACCATGCCGACGGTCCGGCGCACGGCGACCGGGTCGACGTCCTTGCCGTAGAGGTCGAGGCCGTCGAGGTTCACCTCACCCTCGACCCGGGTGCCCGGGAGCACCTCGTGCATCCGGTTCAGCGTCCGCAGGAACGTCGACTTGCCGCAGCCGGACGGGCCGATGAACGCCGTCACCGAGCGCGCCTCGATGCTCATGGTGACGCCCTCCACGGCACGGAACTGCCCGTAGTAGACGTTGAGGTCCTTGACGTCGATGCGCTTGGCCACGGCCTGCGCTCCTTTCCTGGGGACGTCCGACGGTAGTGGTGTCCGGTCCCGGTCGCCAGGACCGGCCCGGTGAAGCTCACGCCGCGATGGGGCCGACGCTCGCGGTGGGCGGAAGCCTGGTCGTCTGCCCGGTCGTCGTGCTCGCCCTCACCATCCTTCGGTCCGCTCCGAGAGGGTAGGGACCCGAGGTGTCCGATTCGCCTGGTCGAGGTGAACGCACGGTGAACTGATCACGAACGGAGTGCGACGAGCGGTCGTCCGCCATCGCCGGCTCACTGCCGGCCGGACATGACGACCCCGTCGCCACCGCTGCGCCCCGCAGCATCGTCGTCCACCAGCTTGTACCCGAGCCCGCGGACCGTCAGGAGGAGCAGCGGCGAGGCAGGGTCCTCCTCGATCTTGGCCCGCACGCGCTTCACGTGGACGTCGAGGGTCTTGGTGTCACCGACGTAGTTCGACCCCCAGACCCGGTCGATGAGCTGTCCCCGGGTGAGCACCCGACCGGCGTTCCGCATCAGGAACTCGAGCAGCTCGAACTCCTTGAGCGGGAACGCGACCGCGCGGTCGGCGATCGTCACCGTGTGGCGCTCGACGTCGAGCCGTACCGGACCGACCTCCAGGACGCCCTCGCCGGCGTCGTCGTCCTCCACCGCCGGCGCCTGCTGACGCCGGAGCACGGCGCGCACGCGCGCCAGGAGCTCGCGGAACGAGTACGGCTTCGTGACGTAGTCGTCGGCACCGATCTCGAGCCCGACGACCTTGTCGATCTCGCTGTCCTTCGCGGTGAGCATGATGACAGGCACGTTGCTGTGCGCCCGCAGCCGCCGGCACACCTCGGTCCCCGACAGGCCGGGGAGCATCAGGTCCAGCAGGACGAGGTCGGCACCGTCCGCGTCGAACGCCTCGAGCGCGTCGAGCCCGTTGCCGACCGCGATCACCTCGTAACCCTCACGGGTGAGCTGGTAGGTCAACGGGTCGCGGTAGGACTCTTCGTCCTCGACGAGCAGGATGCGGGTCACGCATCCACCTCCTTGGTGAGCGGGGCCTCGTCGGCCGGCTGCATCGCAGCACGACGGTCGCCGTCGGATGGCGGTACGGGTCCGGCGAGGCCGAGGTCCCCCGTCGGGTGCTGCGCGACGTCTCCTGCGGGGAGCCGGAGCGTGAACGTGGAGCCGCGCCCGGGACGCGACCAGATCGTGACCTCGCCGCCGTGGTCCGCGGCGACGTGCTTGACGATGCTGAGCCCGAGGCCGGTCCCGCCGGTGTCGCGCGAGCGGGCCGGGTCGACTCGGTAGAAGCGCTCGAACACGCGTTCCTGCTCGCGCTCCGCGATGCCGATGCCCTCGTCGACCACAGCGATCTCGACCAGCCCGGACTCGGTCCGTACCCCCAAGCCGACGCGGGTCCCGGCCCCGGAGTACGCGACGGCGTTGTCGAGCAGGTTGCGGACCGCGGTGACGAGGAGGCCGTGGTCCCCGTACACGACCACGCCGCGCTCACCGCCGACCTCGAGGCGCATCTGCTTCGCCGTCGCGCGGGTCCGTGCCCGGTCGACCGCCTCGGCGACGACGTCGTCGACGTGGACGAGCGAAGCCCCGTCGAGCGCCCCGGCGACCTGCAGCCGGCTCAGCTCGATGATCTCGTGGACGAGCGCCGAGAGCCGGATCGCCTCCTGCTGCATCCGGCCGGCGAAGCGCCGCACCGTGTCGGGGTCGTCCGCGGCGGACTCCACCGTCTCGGCCAGCAGCGCGAGGGCGCCGACGGGCGTCTTGAGCTCGTGGGACACGTTGACGACGAAGTCGCGCCGGAT
>MLJW01000696.1_pt1 | contig 11281 bp, 13 predicted proteins | sample 888231 | NCBI WGS metagenome assembly MLJW01 (sample SAMN05788063, study PRJNA343431) | mine drainage metagenome | isolation source: sample collected from the inflow into an acid mine drainage treatment plant... | place: Germany: Lusatia, lignite mining district
CACTCGACCAGAGGCGACGTCAGGCCGAGCAGCGACGGACGCTCCGCACGTCCGACGAGAACGTCGAGGGACGAGCGGAGGGCACGGGCAGTGCCGAGCGTGCCGAGCGTGAGGCTGAGAACCGCGAGACGGGTCCGGAGACGGGCGACCGCCCTCGCGGCTGAGGCAGCTCAGCGGCTGAGGCAGCTCAGCCACGACGCCAGGTGCTCAGATTCCCGCGTACGAGTGCCGTCCCGTCACGAACAGGTTGATGACGGTGAAGTTCGCGATCACCGCCGTGAAGCCGACCAGGACGAAGTACGCGGCACGGCTGCCGGCCCAGCCGCGGGTCGTCCGGGCGTGCAGGTAGGCGGCGTAGATGACCCATACGACGAACGTGCCGACCTCCTTGGGGTCCCACCCCCAGTACCGGCCCCAGGCGTGCTCCGCCCAGATGGAACCGGCGATGAGCGTGAACGTCCAGAGCACGAAGCCGACCGCGTTCAGCCGGAAGGACAACGCCTCGAGCGTCCGCGAGTCCGGGACGGTGTCGATCCATCCCCAGCGGCGCCCGGCGAGGCGCGTCGACCCCTCCTCGCGCCGGGCGCGCATGAGCTGGACGACGCTCGTGGCCGCGGCGACGGCGAAGATGCCCGAGGACGTGATCGCCACGCCGACGTGGATGACGAGCCAGTAGCTCTGCAACGCGGGCTGCACGCCCTCGGCCCGGATGTAGAAGACGTTGACGCCCAGGAACAGCGCGAGCGCGGCGGCACCGGTGACGAGCACCCCGAGGAACGGGATCTGGTTGCGGCGTTGCACGAGGACGAGCACCGCGATCGCCATCGTGGAGCCCACGAGGGTGAACTCGTACATGTTGGCCGTCGGCCAGCGGCCCGCAGCGATACCGCGGAGCACGACGGCGACGAACCCGAACGCGAGTCCGAGGTAGGTCATGGATCGCGCGACGCCGGCGGCCCGTCGCCCGGCTTCGGGCGCACCTGAGTCGACGCCGACCGGGGCTCCGGCACCGCCGCTCGAGGCCGGCGACGTGCTCGTGCGACCGGGGCGATCGAGCACGGCCGTCCGACCCGCGCCGACGGCGACCGGGGCCGTGACGGGGGCGGTCGCAGTCACGCCGGTGACCGCTGCGGCGAGCTTCGCCGCACGAGGCCGGGCCTCGGCGATCCGCGCGAGCACCGTCGTGTACGCCACCAGCGCGATCGTGTACGTCAGCCCCGCTGCCCAGACGAGCAACGTGCTCAGCTCACCTGCATTCATCGGTGTTCCTCCGGGTCCTCGTTCTCCTGCGCGGCGCGTGCGTCGTGCACCGCACTCGCGTCGTCGCCCACCGCGGCGACGCGTGCAATCTCGTCCTCGGCGATACCCAGGTCCCGGCCCACCACGGCGAGCACCCGGTCGAGCTCAGGCTGCAGGCCGATGTCGTCCCCTCGCGCCAACGCCGCAGCGGTCACCACTGTACGGCCGTCCGCGGCGACAGCGGCGCGCAGCCAGACGCGGCGCCGGGGCGTGAACAGCGAGGTCGCCAGTCCGGCCAGCGCGAGCAGCGCGAAGACCAGCACCTCCGTCAGTGCGGGGTCGTACCGCAGGTCGAGCGCGACGTAGCGCGGCAGCGCCTTGAACGTCAACGTGCCCAGCCCGTTCGGGAGGTCGACCGTCTCTCCCGGCTGGACCTTGAGCGACACCGCCTGGCCGTCCGAGCCCATCACCTGCTTCAGGTGGCTGGTGTCCAGCTTGTACACGTTCTGCGGCACACCGGTGTCCAGCCCGAGGTTCCCCGTCCAGACCGTGAGCACCATGAGCGGGTTCGCCGGTTGTGGCGCGACGGACTGCCAGACGCCGTCGGTGTCCTGCTGCGCGGTCGGGAGCAGCGCCGCGCGGAACCCGATCTGGTCGCCGCTGGTCACGTCGGGCACCTTGATCACGCCGAGCGACGTGTAGACCGAGTTCTGCGGGAGGAACGGCACCGGACCGGAGAACGCCACGTTGCCCGCCGAGTCGCGCACGACGACGTCCGGTGCGTACCCGTTGCCCTGCAGGTAGATGTTCGCCCCGCCGACGTCCAGCGGGTGGTTGACCTTGATCTGCTGGGCGCGCGCGGAGCCGTCGGGCTGCGTCACGGTGACGTCCGCCGTGAAGTCCCGGGGCTGGAGGCTCACCGGGGAGAACCGCGCTGAGAACGAGTCGAGCCGCAGGCTGAACGGGACCAGGCTCGACGGGTTGAACGCCGTGCCTCTCTCGAACGTGTCGTAGTCGACGACCGCGTTGGCGAAGCCGTGTCCCTGCACGACGAGCGCCTGCCCGCGGTAGTGCAGCATCTGCCCGGTGGCGATCGCGATGAGCAGACCGACGAGCGACAGGTGGAAGACGAGGTTCCCGGTCTCGCGCAGGTAGCCGCGTTCTGCGGCCACCGTGGCCTCGCCGCCCTCGGTGCTCACGTCGACGCGGAACCGGGGCAGTCGACGCCACGGTCCGCGCAACGCCGCTGCGGCCGAGTCGACGACCTGCTGGGGCGTCGCGGTGGTCGTGAGCCCGCCCTGCGCCGGCAACCGCTCGAACCGCCGAGGCACGCGCGGCGGTCGTGCCCGCAGGGCGGTGAGGTGGACCCGGGTCCGCGGCACGATGCACGCCACCAGCGAGACGAACAGCAGCAGGTAGATCGCCGAGAACCAGACCGAGCTGTACACGTCGAACAGCTGGAGCCGCTCGAGCCACGGTCCGAGCGCCTGGTGGTCGGCGAGATAGGCGGCGACCTTCGCCGGGTCCTGGGCGTTCTGCGGGAAGATCGTGCCCGGCACGGCTGCGACGGCAAGCAGCATCAGCAGCATCAGGGCGACGCGCATGCTGCTCAGCTGTCGCCAGACCCACCGCAGCCAGCCGACGAGGCCGATCCGCGGCACCTGCACGTCCGGCGTCATCTCCGCGCCGGCGGGCACCGCGTCGACGTCGGTCGCCGCCCCACGGGCCGTGGCACCCGCGCGTTCCGACGCGTCGGCCGTGAATGCGTCCTCGAGCCCGTCCGGCCGGTAGCCGCTCATCCCGCTCCTCTCGTCCTTCTCGCCATCATCACCTGCCTGCCCACGCGACCGTCGCCGACTATGCCGCCCGGACCTGTGGGCGCACGGCGGGCCGACCTGCACCCGCGCTGCCCGCCACGGTTCACACCACCGGGACGAACCCGTTCTGACCTGTGACGACGCCCTGCAGCCAATGAGCCCAGCTGCCCCACAGGCCGGTCACGAGGGCCACGCCGAGGATGACCAGCATCACACCGCCCGCGCGCATCACCGCGAGCCGGTGACGTCGCAGCAGGCCGAGCACCCGTGTGCTGCTCTCGAAGCCGAGCGCGATCACGACGAAGGGGAGCCCGAGCCCGACGCAGAACGCGACGGAGAGCAGCGCCCCGCGGCCGGCCGAACCCCCGTCGAGGGACAGCGCCGTGATCGCGGTCAGGGTCGGGCCGATGCACGGCGCCCAGCCGAGGCCGAAGACCAGACCGAGCAGCGGCGCGCCCCACAGGCCGGCACGCGGGCTGACGTGAATCCGGCGTTCCTGCTGCAGGAACGGGACGAACCCCATGAACGCGACGCCCATCAGGATGACGACGACACCCAGCACCCGGCTGATCGGGTCCTGCCACTCCTTGAGCAGCCCGCCGAGCGACCCGGCGAGCGCACCGAACACGACGAACACGAGGGAGAAACCGGCGACGAACAGCGCCACGCCGCCGAGCACCCGTCGACGTCCGGGTCGCGCCCGAGACGTGCCACCGCCGAGCGGACGGGTGCCCACCGTCGCCCCGGACATCCCGCCGAGGTAGCCGAGGTACCCGGGAACCAGCGGGAGCACGCACGGGGACGCGAACGACACGAGACCGGCCAGGAGCGCGACGGGGACGGCGAGCAGGAGCGAGCCCGAGAACGCGGTCGACGCGAAGCTCGCGCCGAGGTCTCCCCAGAAGTCACCCGGCAGGAGGAGGCCGGCGGCCTGCTGCGGAAGCACGTGCGCGACCCCGAGGGTGGCGAGACCGGTGGCAGGCGTCACGGCGTCGCGCTCGCCCCCGGCGACTCGGCGATGACCCCGTCGATCAGGGCCTTGAGGGTGCTCTCGTCGGCCTGCCCGAGCACCCGCGCCGCGACGCGACCCCGACGGTCGAGCACCACGGTCGTCGGGACCGCCTGGATGGGCACCGAGCCCTGGAGCGAGGCGACCGCGAGCCCGTCTGTGTCCGCGATGCTCGGATAGGGCACCGCGAAGGTGCGCTGGAAGGCCTGCGCGGCGCCCGCGTCATCGACCCCGTTGATACCGACCCAGTGCACACCCGTCGCCGCCTCCTGGTTGGCGAGTCGCACCAGACCGGGCGCCTCGGCGCGACACGGAGGGCACCCCGCGTACCAGTTGTTGATGACGACGACGTCACCGCGCCAGGCGGAGACGTCGACGGCCTTGCCCTCGAAGTCGGTGCCCTTCAGCGCCACGGGCTTTCCACGGCTCGACTCGGCCCAGGTGGTCACGCTGCCGTCGCCGGACTGGTAGTTCTGCCCGACGACGTCGCTCGGGTGCGGCGACGGCGAGGTGATCGATCCGGACTCCGAGCAGGCAGCGACCGATCCCACGAGCGCGACCGCGAGCGCGACCGATGCGCCCGTCCGCGCGAGCCGGCTCCGCCCGCCCCAGGCGCGCCTCACGCTCCGGCCACCCTGGCTGCGCCGGGCAGGAGCTCGGCCGCCGGCTCGCTGTACCGCACCCGGACGAGGCGGTCGCCGTCGAAGTCGAGCGACGTCATGGACGCGAGCGAGCACTCGCGGCGTCGAGGGTCGTGCCAGAGCCTGCGGTGCTCGACCGAGAGCCGGGTGACCCAGATCGGGAGCTGGTGGCTCACCAGCACGGCCTCGTGGCCGTCGGCGAGCGCGCGTGCGGCGTCGACGGCGGCCAGGACGCGGTCGGCCTGCTCGCGGTAGGGCTCACCCCAGGACGGTCGGAACGGGTTGATCAGGTGGCGCCAGTGGCGGGGGTGGCGTAACGAGCCGTCACCGACCCCGAAGGTCAGCCCCTGGAAGTAGTTGTCGGCCTCGATGAGTCGCTCGTCGGACCGGATCGCCAGCCCGAACGCCTCCGCGATCGGGGTCGCGGTCTGCTGGGCACGCTCGAGCGGTGACGCGACGACGACGGTGATGTCGGCACGCTCGGGTCCCTCGCCTGCGAGGTGGTCGGCGACCTTGCGGGCCATCGCCAGCCCACGATCGGAGAGCCGGTACCCCGGGAGGCGCCCATAGAGCACGCCTTCGGGGTTGTGGACCTCGCCATGACGGATGAGGTGGACGGTGGTCGCAGCCATACCCCCAGTCTCGCAAACGTCGAGGGGTGCTCGGAGCCGTCAGTGCCCGTCAGTGCCCGTCAGTGCCCGTCAGTGCCCGTCAGTGCCCGATCGCGGCTGCCACGGCCGCCATGGCCTCCCCGAGGATGCGGAACTGCTCGTCGTCGAGCACGTCGACGAGGCTCTCCCGGACCTGCGCCACGTGGCCGGGCGCGGCCGCCTCGAGCCTCGCGAAGCCGGCGTCGGTGAGGTGGCAGTTCACGCCGCGGCCATCGGCGCTGCACGTCTGGCGCGCGACGAGCCCGTGCTTCTCCATCCGCGCGACGGTGTGGGTGACGCGGCTGCGGGAGTGTGCGAGCGAGTCGGCGAGCACCGACATGCGCATCGTGCGCCCGTCGGACTCCGAGAGCCGCACGAGCACCTCGTACTCGGCCAGCGACAACCCGGCCTCCGTCTCGAGCTGACGGCCGAGCGCCTCGGAGAGCCGAGCGGTGCCCTCGAGGTAGGCGCGCCAGCATCGCTGCTGGTCAGACGTCAGCCAGCGGACGTGCTCGACGTCGGTCACTCCGCGATCCTCGGTCACGACGTGCAGGGTCATCGGTTCCTCTTCGTCTTCTCGGCTGGCGCCCGTCGCCTCCGGTTCGGGGTGGCCACGCGTCACCTCGTTCATCCTCCTGGACGGACAGGCTTGCGCGACGCTGCTCAGTGTAGTAGAAATGTCAACTATCCGGTCATTGAGGCTTCAATTATGGATCTCGAAGCGCAGCCGGCCGGACCCACGTCATCCACACCACGCACAGCACCCACACCACGCGATCCAAGGAGAGCACCATGACCTTCCTGAACGACACCGAGCTCCCCGCCGGCCTCACCGCCGGCACCTGGAACATCGACCCGTCCCACACCGAGGCGGGCTTCACCGTGCGCCACGCCGGCATCTCGAAGGTGCGCGGCGCCGTCACCGTCACGTCGGGCGTGATCACCGTCGGCGCGACCCTGCCCGAGTCCACCGTGTCGGTGACCCTCGACCCGGCCACGATCAGCACCGGCGACGCGGGCCGTGACGGTCACCTCAAGAGCGCCGACTTCTTCGACGTCGAGACCTACCCGAGCTGGACCTTCACCTCGACCGCCGTGCGCGTCGAGGGCAGCGTGCTCGTGGTCGTCGGCGACCTCACGATCCACGGCGTGTCGAAGTCCGTCGAGCTCACGACCGAGTTCAACGGCACCGCGACCGACCCGTTCGGCAACTACCGTGCCGGCTTCTCCGCCGAGATCGAGATCTCCCGCAAGGAGTTCGGCCTCACCTGGAACGCCGCGCTCGAGGCCGGTGGCGTCCTGGTCGCCGACAAGGTCAAGATCGTGATCGACGGCTCCGCCATCAAGGCCGCCTGAGTCCTCACGACTGCCTGAGCGGGCACCGCAGAGCTGCGCGCTGCGCCGGAAGGCCCGGACCGGTCGGCGACCGGTCCGGGCCTTCCCCGCGTCGTGACCGGAGGGGACCGGGCGCATCACGCCCCGGGCGACTGTCGTCGACGCCCGTGGAACGCGAGGATCTGCAGCTCCGCCCCGACGTCGACCGTCCGCAGGTCCACGCCGCGCGGGACCGCGAGCTCACCGGAGGAGAACGACAGCACTCCCCCGACCCCGGCGGCCACGACGCGGTCGCACACCTGCTGAGCGGCCGACGCGGGCACCGCGAGGACCGCGATCGTCGCGCCGAGCTCGTCCACCAGCGGCTCGAGCTCGTCGAGGTGCCGGACGACCAGTCCGGACACTCGATCCCCCACCACCTCCGGATCGACGTCGACGAGGCCGACGACGCTGAACCCCCGCTCGCCGAAGCCCGCGTAGTTCGCGAGCGCGTGCCCCAGGTTGCCGATGCCGACGATCACGACCCGTTGCCGGTTCGTCACCCCGAGAGCCGCCGCGATCCGTCCACGCAGGTGCGTGACGTCGTAGCCGACCCCGCGCCTACCGTGCGACCCGAGGAACGACAGGTCCTTGCGGAGCTGTGCCGAGCCGACCCCGGCCGCGGCCGACAACGTCATCGACGACGCCGTCACGACGCCCCGCGTCTCGAGCTCGTCCAGTGCGCTCAGGTAGCGCGGGAGACGGTCGACCGTGGCGCGTGGCAACGGTCGCGCGACGGCCTCCCGCGCGCGCCCGACGGGTGCACTCACCTCGACCCCCTTGTCACGACGCCACCGAGGCTAGGCGCTCGGCCGACCCGCCGCGAGGGCCCGTCGCACCCGGTCCGCGTCGAGCCGCCAATACCCACGGCGGACACCGTCGACGACCACCACCGGAACGAGGTCCGCGTACTCGTCGGCGAGCGCGCGACCGGCGGCACCCGACTCCCGGATCTCGTCGATGTCGAGCGCGACCCAGTCCGCGTCGTTCTCCTGGCACACCGACCGGACGACGTCGACGGCGACCTCGCACAGGTGGCACCCATCGCGGACGTACAGGACGACGCGGCTGTCCGCCACCGGGCTCCGGGTCTCACTGGTCGGCACACGGCAAGACTACGCAGCCTCGATACAGTGGACGGTGTGCCCGCCGATCAGGTCGACCCGCAGCCTGGGGCCGGTGCGCCCGGCGCCGGCACCGGTACCGGCGATCCCGGTCCGGTCGGGGCGTTCTTCGACGTCGACAACACGATCATCCGCGGCGCGAGCGCGTTCCACCTCGCGGTCGGTCTCTACCGACGCGGGTTCTTCACCCCGCTCGACATCATCGAGTTCTCGGTCCATCAGGCCCGGTACCTGATCTTCGGGGAGAACAAGCAGCAGATCGACCAGGTCAGATCCCGCGGCCTGTCGATCATGGCGGGCCGGTCGGTGGCGGAGGTCGCCGCGATCGGCGAGGAGGTGTACGACGAGGTCCTCTGCCTGCGCATCTTCCCCGGCACGCAGAAGCTGCTCGACGACCACCTCGCTGCGGGGCACCAGGTCTGGCTCGTGACCGCGAGCCCGGTCGAGATCGGTGAGCTGATCGCGCGACGGCTCGGCGCGACCGGGGCGCTCGGCACCGTCGCCGAGCACGAGGACGGCTTCTACACCGGGCGGCTGGTCGGCGACCTCCTGCACGGCGAGGCCAAAGCGCGCGCCGTGCGCAGGCTCGCCGAGGACGCGGGACTCGACCTCGCCGCCTCCTACGCGTACGGGGACTCGGTGAACGACGTGCCGATCCTCTCTGCGGTCGGACACCCGTGCGCGATCAACCCCGAGCCCCGCCTCCGGCGCTACGCCCGGACGGTGGGTTGGCCCGTGCGGGAGTTCCGCGGCCGGCGACGCACGGCACGGCGCAGCGCGAACGCGGCGAGCCTCGCCGGCCTCGCCTGGGTCGCCGGTCTGATCCTGCGGTCGCTGCGGCGATCGGTGCGCCGGTGACGGCCGTCCACGTCCGGTCCGGCACCGTCGACGACGCGGACGAGCTCGCAGGGCTTGCGGCGCTCACCTTCCCGCTCGCATGCCCGCCGCACACGACCCAGGCGGCGACGTCCGCGTTCATCCGCGACGTGCTCTCACCTGTGAGGTTCCGCGAGTACCTCACAGACCCGGCCCGCTCGCTGCTGCTCGCGCAGGTCGTCGACATGTCCGATCGCGCGCCGGCGGCGCTCGCGGGCTACGCGATGCTCGTCGAGGGCGAGCCCGTCGATCCGGACGTCCGGGCGGTGGTCACCGCTCGTCCGACGATCGAGCTCAGCAAGTTCTACGTGCACCCGGCTCACCACGGCCAGGGCGTCGCGAACGCCTTGATGCAGGTCGCGCTCGACGTGGCCCGGAGCGGCGGGCACGTCAGCGTCTGGCTCGGGGTGAACAACGAGAACGCCCGCGCGCAGCGCTTCTACCTGCGGCACGGCTTTGCCGTGGTCGGGACCAAGCACTTTCTGGTCGGCGATCGCCTTGAGGACGACTTCGTCCTCGCGCAGGGCCTTCGCACCGTCTGAGACCACGTGTCGGCCGACCCCGCCTTGTCGACCGACGCCTCGCGTCGCCCCCGGGAACCCCGCCCGACCCCGGTCACGACGACGCAGGCCCGGCCGGAGCCGAGCCTGCGTGGTCGATCCCTGCCCGCCGGAGCGGTCAGGTCACTTCTTGTTGCGGCGCTGGTGACGCGTCTTGCGCAGCAGCTTGCGGTGCTTCTTCTTGGCCATCCGCTTGCGGCGCTTCTTGATGACGGAGCCCATGGGTCCTCACAATGCTGGGTCTGGTGCGGGTCGGGACGTTGAGCGGCAGGAAGCAACGCCCACGCCCAGGAAAGTCCTGGTGCATCGTACCTGCTGCACCGCCTGTGCGGCCACGCGCGGGTGGCACGTGATCAGGAGGTCAACCGGTCGCCCTCGACGTGCGAGCTCGCGAGATACACGTCGAGCGCGTCCTGAGGCACACGGAACGAGCGTCCGACACGCACCGCCGGCAGCTCGCCCGCGTGGACGAGCCGGTACACGGTCATCTTGGAGACCCGCATGACGTCGGCGACCTCGGCGACCGTCAGGTACCGCACCCGCGGCTTCTCGCTCGTCATTCTCCCGTGCTCCCGTGGTCCGATCGCCAGCTGTCGGTCGCCACGAGGCGAGAGCAGCGCGCCGACCCGACGGGCCGTGCTGCGCTCACCCTAGGGCCTCCTGGGGCTGGAGTGAAAGGGGTGAACTCGTGTGACGGTCAGTCGTGGTCCACATGCAGGCCGAGCAGCGGGAAGACCGCCTGCCGAGTGGCCCGGACGGCCCGGTCGAGGGCGTCCGCAGGGTCGTAGCCGGAGGACCACGGACGGAAGGTCGCCGGGGCACCGTCGGACATGAACGGCGGGGCGGTCCGCCCCCACCTCTCCTTGACGTGCTCGAGCCAGGCGGCCGGTACCGGCGTTCGCGGGTCGATCGGCTCGTGCGTCGCGATCGCGATCACGTGGGCCCATGCACGCGGCACCACGTCGACCACCGCATACCCCCCACCGCCGAGCGCCACCCACCGTCCGCCGGCGACCTCGTGCGCGAGATCGTGGACCCACGACGCGGCGAGCCGCTGCGCGTCGACCGAGATGTCGAGGTTCGACAGCGGATCGCTGCCGTGCGCGTCGCACCCGTGCTGCGACACGACGATGTCGGGTCGGAACTCGCGCACCACCGCGGGGACGACCGCGTCCACGGCCCGCAACCAGCCGGCGTCGGTGGTGCGTGCGGGCAGCGGCAGGTTCACCACGGTTCCCGCCGCGGCACCGAGACCGACGTCTCCGGCAGGACCGGTCCCGGGGAACAGGGTGATCCCGCTCTCATGCACCGAGACCGTGAGGACGCGGGGGTCGTCGTAGAAGACGGCCTGCACACCGTCTCCGTGGTGGGCGTCCAGGTCGACGTAGGCGACCCGCTCCGCACCGTCTGCGAGCAGGGCACGGATCGCCACCGCGGCGTCGTTGTACACGCAGAAGCCCGACGCGGCGCCGGGCATCGCGTGGTGCATCCCGCCCGTGATGTTCACGGCGTGCTCGACCTGCCCGGACCACACCGCGCGAGCAGCGTCGAGGGTGCCCGCCACGATCCGCGCTGCGGCCTCGTGCATCCCGGCGAAGACGGGGTCGTCCTCGGTGCCGAGGCCGCGCGCGGGATCACTCACGCCGTCGTCCGAGGCCGCGCGAACGGCCCGGATGTACTCGGGCGTGTGCACGGTGGCGAGAGTCGCGTCATCGGCCGGCTCGGCCCCGACGAGCTCGACGCCGGGGCGGTCCAGCAACCCGAGCTCCTCGACCAGTTGCATCGTCAGCGCGAGCCGCTCGGGCGCCATGGGGTGGATCACGCCGAAGGCGTAGCCGAGCAGCGCCGGGGACCAGTCGACTCTCACGTGACCGGCCATCCTGCCACGGTAGTGCTGCTGGGCGACGACCGTGCGCACCGGGCGGAACGGGGCCGTCGAGAACCGGCGCGGCTCGGCTCCCCGGGGGAGAGCCGAGCCGCGCCGGTCGAGC